>ENA-ORVG01004243-ORVG01004243.1-human-gut-metagenome-genome-assembly--contig:-NODE-4243-length-9982-cov-6.164904_pt1 | contig 9982 bp, 5 predicted proteins | sample MGYA00242091_ERZ509233 | MGnify/ENA primary metagenome ERZ509233 (study PRJEB26280, sample SAMEA2338840) | human gut metagenome | biome: human gut; feature: human-associated habitat; material: faeces... | reverse complement strand
TGAGGAATCCATCGTCCAGTATATGAAAGATTATGATACAAGCTTCCGCATTCTGAAGGAACCATTGATGGTCGTCGGGATAGGAGCTGCTTTTGCAAAGAATGATGACAGAGGGATCTGCGAACAGATGAATCAGAGGCTGGAAGAAATGCACAAGGATGGTACCTCCCTGAAGATCATAAAAAAATATATGGATGATCCAGAGAAATATTTGGAGGTGGATGATCTTGGATATTAATGGAAGAGAAAAAGCAAAACGATTCTGGATAGTTGTTGGTTTGCTTGGCATCTGTATGTTTGTCACTGCAATTTTTTGTTTTTTTCATACGGAAAAAAACGAAGCTGAGAAAAGAATGGTGGAGATTGTAAACTATGTCAAAGTACAGTGCTCAACCTATACTCATTATAATGAATCTTCAGAATCAAAAAGTCTCCTTCGTGCGATCGAAAGTGCCAGACAGATGAGTACAAATATTGATATGGAAGTAAAGAATAGAAAGCAGTTAGACCGAAAGTTTCTGAAAGAGAATCTGCAGTCACTCTGGGTGGATGGTATTCTTGTATTGGATGAAGAAGGAAAGAAAGTCTGTGAATACAGTATGGATGAAGGTTTGATGGATGAGATGATTGATTATCTGCAAAAAGACATCATCATGGATTACACAGGATATAAAGAAAGATCTTATTCAGAACGGATTGCCAGAGGAGATGGATCACGTATCGATATCGCAGCCTGCGCTAGAAAAGATGCCCCAGGGATCGTTGCAGTTTACTATTACACATCTCCGAGATTTATCAGAAATTATACTTTGACGATCCAGAGTCTTTTAAAGGGGTACAATACTGAGAAAGACGGGACGATCATCGTTGCAGACAAAGGGAAGATTATTGCCAGTAACGATGAGAAATTATTGGCACAGGATGTCGCAGACAATGAGATTATTCAGAAAATGAAGAAGCATACAGATAGTCGGCATATCTTTCATCTGAAGAATAAAGGAACTGGATGCTATGGTATCATGCTGAAACAAAGGGATTATTATATCTACATGTATTTACCAGATAAAGAGGTATTCAGTAATCTGCCACTCAGTGTAACAGGTGTTGTATTCCTTTATCTTATCATTCTTAGTTTTTTATGGTTCTGGATATATACAACCAATCTGGCACATCAGAAACAGGAACAGGAAAAAGATGAGAAATATAAAGCAGAACTTCTGAAATCGGCAAAAAAAGCAGAGGCAGCGAACGAGGCGAAAACTGAGTTTCTTCAGAGGATGAGCCATGATATCCGGACACCGATCAATGGAATCTGTGGTATGATCGATGTGGCAGAGCATTATGCAGATGATATGGAGAAACAGACAGAATGCAGGGCAAAGATCAAAGAAACATCTCATCTGTTACTGGAATTGGTCAATGAAGTTTTGGATATGAGTAAGCTGGAATCGGACGAAGTAGTTCTGGAAGAAATTTCATTTAATCTGAGCAATATTTCCAAGGAAGTATTTGTTGTGATCGAACAAATAGCTGCAGAACAAAATATCCGGGTCGTATGGGAGAAAAAAGAAGTCACACACTGGAATCTGATCGGAAGTCCCGGGTATGTAAAACGGATCATGATGAATATTTTGTCAAATGCGGTAAAATATAATAAAGAAAACGGATATATCTACATCAGCTGTCAGGAATTTACATCGGAGCAGGATGGAAGAGTGACGATTGAATTTATCTGCCGGGATACAGGAATTGGTATGACAAAGGATTTCCAGAAACGCCTTTTTGAACCGTTTGCACAGGAGCATACTGGAAGTCGTACAAAATTTTCTGGAACAGGGCTTGGAATGCCGATCACAAAAAAACTGATCGAAAAAATGGGAGGAACGATCACGTTTGAAAGTGAGAAAGAAAAAGGCACAACTTTTGTGATCAAGATTCCATTTAAAATAGATCAGGATGCTGATCGACGTGAAGAACAGGAAACTATATCAGAAAAATCTATAAAAGATCTGAAGATCCTTCTGGTGGAAGATAATGAGCTGAATATGGAAATTGCAGAATTTGTGATTCAGAATGAAGGTGCATCTGTGACGAAAGCATGGAATGGTCAGGAAGCTGTTGAGATATTCCAAAAAAGCAGATCAGATGAATTTGATGTAATCTTAATGGATATTATGATGCCAGTCATGAACGGTTATGAAGCAGCAAAGATGATCCGCACACTGGACAGAGATGATGCAAAAACGGTTCCGATCATAGCAATGACGGCAAATGCGTTCACCGAGGACAGATTAAAGTCAAAAGAATCGGGAATGAATGAACATATTGCGAAACCTATAGATGCAAAATTATTAGTAAAAGTGATCAGTGAATTCGTGGAAAACAAAGAGGAGGATTCGTAATGAAAAAGAGAAAATGGAATAGAGTTATTTCTGTACTTTTGGTGATGGTGACCGTCATATCACTTATGTCAGGATGTGGAAAGAAGAGCGCAAAAAATGAAGAGAAAGATACGATCACAGTATATTTATGGAGCACAAAGCTATATGAAAAATATGCACCATATATTCAGAAACAGCTTCCAGACATTAATATTGAATTTGTAGTAGGCAACAATGATCTGGATTTCTATCGGTTCCTTAAGGAAAATGGCGGATTGCCAGATATCATAACCTGCTGTCGTTTTTCACTGCATGATGCAAACCCACTGAAAGACAGCCTGATGGATCTTTCCACAACCAATGCAGCAGGTGCTGTTTATAATACATACCTCAACAATTTTATGAATCAGGATGGCAGTGTAAACTGGCTTCCAGTGTGTGCGGATGCGCATGGGTTTGTAGTTAACAAAGACCTTTTCAAAAAGTATCATATTCCTCTGCCAACAGATTACAAAAGTTTTGTTTCTGCCTGCCAGGCATTCAATAAGGTAGGGATCCGTGGATTTACGGCAGATTATTTTTATGATTATACTTGCATGGAAACACTGCAGGGACTATCTGCATCAGAGCTGTCTACAGCGGCTGGACGTAAATGGCGTACTGCCTATAGTGACCCTGATAATACAAAGAGAGAGGGGCTGGACAGTAAAGTCTGGCCGGAGGCTTTTGAACGTATGGAGCAATTCATTCAGGATACAGGGTTGAGCAAAGATGATCTGAATATGGATTATGATAAAGTGATGGAGATGTATAAAAGTGGTAAGCTTGCTATGTACTTTGGCAGCTCTTCTGGTGTAAAAATATTTCAGAATCAGGGCATTGATACAACATTTCTTCCATTCTTTCAACAAAATGGCGAAAAATGGATGATGACGACACCATATTTTCAGGTGGCACTGAACCGTAACCTGACAAAGGATGAAACACGCCGGCAGAAAGCAATGAAAGTGTTGAATGTAATGCTGTCAGAAGATGCACAGAACCGGATTGTTTATGATGGTCAGGATATATTAAGCTATAGTCAGGATGTAGATACACATCTTACAGAATATCTCAAAGATGTCAGACCTGTGATCGAAGAAAATCATATGTATATCCGAATCGCATCCAATGACTTTTTCAGTGTATCCCAAGATGTAGTCTCTAAGATGATTTCAGGAAAATACGATGCCAAAGAGGCTTACCGGTCATTTAATACAAAGCTCCTGAAAGAGAAATCTGCTTCTGAGAAGATTGTGTTAGATTCAAAGAAAGCTTATTCCAACCGTTTTCATACCAATGGTGGGAATGAAGCATACTCTGTTATGGCACATACTTTGCGTGACATCTATGGTACGGATGTCTTGATCGCAACAGGAAACAGCTTTACAGGAAGTGTACGGAAGGCAGGATATACTGAAAAAATGGCTGGTAATATGATCATGCCAAATGGTCTTTCAACTTACAAGCGGAAGATGAGCGGAGCGGAGCTGAAAAAGACGGTCAGAAATTTTGTAGAAGGCTATCAGGGAGGATTCAATCCATTTAACAGAGGTTCTCTGCCTGTGGTCAGTGGTATTTCTGTAGAGATTAAGGAAACGGATGATGGTTATACATTAAGTAAAGTTACAAAGAATGGAAAATCAGTTCAGGATAAGGATACTTTTACTGTAACCTGTCTTGCGACACCACAACATATGGAATCGTATCCAGCGGGTAAAAACATTGTATTTGATGGAGAGGTGAAAGATACCTGGACAAAATGTGTTTTGAAGGGTGATGCCGTTCTCGCAAAGCCTGAAGACTATATGACTCTGAGGTGAGAAGAATGGATGTTAAGAATCATAATATGAACAAAGAGAAACCTATCATGAGAAAACGACTCAAGGTCATTGCTTTTCTTGCATTTTTTCTTGGAATCGTTTTGGCTGTTTCTCAATATTTTGGATTTGTATCGAAAACTGTATATGAGGAAAGTGTTTCTCATCTAACAGAAGTTTTCCATCAGTCGGATAATATGTTAAGGGAACTCTCAAATAAGAATCTGACGTATCTTCATATGTGGAGTAAGTATCTGCAAGATGCTCCAAGTGAAAGCAAAATTCGTGATTATATAGATAAAGCGCAGAAAGATGCGGGATTTTTATATTTTTATTTTCTATCAGCTGACGGTAACTATAAGATGACAACAGGTGAAACAGGGTATCTTGGATTACAGGAAAATATTGAAGATGAGATTCAAAAAGGCAATGATATCATAACCAATGCAGCAGTTCCCGGAAAATCCCAGATGCTTGTTTTTGCCAGCCCGAAGGCTCATGGAAGTTATCAGGGATTTAAATATGATGCAATTGCTATTGCCTATGAAAACGCTGATATAGTAAATGTACTCGATATCTCTGCGTTTAATGGAAAAGCAAAGAGTTATGTTCTTCATCCAGATGGTCGTGTTGTGATCGATCATTCTTTAGAGTCATGGGGAAACGTGTATAACTTTTTTGGCATTTTGAGAGAACATACAGATATCTCCGAAAAAGAGATCCTTGAAATTTCGAAGAAATTTAAAGAGGGACATACAGGTGCGATGTTACTAAATCTGGATGAAAAGGATTATTATCTTGTTTATGAAAAATCAGGCATTCAGGACTGGGTATTTCTGGGACTTGTCCAGGCAGATATCGTCAATGCCAGTATGAACACTTTGCAACTTAGTACGATGCTTCTTGTGGGTGCAGTCGTGCTTTGTATTACAGCAGTCCTTATTGGATTTATTTTACGAAAAAACAGTGTAAGACTGAAGAAAAAAGACACAGAGATCTTGTACAGGGATGAGATGTTTCAAAAGTTGTCAATGAATGTAGATGATGTATTCTTAATGTTGGATGCAAAAACGTATCGGGCAGATTATGTCAGTCCGAATGTAGAAAAACTGTTGGGGATTACCGTAGAACAGATTCGGAAAGATATTTCTGTTTTAGGAGAACTGCATTCTGAGGATACGAAAGATCCGAAGAAGGATCATCTAAAGGAGATTCAGGTTCATGAACAGCAGGAATGGGATTTTGAGTATGTTCATCAGAAAACAGGAGAACGACGCTGGTTTCATAGTGTTGCAATGGGTAGTGAGGTGAACGGAGATAAGAAATATATACTGGTTATGTCGGATCGTACTGCTGACAAGAAAATGAATCAGGCACTTTCTGATGCAGTCCATGCTGCGGAGAATGCCAACCAGGCAAAGAGTACTTTTCTTTCTAACATGTCTCATGATATCCGGACGCCAATGAACGCTATCATTGGGTTTACGACACTGGCTGTGAGCAACATTAATAACAAGAAAATGGTCAGAGATTATCTTGGCAAGATTCTTTCATCCAGCAATCATCTGCTTTCACTGATCAATGATATACTGGATATGAGTCGTATTGAGAGTGGAAAGATCCATCTGGAAGAAACAGAGGTTAGTTTGTCGGATGTACTTCATGACCTGAAGACGATCATCAGTGGGCAGATTCACGCGAAGCAGCTGGAACTTTATATGGATGCCATGGATGTTATGAATGAGGATGTGTATTGCGATAAGACACGGCTAAATCAGATATTGCTGAATCTTTTATCCAATGCAATCAAGTTTACTCCTGCAGGCGGAATGGTTTCTGTTCGGTTGAAACAATATCCGGGAACACAGCGAGAGCGTCAGTTATATGAGATCCGGGTAAAGGATAACGGAATCGGTATGAGTGAGGAATTTGTACAGAAACTTTTTTCTCCTTTTGAGCGGGAGAGAAGTTCTACAGTCAGCAGGACTCAAGGTACAGGACTGGGCATGGCTATTACCAAGAATATCGTGGATATGATGGGTGGAAACATTGAGATTCAGACAGAACAGGGCAAAGGTACGGAATTTATTGTACGACTACCATTGAGGGTCCAGTCTAAGCATCATCGTGTAGAGAAGATCGCAGAGCTCGAAGGTCTTAAGGCATTGGTGATAGACGATGATTTTAACACCTGTGACAGCGTGACAAAGATGCTTGCAAAGGTTGGAATGCGTTCGGAATGGACACTTTCTGGTAAGGAGTCGGTTCTCCGTGCAAGGCAGTCTATAGAGCTGGGAGATGCATTCCATGCCTATATCATCGATTGGCGGCTACCAGATATGAATGGTATAGAAGTTACCCGACAGATTCGCAGTCTTGGTGATGATACACCGATCATTATCCTGACTGCTTACGACTGGTCAGAGATCGAAGCGGAAGCAAGAGCAGCAGGAGTCAATGCATTTTGTGCGAAACCAATATTTATGTCAGATATCAGAGATACTTTGATGACAGCGATCGGTCAGAAGCAGGCGAGCACGGATGATAATATTCTTCCGACAGCAAGTTCAGATTTCAGAGGCAGAAGTATCCTGCTTGTGGAAGACAATGAATTAAATAGTGAGATTGCACTGGCGATTCTTAATGAATATGGATTCCAGGTTGATACAGCAGAAAATGGAGCAGAGGCAGTTGAGAAGATCAGGAATTCAGCACCAGGCGATTATGAGCTTGTACTTATGGATATTCAGATGCCTGTAATGAATGGATATGAGGCTGCAAAGCAGATCCGTGCACTGGATGATCCAGCACTGGCAGAAATTACGATCCTTGCTATGACTGCCAATGCTTTTGCCGAGGATATCCAGGCCTCAATGGATGCCGGAATGGGAGCAAAAACTGGATTATAATGTGGGCCTGGATGCTTTGATTCAGCGGTTGACCCTGCGTTTCAACTACTATGTGGCTTATACGGACAATTTGTTGACAGACATCTCCTTGCCCACCTCTACCGGTTTCTCCACCATGAAAGAAAACCTGGGTAAAGTAAAGAATGACGGGTTCGAACTCGATGCTTCGTATACGGCTTTCCAAAACCGGAACGGCTATGTAAATTTCACTTTCTCGATAGCCACCAATAAGAATAAGATCATGAAGATTTCAGATGCGCTGAAAAAATACAACGACGAGCAGGATAAGATTGCAGCCAGCAGAAATCAGGGAGCGCCGGTGAAGAAATATGCCGAAGGCATGTCGATGAATGCGATTTGGGCAGTACCTTCTATGGGTATCGATCCGGCAACGGGCCGGGAGATCTATATCAACCGGAAAGGACAGATGACTTATAACTGGAACGTAAACGATATGATCGTCTGTGGAGACTCGGAATCCAAATACCGGGGAAATTTCGGAGTAAACGGAGAGTATAAAGGAATCGGTTTAAGCGTAGTATTCCGTTACCTCGGCGGAGGAAAAATGTATAATCAGACCCTGGTAGACCGTGTTGAAAATATCGATGTATATTATAATGTAGACCGGCGGGTACTGAGCGGCAGATGGCAGGAACCGGGACAGCATGCCGATTACAAGATCCTGGGCGACTATTGGGATTCAGAAAATGAAGTGTGGGTGAATGAGAAAACCCGGGCTACTTCCCGATTCGTTCAAAAACGGAACGAACTGGATTTTGCTTCCCTGACTGCCTATTATGATTTCAAACGGGAATGGATTCAGAAGATCGGACTGGAACGGCTGAAATTGTCTTTCTATATGAACGATATCTGTAAATTCTCTTCGATTAAAGTGGAAAGAGGTTTGGATTATCCTTTCGCCCGTACGATGTCATTTGCCCTGTCGGCTACTTTCTGATTTTGTTGCACCCAATTAAATGAAAAGAAATATGAAAAGAATGTTGAAATATATCATTGCTTCCAGCCTGCTACTGATGTTTTCCGGCTGTAATGACTGGCTCGATGTGCAACCGAAATCTGAAATCCGTTCAGATATTCAGTTCGAAACAGAGGGAGGATTCAAAGATGCCCTGATCGGGGTCTATCTGGGATTGACCGAAGATGCCCTGTATGCCAAAGATCTGACCTGGCATTTTGTTGATATTCTGGCTCAGCAGTATCCTCTGCATTCATTGAGTACGAATATCGGTATCAAAAATTACGAGTACACCTCAACAACGGTGATGCCCCGGATTGAAAATATCTGGCTCAAAGCTTACAATGCAATTGCCAATATCAACAACGAACTGGAATATCTGGAGAAGAAAAAGAGTATTCTGGATCCGATCAATTATGCTATTATTAAAGGCGAATTGCTGGGTTTGCGGGCTTATGTTCATTTCGATCTGATCCGGCTGTTCGGCTATGGAAATGTAGCCGGAAGAGAGGAAGTCTTATCTAAGGAAACGATCCCTTATGTGACGGAATATACCAAAGATATTACTCCACAGTTGACTTATGCACAAACCTTTAAGCTGATGGAACAGGATCTGACGGATGCATTGGCATTGTTGAAAGAAGATCCGGTGTATGATACGGAACGTCCCGAGGACTATTACCATGTGGTCAATAGCGACGGATTTTATGACAAACGGTCGATGAGAATGAATTATTACGCGGTCAGAGGTCTGATGGCCAGAATGATGTTGTGGCAAGGCAAGAAGAAAGAGGCCTTGGAAGCGGCTGTCGAAGTGATCGAACATGCACCTTATTCTTGGGTCAGCCAGGCAGCTGTTTCGAATCCGACACTGAAAGACCGGGATATGATTTTCGTGGATGAACATCTTTTTACACTCAATGTCATTAAACTGGGCGACCTGATCAATTCATATCTCGATCCGACTATCAACAACAATTATGAACTGCTTTACCAGAGTAAAACAGTGGCTGACGGGATTTATGAAATCAACAATGGGGTCGGAGTATCGGATTACCGGTATATGTACTTATACGATATTTCGGGAACGAACTATGTGACGGCAAAATTGATACAACGCGATTATTACAATGACAAATATTCGAAACGTATTCCTTTGATGAAGATCTCCGAAATGTATTATATCGCTGCCGAATGTTTGTTGAACGGTGAGACAAAAGATCTGGGAAAAGCCCGGGAATATATGAATACGGTCCGGGAAAAACGGGGAATTATTATCCCGATCCCGGAAGGAGCCGATGAAGCAACCCTGGAAACGGAGATCCAGAAAGAATACCGGAAAGAGTTCACCTGCGAAGGACAATTATTCTACTATTATAAACGTAAAATGATTTCTCCGATTCCGGGCACTTCTATTACCTTAACCGATAAGAATACGATGCTGCCTTATCCGGATGTGGAGATCGATTTCGGGCAGAGAGAACAATAACAGGATTTGAATATATAAATTGATGAAGTATGAAAAGACATATCGTTTATTCAGGGATAATCGCCATGCTGACCTATTGTCTATGGGGATGTGAGGAAGAGAAGACATTGCAGTATGTAAACAATCCGGCCATTAATTTTACCGGAGGAACCGGGCTCTTTTCGTTTATCGCCACTCCCGACTTAGCGGATACGGTATTGACCGTCGGATTGGAAATCATGGGATATGCAGCAGACGTTGACCGGGAAGTGAATGTAGAAGTATTACAGGATAGTACGACTGCTATCGACTATGAATTGCTGACTCCGACAATTATCGAAAAAGGGAAATACACCGGACAAGTAAAAGTGAGGGTGAAAAATACACCC
>ENA-ORVG01004228-ORVG01004228.1-human-gut-metagenome-genome-assembly--contig:-NODE-4228-length-10029-cov-3.966312_pt1 | contig 10029 bp, 8 predicted proteins | sample MGYA00242091_ERZ509233 | MGnify/ENA primary metagenome ERZ509233 (study PRJEB26280, sample SAMEA2338840) | human gut metagenome | biome: human gut; feature: human-associated habitat; material: faeces... | reverse complement strand
GGGTCTTCCTGTTTTACGCAAGCCCTGTGTTGCGTTTCAATTTACAATCTGCCTCCAAAAGGGTCTCCCTCTCCCCTCAGCAAACGTTTTCTTCAACCACCCTGCCTAGGACTTTTTGAGCATGATATCCAGGATGACCTTGTCGGCCTCCTTCATGCCCGTGGAGCCCAGACGGCCCAGGTTGGCGATGCAGACTTCGATATCGTCATCGGTGATGCCTTCGTTGCCGGGCACCACGGAGCCGTCCAGGGCCAGCATGACGGCCTGGATGCCCGCGCCCACGGCGGTGGCCACCTTGAGGGCGCAGCTGCTCTTGGCGCCGTCGCAGATCATGCCCGCCACGTTGCCCACCATGTTGCGGATGGTGCGTTCCATGACCGCCAGATCGCCGTCCAGCAGCAGGGCGATACCGCAACCGGCGGCCGTGGCGGCCACCATGGCGCCGCAATGGGCGGACAGGCGACCCAGATGATGCTTGATGTGGATGGAGGTGAGGTGGCTCATCATCAAGGCGCGGGCCAGATCCTCGTTGCTGCTTTCCTGCCGGATGGCGCAGGCCACCACGGGCATGGTGCAGGTGATGCCCTGATTGCCGCTGCCCGAATTGCTCATGACGGGCATCATGACCCCGGCCATGCGGGCGTCGGCCGCGGCGGCGGTCAGACGGATGGCGAAGGTGGGCAGGTCATCGGAAAGGATGTGCTTGCGCACGCGGGCATCCATGGATTTGCCCACGCCCAGACCGTACTGGCTGGAAAGGCCTTCCTCGGCCACCTGACGGTTCATGCGCGCGGCTTCAAGGATGAAGCTGATCTCTTCCAGCGGCGCGGTGGTGGCGAATTCGTAGACCCGGGCCAGGGTCAGGGGCCAGTCGGCGGGCGCAGCCTCGTTGGCTTCCGCAGGCATACGGTCTTCCACCAGGGCGCCGTCCTGCCAGACACGGGTGATGTTGTCATGGCTGTCACGCAGCTCGGCGGCGGCGCTGTGCCCGTCGGCATGGGCCGTGACCAGGCAGTACAGCAGCAGGTCGTTGTCCGGCAGGTGCAGTTCCACGGCGTCGGCGGCCACCATGGCCCGGGCGGCTTCGGCCTGCGCGGGATCGAGCGAGGCCAGGCACTCCAGGCCAAGGGCGCTCTTCCCGCCCAGGGCACCGGCAGCGGCGGCGATGGCCAGGCCCATCTCGCCCGTGCCGGGGACCATGACGCCCATGCCGTTCTTGAGCAGATTGGCACTGACGGCCACGTCCAGGCGTTCCGGCTTCCGGCCCAGCGCCTCGGCGGCACGGGCCGCGGTCAGCGCCACGGCGATGGGTTCGGTGCAGCCCAGGGCGGGCACCACTTCCTGATGCAGCAGGGCCAGGATGGCCTGCCTGTCGGCAAGAGACAGACTCATGCATTCTCCGGGCCTGAGGCCCACGATGTAGAAGGTTGGAGCAAGGAACGGGAGGCAAGCTCCCGGGGATAGCGGGCGGATGCCCTTTTCGGCAACGCCACGACGCGGACAGCGGGGCGCCACTTTCGGCGGACACCCGTTCAGGGATTCCGGCAAGACAGGGGACGCACGGGCAGCCACGAAGGGGAAAGGACTGCCGGAGAGGGCACAACAAAACGGGAAAGGCCCGGAGACAGGGGCCGGAGCGTACCTGCCGCCGGGCCCCTCCCCGTCAAACGATCGAAACTGAAACGGCTAGACCTTTTCCGCCGGGGCCACGTCCTGCAACGGCCCAAGCTCGCCATTGCGGTTGAACAGGCCTTCCAGCATCAGGGTCAGGGCGCCGTCGCCGGTCACGTTGCAGGCCGTGCCGAAGCTGTCCTGCAGGGCAAAGATGGCGATGAGCAGGGCCACGCCATTGGGGTCGAAGCCCAGCACGCCGGTCACGATGCCCAGCGAGGCCACCACGGTACCACCGGGCACGCCGGGGGCACCCACGGCAAAGATGCCCAGCAGCACGCAGAAGAGCAGCATGGTGCCCACGGAAGGCAGGGAACCGTACAGCATCAGGCTGATGGTCATGACAAAGAAGGTCTCGGTCAGCACGGAACCGCACAGATGCACGGTGGCGCCCAGGGGCACCATGAATTCCACCATGGTGCGGCTGAGGACGGAGGACTTGCGGGCGCATTCCAGGGCCACGGGCAGGGTGGCGGCGCTGGACATGGTGCCCACGGCGGTCAGATAGGCAGGCGCGTAATGACGGAAGACCTGCGAGGGATTGCGGCCGGACAGGGCGCCGCCGATGCCGTAGAGCACGGCCAGCCAGATGAAGTGGCCCACGATGACGATGAGCACCATCATGATGAACACGGGCAGGTGGCGGCTGAGGGAGCCCTCATAAGCCAGGCCCAGGAAGGACAGGCCCACGAAGAAAGGCAGGATGGGGATCATGATGCGGTTGACCAGGGCGGTCATGATGCGTTCCATCTCGCAGAAGATCTTGCCCAGGGTCTCGGACTTGGTCCAGACGATGGCCACGCCCATGGTCAAGGCCAGCACCAGGGCGCTCATGACGCTGAACAGCGGCGGGATGTCCAGACGGAAGACCATCTCGGGCAGGGAGCGCAGGGTCTCGGTGCTGGTGGCGATGGAGAGGTTGGGGATGATGCAGTAGCCGGAGATCATGGAGAACAGGGCTGCGCCCAGCGAGGAGACGTAGGCCAGGGCCACGGCCACCAGCAGGATCTTGCTGGCGTTCTGGCCCAGACGCACGATGGCGGGGGTGATGAAACCCACGATGACCAGGGGCACCAGGAAGAAGATGATCTGGCCGAAGATATGGCGCAGGGAGACCACCACGTCCATGACGTGCTTCAGGGAGCCTTCGGCGTTCTCGCCGATGTACAGACCAAGCAGGGCGCCGATGATGATGCCGCCCAACAGTTTGAGAATAAGGGAAAAATCGCCGACCTTAGCAGCCATCCTGCACCTCCGGGGGGTTAAGATACGCAAACCATAGACACCGTGGCTACCGTAGCGCAGGCCAGAGGCTTTTGCAATGTGCCGTGCCGCATGGCCTGCTTTCCCCGACAAAAAAGGAGGCCTGCAAAGCAGACCTCCTGCGGATTCCTTAACCGGAAAAAGACAGTGCCCTAGCGGGGACGGGGACCGTCAGGCCGATGATCGGGCCGCGGGCCGCCGGGACGCGGGCCGGGGCGGGGACCATCATGGCGCGGGCCGCGTCCGTCATGGATGCCGGGGCGGGGGCCGGGACGGTCACCGGGGCGATGGTACCCGGGGCGAGGTCCGGGAGGGGGCCCCTTTTTGTAGTGTCCCTTGGGACGGGGCTTGTCCTTGTACCAGCCTTCATGGCGGCCGTTGTCGTTGCGGGCCACCAGGGTCCCGGGCAATACGCCCATGTGGTCCACATGATCCGCGACCACGGGCATCCCGTCAGCGACATGCTGCGCGGCCTGTCCTTCATCCGCAAAAGCGAACGTAGCCATACAGGCCAGGGCCAGGGCCGGCAGCAACAGACGAAAGTTCTTTGCGCTCATGGCAAAACTCCTTGCGAGTCGGGGACTGCCCGTTGCGGGCAGATTTGCCCCACATTTCCCGCATAGCATTCCCGCAGGAACGGAGCAAGGCTAAATATTTTTACAGGTAGCGGAAAAAATTTTCATTTTCTCCCAAAGCGCAACGCCGGGGCCCCCAGTCCGAGGGCCGTCGCCTGACGGGCCACGGCGTCGGCCTCCGGCCGGACATACGCCCTGCCTTCCAGTTCATATTCCTTGGCCGGCAGGCTGGCCCCGCCGCAGGCACAGGTCGTGGCCCTGCGGGGCAGCACCAGACGTTGCAGCAGCTGGCGCCGCAGGCCCAGGGTATGCGTATGCCGCAGGACGGCCCGGGCGACATTTTCCGTATCGGCAGGACGGCAGAGCACCCGCAGCAGGCCCGCGGGACGGTTCTTCTTGCCCGTGCCCGGCAGCCACAGCACGTCCAGCACGTCGGCGGCAGAGGCCAGCTGCTCCAGGGCCGTGCCCAGCTCCTCGCCGGTCAGATGGTCGAGATGGCACTCCAGCTGCATCACGTCTTCCTCGCCCCCCTGGCCGTGATCGGCCTGCCGGGGCTCCCGGGCCTCCACGAGCCAGGCCCGCAGGCCGGTGGGCGCCGGACGCGCACCGTAGCCCGTGCCCATGGCCAGCAGGCGGCCCTCCGGGCCTTCCACGAATTCGTCCACCAGCACACGGGCCAGGGCCGCGCCGGTGGGGGTCACCAGCTCCGTCTTCGCATCGGTGGGGTACACGGGCAGGCCGCGCATGAGGTTGACCGTGGCGGGCGCGGGCAGGGGGATCTCGCCATGGGCACAGGTGATGCTGCCCCCGAACCAGGGTAGTGCACAGGCCGTCACCCGCTCCACGCCCAGCTGGTCCAGCGCCCAGCAGGCGCCCAGGATGTCCACCAGGGTGTCCACGGCGCCCACTTCATGGAAATGCACCTCTTCAGGGGCGATGCCGTGGGCCTCGGCTTCGGCCAGGGTCAGGGCCTCCAGCACGGCCAGGGCCTTGTGGCGCACCCTGTCGGCCACAGGCACGGCGGCAAAAATGGCGGCGATGTCCGCCGGGTGCCGCAGGGGCTGGCCCTCCGCCTCCCAGCTGACCTCCACCCGGCAGCCGGGACCGCCGCCCCGCTCTTCCTGCCAGACCTCCAGGCGGCAGGCCACGCCCGCCTGTGCCAGCAGGCCCGGCAGGGGGGAAAGGTCCACACCAAGATGGGCAAGGGAGGCCAGGGTCATGTCCCCGCTCATGCCGTGACTGCAATCAAGGAAAAGATGCTGCATCTGATAATGACTCCGTTATGAAACTCCGCGCTGCCACTTTTGCTTACAGGCTTGTTTGTGGGCGCAGCTTGGTATATGGTGAGAGGACAGGACAGAAAAGGGAACCTTCCCGCCCGCGGTATGCCGCAGGGTCTCTGTTCAACAGGAGGATCCATGCTCGTAGAAAACTGGATGGCTACCAACGTCATTGCCGTCAAGCCCGACACGTCCCTGCTGAAGTGCCGCAACCTGCTCAAGGAACACCAGATCCGCCGCCTGCCCGTGGTCGATGACCAGAACCGGGTGGTGGGTATCATCTCCGACAGAGACGTCAAGGGCGCGTCGCCCTCCAAGGCCACGGCGCTGGAAGTGCATGAAATGCAATACCTTCTGGCAGAACTCAAGGCCAAGGACATTATGACCGCCAAGCCGGTCACTATCAAGCCCTGGGACAGCGTGGAACAGGCGGCCATCATCATGATGGACAAAAAGTTCGGCGGTCTGCCCGTGGTCTCCGAAGACAACAAGCTGGTGGGCATCATCACCGACCAGGACATCTTCAAGCTGCTGATCAATATCACCGGTGCCCGCGTGGAAGGCATGCAGTTCGCCTTCGAACTGCCCGATACCCCCGGCAGCATGCGTGTGATCTTCGATACCATGCGCAAGCACAATGCCCGCATCATTTCGGTGCTGTCCTCTTATATGGAAGACAACAAGCGCCAGATCTACGTCCGTATCCGCAGCATGGAAGAATCGGCTGTCGAAGCCCTCGTCAAGGATCTGGAAGCGACCGGCACGCTGCTGCTGGCTGCTCCCTATGACGTGTAGCTGACCGCCTCCCTGAAGGAAACAGCAGACGCAAATCTTCGTATATGCGTAGGTTTTGACGGTTTTTTCAGGGCTTGCCAAGATTATTTTTTTGTGGCAAAAGAAGTGTGCATTTGCGATTGCAGAGCTTTCGCAATTAATGGGGAATGAGCCGAACACCATATGCTTCGGCTGTCTGGCTCGGGCCGCAAGGCCCGAATAGAGCAAACGTCCAAGGAGGACACGCATGGCTGAAATTAGCTTTCAGGGCAAAACCTTCGAAGTTGATGAAGACGGCTTCCTGCTCCGTTTCGACGACTGGTGCCCGGAATGGATGGAATTCGTGAAGGAATCCGAAGGTATCGCCGAAATCACCGCTGACCATCAGAAGATCCTGGACTTCCTGCAGGACTACTACAAGAAGAACGGTATCGCTCCCATGGTCCGCATTCTGTCCAAGAACACCGGCTACAAGCTGAAAGAAGTGTACGAACTGTTCCCCTCCGGCCCCGGCAAAGGCGCCTGCAAAATGGCTGGCCTGCCCAAGCCCACCGGCTGCGTGTAGTTCTCAGCATTGCTTGAAAGGCGGGGCTTCGTCCCGCCTTTTCCCTTTCAGGCGTCCCCTCTCGCAGGCGGACGCCTTTTTCTTTCCCGGCCCACGGCGCCCCGCGCCCTCCCTTTACGCGCAGACAAAAAAACGGTATCCGCCTTGCCATGAACGTAAAAAAAGTCTTCCTCTGGTCCTTCGGTCTGCTGTTCACGCTGGGCATCCTCGGCTGTGCCGCCGTGGCCGGCCTGTTCTACTGGGCCTCACGCGACCTGCCCGACCTGGAACGCCTTACCGGTTACGAAGCCCCGCAGGCCACGGTCATCCTGGCCCGTGACGGCTCCACCATCGGCACCCTTGCCACGGAAAAACGCTACAGCATCACCCTCAAGGAGATGTCTCCCTGGCTGCCCATGTCCTTCCTGGCTGCGGAAGACGATTCCTTCTACCAGCATCATGGCGTCGATCCCGTGGCCATCGTGCGTGCCTTCATCTACAACCTGCGCAACAAGGCCTCCGGCGGCGGCCAGCAGGGCGGCAGCACCATCACCCAGCAGATCATCAAGCAGCTCCTGCTGAGTTCGGAACGCAGCTATACCCGAAAGATGAAGGAAGCCATCCTGGCCTACCGGCTGGAGCACACCGTCAGCAAGGACGACATCCTCCAGACCTACCTCAACTATATCTATCTGGGACAGCACTCCTACGGCGTGGAAGCCGCGGCCCGTACCTATTTCGGCAAGCACGCTTCCGACATCACCCTGGCCGAGAGCGCCGTCATCGCCGGTCTGCCCCAGGCCCCCAGCCGCTACAACCCCTTCCGGCATCCCGAGGCCGCCAAGGCCCGCCAGATGTATGTCCTTGGCCGTCTGCGCACCCTCAAGTGGATCACCGAGGAACAGTACCAGCAGGCCATCAACGAGCCCCTGGTCTACTGGAGCATGCCCGAGAACCGCGGCGGGGCCTCCAAATGGTATTTTGAAGAAGCCCGCCGCCTGCTGGTGGAATTCTTCACCGAAGAGAACCTGCGCACCCTGGGCATCGATACCCTGAAGAGCGGCGAGGAATACGTCTACACCGCGGGCCTCACCGTGCGCACCGCCATGGATCCCGTGCAGCAGGATGCCGCGGGCGCCGCCCTGCGCCGCGGTCTGGAAGAACTGGACAAGCGCCAGGGCTGGCGCGGCCCGGTCAAGAAGCTCTCCCCCGCGGAGGTGACCGAGTTCCGCGAAAAAAGCACCTTCGCCCCCGCCGACCTCATGGGCAAGGCCTGGGTGCAGGCCGTGGTCACGGCCGTGGACGCCAAGGGCGCCCGCGTCCTGCTGGGCAAGGGCTACACCGGCTATATCCCCGTGGCCAACATGTCCTGGGCCCGTACCCCCAACCGCAAGATCTCCGGCTGGGGGGCTCCCGCCGTGCGTGACGCCCGCAAGGTGCTGAACGTCAACGACCTGATCATGGTCTCGGCCGCGCCCGTGACCGTCCAGGCCGAAGGCGGCAAAAAGGGCAAGGCCGCCACCAAGACCGTGGACTTCGATCCCGCCACGGCCTCGCCGCAAAAGCCCATCACCCTGCTCCTCCAGCAGGAGCCGCTGGTGCAGGGCGCTCTGGCTTCCGTAGAGACCCAGAGCGGCGACGTGGTGGCCCTCATCGGCGGCTACCAGTTCGGCGACAGCCACTTCAACCGCGCTACCCAGGCCCGGCGTCAGCCCGGTTCCAGCTTCAAGCCCGTGGTCTACTCCACGGCCCTGGACTTCGGCTTCACGCCCACGTCCTCGGTGCTGGACGGCCCCTTCGTCTACGTGAACCCCTACACCAACGAAGTCTGGCGCCCCGGCAACTACGAAAAGAACTTCCGCGGCATCATGCCGCTCTATGAGGCCCTGACCCTTTCCCGCAACACCTGCACCGTGCGCCTGGCCCACAAGGTGGGCATCAGCAACGTCATCCAGCGCGCCAAGATGCTGGGCCTCGAACCCCACTTCCCGCAGGAACTGTCCATCAGTCTCGGTGCCGTGGCGGTCTCGCCCCTCAACCTGACGCAGGCCTACGCCGCCTTCGCCAACCAGGGCCTGGGCGTGCGCCCGCGCATCATCACCTCCATCACCGACAACAACGGCCGCGAGCTCTACCGGCAGGACATCCAGCACTGGCAGGCCCTCACCCCGCAGAACGCCTACCAGATGGCCACCCTGCTCAAAAACGTGGTCAACTCCGGCACCGGCAGCCGCGCCCGTGTGGACGGCCACGTCATCGCCGGCAAGACCGGCACCAGCAACGACGAGAACGATGCCTGGTTCGTGGGCTTCTCGCCCTCGCTGGTCACGGGCGTCTATGTGGGCTTCGACCAGCTCCAGTCCCTGGGCAAGCAGGAACAGGGCGGGCGTACCGCGGCCCCCATCTTCCGCTATTACCGCAGCCAGATCGAAGACCTGTACAACGACCAGCCCCAGGACTTCACCATGCCGCCCGGCATCACCATGCAGGACGGTCTGGCCTTCCAGGGCGTGCCCGGCCCCGGCCTCTCGGCCATCGACAACGCCAGCGAGGACCCGGCCACGGGCAGCAGTACCCCGGAGACTCCCGATACCTCCGGTGGCGGTGAAGACCTCATGCGGCAGATGTTCTAGCTCCTGAAACAGGGCCGTCCCCACAGGGGACAGCTTCTGAAAAACAGACACACGCACACTGCGGGGCCTCCTTCCGACGGATGGAGGCCCCGCCTGATGTACCCGAAGCCTCCGCAGCACGGGCTGCGGCGCTGCCACATAGCACAAATCGCCCTGCCCCGCCCCTTCGCGGACAGGCAGGCCCGGACCATAACGAAAGGCCCCGGCCGCCGGCAGCCCCTGCCCTGCGGCGCCCCTTTCCGGGCAGTGCCCGCGCCCTGCCCCGACCCACTCCAACCACAAGGAAACACATGATCCCCTACGGCTCTCTGGTGGTCTACGTCACCCCCAACAAGGACCGGCGCTACATCAAGCGCCTTGAGGAAGGTCAGGACTGGCACAGCAACGACGGCGTCCTCAGCGCCGAAGCCGTACACGCCGCCAACTTCGGCAGCGAAGTGCGCACCAGTCTGGATATCCCCATCCGTGTGCTGGAAGCCACCCTGCACGACCGTCTCAAGGGCCTGAAGCGCCAGACCCAGATCATCTATCCCAAGGATATCGCCTACATCTGCCTGCGCCTCGGCGCCGGTCCCGGCCGTACCATCATCGAGGCCGGTTGCGGTTCCGGCGGCCTGACCACCGGTCTTTCCTGGTTCTGCGGCCCCACCGGCCGCGTCGTCAGCCACGAGGCCCGCGAAGAATTCATGAAGCTGGCCCGCCGCAACCTCGAATGGGCCGGCGTGGGCGACAACGTGGAGATCGTCCACCGCGACATCGCCGACGGTTTCTGCATCGACAACGCCGACGCCCTCTTCCTCGACGTGCGCACCCCCTGGGAATACCTCGACCACGCCGTCAAAGCCGTAAAGCCCGGCGCCATGTTCGGCTTCCTCGTGCCCACTGTGGACCAGGTCAGCAAGCTGCTCATGGGTCTGGAAAAGGGCCCCTTCGCCGACATCGAAGTCTGCGAGATCCTCATGCGCAACTGGAAGCCCGTGGCTGACCGCCTGCGCCCCGAAGACCGCATGAACGCCCATACCGGATTCCTCATCTTCTGCCGCCATCAGGAGCGCAGCGCCGACTTCGAATACAGCCGTCCCCTGGGCACCCGCCAGCGCAAGCAGGAGGCCGCCCGTCAGGCCCGCCTGGCCGAAAGCGGCGCCAATCCCTACGACGACGGCGAGACCGCCGGCGACGACGAATAGTTTCCGCAACGCTTTTTTGAACGAGAGGGGGGAGGGACGTTTTTTGTGGCAGATTGTAAATTGAAACGCAACACAGGGCTTGCGTAAAACAGGAAGACCCAC
>ENA-ORVG01004219-ORVG01004219.1-human-gut-metagenome-genome-assembly--contig:-NODE-4219-length-10056-cov-2.776922_pt1 | contig 10056 bp, 4 predicted proteins | sample MGYA00242091_ERZ509233 | MGnify/ENA primary metagenome ERZ509233 (study PRJEB26280, sample SAMEA2338840) | human gut metagenome | biome: human gut; feature: human-associated habitat; material: faeces... | reverse complement strand
GCAGGGGGAGCGGGCTTGCCAACGGAATCAACGGCTTCCGTGCCAAAGTTGTTGGCAATCAATGCAGCCATTTCTTCAATGGTCATCTGGCTGATGAAGGTTTCCCACAGGTCGTCGTTGTAATCCAGCCCCTTCATGGTAATCAGCATGATGCCCTGCTGGTCGCCCTGGGGAATGGAATCCACGGCGGGAGCATTGTCAGGCTTTTCATAAATCTTGCCATCCAGGATTCGAATCATTTCATCGTTCAGGGTCAGGCCCGCCACAGGCTGAACGGGATAGGTGCCCTGCCAGTCACTTCGGGACAGATAGGTGACCAAATCGGGATACCAGTAATTCACGTCCGCGTCCTCAAACTGATTGGTCACCCTCGCGCCAGTGGCGGAATAGCGGTAGGTTTCATCGTCAAAGCTGCCGGTGAAGTGGAAAGCCTTGGCCGCCGTGCCTTCCGTGGGATTGCCCTGCACATCTACCATACCGGTGGCACCTTTGGCGGCCAGTACGTTGTTCAGGGCGTCGTGCGCATCATCGCCGATAGCGATGTAATAATCGCCTTCGCTGAGGATATAGCCCTTTGCGTTTGTATAATCATAGCTGGCCAGCAGATACTTGTCGCATACGATTGTCAGCGTTTCGGAAGCGCCGGGCTGCAGCAGGGCAGTCTTGCCGTAATCCAAAAGCTGGATGGCGGATTTTTCCACCTTGTTTTTCTGCTCATATTCGCCATAGGGCGTTTGGGCATACACCTGCACCACGCTCTTGCCGGGCACGCTGCCGGTGTTCGTAACGGTGACTGTCACCGTCACAGTTTTATCTTCCACCGTCACGCTGTCCAGCTTCTGCTCGAAGGTGGTATAGCTCAGGCCATAACCGAAGGGATAGGAAACCTCCTTGGCATAGTCCCAGGCACCGCCATCAATGGATCCTGCGGAACCGGCGGCGTTGAATCGCCCCAGCACCTGGTCCTCATACCGGGTTTCGTAATACTTATAACCGATATAGATTCCCTCGGTCTGCACGGTGTAATAGGAAATTTCGGAAGCGTTGGAGGAGAATTTCTGCAGCGCTTCTGTCAGGTTGGCCCATTGCTGGTTGTTGAAGGTATTATTGACCACGGCTGGGGCGGACAGGGAACTGACCGCATAGGTGTCCACCAGCTTGCCGGAGGGATTGGCGTTGCCAATCAGGATGTTCGCCACGCCGATGAAGCCTTTTTCACCCGGACAGCCAATCCACAGCACAGCGTCCACGTCGTACTCCTCGACCCAGTTTACCTCCATGGGGTTGCCTGTATTAAGCAGCACAATGGTTTTCTTGAACGAGCCGGAATCCCGAATCATGGCCAGCAAATCTTTTTCATCCTGGCTCAGCGCCAGCTGACTGATGCCTTCCGTGGGGGTTTGGGTGTAGAGCTCTACGCCTTCGCCGCCCTCCCGGGCCAGCATCACGATAGCTACATCGTTAAAGCCGGTTGCCCAGGAGGATTTCACATCGTCAGTGTAGAAACTGATGGGTTCCTCACCCAGCGACCATAATGCGGACGGATCGGCGTTTTCCGCAAAGAACGTGCCTGCGCCGGTTTTTCTCTCGGTCTTGCTTTGGCGGTATGCGTTGTACAGCTTGGGGTTCACCTTGAATTTCAGGGTGCCCAGCGCCTTATACAGGTCAACGCCCGTTTTAGTGGAATAGGCGCGGGAACCAGCAGATTGATTGCGGTACAAGGGCTGCACGACTGCATGGCCAAACAGAGATATTTGCTCATCCTTGCTTAGCGGCAGAGCGTTGTCCTTATTGTAAAGCAATACGGTGCCTTCTTCCTGCTCCTGCACTGCCTCCGTATAGGTGTCTTCCTTGAGTACCTTAAGCGTTTTTGCGTTGATGTCGCCATAAGCGCTCTTATAATATATCGTATCCTCATCCTCGACACTTTCATCGTTGATGACTTTGCTGGTCTGCACGCCAAGCATGCCGTTGACAACGGTATCATAGCTCATGGCCAGGTTCGAGCCGAATATCACGAAGCACAGGATGAAAGCCATCAGACATGACAGCCCGGTTGTTATTCTCACCTTTCGCATACGCATGCTCCTTATCTTGATGGATCAGTCGTTCAGAAAGAAAACGGCGCCGGGGAGAAAGCCAATTTGCGAATGCAGGAATGGCTTGCAGCACCAGACGCCGCCGCTGTCATGAAGCACAGCGGAGAAGAAAGGAATTTGATCAGGTTTGAGAGAAAGGAGGATTCAAAAACGATCTATCGATTCCTTCGCTTCCCGCCGAGCGTCCATGCGCTTTCGGAGCGTTTTCCGCAGGTTGACGACGGCGTTCAGACGAGCGGCATGCCGCCGTCAAATTGGGCGGGCTGCCGGGTCAATCAGCCCGGCACGCCCTGCCAAGCGGAATTTTCCTTGCAGGGAACCAATTGATGTAGCTGATTCATACTATTTCCAGTTGGAAATCGTATTATTCCAGAGGATTGGTGCCGACGATGGGAGGCACGTTGTACTTGGCCACGCGCTCGTCGTCGATCACACCGCTCCAGTTGAGGCCGAAGGTGAAATCGTAGGTGTTGCCGTCGGCGTCCACATAGCAGTCCATATCCCGGGGCACGTCCTCGTACTGAGCTTCCACGGTTTCCATATCGAGGGGCTGCTGCATGGGCAGCAGGGCGGAGGGCTCATAGTTGCCGGCGATGATTTCAAAGAGGATCTCGTCGCGGGCGGAGTGGGTGCGGCCGCCGCCGAAGGATACCAGGATTGCATCCGCGGAGGGCTCGATTTCGGACCACACCATGGAACTGTTGAGGTTCATCACCAGCACCAGGGGAATCTCGCCGGTGAGCTCGTCGATTTCCAGTACGAAGTCCAGATCCGCCTCGTTGCTGACGGTGCCGGTCTTGCCGAAGTAAGAGCGGTTTTCCTTTACATAATCGTACTCAGTGCCGTAGACGCCCTCGAAGGCTTCCAGCGTGATCTGGCCGCCGATGGACTCGAAGCGGACGTACATGTTATCGGCGGTGTAAGGACGATACTGCAGGGAACGGGGAATGTACTCGTAGTCAGCGGGTACCTTCATGTTTTCGTCATAGCCGGTGGTGGGAGCGTTGCTTTTGGGACTGGCGACGCGTACGATTACCAGATCGGCCTTCGCGATGTCCTCGGCGGAAGCGCGGATTACGTCCCCGGGCAGATAGGTGTTTCCTTCACCGCTGGGCGTTCCAACTGTGTCAGTGATCACGTTGAAGTACTGAGAGGCCACGGCAATATCCATTGAAGGAGCGAAGGAAGCGGGGGTGGTGCCGCGGCGGCTCGTGGTTGCGGGAGAGTACTTGTAGGGAATATAAACGGTCAACTTTTCATCGCCCGCAGGCTTGATCACGCTGTTGTCAGTATTCTTGAGCATCACGATGGACTTGAGCAGCGCTTCGCGAGCCATGGCGGTATGTTCTTCGTTATTGGGCACGGAAGCGGCAACCGCTTCGGAAACGTAGGGGTTATCCACGACGCCCACGTTGAAGAGGGTGTCCAGAATGTGGCGGGTACTGTCGAAAATGATCTGGTCGGCAGCTTCCTTTCCCAGGCGTTCCACACCATAGTTGTAGGCTTTCACAGCAACGGCAATATCTTCTTCATATTTGCCGCCCATATTGCCCCAGGCGTCGATGCCGGCTTCCAGTTCCAGCCAAAGGCGCTGCGGAACGGTGTATTCTTCCATGCCGAAGCACTTATCAACGTGGGTGTTGAAGTCCGTCAGGATGTAGCCGTCCCAGCCGTTGGCAGCGCGCCACAGGCCGTTGATCTTTTCGGCGTTGTAGCTGGTTGAAACGCGCTCGCCCAGGACGGAGTCGCCGTTTTCATCCACGCCGATGGAGAAACTGGTCATTGCGGAGGACACCATGCCAGTCTTGCCGGGCAGATCCTGCGCCGCGAAGTAAGGCATGATGCTGGTATAGAACTGGCCGCCGGGATACACGGCGTAAGCTCCGTCCAGCGTATGGGCTTCACGGCCGCCCTCGCCGGCGCCCTCGCTCATGATGTGCTTCACCTGGATATTGACGGAGTCCTTGCCCCATCCCAGGTCGTTGCCGTCATCGTCGTAGGTGGACTGCCAGGCGTTGATCATGGCGCGGGTCATGTCGATAGAAAGCTGAGGATCCTCGCCAAAGGTCATGTCGTTGCGGGACCACCGGGGTTCAGTCGCCAGGTCAACCTGGGGGCCGACGTTCATGGTCAGGTTCATGGAATGCCATTCCTTGGACAAGGTACGGCCATATTCATGGGCCAATTCCGGATCGAAGGTGGCGGCCAGCGCCAGGTTGCCGGGCCAGTCGGTCACGCCATTGCCTTCCAGCGGGTCGGCAATGAAGGTGGCGGGGATAGCAACCACGTCGGTATTTGCTTCGATGTGCTTCTGAATCTCGTTGTTCCAGGTGGTAATCAATTCAGCGCCTACGGAGCTGAAACGGATGTGGCGATAACCCAGATCCAGCGCAGTCTTGGTGGTATCCGCCAGGGTTTTGGCAGGAGTGCCGACGCTAAAGGGGTTCATTTTCAAGCCCAACTGGAATTCCAGACTCAGGCCGCCGTTCGTGACCAGGTCGCGGGAGCGTTCTTTGTAGTCCACGCGCCAGTCTTCAAACACGTCCAGTTCGCCGTCACGATCCAAATCCTTGAAGGCGTAACCATCCACTTCAATCAGATTCACGCCGCCGCCCTTGGTGTAACTCAGGGTTGCGCCGCCTTCATTTTCAACCAGTGTCCAGCCTTCCGGCTGCAGTGTTTCGGTATACTTCTTGCCGCTTTCGCCCATGGCAAAGCTGGGCAACATCACAACCAGCATCACGGCTGTGATGATCACGCTGACTACCCGCTTCGTGTTGATCTTCATCAATGATACCTCCATTGTTTTCTTTCCGGTGTGTGAACAAACAAGCAGATTATTCTCGGGGAACTTCGAGCTCTCAATCCTCCGCCAGGGTGCACCTCCTATAGCGGCAATTGGAAATCCCCCGATATCTGATTTTATTATAACCACAGAAAGAAGCAATGGATTGTTCTTCGACCAAACTGTCGTTTTTCGCTACCAAATTGAAAATATGTGCTTTTTTGCACCGTTTATTGCATGTATTTTGAATATACCGAGGGATTCATGTGCAGCCTCCGCTTTTCATTACAACGGCGACAGATACAAATAAGCATGCTCGCTTTCGATAAATCAATGTTTGCTGCCATGGCATTTTATCTAGTCCCCTTCTCCAACGTCGGAATTTGTTAGACAAAAATGCGTATATGATCATAACAGAGTGGAAGTAAAGCGGAAAGTCAACCGCAATGCCAACTTCAACACCATTCATCCTGACCGCATCATTCCTGACTGGAATGAGCAGACGCCAGAGCAGAAAAGGCGCAAGCAGATGGCGCAGTTGAATCAGGAAATCGTATTACGCATGATCTCGCGAGCGTTCCCGATACTCCTGCGCGGTGCAGCCCATCCATTTCCGGAACCATCGGGCAAAATAGTTGGCGGTATTGAAGCCCGTCTGCTCCGCAATAGAGGCGATAGACTGGTCGGTTTCGCTGAGGAGGCTGCACGCCTTCTTCAGCTGGGACTGTGCAATGCTGTCGCTGAACGACACGCTGCTGCATTCACGGTACACACGCGAAATGTAGGTTGGATGGAAATGCAGCGCGTCCGCAATCGCGGTGAGCGACAAATCGCCGCTTAGATGCTCGGCTATATACTGGTCAATCTGCCGCACAATGTGTCGCTGACGGTGCATTTGCTTTTTGGAGCGTGCATTGAATACCTCCTGCGCCAGATGGTTCAGCTTGCGCTGCAGCTCGCTGAGCGGCGTTCCGGGCTTAATCACCAGCCTTTCCAGCGCGGGCGACGCAATGTCGCCCGTCAGGAAGGCGCCGCTGCAATCGCGCATGAACTGCGCCAGCGCCTCGTAAAGCTCATCGGTGCTTCGCTTATCGCTGGTATCTGCCAGAAGCTGAAAAAAACGCGGGGTTTCTTCAGCAAAGAGATCCTCCTGACCGGTAAGCAGGTATTCCTTCATGCGGATAAGGCTTGCCTGTCCGTCGCTGACGGATACCAGCGGCATCGAGGACGTTGGCTGCGCCTGCGTCGCGTGCAGCGTGACCAGTTCGCCGGACGCGGGGCTGACCTGATTGATCAGCTCCAGCATCTGCGCCGCTCCCTTCCCCAATGCCTTCCATTCTGTTTCGCAGTCCATCAGGCAGACCGTCAGCTGCTGTCCCTGCTGCTCGATCATCCGCTGCGCATTCTCCAGGTGTCCCTCCAGCAGCGCGCTGTCCTCCTCCGAGGGCTGAAACACAATGGAGAAGCAGCGGGCATTCATGTCGGTCAGCAGCATTGGCAAATGGGGGCGCATCAGCTCCTCGATCAGGTTCATCGACTGATGCAGAAGCTCGGGGCGCATGGCTGCGCCGAACATGCCATAGCCCATACGCACCGGTCGATGTGCGTCAAAGGGAAAACCGCTGTTCTTGATGGCGGCAAGCAGCGATTCCTCTTGCAGCTGTCCGCCGTGCATGGCATGGAACACCAGCTGCCGCAGCTGCCTTGCATATTCGCTCGCCGCCTGCCGCATCAGCCTCGCGCTTTCTTCCTGCAGGTTCTCTACCGCTCTTTCCACCGTGCTGATAAGCACTTGGTCGCCTTCGCTTTTGAGTACATACGCAAACGCACGCTGCTTCAGCGCTCGGCGCGCATAATCAAAATCGGAATAGCCGGTCAGGTAGATAACGCGGGTCATCGGCCAGCGTTCGCGCACCATGCGGTGCAGCTCCAGACCAGACGCTCCGGGCATTTCAATATCGGTCAACAGAATATCCACGCGGTTGCGGTTCAGCACGGCGCACGCCTCGTCGCAGCTGTAGCAGCGGCGAACCTCCAGCCTGTCCTGAAACACTTCCTGAAGCATATGGTACAATCCGTCGGCAATGATAACCTCATCATCGACAATAAGAAGCGATTCCACACTGCCTCACCTCCCTGTCCTCGGGAATAGGATTGTCACAGACAATCCGTCCGCAAAGCTTTCCAGTTTCAGCTCATAATGATCACCGTAGAGCAGCTCCATGCGGCGATACAGGTTATACAGCGCGCTGCCCTCCGCCAGTTCTCCGGCGCGCATTCGCTCGTCCAGGCGGCGCACGTTCTCCGCATCCATCGTTCCGCCGTTATCATATACCGTTACGCCGAAGCGATCCTGCTCCATGATAAAGCTGACCTCCACCACGCCGCCGCTTTGCTTGTTCTTCACGCCATGCACAAAGGCATTCTCCACCACCGGCTGAAGAATCAGCGGCGGTATGTTTTCCTGCGCGATTTCCTCCGGCAGTTCGTTCATATGCACGCGCACCCGTGGAGAAAAACGCATCCCTTGAATTTCCAGGTACTGCCGGATATGGTTCACCTCGTCGCGCAGGGGAACGTCATGCTCCGGAATGGTCGTGATGTAGCGGTAATAGCGGCTCAGATTCAGGCTCAGCCGCGCAATGTCTTCGTTGCCGTCCTGCTGCGCCATGCGGTAGACCATAAAGAGCGTGTTGTAAAAGAAATGCGGATTGATTTGCATTTGCAGCTGCCGAATCTCCGCCTGCTGTGCGCGCAGCCGTTCCTCATAAACCTGCGCCTTGAGGCTTTCCAGATTCTCCATCATGGAGTTAAACTGGGCGTAGAGGTCGTCAAAGCCCGCATCCGAGCGGTCAATATGGAAATGTCCCGTTTCGCCCGCCTGACGCAGGGAATCGGCAATGGTATCCAGCGGCTGAAGGATATATCGCCGGAAATAGGTAAGATAAATAACCAGCAGCACCAGCGCCAGCGCGGTCAGCAGGCAGACCCACATACGATGGCGCATCAGCGGCTGCAATTCATCCGCTATCGTGCCGACACAGCGAAGCGTAAGGTGCAGCAGTGGTATTTCCGCCTCTGCGGAAAAAGTGCTTTCCCCCTGCACGCCCAAAAGGCTGCTGCCCTCCTTTCCGGCGGACAGCAACCCATTTTTCGTTCCGGCACTGAAAAACACCGTGCCTTCCGGCGTATACAGCGTCATGTCCAGCGCGTTTTCGCTGGCCAACAGGCGCATTCGCCGTTCGAGACGTTCCGGCGATATGCAGACAGAAATGAGGAACATCGGCTCGCCCCGCGTTACAGAGCTGCAAAGCATGTACAGATTGTCCCCATGCTCTGCGATGCGCAGCAGCTTTCCGTCCACCAATTGCCGGAAAGTCGCGTATTCGCTCCGATCCATCGTATCATAGATGGATTTTTCCGTCGAGATAACGCGGTTGATCTGCGGCAGCAGGATCTTTGCGTTTTCCAGCAAATCACACGAGCGCTTCATGCGGAGCAGCTTATCAGACAGACCGCTAATGCTGGCGATGCGCTGATAGTCGCTGAGCCGCGGATAGGCGATGACATACCGCAGCAGCTCCTTATCCGCCGCAAGCTCCTGACACTGGGTAATCAGATTTCCGACCTCCAGATTGATTTGCGACGCAATATAGCTGCATTCCCGTTCGCTAAGCGCCTCCATGTTCCCATGAAGGGTCTGCAATCCCATATGGTTCAGGTAAAGCCCGATGGCATAGAACACCAGCACCACGGCGACCGTGATGGCCAGCAGGCGGATGAACCCACGGCGATTTAGACCCAGCGGCTGTTTATGCATGCGCAATTATCCCTTCACAGACCCCAGCACCATGCCCTTGACAAAGTAGCGCTGCAAGAAAGGATACAGCACCAGCATCGGGAAGCATGCTACAAAAATCATGGCGCATTTCACGGTTTTGTCGGATACCAAGGCAAGCGCCTCCCAGTCGCCGGCGCCCATCTGCGTGAGCTTCTGGTCAATGACGATGGTTCGCATGTAGCTCTGCAAAGGATATTGCTCCGGACCTCTGCTGTAGATGATGCCGTTGAACCATTCGTTCCAGTGATACACAGTGGAGTACAGGGCGACGGTAGCGAGCGCCGCCTTGGAGGTGGGCACAAAGATCTGCCACAGAATGCGCCACTGGCTGGCGCCGTCCATGATGGCGGCCTCCTCCAGCTCTCGGGGCGTCTGACGGAAGAAATTCAGCAGCAGAATAATGTTGTACACAGGGACAGCGCCGGGAATCACCAGCGACCAGAAGGTTCCCTTGAGTCCAGTAAGGTTAATGACCATGTACAGCGGAATCATGCCGCCGGAAACCAGCATGGTAATGAAGAAAAACCATGCATACGCCGTGCGGGCGCGGAACTGGTTTGTTTCCTTGCTCAGCGGATAGGCGCAAATGATGCAGAAAAACATGTTCAGGCTCACGCCGACCAGCACACGCTTGAGCGAAACAAGCATCGCCGTCCAGAAGGGAGCGCGGTTGATGACATACTTATAGCTTTCCAGCGTGAAATTCACCGGCCACAGCGTAACCAGTCCGCCGGAGGCAGAGGACTTATCTGACAGGGAGATGGCGAATACGTGAATCAGCGGAATCAGGCAAGACGCGGCCAGCAAACCGATTACCAGGGCGTTGACTACAACGAATACCCGGGCTCCGAAGCTCTTTGACTTAACCATACCACGCGCCTCCTCATCAGAAAACTCTGTAATCTGCGAACTTGTAGGCGCACAGATAGCTTACAGAGATAAAGAGTGTCGATACAACGGATTTGAACATGCTCACAGCGGCGGACTGTCCCCACAGACCGTTCTTAAAGCTCAGGCGATAAATGAACGTATCCAGAATATCGCCGGTGGAATAAACAGCCTCGCTGTACATGTTATAAACCTGATCAAAACCGGCATTGAGCACGTTGCCAAGGCTCAGCACCATCATCAGCACGATAATCATGCGCATATTGGGCAAGGTGACATGCATGATCCGCTGAAAGCGGTTGGCGCCGTCAATGGTCGCGGCTTCATACTGGGTGGGATCGATGTTGGTAATAGCAGCCAGATACACAATCGTACCAAAGCCAAATTCCTTCCATACGTCGGTAAACACCAGCGTAAATCGGAACCATTTGTTGCTGCCAAGG
>ENA-ORVG01004213-ORVG01004213.1-human-gut-metagenome-genome-assembly--contig:-NODE-4213-length-10066-cov-2.112876_pt1 | contig 10066 bp, 3 predicted proteins | sample MGYA00242091_ERZ509233 | MGnify/ENA primary metagenome ERZ509233 (study PRJEB26280, sample SAMEA2338840) | human gut metagenome | biome: human gut; feature: human-associated habitat; material: faeces... | reverse complement strand
AATTGCAGCTGTCGGGCATCTCGGACAAGAAAATGGAGGAGGGCAGTGTGCGCTACATCAGCGTCAACACCAACGCCAGCCGCATCAAGCTGTCCAACTCCAACAGCAACGTAGCACAGGTGACCGCAGACGGCTTCCAGCTGAAGGTGCGCGCCATCAAAGCCGGCACCACCACCGTCAAGGTGACCGCGTCCCGCTCGGGCTATACCTCCAAGAGCACCACCTTCCAGGTGACTGTTTATAGAAACAGCAGCAGCGGCGGCGGAAGTGAAGGCGGAAGCGACCGGGATACCGTGTACATCCGCAGCATCGACGACCAGGTTCTCAGCAGAGGCAGCGAACGAATCATCAACGTGCGCACCGATGCCAGTGCGATTGATGTTTCCACCTCCAACAGCAGCGTAGTCAAGGTAAGCTCCCGCCGGGACGACACCATCGTTCTGGAGGCAGTGGGTGCAGGAACCGCCAAAGTGACGGTGACCGGCTCCCGCAGAGGATATTATGATACCAAGGTCAGCTTTTGGGTGGATGTATACGGCAGCAGCATCTCTGCTCCGACCGTCTATGTCAACGCAGGCAGCCAGAGCTATCCAAACGGCAGCTGGACCAATCAGAATGTGACCTTTACCCTGACCGGCTACGGCAGCGGCAGAAAGGTTTATTCCTATGACCGTCCGGCAAAGATGCCAAATGAAAAACCGGCTTCGTGGGGAAATCGCCAGCAGCTGACCGACGGAACACTGACCGTAAAAAATGAAGGTCAGAGGGACTATTACTTCTTTACCGACGGCAGCGCGGGCACCAGCGAGGCGACCGGTATCTACACTGTGCGCATCGACAAAACCATGCCGACAGTCACAGCAATCGATGAAAACAACAATACGCTGACCTTCCAGGTGGCAGATGCTCTTTCCGGTGTCAAGTCGGTAGCGGTGAGCGGCAATAACATCACCACCACATTGGCAACCAGCAGCGACGGAAAATACCGTTTCGTAGCAGACAAAGAGGGCAGCTACACCATCCTGGTCACCGACAACGCAGGCAATGTCAACAACCAATATAAGGTAGATCTCAAAGGCAGCACCCAGACCGATATAGAGCCGCCAGTCATCGGAATGGCAAAAGAAGACAGCATCAATGGTTCGGCATGGTACAAAGAAGATAAACTGGTTCGCCTGACCGTCACCGACAACGTCGGCGTGCAGAGCGTACAGGTAAAGGTACAGGGTACAGAAAAGGGACTCAGCGTAGAACACATTAGCGGCACCGACATTTACCAGTTTGTTGCCAATAAAGAAGGCGCAGTCGGCTATGAAATCACCGCACGTGATGCAGCGGGCAACAAAGCAGAGATGCCGCTGGCTGTTCGTGTGGATAAGAGCGCGCCAACCCTGGGAGCCATCACAACACAGGGAACGACCGTTACCTTCCAGGCAAACGATACGGTTTCGGGAATCGGCAACATCTTTGTGGTTCCGGCGGACAATACAACTGCCGGAGTGCAAATCAATGGAGAAACAGTTGAGCAAAACGGAAACGGCACCTACTCCTTTATTGCAAAGGAAAATGTCAACTACACCATCACCGCTGTGGATAAGGCAGGCAATGGAAGCAAATCGGAGCAGGTGATGATCAGTACAACCACTCCGACCCCTCCTTCGACAGTGGAAAATCCGGTCATTACCATCACAAAGCCGGACGACACCCTTGCCCAGAGCAAGGACATTAAGGTGCAGGTGGATGCCAATTTGACCGGCACACAGAAATTGCAGGTGAGCATCTCGCCGACAGGCAAACAGCAGCCGGTCAACCTGCTGGAAGAGAGCAACATCTATCACTTTGAGGTGGACAAAAACGGTACCTACACCATCACCGCAGTCATTTTGGAGGGTACAACCGAGAAGGCGCGTGCAACACAAACAGTCGAGGTCAAGGGCATCGACAGCGAAAAACCGGTCATCGCCATCACCCAAAACCAGAACGGCGTGGTCAAATTTACCGTCACCGACCTCAACTCGGTAACCGCCAAATTTGACGGAACGGAAGTCAAAATGAATCTAACAACAACCAGCCAGGGCTTGGTATACAGTGGTCGTGTGGAAAACGTACAGCCAGGCAAACACACCATCGTTGCCACCGACAAGGTAGGAAACCAGGCAAGCGCAGATGTTGTTGTAGCAGCTGCCAAACAGCAGCCGACCTTGAAGGCAGGAAGCCAGCAGGTCAACGAAACTGCGACCAGCGTGACCATTCCAATCGAAGTTTCCGATGCGGACGGCAACGCAGCACAGGTCAAGGTGACCAGCGACAAGGGTCAGCTTACCGGCAGCGGCAGCAGTTACACCTTGACCGTTACCGAAAACGGAACCTATACGGTTACCGCAGAGGACAGCAAGGGTAGTCGCACACAGGTACAGATTCCGGTCGAAGCAATCAAAGGCAACGTTGCGCCGACTATTGCAGCGGAGCAGCCGCAGATCAACGCCACCAGCGCCACCATCCGCGTGACCGTCGATGACAACGGCGGAACGGAAATCACCTCGGTCACCGACCAGAACCTTAACACAGCTGCGTTGCAGGCGGACGGCAGCTATCTGCTCACCGTTACCGAGGACGGCAGCTACACCATCACTGCGACCAACAAAGCGGGCAAGTCCGCGTACACTACCATTGTCGTCAGCGGCATCGACCGCACCCCTCCGGTTGTCGAGCAGCCAACGGTCAGCTACAACGAAAACATGACCAGTGCCCAGATTGTGTTGAAAGCCAACGATGGAAACGGCAGCGGCATCGCCAAGGTGACCGCATCGGGCGTTGAGATGAGCCTGAGCGAGGGCAACTATATCCTGAACGTCACCCAAAACGGCGAGTATGCGATCGTTGTCACCGACAAGGCGGGCAACCAGGCACAGGCACAGGTCACAGTGAATGGCATCGACAAAACAAATCCTGATATTCGCCAGACCAGCGACAACAACGGCTGGAAGCAGAAGCATGAGGTCACCTTCGCGGTCACCGATGAGGGCAGCGGCATCAGCAGCGTGCAGGTAACCAAGGATGGCAAAACCATCACACACAGCGAAGGAAACGGTTACCGTTTCACCGCAGAGGAAAACGGCAGCTATCTCATCACAGCAACCGATAAAGCGGGCAACTCCGCCACAAAGACGGTGGAAATCAAAACGGTGGATCAGACAGCTCCGACCGTTGTTCCACAGCTGAAGAATGGTGACAAGGCAATCAATCCTTACAACGGCAAGGATGCCAGCATCTATCAGGGAGGCAAGGTGACCGGCTATACCGTCAGTGTGCCACAGGAAGCGACAGCGGCAAGTCCGCTCAGCGTGCAGGTGAAAACCGACAAGCAGACTGAATTTAAGACCCTGAGCAAGGATAACATGAAGATTATCCTGACAGAAGGAACGCACACCATCACCCTGCGGGCAATCGACGGCGCCGGAAATGTGGGCAAAGAGGTTCAGTACAAAATCAAGGTCGACTTACAGACGACCCAGACACAGAAACCTGCCGGTGAAACAAAGCCGGATGGCGCCGAATTGCAGCAGAGCCAGCCAGCCGATGTAAAGGCACAGCAGGAAACTGCATCGACAAAGCAGCAGGTAAAGAAAGTTCGGCAAAGCAATCCATCGGATGCAAACCCATCCAATGCAGCACAACAGGGAATCCAATCGGGTGACCCACAGCCAAAAGAATCCTAAGAGTATCACAAAAAAGCCACCTGAACAACCGTTCGGGTGGCTTTTCGTTTGTGATTTTGTGGTTGAATTTTGCTTTAACCGATCCACCAGCTTCCGTCGGGAGCCTGATAAAGCGAGCCGACCTCCTCGGATAGAAGGTTGCCGTCAAAATCTCTTGTGATGAGCTTGTCATAATAGCGGTAGCGGTCGGTTGCACAATTTTTTTCAGCATCCCAACCCTCCTCTACCCAGGCTTCCAGATAGACGGTATCCTCTTCAATTCGTATAGCGCTTTCACTGCTGCCCAAGGGGAAGGAGAACTTTTGTGGGTAATAGCAGACAAACTGCTCATCCTGGCTGACAATATGCACCGAATCTCCGATGATATGCAGATTGTACAGATTGACTTCTTTTATGGGCAGCTGGGTCACCTGCTGCAAACAGCTGTCCGGGACCCACTGGTAGAGCCGGATGACATTGCAGGAAAAGTCCCCTTGCAAAAAGTAGTATTTTCCTTCTAAGAAAACGGGATTGCCATAAAGAACATCCTGTCGTTTGTCAAACGGCTGGTAGACCTTGCCTGTGACAAGGTCATAAAAGCGCAGGACGCTGCCCGGGTAACTGCTGTATTGCAGGCGCTCCGGCAGGTCGTAAAAGTCGGCAGTATCCGAGTGGGAGAAGGCAAAGCGTTTTTGACCGGCAATCGTTTCGATATAGCTTCCTGTGACTTTCTCAAAGCGTTTCAGCATAACAAAACTCCTCTCAAAATAATTTCGACAATTATCTTAAATGGATTGTATCATAAAATGAGGACAGATACTACCCGGCACAGGAGATTTGTTACAAAAAATAAAAGGGTTGCAGCAAATGTCCGAAAAAAAGGCACTGTACAACAGGAAAATCCCTGATTTGCAAAAGCAAAACAAGCAAAAAGTCGGAAGGGTTCATACAAAGAAAATTTTATGGAATTTTATACAAACGATTTGTCAATTTTGTAAAAGTATGGTATTCTTGATATATTGAAAAGGAAGAGAGTCCTGTTTTGGAGCAGTTTGTCGACAGAATGGGAATGGCTGCCTGTGTGGGCGGCATATACTTTGGACAGGACAAAGCAATGTTAGGGGAGATGTTTTATGAACAATCAAAGAAGAAACTTCCGCTTGACCTGCGCTTTGCTGGCAGCGGTGCTGGCGGTGGGAGTGGCAGGATGCGCACAGCCGGCAGAGGATAAACAGCCGCAGGGAAAGACCCAGCAGCTGTGGATAGCGGATAACTTTGTCGACCCGCAGGAAGGCTACCCGATGGAAAATCCGTCGGCGATCGAACTTTCTGCAACCGCCGCTTTGCAGAAAAACAGTCTGCTCAACGGGCAGACCCAAAAACAGCAGCAGACCCAGGAGATGAAGGCGGTTTGGCTATCCTACCTCGACTTAAAGCCGATGCTGCTGGACAAAAATGATAAGAGTGTGGGAAAAGCACAGTTTACACAAAATATCCAGAAGGCGTTCGATAACATCCAGCAGCTGGGACTGAACACCGTGATTGCACAGGTGCGTCCCTTCAGCGATGCGCTGTACGAGTCGGAACTGTTCCCCTGGTCCTATCTGGCGACCGGCGAAGAGGGCGCAGACCCCGGCTTTGACCCGCTTGCTATCATGGTCGAGCAGGCACACCAGCGTGGCTTGCAGCTTCATGCGTGGGTCAATCCTTACCGGGTGCGCACCTCGGCGACCAACAAGCAGCTGAGCAGCAAAAATCCTGCTGTCAAGCTGCTCAAAAGCGGAGATGCCATCCGTTACAACGGTGCAGTGACCTATGACCCGGCAAGCAAAAAAGCACAGCAGCTGATTGTGGAGGGCGTGCGGGAGATTGTGGAAAAGTATGACGTGGACGGTATCCACTTTGACGATTATTTTTACCCCACTACCGACGCGGGCTTTGACAGTGCCTCCTATCAGGCGTACAAAAACAAAGGCGGCAGCTTATCGCTGGCAGCTTGGCGCCGTCAGAATGTCAACGACCTGGTCAAACAGGTGTATGCAGCTGTCAAGCAGGCGGACGGTGAGGTGCTGTTTGGCATCAGTCCGCAGGGTAATATGGACAACAACTACAACAAGCAGTTTATCGACGTGAAAAAATGGCTGAGTGAAGAGGGCTATCTCGATTACATCTGCCCGCAGGTCTACTTTGGTTTTAAAAACAGCACCTGCCCGTATGAGCAGACAGTGGAAGAATGGAACGACCTGATCCAAAATAAGGTCCAGCTGGTGGTTGGACTCTCCCCTTACAAGGTCGGTCTGGAGGACGCCTATGCAGGCAACGGCAGATGGGAGTGGGCAAACAGCGGAGACATCCTGGCGCGGATGGTGGAAACTGCCCGCAAAGAGGAGCACTATCAGGGATTTGCGCTCTTCCGCTACAACTCGGTGTTCCAGCCGGAATCGTCGGTTCGACCGGCAATTTTAGAGGAGCTGGACAGCTTGCAGGAGGTTTTATAACGCAAACATCAGGATGGAAAGAAACAGGAGGCCAGCACGGTGACAAAGAACAATAAAGAAAAAACGATCATCAACTCCTTAGCGGGAGTGATGGCGGTCATCACCATCCTTGCAATCTTTGCAGTGGTGATTCTGCGTCAGACGGCGGCGCAGGAGGAAAAGGATCAGAAGGTTGCACAGGCAATGCAGCAGATTCAACAGGAGCAGGAGGAGCAGAAGTCCCAGCCGCAGCCGGTGCAGCAGGAGGCGTCTGCGGTGCAGTTTGAACTGCCGCAGGAGATGAAAGCGGCGCAGGTAAGTCCCGGAAGGGAATTTTTATCCGAGCTTGCACCTACGATTGAGCAGGCACAGCTGCGTCTGTCCGGGGAAGTGCTCCAGCAGGAGCAGCAATCGGTGCAGCCGGATGAGGAAGAGGTCTATCGGCAGCTGGAGCAGCTGGTGGAGCAGGCGGCACAACTGGGACTGAACACCCTGTTTGTCAGCACCGAAAATGCCTATGGAACGCTGTGGGACTCTCCGGCAAAGATGGTCTCCTTTGACCTGTTGGGCAGCCTGTGCGATCTGGCGCATCAGCAGGGAATAGCGGTGTACGGTCTGTGCGACCTTTCGCTGGTTGCAGGAACGGACGGCAGAATGCACCACATGACTTCGGTGAATGCAAAGGCTTTGGACCGCAGTGCGGAGCAGTTAGCCGCCATTGCTTCCCAGCGAGGGCTGGACGGTTTGCTGCTGGACGGGTACCTCAATGAACAGGGACAGTACAGCTATGATGAATATGCGCACACAGGCGCCAACGTCAGCCTAAAGGAATATATGACCGGCAGCACCGAGTTGCTGGTGCAGACAGCGGTGCAGACGGTGCGTCAGCAGAACCCGGAGCTACCGGTGGGACTGGCGGTGTCGCCGGTGTGGGCAACTGCCGATGAACAGCCGGACGGAATCGACCTTGCTTACACCCGAACCTCTCTGGGCGCTTACAATGCGGACAGCAAAGGGATGATTGAGAAGGGTCTGGCAGACTTTGTGGTGGTCAAAAACTATGGAGCGACCGGCAGCGACCAGCTTCCTTTTGAACCGATTGCCGACTGGTGGAGCGATACCCTCTCACAGGCGGGTGTGACCGGTTATATGGGACATGCCTCCTCGCGGGCAGGCAGCTGGGAAAACGGCTGGGGACCCAACAGCGAGCTTGCCGACCAGTGGAAGATTACACAGCAGGAGGAAGGTTTTTGCGGCAGCGTATTTAATTCGCTGGAGGCACTGCTCAAGGATGTAAACTACACCACCTATTATTTAAAGGAAGCATGGGAGCAGGAAAGCAGCGGGGACCAGATGACCGCACAGGCAGGTAGTGGCAGCTTTAGCCAGCGGGAGGACCTGTTTGCGGGCTTGACCCTGCTGGAAGAGGGCACCCCGGTGGGCAATTACAGTGTGGCAGACGGCGACACCATCGACCTTGTGGCAATCGCAATGGACGGAGCGCAGGTAGTGGCAACCGTTAACGGAGAAACCCTGACCCTAAAGAACACCGGACGTTCGGGTGGAATCAGCGGCTACCGAAAATTTACCGCCTCCTATGATGTCGAAGGTAAAAACGTCAGCTCCTCCGGGATGGGCAGCATCGTCTTTATTGCCAGCATGGATGGTAAGACCGAGAGCCTGACCGGCGCCAAGCTGACCTTCCAGGGACCGACCGGCTCCTACGGCAGCAACGACAAGGGCAATTCTTCCAGCAGTTCCTCGAGCAGCAGTTCCTCAAGCAGCTCCGGCGGCGATTATACCGGTACCATCCGTTATAATCAGCCGAGCCTGTCCACCTCCTCGAGCAAATCCATCGGGGATGGAACCTTGGTGCAGGTGGTGTCCGAGCAGGCATTGACCTTCCCGGTCAATAAAAACAGCATCTACCCGGATACCAGCTGCTACCCGCTGCCTTATGGCACGATGGATTATGTGGTCGGCAGCAAGGTCAGCGTCAAGGACGGCAGCAGCTACCGCCATTACTATAAACTGGCATCGGGTCGCAGGGTCTACTGCGAGGATGTGCAGGCGGTGACCGGAGGAATCTCCATCAAAAACAACAGCATCCGCAATATGACCGTCAAAGCAAACAAGGATTTTACCTATGTGATTTTGCAGTCGGATTATCCGGTTTCCTATTTGCCGGAATATTCCAGCGGCAGACTGCGGTTTGATTTTCAGAACACCACCTCCACACCGGGGGATTTATCCCTCAATCAAAACCCGTTGTTTTCCAGTGCAAGCTGGAAGGGCAGTACCCTGACCCTGGAGCTGTTGGATGACGGCAGCTTCTTGGGATACAAAGCCTACCATGAAAATGGAAACATTGTGCTGCGCTTTAACAATCCGACCGGAATAGAGGGTGCGCGCATCACTGTAGACCCGGGACATGGAGGCAGCGACCCGGGTGTAGCGGATGACATCGACCCAAACTGGCCGGAAAAGAGAATCAACTGGGAGCTTTCCAAAGCCATCGCACAGGAGCTGGAGGACAGGGGAGCCAAGGTCAATCTGCTGAATACCTACAACAATACCACCTCGCTGGACAGCAGACTGGCACAGGCGAAAAACTTTGATTCCTCGCTGTTTTTGTGTATTCATACCAACTCCTCTGAAACCAACAGTGCGGCGGTCGGCTCGGAGTGCTACTACTTCTATCCGTTTGCAAAAAAGCTGGCAACCCGCATCTCCTCCGCCAGTGCGGATGGACTTTCCACCACCGACAGGGGTGCAAAATATGGCGTCTTTTATGTCACCCGCGACCCGCAAATGGTGGGTATTTTGGGAGAGATCGGCTTTTTGAGCAACGCCAAGGAATACAGCAAGATGCAGAAGGATTCCTACCAGCAGCAGGTGGGAGAGGAGATTGCGCAGGCAGTCGAAAAATATCTGGATGCGGCGGGTGCAAAATATGCCGGACGCACCGGCACCCAGAGCACCGGCAAGGAGCTGAACGCCTCCAATGGACCGGCTTGCTCGTTGGACGGCAAAACTGCCAGCAGTCAGGGCAGCTCGTCGAGCGCGGGCGGTAGCTCCTCTGGCAGCAGTTCCTCCGGCAACAGCAGCAACAACGGTTCCTCTTCGAGCAGCAGCGGCAGCACCTCCTCGAGCAAGCCATCCGGCAACAGCAGCTCTTCGTCCACCGAGCGTCCGGCGGGACCGGTGAGCGAAACGGTTGTGGTCAAGGGCAGCAGCAACGGCAAGGTCAAGTATATCATCTTTACCGACCCGGAGAATAAAAAGCTGACCCTCAAGGCAGGGCAGGAAAAGCAGCTGGGCATCAAGCTGACCGGAGATGACAAGGTCACCCGCAAGTACACCACCAGTGACAAGTATGTGGCAACCATCGACAAGGACGGTGTGGTACACGCAGTGGGTGCAGGCACTTGTAAGATTACCGTGGTGGCAGGCGACCAGGGAGGCAGCATCGAGGTCAAGGTCACCGGCGGCAGCTCTTCGGGCAGCAGCTCTGCGAACAAGACCGACAAGCAGCCGGAGGTACCGGATGTGGTCGGCAAAAAGGTGGAGACCACCGGCATCACCATAAAAGCTTCCTCCACACGGGTAGAGGCAGGAAAATCGATTCAGCTTCAGGTGATTTTCTCTCCTTCCAACGCCACCGGCGAGGAGATTGTATGGAGTGTTTACCGTGGCAGTCTGTATGGCTCGGTGGACGGCAGAGGTGTCTTTACCGGCATTGAGTCGGGCTATTCCACCGTGCGGGCAACCACCGCAGATGGAAAATACAGTGCGACAATGCGCATTGAAATTATCTAAATTTTTTGCAGACCGGAGTCTTTTGCGGACATCCGGTCTGCTTTTTTCTGTCAGTTTGGAAGGATAGAAATT
>ENA-ORVG01004209-ORVG01004209.1-human-gut-metagenome-genome-assembly--contig:-NODE-4209-length-10075-cov-3.229840_pt1 | contig 10075 bp, 9 predicted proteins | sample MGYA00242091_ERZ509233 | MGnify/ENA primary metagenome ERZ509233 (study PRJEB26280, sample SAMEA2338840) | human gut metagenome | biome: human gut; feature: human-associated habitat; material: faeces... | reverse complement strand
AATGGTTTGCCCCTGGATTGTGCAGAAAGATGCGGTCAATCCCCGGAATTGCCAGGATCACCGTATAGGATGTGGATTCCTTTTCCGATAAAATCATTCCCGCCTCTGCATCATGCTTCTTTAAAATATTATAAACCATATCGCCAAATGCATCTTTTCCGATTTTCCCCATCAAAGTAACATCCGCACCGAGTATCTTCATTGCCAGTCCGGTGTTGGCTACGGCTCCGCCAGTGTGTACGTCCGCCTTCCCCATCTGTATCAGCCTGCCCGGAGAGAGCGTCTCGCTTAGCTGCTTTACCTTTTTATCAGGAAATACCGGCGTAATATCCAGACAAATATGTCCGGCTGCAATTGCTTTCTTTTTGCCCATAAAAATACCTCCTTGTGTTATAAATATGCAATACAAATTGTAATTCAATTATAACCTTAATCAGCCCTGATATCAATCTTTATCAGGGCTGATAATTACTTTATTTTATATGCTGAGCAAATTCAAGTCTTTCCAAATTTGGCCCTTGTGCTATAAAAAATTTTACTCCTTTTTCCCAGAACGGAAGGAAGGTGATTTCTGTCAGAATTTTGATCTGTAGTCCGGTAATAAATTTATATGCTTCTTCAATATCAACAACATCAAATGCAATATGGTCCACTGCACCGTCACACAATGCTGCTTCTTTATTTTCATATGTTTCCAAAATCAGATCCCTGAGCTTCAAAAATACAACTCTCACATCTCCATCTTTTGTTTCATGTGCTACCTCAAATCCAATTTTTTTATAAAACTCAACAGTTTTATCCATATCATTAGTTGGAATACCAATATGCTGTAATCCTGTAAAATTATCTGCCCATTCCATAATTATACCTCCTTAGATTTCTTCAATAAATTTATCTACAAAATACAGTGCTGCACCTACAGCTGATGACTCGTGTTTGAAGAAACATGGTTTGATAAAGCTTCCATCTGTAGCAAATGTACATCTTTGAGAAACAAGATGTCTTAATTCATCCAGATATTTTTCTATATATCCACCAACATTGGCACCATTCTAAAAAAACATTTTAAATCCTTTTACTCAAAAAACCTCTCTTCCAGCATTGCACACAGTGCATGATACACAGGGAGGTGTAGTTCCTGAATATCCGCTGTACAGCTTCCCGGAACGCAGATACAAGTATCTGCTGCTTCTTTAAGCTTACCGCCTTTCGGTCCCGTAAGACCGATCGTCTTCATATTTTTAGCCTGTGCCACTTTTACCGCATGCAAAACATTTCCTGAATTACCGGATGTTGTGATTGCAAGCAGCACATCATTTTCATTGCCATATCCATAAACCTGCTGTGCAAAAACCATATCCGGTGCTACGTCATTGAGAAATGCAGTGGATAATGCCGCGTGACCTGCCAGGGAAATTGCCGGGAGTGCTCCCTGAAGATGATCCGCAAGATCTTCTCCCAGTTTCTCTCTCATATCCGCAGGAACCGGGCGCTGCTTCTTAAATCCCTTCATCAGCTCACCGACGATATGATCACTGTCCGCAGCACTTCCGCCATTTCCACAGATCAAAAGTTTGCCGCCATTTCTGAAAGATTCTTCCAGCACCTGATATGTCTCTGTAATAGCTTCACGACATCCCACGAGCTGAGGATATCTTTTCATAAGTCTTTCTAATTCATTCATTACATTACCCTTTCTATTTTTTCTGATATGCACGGAGACCCACAGAAACAGCCGCATAATCACCAAGTTTTTCTCCTAATCCTGCCGGAACCACTTCCACCACCGACACGGATTGCCCAAGCGCCTCTTTATTCAGTATTTTTTCCATTCGCGGTCTTAAAAGCTTCTCCTGTCTCAGAAATATACTACCGATCACAATCTTTTCAGGATTTAAAAGATCTACCAGTATTGCCAGTCCCTGCCCCAATCTGTCCGCAACAATATCATATATCTTTAGTGCCAGAGGATCTCCCTTTTCGGCAGCCTCTGCTATAGTTCTGGCATTAACTTTAAATAGTTCTCCTTTACTTTGGCAAAATGAAGGAATTTCCTCACGGTCGAGGGCTTCCTCAGCCATCACCTGACCCAGCTGTGCAATTCCACCACCACTGCAAAATCCCTCAAAGGACCCCTCCTTGCCATAGCCTACCGGTCCATCCTCTACCAGACGTATATGTCCTACTTCTCCCGCCATACCATTGGTACCACTGTATAATTCACCATTCAGAATCAGTCCTGCTCCAAGGCCGGTACCAAATGTAAGGAAAATCATATTTCTGCATCCTTTTCCGGCGCCAAGCTGCCACTCTGCCAGTGCACATGCGTTTGCATCATTCTGCAGCATGATCGGCACATCTCCAAACTTTGCCTTTAGCGGTGTAAAAAGATCTATATGATCCCAGTGCGGAAGGTTTGGCGGACATAAGATCAGTCCCTTCTCTTCGTCCAGCGGACCACCACAGGAAATTCCGATGGAAACAAGCTCCCAGTCCGGATGATCATTCAGTTTTTCTGCAATCTCATTCACAAACGACTGCACCATCTCATCTGGATGTGGTTCATTCGTAGGTCTTTTTTCCTTTGACAAAAATTCTACCTCATCCCCATTCATATGTATAAAGGAAACTGCACATTTGGTTCCTCCAATATCAATTCCCGCAATTACTTCCATTTTATATTTCCTCTCCGTTATTTTTTAGTTCATCAAAGAAACCAACCCAAGGCAATGACATTGGTAATTCTGAAAACTGATTGTATGTAAACTCTTTAGTTGTCATTTTTCCATCCACACGGCTGATTCGTATTACTCGGTCTGCAATTGTCAGTGAATCCGACATATTCATTGCCAGGATTACAATCGATATTCCTCGTTCCAGCAGCAGTGTCTGAAGCTCCCATACCTGCATCCTGTGTGGTGTACCGGCATGTTTAAACGGTTGTACCATAAATACCACTTCAGGTTTTTCCAGAAGAATTCGCATATAAATTACTCTGGTCTTCTGTTCATCACTCAGTTCATTTATATAACAGTCAAAGATATCTTCCCCGAAAATGCGATAATACTCTTCCTGGACAGATTTCTGGATTTTCTTCTTAAGCCAGATGTTCGGTGCTTTTCTATCAAGACCTATGCAAATATTATCCCGTACTGTCAGATCATCAAAAAGCATTGTCTGGGTTGCTTCTTCTTTCATAAATGCGATTTTTCTTGTCCGGTAATCTGATACTTTTTTACCCTCGACAAGCATGTCAACTTCTTTGAACCCGCCTTCCTTTTCCAGTATCTCCAAAAATTCATTATACATTCTGGTATCCAGACTCTGAATTACCAGGCATTCACCTTTATAGACACTGAATTGAAAGTGATCCAGGTATTTACCTGACATATCACGTACATAAAGAACTTCTTTTCGTGACTCCGCTGTAGGAACATTTCCACGTGCTCTGTACAGAAGACGCTGGCTTACATGATTATAATAATCAATATAATTGTCTTCACTGATTCCTTTTTTTATCTGTTCTTTATCAAATATCAGATTAATACTTCCCTCCGACATCAGAATTGCTCTGGTACATACCTGCTGTATTTCCTCAAAGTGATACGATACATAAAGGAAAGTAAATCCTTTACCTGTGTAATACCGCATGATGTCAAACAGTTTTTCAAGCTCATCTTCACTGATAACAGTACTGATCTCACGAATAATGATCAGATGATAACCTGCCACAATCGCACGAAGCAGTTCAACCATTACTCTCTTATACGCAGGGAGTTTCTCTACTGGCATAAACGGATCAATAGAAACGCCAAGTTCATCAATAAATGGCTGCAGCTGCATAGCCAGCATTTTTTCATTCAATATTTCCTGTCCAAATCCTGTACGAAGAGTGAATACATTGGTCAGAACATCAAGACCATTAACCAGCGAAGTCTCACTGTCAATCAGACATATTCTGTTGCGACTGTGCTTCTCCTCTTTCCATGAGTTTACGCACTTATCCTGATAATAAACATATCCGTAATACAATGGAAGGTTATTAACAATCACATCCAGGAGCTCATCCATCCCATAGGAATTCATCGGAATAAACCCCATGATCTCACCCTTCAGTATATTAAAAGTCATATTTCGAAAAATAATCGTATTCTGTTTTTTGTATGTAACATCCTGCAAACGAAGAATTTCTTTTTTCATTATTTATCCTTCTTTTTCAGTTCATTTTCATTATAAATAACCGGAATGGATAATTCCACACTGGTTCCCATATTTTCCAGTGAATATACATGCATCCCATATTCCTCTCCAAAAATAAGATGAATACGATTATTTACGTTGACAAGTGCTACACCGCCTTTTTCCGGCTGCGTATAATTCTTTACCTCTTCTTCCTTGGAACCCAGTTTTGCATTCAGTTTATCCAGTGTCTCACGATTCATTCCAACACCATCATCCGAAACTTTGATCAGAAGACGAGATTTCGTTCTGGATATGGAAATCGTAACTTTTCCCTCATCCAGTTTGAGTTCGATTCCATGAATGATACTGTTCTCAAGAATCGGCTGCAAAGTCAGCTTCGGGATCATGCAATGAAGAATGTCATCCCAGTCTTCTTCATCCTGTTCGATTTCCAGATGGATTCTGCTGCCAAAACGATACTGCTGAATCTTAAAATACGTTGCACAGTTTTCCAGTTCTTCTTCAACTGTAACAAGATTCTCTACCTTACTGATGGTATAACGGAAGAAGATTGCAAGTGCTTCTGTCATATCTGCCAGATTATCAAGTCCTGCCATGATCGCCTCACTACGAATCCCTTCCAATGTATTATAAAGGAAATGTGGATTGATCTGGTTCTGCAGTGCCCTGTACTGTGCCTGCCGCTTCGACATATCCAATGTTCTCGTCGCCGTAACGATCTTGTTCATATGACGTGCCATACGTTCAAATTCTGGTGAAATGGCAACCTCTACATCGGTCAGATCTGCCAGTGATATATAGCCATCTGAAAAACGCTGTACCTGATTGGTCAGCCTTCTGTATGGTTTCCAAATCCACAGATATGTAAATCCCACTAACAACACTATAAGAAAAATCATTGCTATCTTCCAGAATCCCTCTGAAAAGATCCACTCCCTGTCCAGACACAGAACAAGCAGAAAAGCAAGAATACAAAACGCAACAAAAGATATTTTCAGCCTTGCATCCAGATATCTGAATTTTTCTTTATATTTCTTCATGTTATCACCATCTCAGTCATTCCAAATATTTCAGTCATCCTGATTCATCCAGGTCATTTCATCATCCATACAGTTTCCTGTATACCGCGGGTTTCACACCGACATTTTTTTCAAAAAGCCTCGTAAAATGCTTCGGATCATTATAGCCAACCTTTCTGCATATGTCTGCAACCGACAATGTAGATTCTCTCAAAAGATCCTTTGCACCTTCAATCCTCTCGTTGATCAGATATTTGGCAAATCCAATCTCTGTTTCCTTCTTAAACATCACGCTGAAATATGCCGGAGTCAGTCCTACATAATCACTGACTTCTTCCAGGGTGATCTGCTCCTGATAATGGTTGTGGATATACTGCTTCGCCAGTCGTACCGGTCTCACAGAATCCTCTTCACGAAGTGCGATCATCTGGTTTACTTTGGTGAGCATGAAATCAAGCAGACAGGTAAACAATGCATTTACAGTTACACAATTATCACATTTGTTATCAAATTCCTTCTGAAGTTCCGCCTTATCCGGTACATCAAGCCGCATGATAAAAATGCTTCCACACTGCCTTATCATTTCAAGGATCTCCCAGCCATGAACTCCCGGTGTTTCCATCGTTTCATTATATATAACATTTATCGTATTTCTGATTTCTTCTACATCCAATGTCTGAAGCGCACTTCCCAGATTTCTGGTGAATTTGTCCACCAGTTTTTTCTCATAGAGAACACCATTGGAAGCATCCGCCTCCAGTATCTTGCTGTTTCCCTCAAGTAATCGTTCAGCAAGTGAACGATTTGCAAGCACAAAAGAATCCTTAATATTCTCTGCCTCTTTAACAGAGAAACCAATACCCAGAGAAAGCTGTGTTTTTCCAAGATAATCGTTTCTTGCAATCATCTGGTTAAAGCAGCTGCGCACTATCTTACGGATTTTCTCACTGTTTCTGGCAGGATAATTCATAAGTCCATAGAGATATTCCCCTTCAATAGCCGTTACAAAATCATAGCATTCTTTGGTGATCTCTCTTTGCAGGATTTCTTCCATCTTATGCCAGATCAATTCTATGGTATCCTCTTTGCTGTCGTTTTCTCCGGCATCCTGCTTGATTGCAAGGACCTGATACAACCCTGGCTGCACATTCAGATAATATTTCTCTCGCAGAATATCTTCCGACAGTCCAAGCGATCTGTCATGACACAGATCATGAAGGAGCATATTTCTGAGCTTGATAAGTTCTTCCCGCCGTTCATTCTGGATATCCTGAAATGCCATATCTGTTCTTCTTGCAGTTTCTATCTGATTCACCATTTTGGTCAGTGATTCATTGAGTGCATCTTTGTTAATCGGCTTCAGGAGATAGTCACTTACACCCTGTTTCAGAGCATTCTGGGCATACTCAAAATTCGCATAACCACTGATGATCATAATTTTAATATCCGGCGATATTTCCCGAACTTTCTCGATCAGTTCCAGTCCATTTAGGCCCGGCATTCTGATATCTGTAATTAAAATATCTGTTTTTTCTTTACGAATAAGTTCCAGTGCCTGGATTCCATTTGCAGCAGTACCAACCACCTTAATTCCAAGTTCTTCCCAATTGCCAAGTGCCACGATCAGTCTGCATACACGTTCTTCGTCATCTGCTACTACGAGTTTAACCATACCTACCTCTTTCTGCCATACATTAAATAACGCCGGAATATACTTCCGGCGTCATCTCACAAACATTCTTATTTTTCTGGAGCTTCCGGATATTCGTTGCAGAGCAAACGATATGGTGGCTCATCCTCTTCGATCTCAGGAAATCTTCCTGCTGGTGGATTAAAGCGGTTATCAATATTGTCGTCATTACACTGGCTTACTTCACCAATCAGTACAGGGCCTGTTCCTGGTTCTACTTCAAAGTCATGATACATTCCCTGCATGATCGTAATGCTCATACCTGGTTCCAGTTTTACCTGTGTACCAGCCGGAACGACCTGAACTTCTCCGTCGATATGTACGGTAACATCGCCCTCTTTATCGATTTCTTCATCCGGAAGGGAATTATATACACGGATCAGAATATTTCCGCCGCCTCTGTTGATGATGTCTTCCATCTTATACCAGTGGAAATGATTCAGTGCATACTGTCCTTCTTTCAGATAAAGGAATTTCTCTGCATACGGTTTCTTATATTTATCTTTCATTTTAATATTTCCGTTACGAATAGTAAACAGGGAAAATCCATATTTATCAAAATCTCCCATGCCATAGTCGGTAATATCCCATCCAAGCATGTTATCACGGATCTCATCAAATTCATGGCCTTTTGTTTTCCATTCTTCCGGTGTGAAATTTGCAAATTTCGGAAGATAATACTGATGATCTGCAATCATTTTTTCCAGTTCTTTTAAAGCTTTGTTAATTTCTGATCTTTTCATGTCCTCTGTCTCCTTATTAAGTCTCATTAATCCTGAAACAGGCCGTCGGAAAAAACCGACGGCCTATATTCACTTATTACATATAATCAGGTCTGATAATTATTCAGCTGCTTCTTCTGTTTCTTCAGCATCATCAGCTTCTTCTGTGTCAGCTGCTTCTTCTGTTTCTTCAGCACCGTCTTCTGCAAGAGCTTCTTTTGTAAGTACGGATACACCTGTATCTGTTACTTCGCCGCCAAGATCTTCGCCATTGAGAGCTTTGATGCAAGCCTGAACACCAAGTTTACCCATCTGATCCGGGTTCTGAGCCATTGTGCATACAAGATATCCATCTTCGATAAGACCTTTCAGTGTATCAGATTTATCAAAACCAACACCGACAATTTCGTCGCTTCCGGATGCTTTGATTGCATTACCAGTACCAGTAGCAGCACCTTCGTTTGCACCAAAGATACCTACAACACCTTCTGTGATATAGTTCTCAGCTATTGTCTGAGCTTTTGCAGCATCACCTTCACAGTACTGTGTTTCAAGAAGTTCATAATCTGTTCCTTCAAGAGCTTCTCTGAATCCTTCTTCACGCTGGATAGTAGAATTTGTGGAAGTATTAATATTTACGATACCGATGCTTCCATCTTTAATTCCTTTGTCTTCCAGAGCTTTGATCATTTCTTCACCAGCTGTTTTACCAGCAGCTTTGTTATCTGTGGAGAATGTAGCTTCTGCTTCTACGTTTGCAGGAGAATCAACATAAACAATCTTGATTCCTGCATCAACTGCTTCCTGAAGAGCACCGGAAACTGCATCTTCACTATTAGCTGCTACAAGGATAGCATCATATCCACCAGCTACTGCATTGTTGATACATTCGATCTGTTTTGCATCGTCTTTTACGTCCGGTGCCATGAAGTCAACGGTAACACCATCAGCTTTTGCTTCTTCCTCTGCACCCTCTTTCAGAGATACCCAATGCTGGTCTACAGAGTCCATTGTGATAAGTGCAATTTTGTAATCTCCGTCAGCCTTAACTGTCTCATCTGCTAATACTGGTGTTGCTGCGAGGCATCCGATCATAGATGCACAACATACTGCTGCTAAAATTTTTTTCTTCATGGTAAAAACCTCCCTTAATATATTATAAAGCTCTTTGCTTTATATTCCTGTGTTATTTTATCAAAATATAATATCAAGATTCATTCAAATTTATTTCTTTTTCTTTTTGAAGTTACCGCTGCGGACAACTACATCAAGAAGAACTGCACCAACAACGATCACACCGATGATGATACGCTGGAAGCCAACCTGTGCATGAATAAGGTTCAGACCATTTTCAAGTGTCTGCCATACACCTGCACCTGCGAATGTTCCAAGAAGGATACCGGATCCGCCAAGTGGTGATACACCACCGATAACACCTGCTGCAACACCGTACATTTCGTACATATTACCTGCATCCATGTTACCCATACCAGCCTGTGCACAAAGAACAAATCCAACGACTGCGGAACAGAAACCACTTACCATGTAAGCTTTTGTTGTTGTCTTAACTACATCTACACCAGAAAGTCTTGCTGCATCTACGTTAGAACCGATTGCATAAATGTGACGTCCGGATCTGGTTCTTGCAAGGAAAAACCAGAAAATAAGGAAAACAATAAGTGCAATCCAGAATGTATTAAAGATTCCTGCTGTTTTTCCATAATAGAAAATATTCTGGAATCTGTCTCCGGCCTCTTTACCGATTCCGGATGCGATGTTGTCAGTATTTCTGTTATTATTTACGATGTAAGCAATACCACGAGCTACAAACATGGTTCCCAGTGTTGCGATAAATGGCGGAAGCTTGAATTTTCCTACCAAATATCCGTTTACTACACCAACTGCCAGACATGCAACCAGTGCAATCACAATTGCAAGTATGGGATTCATTCCACCTGTCATCAGTGTTGCTGTGATCATAGCACTCATACCTACCATAGATCCAATGGATAGGTCAATGTTTCCTGTGATCAGTACATAACTCTGTGCAATACCGATCAGCAGGTATTTTGACATGGAGCGCAGCAGATTCAATATGTTCTGTCCGGAAAATACTGCCGGATTAATGATACCAAACGCAATATAGATAATGATCAGTCCCACAAATGCAGTGAGTGCTGCCCCCATTCCCCTGATTCCCACAAATTTCTTGAAGGGACTTTGTTGTTTATTGTTCATCTTTCTTTCCTCCCATCCATCGTCAGTTACTCTGGATTCCCTTATTTTCAAATGCTGTTGCCATTGTCAGGATCTCATCCTGGCTGGCCTCTTTTGCCATAACCTCTCCTGTGATCCTTCCATCGCACATAACAATGATCCTGTCTGCGATCCCCATAACCTCAGGCATTTCCGAGGATACAAACATAACTGCAATTCCCTGT
>ENA-ORVG01004208-ORVG01004208.1-human-gut-metagenome-genome-assembly--contig:-NODE-4208-length-10075-cov-3.388623_pt1 | contig 10075 bp, 9 predicted proteins | sample MGYA00242091_ERZ509233 | MGnify/ENA primary metagenome ERZ509233 (study PRJEB26280, sample SAMEA2338840) | human gut metagenome | biome: human gut; feature: human-associated habitat; material: faeces... | reverse complement strand
AACGGGCAGATCATCGCCCTGCCGGTGGAGCCGGAGAACCCGCTCCGCACCGCAGAGATGACCCTGGAGGACGACTACGGGATGATCGACGGGGTGCTGAACAACGGTCGCAAGGGTGAGGAGCTGGAGAAGGCTCAGGGTGAGGCGCACAGGACCACGCCGGAGAAGAAGCCCTCCATTCGGGAGCGGCTGGCGGAGGCCAAACGGGAGTGCGGCGAACGCAAGCCCCCGGACAAGGTTCAGCAGAAGAAGCCCCCGGAGCATGACCTATGAGCCGGAGCAAGAAGTGGCGGCTGGAGTGGTCCTTCTTCCTGGGGGAGAACGGCCGCCGCAGGTACAATAAGATCTGCAAGGGCTGTATCCATCCCTGCAAGCAGAGTTTCCGGGCGGTTCTTATCGCCTGTCCCCATTACCAGTCCGCACGCTCGAAAAAGTGTGGGGATAGGGGTTGAAAATGGGCTGAAAAATCGCCTGTGGCGGCTTTTCCGGGAGCCGCCCTTATGATTTCCCATGTGGGTCTGCCCCTTCAATTTAAAGGGTGCAGAGAGGCTGTTTTGAACACTTTTCCATAACAGAGCGGGAGCGCCGCCTTCGGTTTGGGCCGAGGGTGACGCTCCCGCTTCTTTTTTTGTTCTCTTTTTTCTCTTTCAATCAGGATCGGACAGGAAGGATGTTCGCAGCAGCAGGCGCTGTGGGAATGTGCGTAAACGGCCATGTCTGCGGAGCTGTGGGAAACGGTGTTTGCGGGCTGTGGGAAAGCCGGCGGCTTTTCCATCGGGCCGTGAATATCTGTTTTCCATCGGCGGAGCGGCCGTTTTCCACATTTCCCACAGCGGAAAATAGCATGATAGCATACTTGTATATTGCTTTTCTGCAAAAAAAGATTTATAATGCATTATGGTTAGTTTATGCTAGCCTCAATTTCGAATCACGGAGGCGGTTATGGGAATATTAAAGGCTTTTTTCAACAATACCCGCAAGCCGAAAGGATTGCTGGGCAGGTGCATGGTGGGCAGCATGAATCATGCCCATGCTGCCCTCGCGGATTGGGGCCTTAGCCATTTGCCCGAAACAGGTCCCACCGAGATTGCGGAGTTGGGCTGCGGTGGTGGGCGGAATATCCGAGCCCTTTTACGAAAATATCCTGCTGCGACTGTCACCGCCTTAGACTATTCAGAAATATCTGTGGAAAAGGCCAAGAGTGTTAACCGCAAGGGGCTGCAAGCCAGCCGCTGCCGTATCATACAGGGAGATGTGTCTTGCCTTCCCTTCGAGGATGGTGCATTTGATTTGGTGACCGCATTTGAAACGGTATATTTCTGGCCTGGTCCTACGGAGAGCTTCCGGGAGGTGTACCGCACTCTGCGGCCGGGCGGCATCTTTCTGATCGTCAATGAGTCGGACGGAGAAGATCCCCACGCCAGCAAGTGGCTTTCTGTCATTGATGGGATGAGGATCTTCGATGGAGACCAACTTGCCCGTTTTCTCACCGAGGCAGGTTTTTCTGAGATCATCATAAATCGGAATGCAAAAAAGCATTGGCTCTGCGTTCTGGCGATGCGGGAAAACAGCAGCCTTTTGGAAAACGAAGAACCGAGTGGCATCTCATAAAAAGCGACAAATGGTGCGTCTGAGCACAGCATTTGACTTACTATTCAACTATTGGGATGCTTCTGATAAAGTGTACCGTATATGCTGGAACCAGCGAAACGTACTTTAAGAAGAATGGAGGGACAGAAGATGTGGAAATACACAATCCAAGTAGACGGCATGATGTGCGGTATGTGCGAGAGCCATGTGAACGATGCGGTGCGGAAAGCATTTCCGGTGAAGAAGGTCACTTCATCTCGGAGTAAAAAAGAGACTGTGGTAATCACGGAAATGGAACTGGATCAAGAGACTTTACGGGCGGCTATTTCCGCCACTGGCTATGATGTGGGAGAGATTCGGAGGGAATCCTGGCACAAGAAAGGGCTGTTTGGCCGATAAGTATCTGAGACACAGATCAATCGAGAGGAGGCAAGAGGATGCTGGCAGAATTTTTGTCAAAACAGGGGGAATGGACACAAGTGATGCCTGGTGCGCGAGCCTGCCTGTTCTCCCTGTGCGAGAGGTCATTCCCTCTGCCCCTCCGGTTGGAACCTCTGCACTTTGAGGTATTGTTCTGCCTGGCCGGGATGGTGACTCTGACCCGGCGGGATGGTTCGGCTCTGAGGTTAGGTACCCGGCAGGTGCTTCTCCTCACCGACATCTCTGATCTGACCGATACCAGAGTGGAGACCGGCTTAAAGGGTGTGCTGGTGGCGGTGGACGCTCGGGGTGCCCGGGCGAGTCTAAAAGCCATTTGTGACCTGCTGGGCGGTTTGACTTTGAACACGGATCAAGTACGGCGGTGGATGGTCAGCCGGGGCGGCTGCGCTGTGGAGGGGCCCTCTCGCTGGAGCCAGGCGGCCTTCGCTGACCTGGATCGTTTGCCCCAGAGCGAGCGGGCACGCTGGTGCGTGTGGAAGTCGGTGGAACTGTTGTATCTGCTATCTGCCCAGGGGGAACCAGCGGCGGAAATGGCCCCGGTGCTGGATCAGGAGATGATCCGGACCTTGGCAGAAACCCGCCGATATATGGAGGAGAATCTGGACGAACCCCTCTCCATATCAACTTTGAGCCGCCGTGCCTGCCTCTCTGCAACTACATTCAAGGAGGGGTTCCGTCGCCTGTACGGACTGCCGGTCCACACCTGGCTGCAGCAGCGGAGGATGGAGCGTGCGGCGGAGTTGCTGCGGGACTCCTCTCTTAGCGTGCTGGGTGTAGCCCAGTCAGTGGGATACAGCAGCGCCAGCCAGTTTTCCGCCGCCTTCCGGCGGCAGTATGGCATGTCGCCAACCATGTATCGAAAAATGTCTGAACCGGCATAACATCGTCTGATTCGGTGAGACACAGCATTGTTTATCCTTTATAATACTCAGATACATAAAAAAGCTTGTTTCCGGACAGGAGGAGATTTCAATGAAACAACATCGCTTCTGGGCCTGGGGCGCCGTGATTTGCATGGTCATGGTGATGATTACGGGCTACAAACACAAATAAAGCAGAAAGGAAAGATTTCCATGATGAAACACTATGTCAGACTGGCCTGCTTCGTGGGCGGCACTCTGTTCGGCTCCGTCGGCGTGAAGCTGCTCACCAGCAAAGACGCCAAGAAAGCTTATACTCACATTACCGCCGCCGGCCTGCGGATGAAGGATAGCGTGATGGAAACTGTGACCTGTGTGCAGGAGAACGCCGCCGACATCCTGGCCTCTGCAAAGGACATCAACGAGACCCGAGCCGCCAAGGAAGCTGAGACCCAGGTGGAGGATCAGGAAGCCTGAAAATTGCGGAAGGGAGCCGGAAAACGGCTCCCTTTTTTCCATGAGGAGAGATTTAGTATGCAAGCAACCATCGTACATGAGAGCCGGGGGCGGATGCGTCTGCGGCTCCGCCAAAAAAATATATCCATTCGCCAGGCGGATCTGCTGGAAACCTGGCTGAAGGGACAGCCCTGGACCCGGGAGGCCGTGGTCCATGAGCGCACCTGCTGCGTCATCGTAACCTATACGGGAGACCGGGAAGCCGTCCTCTCCGCCCTCGGTGCGTTCACTTGGGCCGGGGCGGAGTCATCCGTCACCCTGCCCGGCCACAGCACCCGGACTCTGAACCGAGAGTTCCAGGAGAAACTGGTGGGCAAGGTGGCGGTGAAAGCAGCCACTACCCTGTTTTTGCCCGCCCCGCTGCGGATTGCCCGGATTGTCTGGCACATGATCCCCTTTCTGCACAGAGGTCTGCGCTGCCTGGGACATCGTCAGATCAAGGTGGAGACGCTGGATGCGTTGTCCATCGGGATCTCCGTCTGCCGCAGGGACTTCGGTACTGCCGGCACTGTCATGTTTTTGTTGGAGATCGGTGAACTGCTGGAGGATTGGACTCGGAAGAAATCTGTGGCGGACCTGGCGGAGAGCCTGTCCCTCCACGTGGACCGGGTGTGGCTGAAAACAGAGGCCGGGGAGGTGCTGGTCCCCATCGGCCAGGTAAAGCCCGGCGACCGGGTCCTCGTCCGAGCCGGAGGCGTCATCCCCCTGGACGGCGTGGTGGCGGAGGGGGAGATCACCGTCAACCAGGCATCCCTCACCGGCGAATCCGTCCCCGTGGTCAAGCGGCCCGGCGGCGCGGTGTACGCCGGCACCGTAGTGGAGGAGGGAGAGTGTGTCCTGGAGGTGAAGCAGGCCACCGGCCAGAGCCGCTATGACCAGATTGTGGAGATGATCCAGCGGTCTGAGCAGATGAAGTCTGCCGCCGAAGCCAAAGCGTCCAACTTGGCGGACAAACTGGTGCCCTATACCTTTGCCGGCAGCCTGGTGAGCCTTGCCCTCACCCGGAACGTGACCCGGGCCTTGTCGGTACTTATGGTGGACTTCTCCTGCGCCCTAAAGCTGGCCATGCCCCTGGCGGTGCTCTCCGCCATGCGAGAAGCGGGACGGGAGCACATCACCGTCAAGGGCGGAAAATTCCTGGAGGCGGTGGCGAAAGCGGATACCATCGTCTTTGACAAGACCGGCACCCTCACCCACGCCTGCCCCCGGGTGGCAAAGATTTTTACCTTCAACGGAAAAATAGAGAATGAAATGCTCCGTCTGGCCGCCTGTTTGGAGGAGCACTTCCCCCACTCCATGGCCAACGCCGTAGTGGAGGAGGCCAAACGCCGGGGCTTGCACCACGAGGAGCGCCACGCCAAGGTGGAGTACCTGGTGGCCCACGGCATTGCCAGTTCAGTGGATGGGGAGCAGGTGCGCATCGGCAGCGCCCACTTCATCTTCGAGGATGAGAAGTGCGTGATCCCGGAGGAGGAGCGGGCCAAGTTCGACGCGCTGCCCCCAGAGTATTCCCAGCTCTATCTTGCCATCAATGGGGTGCTCTCCGCCGTGATCTGCATCTCCGATCCTCTGCGGGAGGAGGCACGGGAGGTGCTCTCCGCCCTGCGAGTCTTGGGTGTGCGGAATGCCGTCATGCTCACCGGGGACAGCCCCCGCACCGCCGCTGCCATCGCGGAACAGCTCGGGGTGGATGCCTTTCGGGCCGGGGTGCTGCCGGCGGACAAGGCGGAGTATGTGGCCGCTTTGCGGAAGGAAGGGCATACTGTCCTTATGGTGGGAGACGGCATCAACGACTCTCCGGCCCTCTCCGAGGCGGATGCCGGCATCGCCATCAGCGACGGGGCGGCCATCGCCAGGGAGATCGCCGACATCACCATTGCCGCCGACAGCCTGTGGGAGCTGGTGCGCCTGCGGCAGCTGGCCATGGCCCTGATGCGCCGCATCCGGAATAACTACCGCTTTGTCATCGGGTTCAACGGGGCGCTCATCGGTCTTGGCGTGACGGGCATTCTGCCTCCAACCACCTCCGCCATGCTCCACAACCTGTCTACTCTTGGCGTAAGCCTCCACAGTATGACTGCCCTGCCCCAGAAAAAGCAAGATTAAGTTTCCTGACAGAGTCCGGCGCGTATGCGCCGGGCTTTTTTCGTATTCCACTTGACAAACTGCCGCTTTCGTCGTATTATAACGATGTTATATAACACTGTTATAAGGAGAGCGCCTATGGAAGAAAAGTCTAATGTCACGCTGAAAAAAATCCAAGAGGCAGCCATGGCCGAATTTCTGGACAAGGGCTTTCAAGGGGCTTCTCTGCGGCAGATCGTAAAGAACGCCGGGGTAACCACCGGGGCCTTCTACGGCTACTTCTCCAGCAAGGAGGCGCTCTTTGCCTCCATCGTGGAGCCGCACGCGGCCGCTTTGATGGGGCGGTTCATGGAGGCCCAGACCTCCTTTGCCGAACTGCCTGAGGAGCAGCAGCCAGATCACATGGGGGAGGAATCCAGCAACTGCGTCCACTGGATGGTGGACTACATCTGCCAGCACCGGGAGCCGGTGAAGCTGCTCCTCACCCGCGCAGAGGGTACCAGCTATGAGCACTTCCTCCACAGCATGGTGGAGGTGGAGGTAGAGTACACCCTCCAATACATGGAGGTGCTCCGCCGTCTGGGCCGGGACATTCCGGAACTGAGCCAGTCTCTGTGTCACATCATCGCCAGCGGGATGATGAGTGGCATTTTTGAGATCGTGATCCACGATATGCCCCGGGAGCAGGCGCTGCGGGACGTGGATCAACTCCGCGATTTCTATACCGCCGGATGGCTGAAATTGATGGGGGCTTAACCCCTATCTTTTTTGAATATAGGTTAGCTTTGACTAACTATTTTAACAAGGAGGGATCACTTTGAAGCAAAAGAAACCAAGCAGCCTGACCCGCATCTTGGGCTATGCGGGCGGGCACAAGAACCTGACGATCCTGGGCTGTATCCTGTCCGCCCTGTCGGCGGTGCTGGGGCTGGCGCCGTATCTGTGTGTCTGGCTGGTGGCCAGAAGCGTGTTGTCCACTTGGCCCGGCCTGGACGGGGCCGGGAACCTGGGACTCTGGGGCTGGATGGCAGTGTGGACTGCCGTTGGCAGCATCCTGCTGTACTTTGCCGCCCTCATGTCCACCCATATCGCGGCCTTCCGCACCGCCCGGAACATCCGGCGCGCCGCCATGACCCATGTGCTGAAACTCCCCCTGGGCTTTTTTGCCGGGAACCAGTCGGGGCGGCTGCGCAAGCTCATTGACGACAACGCCGGGCTCACCGAGGACCTGCTTGCCCACAAGCTCCCCGACCTGGCCGCCACGGCAGTGACGCCTATCGCCGCCATCGTGGTACTGTTCCTCTTTGACTGGCGGATGGGTCTGCTGTGTCTGCTCACCATGGTACTGGCGCTGCTCTCCATGTGCATGATGATGGGCGGCAAGAACGCCGGCTTTTTCCACCGCTATCAACAGGAGATCGAGCGCATGAGCGGCGAGGCGGTGGAGTATGTCCGGGGCATTCCGGTGGTAAAGATGTTCCAGCAGACGGTCTACTCCTTCAAGGCTTTCTACGCCGCCATCCAGGATTACAGCGACTTGGCCAGTCAGTACGCCATGAGCTGCCGGACGGGCCAGACCTGTTTCCTTACCTTCATCAACGGGGCCTTCGCCCTGCTGATCCCGGCGGCGCTGCTCATCGCCTCCGGCGGGGATGTGCGTACCGCGCTGGTGAACCTGATCTTCTACGCCCTGTTCGCCCCTGCCTGCGGCCAGATGATCAACCGCATCATGTATATGAGCGAGGCGGTGATGGAGGCCGACGAGGCCATCGGACGCCTGGACGAGATCCTGAGCCAGAAGCCCATGGAGGAATCGAAGGTACAAAAGAAGCCGGCTGGCGACGCCGTGGTCTTTGCACACGTGACCTTCACCTACCCCGGCGCCGACCGGCCCGCGCTGGAGGATGTGAGCTTTTCCGTCCAGCCCGGCCAGGTGGTGGCTTTGGTGGGTCCATCCGGCGGGGGAAAGACCACCGCCGCCAGCCTGATTCCCCGGTTCTGGGATGTGGACAGCGGCAGCGTCACCGTGGGCGGCGCGGACGTGCGGGAGCTGGACAGCACCGCTCTCATGGGGCAGGTGGCCTTTGTGTTCCAGGATACCCGGCTGTTCAAAGAGAGCTTGCTGGAGAATATCCGGGCTGCCCGGCCGGATGCATCCCGGGAGGAGGTGCTTGCCGCCGCACATGCCGCCCAGTGCGATGACATCCTGGAAAAACTGCCCCAGGGGCTGGACACGGTGGTGGGCGCAAAGGGCGTCTATCTCTCCGGCGGGGAGCAGCAACGCATCGCCCTGGCCCGGGCCATTTTGAAGGACGCCCCCATCGTGGTACTGGACGAGGCCACCGCCTTTGCCGACCCGGAGAATGAGCATCAGATCCAAAAGGCCTTTGAGACGCTGACCCGGAATAAAACAGTGCTGATGATCGCCCACCGGCTGTCCACGGTGCAGAACGCGGACAACATCATCGTCCTCAGCGAGGGAAAGATTGCGGAGCAGGGCAGCCACAGCGCCCTGCTGGAAAGAAACGGTGTCTACGCCGCCATGTGGGCGGACTATCAGCGTAGCGCAAAGTGGAAGGTTGGAAAGGAGGCAGCGGTATGATAAAGAAATTACAACATATCTTCGCCCTCAGCGAGAAGGGTGCCAGAGACCTGGTGAAGGCCGTGATTTGGTGCTTTGTGTGCAATCTGGCCCTCATGTTCCCCGTGGGGGCGGTCCTGTTCACGGTCCAGCATCTTCTGGGCTGCCTGGAGAGCAGCGGCAGTCCCATGGACGGGTTCTGGCTCTATGTGGGCTTTGCCCTGGTGGTGCTGATCCTGCTGTTCGTCCTCCACTGGTTTCAGTACGCCTCCCTCTACATCGCCACCTACCGGGAGAGCGCCAACCGCCGGGTGAGCCTGGCAGAGACGCTGCGGAGACTCCCCCTGTCCTTCTTCGGCAACCGGGATCTCAGCGACCTGACCTCCACCATGATTGCCGACTGCTCCAGCCTGGATCAAATGTTCTCCCACTATGTGCCCCAGCTGTTCGCCTCCGTCGGTTCCACACTGGTGATCGGGGTGTGCATGTTCGCCTGTGACTGGCGCATGGCCCTGGCTGTGCTGTGGGTGGTGCCCGTGGCGGTGGCGCTGACAGCGGGAAGTAAGAAGATCCAGGACGCCTTCGGAACGAAAAATATCCTGAACAAGCGGGCGGTGGCCGACTGCATCCAGGAGGGGCTGGAGACCATCCGGGACATCAAGGCCTGCCACCGGCAGGAGCGGTACCTTGACGGTCTGGAGGCAAAGCTGGCCGCCATGGAGGGCAGCTCCATCCGCTCCGAGCTGGCCACCGGCGTGTTCGTCTGCTCTGCCCAGGCCTTCCTGCGGCTGGGGCTTGCCACCACGGTGCTCACCGGCGGGGCGCTGCTACTGGCCGGGGAGCTCCCCTTCCTCTATTTCCTGGGTTTCCTCTTTGCTGCCACCCGGCTGTATGATCCCCTGGGGGTGGTGCTCCAGAATATCGCCGCTACCTTCAACACCAAGCTACAGATTGAACGGATGCGCTCCATTCTGGAACAGCCGGTTCAGACGGGAACGGAGGATTTCCGCCCCAACCGCTACGACATCACCTTTGACCATGTCTCCTTTGCCTACCGGGAGGGTGCAGGGGTGCTGGAGGATGTGAGCTTCACCGCCCGCCAGGGGGAAGTCACCGCCCTTATCGGACCCTCCGGCGGCGGGAAGTCTACCGCCTGCAAGCTGGCCGCCCGGTTTTGGGATGTCACCGGCGGGAAGGTGTCCCTGGGCGGGACGGACGTGTCCACGGTGGACCCGGAGGCCCTCCTGCGCTCCTACTCCATGGTGTTCCAGGACGTGGTGCTGTTTCGGGACACGGTGATGGAGAACATCCGCCTGGGCCGCCGGGGCGCCACCGATGAGGAGGTGCTGGAAGCCGCCAAGGCCGCCCAGTGCGACGAGTTCATCCGCAAGCTGCCCCAGGGCTATCAGACGGTGATCGGGGAGAACGGTTCCACCCTCTCCGGTGGGGAGCGGCAGCGGATCTCCATTGCCCGCTGCATCCTGAAGGACGCCCCCATCGTCATTCTGGACGAGGCCACCGCCAGCGTGGACGCAGACAATGAGAGCTACATCCAGCAGGCCATCTCAGAGCTGGTGAAGGGCAAGACCCTGCTGGTCATCGCCCACCGGCTGAACACCATCCGGGGCGCGGATCAGATCCTCGTCGTATCCAATGGGGAGATCGCTCAGCGGGGCACCCATCAGTCGCTGATGGAGGAGCCTGGGATCTATCAAAACTTCATCACCGTGCGGCAGCAGAGCCGCGGGTGGAACCGCAAAGCCGGTGCATAGCAGAAAATCCATCATAGGTTTGGGACGCAGGGCCTTTCCGGCACTGCGTCCCTTTTTCTACACAGGACTTGACAATGAGAATACAGTGTGCTATATTCATAACATCGTTATAAAACAATGTTTTGAATGTGCTGCAAAGAAGGTGAAAGTATGGCAAAGCAGAAGCCCGGCGTCTATGACCGGGTGCTGGAGTGCGCCAAGGAGGAGTTTTTGTCCAAGGGGTTTCTGGA
>ENA-ORVG01004205-ORVG01004205.1-human-gut-metagenome-genome-assembly--contig:-NODE-4205-length-10082-cov-8.856188_pt1 | contig 10082 bp, 9 predicted proteins | sample MGYA00242091_ERZ509233 | MGnify/ENA primary metagenome ERZ509233 (study PRJEB26280, sample SAMEA2338840) | human gut metagenome | biome: human gut; feature: human-associated habitat; material: faeces... | reverse complement strand
AATGGAAATAGTGCTTTTGTAGATGAAAATTGGAATGCATATCCTGATCAATGGGATACTCTATTTAATAAAACGGATAAGTTGGGCGTAGAAGATATTGAACAATACATGACAAAATGGCAGGGAGAATTAGCAGAAGCCAGAGGAATGCTTGCTAATATTGATAAAAACTCCAGACCGAAACCATGGAAAAAGAAGTGCGAGTTTTCTAAAGCTGATGTTGTGGGCAAGCTGCATATGGTATTGGGTAATGGTGTTTATATTGATACTTTGAACCTTATGCCAAGAATACAAAATCAGATTCGTAGTCTGGCAGCATTTGATAATCCGGAATTTTATAAAAATAAAAGGCTTGGATATTCAAATTACTACAATTTTAGTGCTGTGTATTTAGGAAAGGATATAGATGGGTACATACAGATTCCGAGGGGACTGAGAGAAAAATTAATAGAAGAATGTGAAAAGGCAGGGATTTCTGTTGATGTTTCTGATCAGAGAGAAACAGGACATCCAATCCGAGTATCTTTTAAGGGAGATTTGCGAACGCAGCAGGAGCTGGCGGCAGAAAAATTACTGTCACATTCGGATGGTGTTTTGAGTGCGGCAACTGCATTTGGTAAGACGGTAGTATGTAGTTATCTTATTGCTGAGCGAAAAGTAAATACGCTTATCCTGTTACAAAGCAAAGACTTACTGAATCAGTGGGTCGATGAACTGAATAAGTTTTTGGAAATAAAAGAAGAACCACCGGAATATGAAACAAAAACAGGAAGAAAGAAAAAGAGAGACAGTGTGATAGGAATTTTGCACGGCAGTAAAAATACATTAACAGGTATCATAGATGTTGCAATGGTTGGTTCTATGTATAGCAGGGGAAAGTTTAATGAACGGATTAATTCTTATGGAATGGTAATCATGGATGAATGCCATCACGCAGCTTCCAATACATCCATGGAATTATTACAGAAAATTAATGCGAAGTATGTGTATGGTGTTTCAGCTACACCAAAACGTGGCGACAGCCTTGACAGGATCATTTATATGTTGCTGGGTCCACTGAGACACAGGTTTACTGCGTTGGAGAGGGCGCAAGAGCAGGGAATCGGACATTATTTTGTCCCGAGATATACAAGAGTAGTCGATAATGCAGAAAGCAAGGATGATATTAATAAAGCGTATAGTCTGATTAGTACCAGTCGGGTACGTAATGAAATGATTGTAAACGATGTGCTAACTTGTGTTGCAAGAAAACAAACTCCGGTAATTTTGACGAAATTTAAGGAACATGCAAAATTTTTATATGATGCTTTGAAAGGGAAAGCAGATCATGTATTTCTTCTATATGGTGATAACTCCGATAAGGAAAATGCAGAAATTCGAGTAAGGTTAAAGCAGGTTCCTGAAAATGAAACGCTTATTTTAGTTGCAACCGGTCAGAAGATAGGAGAAGGGTTTGACTTTCCAAGACTGGATGTATTAATGCTTGCAGCTCCTGTGTCTTTTGAAGGGCGTCTTGAACAGTATGTGGGAAGACTGAATAGAGATTATCCCGGAAAAGAAGCTGTTTATGTGTATGATTATATTGATTCTCATGTTCGCTTCTTTGATAAGATGTATGCAAAAAGATTAAGAACATACAAGAAGACAGGATTTTCAATATGGACGGGAGAGTTGCAGTCGAAACAGATGATAAATGCAATATTCGATTCCGGAAATTATACCGAAAAGTTTGAACAGGATATAGTGGAGGCAGAAAAAATGGTGGTAATTTCCAGCCCGGATATCAGACAGGACAAGATTGAACGATTCTTATTCCTGATGAAGGGAAGACAGGAAGCAGGCGTAAAGGTAACTATCATCACAACAGATCCGGAAGAGATTGTTTATGGAAGTTCGGATGTATGCCATGAGTTAATCAGAACAATGCAGCTGGTAGGAATGAATGTAGTAACAAAAACAGAAGTAGAAGAACGGTTTGCTGTCATTGATGATGAATTAGTATGGCATGGGGGCATGAATCTTCTTGGAAAAGTAGATGTTTGGGATAATTTAATGCGTATCAGGAATCATCAGGTTGCAGCGGAATTGTTGGAAATTGCACTGGGATATTTATCAGAAAAATAAGGAGATACTTATGAAAAAAAAGACAAAATGCTATATCTATATCCGTGTATCCACCACCATGCAGGTGGATGGCTACAGTCTGGATGCACAGAGAGATAAACTGAGAAAATATGCCGAGTATCAGAACATGGAGATTGTAAAAGAATTTGCAGATGAAGGTAAATCCGGTAAAAGCGTAGAAGGCAGACCGGAATTTCAGCGGATGTTGGACAATATTGAAGATGGTACGGACGATGTACAGTTTGTGCTGGTATTTAAGCTTTCCCGTTTTGGGCGTAATGCTGCGGACGTTTTGAATTCATTGCAGAGGATGCAGGATTTTGGAGTGAATCTGATCTGTGTAGAGGATGGCATTGACAGTTCAAAAGACAGTGGAAAGCTGATGATCTCCGTTTTGTCAGCGGTGGCAGAAATTGAACGTGAAAATATTTTGGTGCAGACCATGGAAGGACGAAAGCAGAAAGCAAGGGAAGGAAAATGGAACGGTGGCTTTGCTCCCTATGGTTACAAACTGGTAAACGGAGAACTTCAGATTGCAGAGGACGAAGCAGAGGTAATTCGACTAATTTTTGATAAATTTATCCATACCAATATGGGAATCTCTGCGATTGCTGCATGGCTGAACCAGCATGGATATAAAAAGAAAAAACGACAGAATAATACACTGGACGCATTTGCCTCTTCGTTTATAAAAGGCGTTCTGGATAATCCGGTATACTGTGGAAAGCTGGCTTATGGACGAAGGAAAAACGAGAAAGTTTCTGGTACAAGAAATGAATATCGCATTGTAAAGCAGGAAAATTATATGCTGCACGATGGTATCCATGAAGGGATTATTTCAGAAACAGACTGGGAGCTGGCTCATCAAAAAAGGGAAAAAACAGGTGTGAAATATGAAAAGACACATAGTCTCGAGCATGAGCATATCTTATCCGGCATTTTGAGATGCCCTCTTTGTGGCAGTGGAATGTATGGGAATGTCAATCGAAAAAAAAGAAAAGACGGTACGGCATATAAAGATTATTTCTATTATGCCTGCAAGCATCGGAAGCTGGTGGACGGGCATAACTGCAGCTACCGCAAACAATGGAGTGAAGATAAGGTGAATGATGCGGTAGAGGAAGTAATCCGGAGGCTTGTGCAGAATCCAAAATTTGAGGAAGCAATTTTGAAGAAAATCGGTGCAAGAATTGACACAACGGAAGTGGAAAAGGAAATTGAAGAATTGGAGAAACAGCATCGGCAGCTGACTGGAGCAAAAAATCGACTTGGACAGCAGATGGACAGTCTGGATATTACAGACCGTTTTTATGAGAAAAAATATCAGGATATGGAGACAAGATTGTATCGTCTCTATGATGAAATCGAGGGTGTGGAGAACAGCATCAGTGAGGTCAAGAACCGTTTGCTGAATATCAAACAGAAGAAAATATCAGAAGATAACATCTACCAATTCTTACTGTATTTTGATAAACTATATGACAAGTTCACGGATCTGGAGAAAAAAGAATTTTTAAACAGCTTTGTAGAACAGGTAGACATTTATGAGCAGGAGCAGCCGGATGGCAGATTCCTGAAGCACATTAAGTTCCGTTTTCCGGTGTATTTCAATGGTTCGGAAATAGAAGAACTTAGTTGGGACAATGAAAGTACAGTTGAGACGGTTGTCTTGCTTTCCAAGGGTGAGGTCGACTCGAAAAAGATTCGGGTTGAGTTCTCTTTGGAAGATATGGATATGTCCGAATTTCAAGATGGGGCAACCTACACGCAGATCAAGGACTATGTACTGGAACATAGCGGATTAAAGGTATCAAACCTGTATATCTCACAGATTAAGCGGAAATGTGGGATTGAGGTTGGTAAGAACTACAATCTGCCGAAGTCCGAAGATTCCAGACAGCCTCTGTGTCCACCGGAAAAAGAGAAAGCAATCCGAGAAGCATTCAAATATTTTGGGATGATATAACATCCCGTAAAATGGAGGTTTCTTATGGATAGATTGATTTCTTGTAAGTTTAACATGGATACCGCTTGTGTGGAACTGAAATTCTTTGATGGTAGTATGATTGCGATTGATACGATTGCGGTTGAGAACGAGGTTGCCGACAATATGTATCAGAGGTCGGAACTGGATTATCTGATTTACAATGACCCGATTGGATATGCTGATTTGATATTGAACGGAGATTCCAAAACCTATTTGAAAAACTGTTACAGAGTATAAATCTGTGGATACGGCGATTGGAGCAATTTGCCTGGCTCACTAAACCTCTAAGCCCATAGTTATTGGCTAAGGCAGATATTCAACTTTAATTTTAGAAAACATAAATAAAGGCTATCCAATCTTTTTGACTGGGTAGCCTTTGAAAGTTTTGCTCTTTCTACTTTTTAAGAATCAATTTATGAATGACCATGCCGATTATCAAACCAAAGGATGATACTGCCAAATACCAAAGCGAATGTATCAATGCTGTCTCGTTATAGTATATAAACACAGATGGCACAAATGTAATTGCTATGATTATTGGATACAAGTACTTTACTTTCAGATTTGAAATGCTGCCAATTAGAATTGAAAGCAATAATGTTGCTAAAATAAGCAAAACTATCATTCCCATAACGTCTGTTGGTCCTGCAAATAATGGAAATACATAAAACATAAATAATTGAATTAAGAGTATTAGTATCTCCTTCAAGTATTTCTTCATAATCAAAACACCTCCGTTCATATAAACTCTTTTTTATTTCATTTTGCAAAGATTATCTTGATTTGCAGTTTGTCATTGTTGTAGATTGCTCCAATACTTCCGCCCATACGCTCAATCAGCAGCTTGGCGATGGACAATCCCAAACCGGTTGAATTGCGACTGGCTTCTACTGTATAGAAACGGTCAAACAATCTGCCGACCGTCACATAATTCAGATTGTGCGCCGTGTTGCTGAATGTAACACAGCCGTTCTTATCCATGACTACGGACAGATCGCCGTCAGAGTATTTCAGCGCATTGCTGATAATGTTGGAAAAGATACGGTTGACCGCACCTGCATCCAGTTCACGGAAAACCGGTTCCTCCGGCAATTCGATTTCCGGTTGGATGCCTTTTTCCTGCATGACCGCATAGAAAGACAGCAGACTTTCCTCCAATGCCCGGACAACATCCATACGTTCTGGTTTCAGTTCCTGAAAAGAAGTAACCACACTATATCTGAATAGTTCTTCGGTTAGATTTTTTAAAACATCTGTTCTGTTTTGGATTTGAGAAAGATAGCAGTGTACCGTTTCGCTTTTTTCCTCTCGTTCCAATAGGTCAAGATAACCGTTTATCGCCGTAAGCGGAGTTCTCAGGTCATGGGAAATATTGGTGATAGCTTCTTTCAGTTCCAGATCGCCCTGTTGGTAACGATGGCGTTCCTTGCGGAGCAATCGAAGCTGGATATTAATCTCCGAAGCCAGTTTTCTCAGATGAGGGTCGCTGGAAGAAATATCAATCAGAGTGTTTGTGTCGGAGGAAAGACGTTCCTGGAATTCTGTATGAATTTCATCAATACTTTTTTCTATAAAAATAATCTTTGTGATTAGAAAAAATACAACAATTAGCAAAATACAACACAAAATCCAAGGGAACATCTTTCTACCTCCTTACTTTAGGTTCTTTTTCTTAAAGGAACGACTTCCTATAAGAGATGTTGAAAAAATTACAAACGCAGAGCACAATGGAAGAAAAATCAGGTGTTCCACCCCTTCTTCGCAAAGAATTACACCTTGTCCTCCAGGTGTCAGACAGATAAGAAATTCCAGCAGGATACGAAATGTTCCACCGATGAATTTGATATTTTGGGGATGCCATCGCACAGTTGGGTCTGTATCACTCCACATCCATCCATCCAATAACTCTGGTTCTGCAAAACGATCATAAAGGAGCATCCCGATTATGACCATTGCAGCTACAGCTCCCAGACAAAGAAGTGTCGCTGAGTTTTTGTTCTCCGCCAGACTTGCCAACAGACAACATACGCTGGAGAGTGCAACGACCATCAAAAGGCTTGAAAAAATATAAAATGCCATCTCTCCCAAAGAGAGGTTCAGGCTTGCCGTACCCAGTAGCGGAATACCCAGCATCCCATTAACTATCAACCAGATTAGTGCAGTACTCAGTCCAGCACATATGGTCAGGAGAAGATTGGAAAAATAAACTTCTTCACGAGTGTGTCCGCAGATTAGTTTATTGCGCAGAGTTCCATATTCATAGTCTGTTCCCCACAAATATGCGGCAAATACGGCGATAAATGGTCCCATCAGGGGTGAATATCCAAAAAAACGGGCGACCAGCTTATAGATGTATGCATTAGTCAAATTCGTCTGGAAGTAACCGTTGAGGATGATGAATGCGGAAAGCAATACAGCAATCACTAATTCTATTCGAATCATTTTTTTATTCTCTGTACGGTAAAAGGCTGCTCGAAAAAGTTTACGCATTATTATCACCTCCAACCAGAGAGATGTAATAACTCTCCAAACTTTCATCTTTTTCCTGCATAGACAGCACTTCGCAGTTTTCCTTTGCCAGTACAACGGTCAGCTGTGTCACATTGATCTTTGCGAACACATCGGCTGTTGTTGCGGAGATAATTTTATATTCCAGATTCATGGAATCCAGCACACGAGCCAGAGTAGAAGTATCGGTCACTTCCATGCGGACACACTTGCGGCAAACTGTGTCCAGTTCTTCTGCACTCAGTTCCTTCACCATGCGACCATTATCAATGATACCGTAATGAGTAGCCAGACGGGAAAGTTCATCCAGAATGTGACTGGAAATAAGAACTGTAATCTGTTTTTCTCGGTTCAACTTCAAAATCAGTTCTCGCATTTCCACAATACCCTGAGGGTCGAGACCATTTACAGGCTCATCAAGAACAAGAAAGTCGGGATCACCGGCTAATGCGATAGCGATGCCCAGACGCTGCTTCATACCGAGGGAGAAGTTCTTCGCTTTTTTCTCTCCCGTGTTGTCGAGACCTACCAGCTTCAACAATTCCTGAATACAATCAAATGATGGCAGACCAAGAATGAGATACTGGTGCTTCAGATTTTCCTCCGCAGTCATATCCATGTAGATGGACGGTGTTTCCACCACAGCACCCATGCGACGGCGGGATTTGATAATATCCTTGCTGTCATTGCGGATGCCGTACAGAGAAAAGCTACCGGAAGTCGGTTCCTGCAATCCGCAGATCAAGCGGATCAGGGTTGTCTTACCAGCGCCGTTCTTTCCCACAAAGCCATAGATGGAACCTTTGGGAACATTCATAGTAAGACCATTCAATGCCTGAAAGTTTTTATACTTTTTTGTCAGGCTGTTTGTTTGCAAAATATAGTTCATATTGTATTACCTCCTTTGCTGACCTAAGTTTACAAAACAAAAGTCAAGAAAGTGGTCAAGAAAAACGTCAAGATTTGGTCAAGATTTTTTGTTCTGCCAATTTGAAACCAATTCCCCAGACTGTTTCGATATAGTCTACACCGCTGACATCCTGCATCTTTTTACGAAGATTGCTGATGTGCTGCTTCAAAGAACGCTCGGTGCAGTCGGGTGTGTCCAGACTGATTCTGTCAAGCAGGACACTCTTTGAAATTACCTGTTTGGGATTTTCCATCAGCAGTTTTAAGATGGCATACTCCGTTCGGGTCAGCTTCACAGGCTGCTCCTGTACTGTCAGAGAAAGGGAAACCATATCCAAAACCAAATCGCCAACGGAAAGAGATTTGGTTTCGCCATGTTGTTCTGCCTTGCGGAGCTGAACAGTGATACGGGCAAGAAGCTCCTTTGTATCAAAAGGCTTGGTCATGTAATCTGCCGCACCGCCCAGCAGAAGATTTACCTTGTCTTGCACATCTACTTTTGCGCTGAGAACGATAATAGGAATGTTCTCAATGTGGGGCAGAACTTCCTCGCCAGACAATCCCGGCAACATCAGATCCAGCAGCACCAAATCGGGCTTGTTTTGTGAAAGAAGATATAACGCTTCTGTGCCGGAGTATGCACGAAGAACAGAATAGCCCTCTTGCACCAGCACTTCTCTCAGCATATCTCCAATATGAATATCATCATCTATGATTGCGATTGTTTTCATTCTCGTTCCTCGTCAATTTCCTTTTATAGTTCAAACGCTACTATCGTTTCCTTTGGCAACTTCTCGTTTTCGCAGTTTAGAAGGTAGGCTATTGCCTTGTTCGCAAAGCGGTTTGTTTTCATTGTATCCCAATCGGCAAGTCGGACTATTTCTGATGTGCCGTTCTCAAAATCAAATGAAATCTGGCCCCATTCGCCGTCGCAGTCTGCTTGGTATTCGTAGATTGCGGTGGCGATTTTCTTTTTTCGTTTGGTCTTGGATTTCTGTTTCAAGCGGACAGCATGGATTGCGCCCTCGGCAACCAACAATTCTGTCAGTTTGTCCACTGCTCTGCGGTAGGCTCGCTCCGCACCGCTGGCAGTGCTGCCCTCAAACATTACAGCCAGTTCCTCAAAGGTGGGACGGCCTTTCCATGAGCCGACATGCCCGCAGGTCATGCAGATTGCCAGCCGCTTTTCAAGCAAGGTCTGTTCCCGGTAGTTCAGCTTATCAAAAGCTCGCTGCACCTTTTCTGCCTGTATGCCGTTCCAGAGGATGTCGGAGTAGTTCCAAGTATCATCAAGAGCAACATCTTCGCCCGTTTCCTCGCCGTCCTCATCTGTCACATAGAATGGTTGCTGATTGCGGATACCTCGAACAACTCTCAGATATTCTTCCGCAAGGGCAAAGTCACAGTTATACTTTTTGGAAAACTCGCTGACCGCATCCTTGGTGTTATGGTACAGCCAAGCCATTGACCGCACCATTTTATAATTGGTCAGAGAGGATACCGACCATTTTTCTTCGCCCATGCGGAAGCGGAGCATAGCATCCCGGATGAACGGGAAAATGTATGTAGCATACTCCGCACCCTTGGCAGGATCATAGTCCATCAGCTTTTGGAGCATTTGCTCCCGGCAGGAGAGCTTTATATCTATAAATCGGTCTGTGTCATACAGATTACCGCCATCCACACCAAGAAAAGATTTGATGCGCTTGTTGAGCTGCGGTTCGTAGTGGTGGAGAAAAAACGAGAAATACATCAAATCCTTTTCTTGCACGGCAGACAGGATATATTCATTCGGACTGTCCACCATTGGCGGCTCCGGTTCCAGTTGGAAGATGCGCTCTGCTACATAGGGAATAATGCTGTCACCGTGCGGATTAACAGCGTGTTTTAGTATGTATCCGGTCATATTCCATGTAAAAGAATGCAACATAGCGCACCTCCTCCGTATTAATGGTGTTTATATATCTTCATCGAAGCATAATTTTTATTTTTACTTTCTAATGATTTTGCGCATACCAGAGCCGCAAAATTGATGTGGGATAATTTTAAATCCTTTTTTTATATAAAAGTTTTCTTTACCCTGTTCGGCAATCAGTTGAACACTTGACCTGCCGTCGATCGGAGTTCTATTATCCACATATGTTAAAAGCATATCAATAATTTTACTTCCAATCCCCATTCCCTGAAATTCTGGTTTTACAATTACATCAGCTATCAGATAATAAATTCCATCTCCAATTAATCTTCCCATTGCAATAGTGTTATTATGTTCTAAAACAGTGACGCTATATAAACTATTACCTATAGATTTTGCAACCTGTTCTTCGGCAAAATTATCCCAACCAACAGAATTTCTTAATGAAACATAGTCCTGATACGTTAAATTGTTTTCACAGTAATCCATAAATTTCCCCCTGCAAACTTCAAAGTTTTCTCATTGCTTCTTTCTTCAAATTAGCCTGTTCCATTTCTTTTTCATAAGCACCCTGGGCATAAGCGACATTACTTTTTGCCCGGAGCATCTTATCTTTCGCCAGTTTCTTCATAATCTCCG
>ENA-ORVG01004202-ORVG01004202.1-human-gut-metagenome-genome-assembly--contig:-NODE-4202-length-10085-cov-2.503490_pt1 | contig 10085 bp, 8 predicted proteins | sample MGYA00242091_ERZ509233 | MGnify/ENA primary metagenome ERZ509233 (study PRJEB26280, sample SAMEA2338840) | human gut metagenome | biome: human gut; feature: human-associated habitat; material: faeces... | reverse complement strand
GTCCGGAAAGAGCAGGTGCTCCCTGCCGTGGAGGCGGCCATTTCCATGGCCGCACAAAAAGACCTGGGCGCCCCGGTGCCGGACTATCCGGATGAGAAGGTCTCCGGCAAAGTGGCCGCCATTTTGCAAAGCTATGCCACCCAGGACATTCGGAAATGAGGTGTGACCCATGGACTCCCCGCCCATCAGCGTCGTAATCCCTGCCTTTAACGCCGGGGCTTTCCTCCCCGCTGCCGTGCAGTCCGTACTGAACCAGAGCTATGGAAGCTTTGAGCTTCTCATCATCGATGACGCCTCCAGCGACGCCACACCCCGGATTGCCCAGGCCTTTGCGGCTCGGGACGCCCGGGTGCACTACTACCGCAACCCCGCCAACCTGGGAGTGGCCCGCTCCCGAAACCGGGGCGTTGCCCTGGCCCAACACAGCTGGATCGCCTTTTTGGACAGCGACGACCGGTGGCGGCAGGACAAGCTGGCGCGGCAGGTCGCATACTTGCAGATCCACCCTGTGGACCTGGTCTATACCGGCTACGACTTCATGGACACCGCAGGGCGCAAAATTCGCTCCTGCTTTCATGTCCCGGAATCCATTGCCTACCCACAGCTACTCCGTCAAAACCTCATCTCCTGCTCCGGAATCCTGGTGAAAAAGCGGTGGTGCCAGCAGTTTCCCATGAATCCGTCGGTTTTTCACGAGGATTTTCTGGACTGGCTCTCCATGCTCCGCCAAGGGGCGGCGGCTGGGGGCATTGACCTGCCCCTGCATACCGTCCGCATTGGGCGGCTCCGGTCCAAGTCCGGCAACAAGTTGCGTTCTGCGGCAGCCAATGTGCAAACCTATCGGTTTTTGGGTCTCTCTTCGGCCCAAACAGCGTTTTACATGCTCTGTTATCTCCGCCGCAGCCTGGTCAAATACGGGAAAATCTGCCTGGCCCCCCGGCAAAGCGAAGGGGGGCCTGCCCTGTGAACCAGCCCCGCGTCTTGGTGATCAGTCACAATGTTTTTTCCACCGGCAACAACATGGGCCGCTCTCTGGCAGGGCTCTTCTCCGGCTGGGACCCGGACCGCCTGAGTCAGCTCTATTTCTGCCCCGAGGAGCCACAGCTTTCCCTGTGCCGCCGCTATTTCCGCGTCACAGACGGGGACGTCCTCCGGGCCTTTTGGACCCGGCGCCGGCCTGGGAGCCCCCTGGAGTCCGGCGGGGATGCCGGTCCTGCCCCCGCCTCCCTGGGCCCTCTGTACCGGCTGGGGCACACCTGCCGGAGCCCGGTTCCCGGCCTGCTCCGGGACGCTTTGTGGGCCCTGTCCCCCTGGTTTTCCCCTGCTCTCTCCCGGTGGGTGGAGGAAGCCCGGCCTGAGGTCATTTTCTTTGCCCCGGGAAGGTCCGTTTTTTCCCACCGGATTGCCTTCCGTCTGGCCCGGCAGTACCGCCTGCCGGTGGTAGCCATCTGCTACGACGGCGTCTACACCAGGCCCAAGGGCTCCCCTTTGGAGCTTCTGTACCATCGCCTGCGCATGCAATGGGCCCGCCGCCTTTTGGCCGGCAGTCCCTGCCTGTTTACCACCTGCGGGGCCATGTCGGAGTCCTACGCGCCCCGCTTTTCCATTCCCTGTCGGGAGCTCTATACCCCTTACGGACCTCCACCCCCTGCTGCAGGCAGGCCAAATGCCATTCGGTACTTCGGCAACCTGGGCCTGGGGCGCTGGCGGCAGCTGGCGGCCATAGGCCGGGCTTTACGCGCCCTGGCCCTGCCGGGCCTTCCCACAGAGATTGAAATTTACTCCCGGGAGGACTGCCGCCGCCTTCTGCCACATCTGACAGCGGAAAACGGTCTCCGCTTCTGCGGCGCCATCCCGGGCACGCAGGTCGCAGAGCAGATCGCTGAGAGCTTTCTCCTCATCCATGCCGAGTCCTTTGCTCCAGACGATCTCCGGCAGGTTTCCCTCTCCATCTCCACCAAACTGGCGGACTACCTGGCCTACGCCCCCTCCATTCTGGCCTATGGGCCGGAAGGCGCTGCCTCCATTCGCTACCTCCGGGAGCAGAAGGCCGCTTTTGTGATCACCTCAGAGGCCAGCCTGGCCCAGGGGCTCCTGAAGGCCCTGACTCAGGAATCCCTCCGGGCCGAATACCGGGCCAACGCCCGGCGTCTGGCAGCCCAGAACCATGACCCGGACCAGATCCACAGGCTGCTCCACACCGTTCTGGCGGAAGCCGCATGGGGTAACAGGAGGGACCGGCCATGAACGCCTTGCAAAAACGGGAGCTGGAGCTGTTTCAGGCCTTTTTGCAGGTCTGCCGCCAGCTGAAGCTCCCCTATTTTCTGGTGTGTGGCAGCGCTCTGGGGGCCGTCAAATATCAGGGGTTCATTCCCTGGGACGACGATATGGACATCGCCATGCTGCGGCCCGATTACGAAGTATTTCTGGCACAGGCTCCAGCCCTCCTCCCCGGGCACATTTTTCTTCAAAATTATAAAACCGACCCGGCCTTTCCCGCCATCTACAGCAAGCTCCGCCTCTCCGGCACCCTCTTTCTGGAAGCGTCTGCCCGGGACCTTCCCATTCACCAGGGGATTTTCATCGACCTCTTCCCCCTGGACGGCTACCCGGCGGAGCCGGCCCGGCAGCGGCGTCTGGAGCGGCAGAAGCGCCGCTACCGCCGCCTTCTGGCCTCCGCCTTCTCCGGGACCGGGTCTCTTTCCCGGCCCTTGCTCCGCCTCCTGGGCTGTCACCGGCGGACGGCGGTCATTGCCGCCGCCTATGAGCGGATGATCACCCAATACCCTGTCGCCGGCAGCGTCCTTCTGGCTAACCACGGCAATTGGCAGGGAAAGCTGGATTATGCCCCCAGTGAGGAATTCGGAGCCGGCGCCACCGCCCGATTCCAGGGGCTGGAGGTGCGAATTCCCACGGGATACGACAGCTATCTCCGGCGCAAATACGGAGATTACCGGCGCGACCCGCCCCCGGAAGCCAGGCAGGGCCACCGCTGCCTGGCCCTGGACACCGGCTTGGAGGAAATGCCATGAACATTTTGCAGATCAACTGCGTCTACGGCGTGGGAAGCACCGGCAACATCACCCGGGACCTGCATCAGGCCCTTTTGGCCAGAGGGCACCGCTCCGCCGTGCTTTACGGCCGGGGGCCTCTGAGCGCAGATCCCCATGTGGCCCGGATTTGCCCCAGCTGGTACGGCCGGGCCCAGGGGCTTGCAGCCCGGGTTGCGGGGCTGCCCTATGGCCGCTGCATCCGGTCCACCCGGCATCTTCTGGATCGGATTCACCGGATCGGGCCGGATGTGGTGCATCTGCAATGCCTCAACGGGCACTTCTGCAATCTGTACCTCCTGTTGGAGGACCTGAAACAAAGTGGAATTCCCACCGTCCTCACCCTCCATGCGGAATTTCCCTACACCGGAGGCTGCAGCCACGCAGGCCCCTGCAGCGGCTGGAAGGAGCACTGCGGCGTCTGCGTCCGGACCACTCCCGAGACTACCTGCCTTCTGGGAAACCGGACAGCGGCCGGCTGGCGGCGTCTCCGGGGATTTACGAAGGGTGGAACCGGTTGACTGTGGTGGGCTGCTCCCGCTGGATTGCCCGGCGCGCCGCAGCCTCCTCCGCCCTGTCCGGAATCCCCGTCACCGTCATTGCCAACGGCATCGACACCACCGTCTTTCGCCCCCGGCGGCAGGAGGCGGCCGATCTGCACCGGGCGCTGTCCATTCCCCCGGAAGAAAGCGTCGTCCTCTTTGCCGCTCCCGCCTTTTCCCGGGAAAAGGGGTTTGATCTCTTCCTGGAGCTGGCCCGGTCCTGCCGGGGCCTTCCCCTCCGGTTTCTCGCCGCCGGTGGTCGCTACACCGGCGGGCCCGACAATCTCACCGTGCTGGGCCATGTCTCCGGGCGGGAGCACATGGCGGTCCTCTATACCGCCGCCGACGCCCTGGTCCTGTGCAGCCGCCAGGACAACTTCCCCACGGTCTGCCTGGAGGCCGCCGCCTGCGGCACTCCTGTGGTGGGCTTCTCCGTAGGCGGCGTGGCGGAAACCATTCTCCCGGGGCTGGGAACGGCGGTTCCTCCGGGGGACATTCCCTCTATGCAGCGTGCACTGCTGGAGCTGCCGTCTCCCCTTCCAGCAGCCGTAGAACGGGCGCGGGTCCTGTGGGACTGCCAAAGAATGGCAGAAGACTATCTGGCGCTTTACAGAGCCGTCACCCGTCAGGAGGTCTTATGAAACACCATCCCAGAATTTGGGAGCGCCCGATGCTGCTGTTCCTGTTTCTCTTCGGCCTAGGAGCCTGGAACCGGGCCTGGGTCTTTTTCCTCCTGCTCGCGGCCCTCTCCCTGGCGCTCTGGGGGCTGAGAACGGACTTTTCCCGGTCTGAGGTCCTGCTTCTGTTTTTCTCCCTCTTCTATGCTCTGGCCGACACTTACCATAGCGGCCTCTCCCTGCGGGGCTGCGCCCTGTACCTTCTGGGGCCCTGGGTCTTTTACCGGCTGGGGAAAGCCTATGCTTTGCACACCGGCAACTGCAGTGGCTTTTGCCAGCTACTGGCCGCTCCGTCTCTGGGAATGTGGCTCCACGGCCTTCTAAACTGGCTTGCCCGCCTCCGCTGGCAGGGAGAGGCGCTCCCGGCGCGAACCGCTGTGGACTTCTGGCGGGGGGAGCCGGTCTCCGTCACCTGCACCGGCATGCTCCTCACCGCTGCCGCCGCCCTGGCCCTGGGCAGGCTGTGTTCTCCGGGAAAGGCCGCCGGCAAATGGGCCGCCTTCCTCTGCCTGGGGAGCTGCCTGGCAGAAAGCGCGTATTTTGCCAACCGTACCCTGCCCCTTCTGTGCGCCCTGCTCCTGGCCGCACAGGCCTGGAAATGGCTTCTGCGCCCCACCGGAGAACCCAAGCTCCGCCGGTGTGCCGGAGTCCTCTTTGCCCTCCTCTTCCTGGCCCTGGCCCTCCGGGGGAACCTTTGGGGCCTGCGCAGCTGGCTTCTCTCCCTACCCCTGACCCGGCGGCTCCTGAACCCGGGGGAGGGGCTGTCCCGGCTGGAAATCTGGAGCGCCTTCTTCCGGGGCGGCCGGTGGCTCCGCTTTCCCCTGGGTGGGAACCGGCTCACCCAGGGGTTGCCCTTCACCTGGTTCCACAACCTGTGGCTGGACCTCTACTGCCACGGGGGAGCCCTTCCTTTCCTGCTGTTTTCCGCCTTTACCCTGCTGGAGCTTCGGCACAGCCTTGCCTTTTTCCGCACCATGAAGGCAGTCCGGTGGGAGCGGTCCCGAAATGCAGCGGCAAATCTCCTTCCAGCTCTTCTGCTAAACGCCATGGTGGAGCCTGTGATGGAGGCCAATGTTTACGTCTTTCTCACGGCCCTCCTCTTCCTGGGGGCCGTCCGGGGCCAACGTCTCCGTGCCCTGAAGGAGGCGGAAGCATTCCAACCAAGTACCCTGGCCACACCGTCCAGAGAGGAGGTCCACCGGCTGTGACTCTGACCTTCATTACCAACTACCTCACCCACCATACCAGTCCCTTATCAGAAGCCCTCTATGGCTGGCTGGGGGCAGGCTTCCACTTTGTGGAAACCCGGCCCCTGCGAGCCGGGCGGGTGGAGCTGGGGTGGCAGCCGGAGCAGGACCGGCCCTATCTGCTGCGGGCCTACCAGGGCCCGGAAGTTGCTGCCCGGTGCCGCCACCTGGCCCTGGGTAGCGATGTGGTGCTCCTGGGCAGCGCCCCGGACAGCTGGATTCTGCCCCGGCTGCGTCAAAACCGGCTGACCTTCCGGTACGGGGAGCGGTGGTATAAAACAGGCCCCCCACCCGGGGCCCGGGCTCGGGCCTGGCTGCACCACGGCCGCTTCCGGCGGGCTCCCCTGTACCTCCTCTGCGCCAGCGCCTATGGGGCATCAGACGCCGCCCGGGCCGGGTGCTACCCAGGCAGGGCCTACCGCTTCGGCTATTTTCCCCAGGTCCACTTTCACTGCAAAGGAGCCCTCCTGTCGCAGAAGGACCCAACGGGAAGCACGCTCTTGTGGGCAGGCCGCTTCCTTTCCTGGAAGCATCCTCTCACTGCCATCGCTCTGGCCGGGCGGCTCCAGGAGGCAGCTCTTCCCTTCCGCCTGACCCTTTTGGGTACCGGACCGGAGCGGCAGGCCATGGAGCGGGAAATCCACCGGCAGCACCTGGAGGACCGGGTTCAAATCCTGGGCCCGCAGCCGCCGGCGGCGGTACGGAAGGAGATGGAGCTGGCCAATCTCTTCCTCCTCACCTCGGATTTTCAGGAGGGCTGGGGAGCCGTACTGAATGAGGCCATGAGCAGCGCCTGTGCCGTAATTTCCAGCCATGCCGCCGGCGCCGCCCCATATCTCCTGCGCCACAGAGCAAACGGCTGCCTGTACCAAAGTGGAAACCTGGACGATCTCACCCGGCAGACGGTCTTCCTTCTGACCCACCCGGAAGAGCAGCGCCGAATGGGCGCCGCCGCCTACGACACCATGACCCAGCTGTGGAACCCGGAGGCGGCTGCGGAGCGGCTCCTGACCCTATGCCGGTGCATATTGGCGGGAAACCCCCACCCCAAGCTCTATTCCGACGGTCCCTGCAGCCCGGCTCCCATTCTGCCGGACCGGTGGTTCCCATGAGCGCCGGGAAGCCTGCGGCCAACGCCGTCTGGATCATCGGCGGAAAAATTCTCCTGGCTCTTTTGCACTTGGGGGTAAGCATGACCGCCGCCAGGCGCCTGGGGCCCGGCGGCTTTGGAGAAATCCAATACGCCGCCGCCGTGACAGGGCTTCTCCTGCCCCTGTGCACCCTGGGGCTGCACGATGTACTGATTCCCGAGCTGGTGTTGCACCCTCAGAACAGCGGCGTAGCCCTGGGCTCCGCTCTGGGGATGCGGCTGGCCGCCTCCCTGGGAGTTCTGGTCCTGTGGGGGTTCCTTTTGCAGTGGACGGGACAAGGAGAAGGCGGTTCCGTTGCCTTTCTCTACGGCGTAAGCCTGGTATTTCAGGCAGCGGAGCCTCTGGGAGACTGGTTCCGCTCCAGGCTCCAGTCCCGCTGGCCGGCTCTCATCTCCTGCGCTGCCGCTGTCGCCGCCGGGCTGTGCCAGCTTGGCCTGCTTCTGGGAGGAGCAGGAATCCGGTGGTTCGCCCTGGCCCACGGCCTGGAGGCCGCCGTGGCAGTGCCCCTCCTGATTTTGGCCTACTCCCGCAGTTCCGGCAAGCAACCCCTGCGATGGGATTCCGCCACAGCCCGGACGCTTTGGAACCAGGGGCGGCACTTTCTCCTGTCCGGCCTGCTGGTGGCCCTGTACGGTCAAACGGACCGGCTGATGCTCCGGTCCATGGCCGGGGAGGCCGCTGTGGGCTTGTACGGAGCCGCCGGGTCCATCAGCGCCCTGTGGATCTTTGTGCCCGCCGCTCTGGTGGAAACGGCCCGGCCCCTGCTCCTGGCCCGGTTCCGGCGGGACCCTGCCGGCTTTCGTCAGGGGCTGGCCGCTCTGTATGGCCTACTCTGGTATGGCTCCTGCCTGGCCGCCCTGGTGATCTGCCTGCTGTCCCGCCCGCTTTTGCTTCTTCTCTACGGCCAGGCGTACTGTCCGGCCTGGGGAATTCTATGTGTTGCGGCCTGGCGGCCTGCCTTCTCCTGCCTGGGCATCGCGCGAAGTATTTTTTTGGCAGCGCATCGCCAGTTCCGGTATGAGAAGTACCTGGCTGCCGCCGGAGCGGCAGTCAATCTGGTTTTGAATCTGCTGTTGATTCCCCTCTGGGGGCCTTTGGGTGCCGCCCTGGCCACGCTGCTGGCCCAAGCGGTGGCCAATGTGGGCATGAACTTTCTCATCCCACCCCTCCGGGAAAACAGCCGCCTCCTTCTGCAGGGGATGCGGCCCCATATTCTGCGCTTCCTTCTGGCGGCGCGTAAAAGGAGGCAAATCCATGGAAGACGTCCACCTCACACCCCGTGAACTGCTACGGGCCATCATCCGGCGGCTCCACTGGGTCCTTCTGGCCGCAATTTTAGGCGGCATGTTCGGTTTTTGTCTGTGCCGGTTCTGGTTGCCGCCTCAATACACCGCCACAGGCTCCCTCTATGTCTCCATCCCCGGCAGCGAGTCTGCCGATCCCGGGACCGCCTCCGCGGCCCTCACCGCCGCTCAAAAGCTGGCCAAGACCTGCTTGGTTCTCCTGGAGAGCGACCGGGTTCTGGATCTGGCGGCACAGCAGCTGGCTCCGGACTGCACCGCAGAGGACCTGCGGCCTATGGTCTCCGCATCCTGCCTGGGGGACACGGAAGCCCTCTCTATTTCTGTCTCCCACCGAGACCCTCAGACTGCCACGCTCCTTGCCAACGCCATCCTGGACACCGCCCCGGCTGAAATTCTCCGGATCGTCCACACCGGAAGGATCGAGGTAGTAGACCGGGCCGTTCTGCCGGTTCAACCGGATGCCCCTACCCCCTGGCAGGCCGCTGCCCTTGCAGCTTGCATCACTGGCTTTTCGGCAGGTCTGGCCGCCGCCCTTGCCGGATTCCGGGAGAAGCGCAAGCGCATAGCCCGGCACCAGGAACCACAGCAGAGAAACGCCCGTCAGCACGCGTACCATCGAAAGCCCCAAAGATACCGACATGCCGATGGAAAGCCCTGCCATCATCACCTTCTGCGAGATGGCGCCGCCGGTGATCTCCTCCACCTGCTTGTTCAGCACCAGCACAGCCGGCTCAGCCTTGACGATATAATAGCCGATGAGCATGCCCAGCGGCACAAGCACCCAGTTATAAGGCAGCTCGGCCAGCTGCTTTCCGATGTAGTTGCCCGCGGGCATAAAGCCCACGTTCACGCCCGTCAGGAACAGCGTCAGCCCCACCAGCGTGTACAGCATGCCCACCAGGATCTTTACCAGAGCCTTGCGGCGCAGCTTCAGGAAGAAGACCTGAAACACCACGAAAAACGCGAGGATGGGCGCCAGCGCAACCACCGTGAGCGGCACGGCGAGCAGGCTCGAAGACATCTGCTCCCGCGCGGAAAGGCCGGCGACGAGCCCCGCGAACAGAAGCGGCTGGACCCCGACGGCAGAAAGCCCGAGCAGCAGCGCCGCCCTCGCGGGCGCAAGACCCAGCAGCAGACATGAGACGATCTGCGTGGCGAGCGTCACGAGCACCGCCGAAAGCCATTTGGAGACGGCGATCTCGCCCGCCGTCACACCCGCCTCGACAAGGGTGACGTAGGCGCCGCGCTCGCGCTCCTCGGCCATGACGTAGAGCTCGATCACGCATCCGGCGAACGCGGGGGCGATGCAGAACACAGCGACCTGGGCGAACGCGTCGGCCTCGCCCGGCGTGAGCCTGGATGAGGTCGCCACCACGCCGCCGATGAACGCTGTGAACAGCGCGCCCGCACCGCACGACATGAGCGTCGTCGGGTTGCGGACGGCGTCAAGCAGGTCGCGCGCCACCAGCGCGCGTATGTTTCCAAAAGCCCCGTTTGCCATGTGAGACATGATACCCGATATACTTGACGTCGTTTTTCATCCTGAGAAACCGAGGAGGGGCCTGTGACGGACACCGCATCCTACGTTACCGTCGAAGATCTGCTCGCCGCCCGTGAGGGCGAGAGCGTCCACCTCGAATGCTGCCGCGAGACCGTGGACCGGGCCGTTCGCTTCGTCCACGAACGCTACCAGCGGCGGCGCTGCGCGTTCTACCTCGCCACCGACCAGGGCTTCGATCGCGAAACCGTCCGTTCCTACCTCACCTTCTTCTCGCGCATCGCGGGCGGCAGCGTCACGGCAAGCGACGCCATCGCGCACTTCGGCCTTGCACATATTGCGAAGACCCAGATAAGGAAGCTCTCCCCCGAGCAGCGCGCGCTCATCAACTTCGCTCGCATGAGCCTCTTCGAGCCGGAGGTCGTGTTCTGCGAGCGCCCCCTCGCGAACATCACCCCCGCTACGCGCGGCGTCGTCACCGCATGGATGGGCGCCGTAGCCGACGCGGGCGGCATCCTCATCACCGCGGGCGAACCGCTCCGCGAGGCTCTCCTCATGCCCGGCACCGCGTATTACGAAGAGGATGGGCGCTTTCTACCTGCCAAGCCTGCCATCG
>ENA-ORVG01004195-ORVG01004195.1-human-gut-metagenome-genome-assembly--contig:-NODE-4195-length-10101-cov-2.621939_pt1 | contig 10101 bp, 6 predicted proteins | sample MGYA00242091_ERZ509233 | MGnify/ENA primary metagenome ERZ509233 (study PRJEB26280, sample SAMEA2338840) | human gut metagenome | biome: human gut; feature: human-associated habitat; material: faeces... | reverse complement strand
CGGTCTGCGCATCAAATAACGTGTCACCCAAATACAGTTCTACATCTGTCTCAAAATCTTTCTCTCCGTAATTTGTAATACCGGCCTGTGTTGTTATTTTATGTTCTGCATCCGTCTGATGGGACAACCAGCTTAAGCCGGCATTCGTCGTCCCTTCCTGATCGGTCAACGCAATAATATCTGCATTTAACTTTCCTACATCAGCATCACTATCGGTAAACCCGATCACTTTATAGTTATGCCACTGTTTCACAAGCGGTGTTACAATCTGTAAAGAGGCCTCTAAGCTCCCGGCAATGTCTGTTTCGCCAATACCTCGTATTGTTTTCTTGATGCTGCCGGTATCTGTCGAATCTGTCACTAAAAGCTGCGCTGTCTGTGCCCCTGTAACTACGGTGACTTTCGTTCCCGGATCTAACTGATCCACGTAGGTGAGTGCCTGCTTTTTCGCTTCTTCTAATTTGGTATTGTCCTGTTTATATCGGCCATTCATGCTTCCACTGGTGTCGATACACAAAACAACGTGATCCGTCTCGCCGCCCTTGCGTTTGATGTACGGCATAAGCATGGCAAAAACAAGCAAAAGCAAAACAGCAATCTGTAGATACATTAACAAATGATTACGAAATTTCTCCCATGGAGTCGATGCCTGTACAGATTCAAAAGCTTCCTGCCACAAATTTAATGCCGGCACTTTCTTGGTCTGTACCTTCTGCTTCAGTAAATAGAGCAAAACAATACCCGGCACAAATGCAAGAAATAATAATGGCCATAAATGTTCAAATCCCATCGTATCCCCTCCTCTATATCCGGGTTATCTTATACCTGTTCAAAAACGCCGGCTCTCATGCCGTCATAAATTATCTTTTCTAAGGACGTGTCCGTATACACCTGCATAAAATGCGCCTGATACTTTTTGGCTGCACTCTCCAGTCCTTTTTGAAACGCAGTAAGTCTGTTGTCATACTGCTTGCGCAGCCACGAGGTCATGGTTACTGTCAGATCCTGCTCTGTCTCACAATCGACCAGTTTGACCGTTCCCTCCAACTGTGGTTTCCGTTCTTCTTTATCTAAAATCTGCAGGATCAATATGTCCTGTTTACAAAATTTCAAATAACGTAATGTCTGATGTATTGTCTCCATATGTCCGCCATTGGTATCTCTGTCCATAAAATCGGACAGCAAAATAACAGTCCCTTTTCGCGGAAATGGAATATGGCGTACCGACTGCCACAGATCTGTCACCCCATCAAATCGCTGTCTTGCCACTTGATCCAAAAATAAGTTTCTGCTCTGCATCCCGGTCAGAGATTTTTCAATCTGAGCCATACCGTCCTGAATCGATACCAGACGGACTCGGTCTTGTGACTGTAATGCCAGATGCCCAAACATTCCTGCTAATCTCGCCGCAAGTTTATATTTCTCTGTCATGTCTGCCTTCATGGATCGGCTTGTGTCTAAAACGACAGTGTACATTCCTTCCTGTTCCTGCATGAAAAGCTTGATAAATAATTTTTCACTTCTTCCATAGGCGTTCCAGTCAATACGACGTATATCGTCTCCCGGCATATACTCTCGAAAATCAGAAAATTCCACACTGCTGCCTTTGGCAGTAGATTTTCTGCTGCCGCCTCTGCCTCCATTTAAGCGATTTTCACTCCAAAGGCTGATCCGTTTCATGCTTCGAAAAAAATCACCATCAAACAGTTTTTCTTCCATTGAGTGCCTCCTGCAATACTGCAATGATCGTGTCTGCCACTATATTTTCCGACAGCGCATCAAAGTTTAATGCCAACCGGTGCCTCAGTGCCGCCTTTGCCACATCATCAATATCATCGAAAGAAACATTGTAACGGCCATCTAACAACGCCCTTGCCTTAGCCGTCAGCAGAATCGCCTGTGCCGCACGCGGACTGGCTCCCTCTAATACATATTGCTTAACTTCTTTCACCGCATACTCACTGTCCGGATGTGTTCCGATCACCAATGCCAGCGCATATTCCTCCACTGCTGCCGACACCGGTATATCACGAACCACCTGACGCATTTCCATCAGATCTCCTGCAGTAAGCACCGGCTGGATCTGTTCCTGCTGTCCTTCTACCGTCAGATGCATGATCTGCTTTAGTTCCTCAAGAGACGGGAACTCGATCAATAACTTAAATAAAAAACGATCCAACTGTGCCTCCGGAAGCGGATAGGTACCTTCATTTTCAATCGGATTCTGCGTTGCAAGAACCATATAAGGTTTTGGGAGTTCATACGTATGATTTCCAACTGTTACTGTTTTTTCCTGCATCGCTTCTAACAATGCGGACTGTGTCTTCGGTGTTGCACGGTTGATCTCGTCCGCTAAGACCAAATTTGCAAACACAGGTCCTTTTTCAAATTGAAACCGATTTCGATCTCCTTCTTTTATGATCAGATTGGTACCGGTAATATCGGTCGGCATTAGATCCGGCGTAAACTGTATACGCGAGAAATTAAGATCCATAACTTTTGCTAACGTCTTCACCAACTGTGTTTTACCAAGTCCCGGAACACCCTCTAATAACACATTGCCGTCTGCCAATATTGCCAGCAAAATGTGATGGATCACGTTTCTCTGACCGATGATCCCCTTGGCAATTTCTTCCTCTGTACGTTTGATCTTGGTACTATATTCTTTGATATCCTCTACCTGCATCAATGCCCCTCCTTACTCTAGATTGCTGAAATACTTTTTAACCATATCCTCCTTGGATTGTGGTATTTTCTGCTTCTTCAATTTGGAATATGCTTTTTGTTTATATTGTCCGGATACCGCTCCGATTTCCTGTTTGGTTCCGCGTTTCGCAGGCATGTTGTTAGACTTTGTGCGATTGCCGGATTCTCCATTCTTGCTGCCCGTCAAATTGCCATCTTTCCCATTATCCTCCGGAACCCAGACTTGTTCTGCGCTGTCCGACGCACCTTTTCGTTCCAGTCCGTTTTTACCTTGGCTGCCACCATTCCCACTGCCGGCATTTTTACCGGAACCTGCCTGACTGCCTGATCCACTTTGACCATCATTTTGAGTACCTTTAGCACCATTACCGGACAGTTTTTTGGAACTGTTTCCCTGTTGTCCATCGGCATTCTGTGAAGCATTCTGATTCGAAGTATTCCCTTGTGCCTGTGTATTTTGATTCTGTGTCGCTGCATTGGAATCTGTCTGATCCTGTAACAGGGCACTCCGCGTATAGGAAGCACTGGCATTATCAAGATTTCGCAGTACTTCCGAAATGTCTTGCTGTGTCAACGCTCCACTTTGTGCCTTTTCATTGAGCTGCTGCATAAGCTCTTTCATCTTAGACTCGCTTAACTGCTCTCCCAATTCTTTTAATTCATCACTCACTGCCGCAACGGCTTTCTGCTTACCGGCCAGATCTGCAAGCTGCTTCTGATATTTCGAAAGTGCCTGTAAATTTTTGCCGTCCACAAAAGGCCGTAAACTGTCTGCGGCCTCTTTGCTAATGTTCTCCGGAACATCTCGAAGAAGTTTTGTCTCCAAACGCTTTTGGGCAGCAGTCACTTCATCGACGGATCTTGCCTGCTTCATATCTTTTTGGGCTGTTTTTATGGACTCCTCCAGCTTTTTGCGGGATTCTTTACTTATTTTGCCCTTTGCCATTTCCTTATCAAGAACCTTCTTTGCTTTCGCGATCTTCTCCTGCTCTTTCTCAACTTTCTTGACAAATTCATGTTTCTGCTTCGCGACATCCTTTGCCTCTGACGGAATAAACAAGCAGATGAATCCCATCAGCAAAAAGACCCCCAGACTAACATATCTCTTCCATGGAATATAATACGGCATTGTCTTCTCCAAAGAGATATTCCGAAGCTGATCTCTCGTATCTATTCTCTGCAGGATACGAAGTTCATCGGTACTTCCTCTGCCTTCGATGCTCGTCGATACACGCTCCTGCATTCCCATATTGTCCGCTAATCTTGCTGCACGTCTTGTCGTTGTGCGGCATAGAAACAAATGTACGCCCCCGACTGCGATCGATCCCAAAAACACTGCGGCACTTGTGGGCACACAATTATAAAACGGATACCAGATCGCCACGCACTGTACCAAAAAGCCAAGAATGCTTCCAACCAGTGCATACATTCCCAACAGTAAAATCGATTTCTGACGCATATCACGTTTTTTTACTTTTTGCAGAAAACGATCAATCTCTTTGTCCGCTTCCATCCCCGACTGCTGATTCATGCTTTTTTCCTTTCTTCCTGCTCTTCTTCACACGCAATGGATCCAATAACTTTGCTGCAAGCTTCATAATGAAAAACGTCAAAACCAACTGACAGATCAAGCTGATCACAAACCAATGATCTACAACAATATCCGGGATACCGCCCCCAAATGTCCGTTCCAGTGTAACAATGAGTCCATGTCCTCTAAACTGACACATCAACATTTCGATTAAAGTTACAACCGGATTGATCAACAGGATCAATAACGCCGGTCCAAGATGCAGCGTTGCGCTGCTGGCAGCCAGACCGGACACATGATTAACATTCATTTCAATAATATTTCCAATAATGTATATAACTCCATCCAAAATAGCAGTCACACCACACAGTACAACAATCCCCGCAAAGGTAAATACAGTTGCCGGAACTGTTTTCTTAATTGCCGTAGATGCCCAAACGCCGATACTTCCCATTAGTAATGCCGCAACGAATACCAATACAACGAACTGCAACAGATCAACTAAGGCAAGACCACCAATGGTGAATACAATGGAAATCACCGGCAAACTGGAAACCACCAATAACAACACCATACTGATGGATGCCATCAGTTTTCCCCAAACGATTTCTGACGGTTTCATAGTTGTCGTAAGCAAAATTTCTAATGTCTGCTTTTCACGCTCTCCTGCAATGCTTCCAGCCGTAAAAGATGGTACAAGAAATCCCACCATAACAGATTCGAGCACGACCAGTGCAACATATAAACCGATCGCCGTTCCATAATTTACATAATCGTTCATACCGGAATTAAACAATACTTCAAATCCAAATACTGCGATCCCGATCAAGATCAGATTGTAAAACAAGATTGTCAGAGCAAACTTAATGTTGCGCACACGCAGCTTTGTTTCTTTTACATATACCGGATTATATAACTTCTTTTTCCATTTACTCATGCCGACAACACCTCCTTGTTTCCAGTGACACGCATAAACACTTCTTCCAAATTACCTGTATCCCGAACAAAGGACGATACCCGTACGTCATTCTGTATCAACGAAGCCAGCAATGCTGCTTCCTCTTCTTCATTTCCCTTAAAACCAACAAGCAGCATGTTGGCATCCACAGACAAATTAACAACTGTCGGATTCTCCTTGAGGATCTTCACCGCCTGATCCATTCCTTCTACAATACGGATCTGCAGTGGATTGGAGGTATTTAACCGGGTCATGATCTCATCGACTGTTCCTTTTACCATCATCTGTCCGTGATCGATAATACCGATCGTGGTACACATTTCTGCCAGCTCCGACAAAATATGTGAGCTAATAATGATCGTCTTATCAATTTCATGTAGATTCTTGAGTATTCCTTTCATCTCAAATCGTGCTCGCGGGTCCAAACCGGAAGCCGGCTCATCCAAAATAAGCAACTGCGGATTGTGCACCAAACTTCTTGCAAGACATAATCGTTGTTTCATGCCACGCGATAAGCTGTCCACGTAAAAATTTGCTTTATCCGACAGATGCACGAGATCCATCAATTCCATGCAATAGGACGTCGCCTGTTTTCCATACATGCCATAAATGGATGCATAGAATTCCATATACTCGATCGCCTTGAGATTGTCATATACACCAAAGAAATCCGGCATATAGCCAATCATCGCTTTGAGTTCTGTACTTTGGCGGATCGCATCGATCCCTGCAACGTAAACTTCCCCGCCGGATGCTTTCAGCAGACCTGATAAGATCTTCATGGTCGTCGTTTTCCCTGCACCATTTGGTCCGACAAATCCAAATAACTCCCCTTTGTCAATATGCAGATCCAAATTATTTAATGCAATAAATTTACCATAGAATTTATTTAATCCTTTGATTTCTACCATGTCACCCTCTCCTCTCTATCTGCCTATAATGTGCAATTTCGGAAGTGCAATATTGTTATACATTCCATCCAGACCACTATCCGCTTTTACGTCATATCGAATCTTGACATTTCCCTCTGAGTCAGCGTATTGATCCAGACTGTCTAACGTTGTTTCACTTCCGGCTGTCAGGAACTTAACATAACGGTCTTTCTTCGGATTATAAATACATGCTGATCCCATAAACAGATTCGTATTGATCGTCATATGCGAACTACTATAATTGCTGTAGATCGTAATCTCCGAATTATCCAGATACGTATACTGCAGTCCTAATTTTTTCCCTTCACCCAGTAACTTTTTGATGTTATAAGTAACATTAATACTCTGAGCATAGCTCGAAGAGGACGCAGAAGCATTTGATTGCAGCACCAATTTCCCATCGGTCTGATAATCATTATATTCTGCAATATAGTCTGACAATACGCCATAATTTGTCGTCCCCTCTGCAAGCATATCCTTAAAGTCAATTTCCTGTGATACTGCCATTTCTCCATACAGATTCAGATCAAACATATTGGTAAACGACGTCTTTTGCTGATCTTTTGTAAAACCATAAAAATATGTCGTTGATCTTCCTGTCTCTCCTGAAGTGAAGAAATGACCGTAATATTTCAGCAAGCTTTGTCTTCGCTGAGACTGCACATCTTCTGTATATCCATTGTCATTTGCACCCACTGCCTGCGTAACCATCTCTTCCCAATCAGAACCGATATCCGCATATTTTAAGTATTTGCTCGGTGAGATACGGTCAAGAGATATACTTTCACCGGCTTTTAAGCTGCCTAATACAATGATATCTCCATGATTAACAATCATACAGTCTTCCAGATCATACCCTGTATTGTTGGTTACCACACCGGATACTTTAGACTCTCCGATCTGTATGTTCGTAAACGCCATACGTCCTTTCTGCTTTACCGTCTGACTGTTTTTGAGATTAGAGCTTTGGAACGATGCCTGATTTTCCATGTGCAATACGGTTTCATCTGAGTTATACTCGATTGCATAACTATACGTTTTATCCTGCTCTGCACTAGAATCATAATAGACCTGATTACTGTTGTAATACGGGTCAATATTTTTGCTGCCTTCTACTACGATCTGATAATCTCTATTATTCGGGCTCGTCACCGAAAAGGCGGTGTTTAACGTATCATGCGTCCCCTCTGCTCCAATTTCAAGCTGTGATAAATAATTGATAAACGGCTTTTGGATTCTGGTTCCGGTTCCGATCAGATAGATCAATACAGAACAGAACACAGCGGACACAGGTATGATCACCCACAGCAACTGCCGCTTATCCTTGCGACGCAGTATCGTATAGCCAACCGGTCCGATCAATACTACGTACACGATCAACAGAATCGCGTATAAGGTAATATTGGGCAACACATCAACCTCATTATATTTCAGTCCAGCCTGCAAACTATCATCCAAATAATATGTATTGACATTTTGGTCAAAGAAATGATTTTCTGTCGTGGTAATTGTCGCTAATGATCTTACGGATAACAGAACCATAATTAGACCACTGTTTGTTATCAAGTGCGAGGTCAAATTCCGATACGATCACGGAACCATTTCCATAAGATATTTTGGAAACCAGTGCCTCCCCATCCTGTTCTACCAATGTCTCTGCTTTATCAAGCGTTAAAGATGTAATATCAACGGTTAACTTATCAGAAACAAGAGATTTCCGTATCTTCTCTTCTTCTTTCTTGCTTATGGTAACTTGAAATTTCTTCTCCAAATCGTCATCGCTATATTCTTTCTTCAGCTGTTTGTATATTTCCGAACCTTTTGAAAAGATCGTACCTCCCCAATCATCCGAATAATCTAAGCCCTGAATGTCTTGTGCATAATCACGATACATAGTTTGCGGCAAATGTTCGCGCAAAAATGTTTTTACTTTATCTAATTTTTCTTTGCGCAGTTCTTCTTTGAGCAGCGCCAGTTTCTCTGCCTGATCCACCTTCGCATAGGATAAATTTGTCTGTATCGAGCGCGCGTCACCAATCGTACCGTTTAGCAATTTCCCAGAAAAAACTTTCAAACTTTTTTCTGCCTGAGCGCCGGTGCCAAGCACCAAAAGTCCGCCATTGGAAACCCATTGTTGGAGCGCCGTAACCTGTTTTGCCGAAAAGCTTTGCGTATCTACATTATTGATCACTAATACATCCAATGATTCCAGTAATCGAACGTCTTCCGGAACATCCGCAACATTTATTTCTTCTACAGCAAAATTTGCACTCTGCAAATATCCTATCTTATTAATATCATCTGACAAAACCGCCATCTGCTTTTCATCAGTCGTTGTTAATGCCATCTGCAAATATGCTGTCTGAGATGAAATCATGTCATCATCTTTGTCATATAACGCTACTCGTACTGTAGAACCGCTCACCGGCAACGTAAAAAAACTTTTGATCTGAATCGTCTCTCCTGCAGCAATTGATACAGATTTTGTAAATGCTACCGAAGTGCCACTGACTGCTCCCGAGATTACTTTAACAGAACCTTTAAAATTATCTCCCTTGTTGGTCAACGTTGCCCTGATCGGGACATAACGGTTTGGTGCGACAACACCTCCCGTTCCGCCAAGTGTCGCATCAATCTTGATGTCACCCGCCCGAAAACTAACTTCTCCTATTGAATTGTTAGTGGAAGACTTGGCTTTGGCATCTGCATGACTGGCAAAAGCCATACAAGTCATGATCCCAATGGCCGCTAATACTGCCACCAGCATGGCAATACTCGCACCATTCAGTATAGAGTACATCCATTCCATACCGGAAGTCTGCTTTTCTTTCATCATTTCATTACCTCTCAATCACTCTTCCTCCTCTTCTTTATGTAACGGCAAAGCGATGGTAAAACATGTGCCACTCGCTCCGCTTGTTACCTGAATCCTGCCTCCATGCAAATGAACAATTTCCTGCGCAATGTTTAATCCAAGGCCGGTACCACCGGTCTTAACATTTCTCGACCGTTCTACCCGGTAAAATTTGTCAAACAAATGCTTGATACTTTCTTCCGGTATGACTAAGCCGTAATTGGTAACGCGAATTTGAACTTCCTGCTCTAAACATTCCAATTCCACATATACGTGTTTACCATCTTTACCATATTTGATCGCATTGCTGAGCAGATTCTGTACGGCTCGCGCGATCAATTCTCCATCCATATTCATTTCCAGATAGGAAATATTGTATTTCGTTGTGCACTCAAGCTCCTCTTCCTGAAATAACGGATAGAACTCTTCCACCATCTGTTCCACGAGCTGCACCAGATCGATCTTACTGCGGTGTAGTGTGATCTCTCCACTCGTAAGTTTCGTATAGTTAAACAGATCGTGTATCAGATATTCCAAACGATTCGCCTTGGTCTGTGCGATACGCACATATTTCTGTCTTTGCTCCAGATCATAATGCTTGGTATCTAAAGCCAGATCCAAATATCCCTTCACCGATGTGATCGGTGTCCTTAAATCATGTGCTACACAGGCGATCAGATCCTTATTGCTTTGCAAGGCATCCCTCTCCGACGTGATCAATTGATTAATCTGCTCTGTCATCTCATTGATTCTGCCGGCGATCTCTCCTATCTCGTCCTGTCTCTCTATGATGATCTTTTCGTCACTTTTTCCATCGGCAATATCGATGATCCGGTCCGAAATATATGTCATGTCTTTGACGATCCGTTTAATAAACAGCAAAAAGTAAATGATAAAAAAACAGATCGTTGCAATAACGGTGACAAGCATAAAACTAACCAGCGTATCGCGGCTCAAATGCCTCACCAGCCGCCCCGTGCTCATCCCCAGATCATCCCCATGCCTGCTGAACCGTACCCCTCTCCCCGGTGGTGGCGAAACAGGCACTTTGTCGTACTGCTTCTTGCCTACCGGGTCAACGACGGCATATTCTGCCTCCACTTCGGCGGCAAAGACATTC
>ENA-ORVG01004191-ORVG01004191.1-human-gut-metagenome-genome-assembly--contig:-NODE-4191-length-10108-cov-1.984880_pt1 | contig 10108 bp, 5 predicted proteins | sample MGYA00242091_ERZ509233 | MGnify/ENA primary metagenome ERZ509233 (study PRJEB26280, sample SAMEA2338840) | human gut metagenome | biome: human gut; feature: human-associated habitat; material: faeces... | reverse complement strand
TAGTGCGTGTGCCCGGTGAGGATGTGGACGTCGGAGAACCCCTCGAAGCATTGGATCAGGTTGTCGTTGTCGACTTGGCTGCTCATGGCGTTGGTGATCTCCAGCGAACTGTTGAACCCGAAGATGGGACAGTGAAGCCCGACCACGACGGGCGTGTTCCTGTCGACCTGCGCGAGGTCTTTTTTCAGCCAGTTGAGTTCGATCTCGGTGAGGTAGTTGCGGAACGACCGGTCACCCGACGAGCCGACGGAGGCGCCGTTGTTGATGTAGACGTTGTTGTCGAGGGCGATGTAATGGACCTTGCCCAGATTGAACGAGTAGTAGGTCGGTCCGAGGTACTGCTTGTAGGCTGCTTCGGCCTGGAAATCCCCGGCGTAGTAGGGATCGTTGTCGTGGTTGCCCGGAAGATGGTAGAACGTGGTCGGGATTTTAGCGTCGGCCAGCGTCTTGAGGTAGCTTTCCATGTTGTACTTGGTGTCGTACCAGAACTGGTCCCAGGTCATGTCGCCCAGTACCATCGTATAGACCGGGCGGTTGCCGTAGTTTTCAATGGCCCCATTGATCTCGGGAATGAAGAGTTCCCTGTACTGTTTCAGGTCGTTGACGCGGTTGGCCAGGTGGATGTCCGAAGTGACAAACATCACGTGGTTGTCGTTGTCGACTTTTTCCAGTTCGAAGTTGTGCTGCTCACAGACGAACTGCGATTCGGTGAGCGGTTGCCAGAACCGGGGCATGGAGTTCTCGGTGAGGGGCTGGTAACCCGACGGCTGGGTGACGAAGACGTAGCCGTGGTACTTGCGCGATCCGAGCCAGTAGTAGCCGTTGTCGTCGGTGGTGGTGACCTCCTCGCCGTCCGACACGATGGCGCCGACGACCGGAGTGCTGCCGCAGAAAACGGCGCCCTTGATGGTCATCAGGTCCTTGTCGGGAACGTCGAGGTTGATGCTCTGGCGGAAATTCAGTATGCCGAGCGGTTGTTCCTGCGTCCCGCGGAGAAGGATCAACGTGTATTCGGCCGTTTCGATCTGCTGCGGAACGGCGAAGGTGACGTAGGCCGCGTCGAGGGCCTTCAGCGTCAGCGGCGTGTCTTCGCGGTCCTCGCTGCGCAGGTACAGCGCGTCGCCCGGCCGGAACCCTTTGCCTTGGATGGTCAGTTCGCTGACGGTCGAGGTGTAGAAGGTCGTGCCCGGGATATAGAGGTCGGTGACCAGCTTTCCCTTTTGGAATGGGTCCTGTGCGGTGTCGTCGCTTTTACAGCCCGTTACGAGCGGCAGCAGGAGCAGGATGCACAGCAGCCGGATTAAAAAGAATCTATCGAGTTTCATTTCGTATTGCTTTGAAGGTTCGTAATTTGATGCCTGCCTGCCGGATACCGGAGAAAAACCGGGGTGGTTTCCCTCCGGGACCGGCAATGGATTATTTCCGCTCCGTGATGGCCCAGAACCCGATTCCCGAGTATCCGCCCGAGGAAAGTGCGCCACCGTCGTTGGGCGCCCGGAGGTTCGCCATGTTGCGGAAGCGGATCGTGAATTTCGACTTCGTTTTCAGTTCGTCGGGCAGTGCCACGCTGAACTGCTTGAGATGGTAAGAGGAGCCTTCGTTCCACATCGGACTGAAATAGTCGGCGATTGCGTGGTATTCGTCGAGCGCGGCGTTCTCCTCATCGGCCCATTCGATGTGCATTTTGAGCGGGCCTCCCCAACTGCTTGCCGTTGTGAAGACCAGCATAAGGTCGCCGCCCGAAGGCCGGAAATCGGTAATATTGAATACCCAGGCCTCGCCCTTGTAATCGGGATCGTCGCTTCCGGAGCGATTCATGGTCGATCCGGTGAAGTTCCAGAAATTGCTGGAATAGAGGTAGGGATACATCATCTGCTGGGTGACGGCGGGATCGGAAGTCTGCTTGCCGTTCGGCGTTATGGTAATTGCCGCCGGAGTGTCTTTGCGGGTGTGGCTCCAGCCGTAGTTCAGCGCTCCGGCGCTCTGTACGCCCCGGTAAGCCGTCGATTTGACCTCGCCGCTGCCGACAACGGGTGTGACGGTTTCGAGCGGGAGGGCGTTCCAGTCGAACGGCCCGAACTGCACCAGCGTATTGCTCACGCGTGTCGCGGCGTCGGCAGATACCGCAATGTCGTCGAGTTTTCGCATTCGGAGCGTGTTCTCCGTGACTCCGTTCTTCGTATATTTCAGCACGATGCCGCTCACCGAGCCGCTGCCCTGGGGGATGATCTGGGCATAACGCTGGAGGAAGTAGCTGAGCGTATAGAGTTTGACCGTGTTGCCCCCGCGGTCGCGCAGGATGTGTCCGTAGCGGGCGAAGCCGTCGTTGTAGGGGGCCGACGCGGCGTGTACGGTGGTGATGGCATATCCCTCTTCCTGGCTGTTGTAATAGGTTCCCAGCGGTACGGCGAACTCGACTTCGGGCAGTTTCACCAGCGTATTCTCATACCGGTCGAGTTGGTCGATGCCGGTCTCGACGGGGGTGACGGGCGCGCCTTCCGACTGCTCGAAGACCGAGTTTGGAGTGAAGGCTGCCAGTTTTGATCCGAGCGTGACGGGATCGCGGACGAATTCGGCCTCGTAGAGGTGGATCTTGAGTTTGTCGTTGAGCTGGTAGGTGTTGTCCTTCGCGTTGGCGAATTCGAGGAGCATGCCGCGGCCGCTGTCGTCCTGCACGACCAGCTGGTTACTGTCGAAATTAAGCAGTTTCCGGTCACTGACGACGGTGGCTTCCACCCAGCAGTTCTCCGTGATGCGGCCGATGCCGTCGGTGAGTTTGCCCATCAGTTCCGCAACGGTCAGCTGCGTACCGTTGTAGGGGTCGTGCGCCTGATCGAACTGCTTGATGTTGACGGTGGCCTGGAAATCCTCCAGCCCGGTTCCGAGGGCGTAGAACCGCACTTGTCCGGTGCGCTCGTCCCCGTCGTTCCGGCGGACGGTGAGGACCTGCGTGTTTTCGGTCGCTTCTCCGACGGTGATCCATGCTGCGGCATCGCCCAGCGCTTCGGCTTTCCAGCCCACATTGGTAATCAGTCCGATGGTGAAATCCACCCCTTGCGCCGAGGCGGTCATGTTGTTGCCGCCCATATCCAGCCGGAACTCCACGTCGCTGGAGAGCTGGCGCACGGTGAACGATTTGACGGATTTGCCGCCGATGACCACATTGACCGTCCCGAAACGGGTGTAAGCCTCCTCGTTCTTGCCGACGGTGACGGTGAAGCGGCCGCTGTCGTGTCCTTCGCGGGGCCAGATGTCGAGCCATTCGGCGTCCTCGGCGAACGAGGTTTCGACGGTCCAGTTTCCCATGTTGGTGTACATTTCGATCTCCTGCTTTCCGCCGGATTTGTCGTAGGAGAGGGATGTGATCTCCTCGGTGAAGCGGATGTAAGGATCTTCCGAATGCGTGTCGTCCTCCTGGCAGGAGACGCCCAGGGCGCCCGCGCATACGAATATGCAGGCGGCAAGGCTGCGCAGGTTCCGGAGATTGTATTTTGTCGTTTTCATGAAATCGTTGGGTTACGGTGAATGACTATTTGCTGGTTGCTTTCTGGCTCCACCATACGGGAATGCGCATGTTATCGCCGCCCATCTCGCGGACCGCCTCCTCGTAGTGGACGCTGTTGGTCTGCTGTGCCCGCGAGGGGTACATCAGCCGCGTGGGGAGAATGCCGTTGTTGTCGGTGGCCGTACCGATGATCAACACCGGATAGCCTGTTCGCCGGTAGTCGGCCCAGGCCTCGTAGCCGCACCAGAACTGTGCGATGTATTTCTGGGTCATGATCTGCTCCAGGGTGTTGTTGTAGGTCGTCTTCTGGATATACTGATCCTTTTGCGCCTGCGTTACACGCACCGACGAGGGGTTGACGCTGTCCCAGAAGTCGATCGAGGCGAGAATCGCCTGTTCGTAGTATTTCTGGGCCTCGATCTCGCCGCCCCGGAGCATGCCGCGATAGGTCGCTTCAGCGAGGATGAACAGCACCTCGTCGTAGCGCATGTAGGTCGACGGGGAGGTGTAATCGCCCAGCACCTCCTTGTTCAGCGTGGCACTGCCGTCATTGATCGTCTCGGTAGTGGGATAGCCGCTTGGGAGTCCTTTCCACTCGTTGTTCTGCTGCCGGGCGTAGATGACCAGGCGCGGGTCGCCCAGACCGTCCATCAGTCTGATGATGTATTCGGCCATGACGCGGGTGTTCGAGGAGAAGCTCTTCTCGGTGTATTTGCCGAAACGGTTGACGTTCGGCGAGATGTTGGTGAAGGTCAGAATGGCGTTATCGGCGTTGCTTGTGAAGACCGGATAGGTCGTTGGGTCGTTCACGATCTTCTGGATCCGCTGTGTGACGTTCATCTCCTGGTCGCGGTTGCTCAACCGCATCAGCAGGCGCAGGTGGAGCGAGTTGGTGAATTTCCGCCACTTGCTCACGTCGCCTCCATAGATCAGGTCTTTGGTCGGGGTTTGCAACGGCTTTTTAACGTCGTAGAGCGAGTTGGCCAGCTCCAGGTCCTGCAGCAGCCGGGTATAGACCTCCTGCTGGGTGTCGTATCTGGGCTGGGTGATGGCGACGGTATCGCGTCCCTTGTAGGCCTCGCTGAAGGGGATGCTGCCGAACAGGTCGGTCTGGTTGGAGACCATCAGCGCCCGCATGGTCAGCGCGATCGCCTGGCAGTTGGGTTCCTCCTTGAGGATGGCCAGCCGGCGCATGTGGTCGGCATTGGCGGCCCATTTCGACAGGTAGTTCCAGGGGGTGTTGGCGTAACTGTCGCGAATGATATAGCGGTGGATGTTTTCCGACTGGAGATTGACGGTGTACTGCATCAGTTCGCCGTTGAGCTGCCAGGTTCCGTACATCAGTTCGTCTGCGGCCGAAAATAACAACTGCTCCATCATGCTTTCGGGATGGATTTGCCACATCTCTGTATTGTTGGGGTCGCTGTTGTATTCGTCGAACATGTGTTCGCAGCCCGCGGCCAGAGCGGCACACGCGACAACGGCCAGGTATTTGAGTCTTTTCATGGTTTCTCGAAGTTAGAAGTTCAGTTTGAGGTTGAACCCGTAGGTGCGCGTCAGGGGATAGGCTCCGGCTTCAATACCCCGGCTGATGGAGGAACCCACCATGTAGCCGGCTTCCGGATCGTAGATCGGGAAATTGGTCCAGCAGAAGAGGTTGGTGGCGTAGAAGGCCAGCGAAGCCCCCTGGATGAATTTCGTTTTCCGGCAGATTTTCGACGGCAGGGCGTATTCGATGCGAAGCTCCTTGAGTTTGAGGAAGGAGGTGTCGAAGGTGTTGTTCTCGGCGTTCTCGCGGGCGTAGACATAAGTCGAGTAGTAGTCGGCGATGTCCCGTGTGATGGTGGCGTTCTTCTGGTAAGTGCCGTCGGTATTGAGGTTCACGCCCTCGTGAACCAGGCCTGCATAGCGTCCCGGTAGCGAGTTCTTCAGTTTGCCCTGGTAGGCCAGCGCGAAGTGGGTGACCGAATAGGCATTGCCGCCCCACTGTCCGGTGAAGGTGAGGGCCATCTTCAGGTTCCTGTATGAAAAGGTATGGGTCATGCCCGCCTTCCAGTCGGGATAGATGCTGCCCAGGTCGAGCAGCGGGTCTTCCGTGCCGGTCAGCACCGGAGCGCCGCTGGCCTGGTCGACGATGACCTGTCCGGCGCAGCTGATGTTGCGGCCCTGGGCGTCGGTGTAGAAGGCGCCTTCCGGGGCGCGTTTGTACCCGCGGCCGTAAAGGCGTCCCAGTTCTTTGCCCGGGTAGGCGTTGATGTAGATGTTGCCGCTGATGTTCATGCCCGAATTCAGCTGCCATACCTCCACACCCGGGGCGAGGCTGACGAGTTTGTTCCAGTTCTTGCTCCAGTTGAGGTTGATTTCCCAGCGGGTGTGCTCGGTCCGGACGGGGACGATGCGTGTGGAGAGTTCCACGCCTTGATTACGGACCTCGCCGGCGTTGATCAACTTGCTTGTGGCGCCGGTGGTCTGGTCGACGGGGACGCCGATGCCTTCGCCGAGGAGCTGGAGGGCGTGACGGTGTTCCATGCCGGCACGGCCCGCAACGCCGATGGCGAGCTGGTCACGGCCGGCGGCCGCGTGCTCAACGTGGTGGCGCTGGGCGACTCGTTCGACGACGCCCGGGAGAAGGCCTACGAGGCCTGCAACCTCATCAACTTCGAGGGCAAGCAGTACCGCACCGACATCGGCAAGAAGGCCGCCGCCGGCCGCGAGGCTTGGAACTAACGACATCGGGGGTGTCCTTCGGGTCGCCCCCGCGTTTTTGCGTCAAACGAGAAGAGGTCTTCGCATTGCTATCTGAACGCATGCTCACGGCGGTCGTCCGCCAGTGCACGAAAAGCTATCTGAAGCTGAACCCCACCGACGACGCACGGGTCCCCGCGCCGAAGCCGGGGCAGAAGTACATGCTGTACATGCACGTGCCGTTCTGCGAGCGGCTGTGCCCGTACTGCTCGTTCAACCGCTTCCCGTTCGCGGAGGATCGCGCGCGCCCGTACTTCGCCAGCATGCGCAAAGAGATGATGATGCTGAAGGAGCTGGGCTACGATTTCGAGAGCCTGTACGTGGGCGGCGGCACGCCCACCATCATGATCGACGAGCTGTGCGACACCATCGATCTGGCGAAGGAGACGTTCTCCATCGCGGAAGTCTCGAGCGAGACGAACCCGAACCACCTCATACCGGCGTATCTTGACAAGCTGCAGGGCCGCGTGCAGCGCCTCTCCGTGGGCGTGCAGAGCTTCGACGACGGCCTGCTCAAGCAGATGGACCGTTACGACAAGTACGGCAGCGGCGCGGAGATCCTCGAGCGCATCGGCGAGGCCAGCCCCTATTTCACCTCGCTGAACGTGGATATGATCTTCAACTTCCCCGCGCAGACCGAGGACATCCTCATCAACGACATCGAGCGCGTGGTGGGGAGCGGCACGAGCCAGACGACGTTCTACCCGCTCATGGCCTCACCCAGCGTGGCGCGCCAGCTCGCCCGCACCGTGGGCCGCGTGGACTACACCCGCGAGCGCACGTACTACGAGATCATCAGCGAGCTCTTGGCCGGCGGCTCCGACCCCCTGTTCGAGCACGGCAGCGCCTGGACGTTCAACAAGCGCGGCACCGGCGCGGCCGGCGAGGACGCCATGATCGACGAGTACGTGGTGGACTACGAGGAGTACCCCGCCATTGGAAGCGGCGGCATCACGTACCTGGGCGACAACCTGTTCGTGAACACGTTTAATCTGGAAGAGTACGGCGAGCTGGTGCGCGCCGGCGCGACGCCGCTGCTCGGCAAGACCGATCTGCCACGCCGTGACCTCATGCGCTACAAGTTTTTGCTGCAGTTGTACAGCCTGCGCTTCGACAAGCACGAATTCGAGCGCGATTTCGGCGTGTCCGTGGAGCGCGGGCTGCCCGTTGAGATGGCCTTCATGCGGGCCAATGGCGCGTTTGCCACCGACAACGCCGACGAGCTGACCCTCACCCCGGCCGGCCGCTACCTCACCGTGGTGCTGTACCGCCAGTACCTCGCCGGTCTGAACAACCTGCGCGAGCAGGCCCGCGCCAAGCTCCCCGGCGACGAGCGCGACCTCCTGTTCGGCGACGGCACGGAGAAGTAGCGCAGCGCACGGCGGAGGGCACTTTTAACGAAGGTGGACAAAATGACGTCGAGTGAGTTCTCTGGAGTTCGGATGTGCGCCGTATGGCGGCTTGTTGCTTTCATTTTATGCGCAAGACGTTAAAATGTTGCTCAGTTTGGGTCGCGAAAGACCTCTTCTCAGCTCACTGGACGCAATTTTGTCCATTTCTGGCGTAAATACTCTCCAAGGGGCACGCATCATTCGCCACCGCACAGGGCTATGAGCTCCTTGCGGGAGTGCACGCCGCACTTTACGTAGATGTGCTGGATGTGGGCCTTCAGCGTGCCGGAGGCGATGAACAGCTCCCGCTCGATCTGCTGGTTGGTCTTGCCGCCCGCGATGAGGCGGCATATCTCGTCCTCGCGGGGGCTCAAATGACAGGAGGCCGACACCGCGTCGCAGCGCTCGGCGATAGTCTCGGCCCGCAGGCTCTCCTTGGCGAGATTATCGGTCTCCAGAAGCCGGATGCCCCAGCGGCTGGCCAGGTCCTTCTCCGACAGCAGCATGAGCGTGCTCGCCAGCACCAGCATGACCACGGCCACGGTGATGGCGATGTTCTGGGTCGTCGGAGCGAGGCCCAAGGCGCCTAAGAGCTCGGCCACGTTGCCGCCCCACAGCGTGAACAGCGAGTTCACGCGTACAACGCCCGTGAGTGCGATGATGGCGATGCCCATGCGCTTGGACAGGTCGTAGAACAGAAGGGCGATGAGCAGCGACATGAGGGACATGCCCATGGAGATGAGGTAGCCCGCCGCCGTGGTGCCGAGGATGCCCTCGGCGGGAATGAGCAGGAGCCCGCATACCATGAGCAGAAGCGGCGAGCGGAACAGGGCGCTCACCGAGAAGCGGTCCGAGAAGAAGTACACGACAATGAAGAACCCGCCCATGACAATGGCGGTCGACAGCGACGAGTGCACCCCGGCGCCGGCGGGCAGCTGGGCTGAGCGCAGCCCGTAGGCGAAGGCGTAGATGCACAGCACTGCGAGCGGCTTTACGGGGAACGAGAACTTGGGGTAGGCCCGCGGCGTCGTCTCCCGCTCGGGCAGCGCTCGGAACGCGAGGGCGAGGCTGCCCACGGCGACAAGCGGCAGGAGCACGAGCACGACGGCGAAGCGATCGCCTGAAAGTCCCTGGCAGAGGTAGACGAGCGGCACGGCGATGAAGCGGGAGGCGGGCGAGCAGGGTGGCGGCGATGCCGAAGCCCGCGTACAAGTAGTCGAACAGGACATGGGGATCGAAGGGGACGGCCAGCCCCGCCCACGGCGCCGCGAAGGTGAGCGTCATCCACGTCCGGGCGCAGCCCAAGGCGAACAGATAGGGGATCATCTGCTCCAGATTGTCGAGGCGGCGCTTCTCGCGCAGTGCGGGTGTCTTTTCCATGGGGCCATTATAGCGGGTTGCGTTCATTGCGCCTCGGTTCGTCGGGAAACAGGGCCTTCCCCCATGCGCCACCGCCCCGCCGGCAGGGAGGGAGGCCGGCGGGGCGACAGGTGGGGGAGGGTTATCAGAGCTACAGGGCTGCCACGTAGCGTCCGGTGACGTAGCCGGAGGTGATGGCGCGCCCGATGGAGAGGCCCTCGACGTCCATGGGATAATCCACGCCGCCATAGAACTGGCCCGAGGCGTTGCCCACGGCGAACAGGCCCTCGATGGGTGCGCCCTCGGTGCCGAGGCACTGCTGGTTCTCGTTCACCGTGAGTCCGCCGAGTACGGCCGGCACGGAGTTCGCGCCGCGGGGCACCGCGAAGAACGGCCCCTGCTCGATGGGAACCAGATAGTCGGCGCGCTTGCCGAACTTCCCATCGGCCCCGGTCGCGCACAGCTCGTTGTAGGCCTCGATGGATGCGACGATGGTCTGCTCGTCGATGGGGTCGATGTGCCACTCCTCGGCTTCCATGTAGGCGTTGATGTTGGCCGCCAACTCGGCGAAGGTCTCGCCCTTGACGAACTGATCCTCCGAGGGAATCTTCATGTTGCCCACGCCGAACTTCACCTCGTTGGGATGGGCTGCGGCCCACTGCTCGCCAATCTCGACCCAGTTCGCCGGCATGATGGTGAAGAACTTCGCCGCCATGGGGTTCTGGAAATCGTACTCCTCGAGGTACCCGCGCATGAGGTTGTTCAGGTAGGCGAAGGACAGAACTTCATTCATGAAGCGCTCTCCGTGGATGTCCAGGTTCAGGAAGGGCAGCTCCAGACGGGTCAGCGCACCGCCGCCGTGAACCATCTTCGAGTGGTTCACCGGGGTCATCTGGGCGCCGGCCCAGATGCCGGCCATCATGCCAATACCGTCGCGGAAGGGGCTCATGGTCTTGAAGCCTCGCAGGTCGGGACAGTAGTAATCGCGCATTTCCTGGTTGCCGGAGCAGTCGCCGGAGGCGAGGATGACGCCTTTGGCGGCCTTGAAGAGCACGTTGCCCTCCTCGGTCTCGCAGATCACGCCGGCCACGCGCTCCCCCTCCTTGTA
>ENA-ORVG01004186-ORVG01004186.1-human-gut-metagenome-genome-assembly--contig:-NODE-4186-length-10128-cov-2.843046_pt1 | contig 10128 bp, 7 predicted proteins | sample MGYA00242091_ERZ509233 | MGnify/ENA primary metagenome ERZ509233 (study PRJEB26280, sample SAMEA2338840) | human gut metagenome | biome: human gut; feature: human-associated habitat; material: faeces... | reverse complement strand
ATTACTGACCAGGAGTTTCAGGTTGATAAGACCTTTTCTTTTATATTTACAAAAGGGGCTGAACCGGTTTTCATTACCGCACTCATATTGAAAAGATACCCTGCAAGAACTCCCGGCGTTTACTGTTACGGATGCCGTTTTCTGGATCTTTCCCCGCAAGCCGAATCTGTGCTTCGCGGTTTCATTTTCAAGGAAAATCTGATCCAGAGTAAATCTCACCGCCGTCTGTGATTCCGGTAAATCTACATAAGAAAAAGAGGGACATTCGCCCGACGCAGCGTTTGCATAAGGCAGTCCCTCTTTTTGATCCTGATTCTGTTATTTTTTCTTAACTTCCTCGCTATGCGCTTCTTCCGCAGTTGTTTCTTCTCGTATTGCTTCTTGTGTCTCATCCGCATGTTTCGGAACATATCTTAAAAAATAAGCATAAATGTCCACGATCGTCTGGTACAATTCCGGCGGGATCTCTTTCCCCAGTTTCATCTGTGCCAGTACCGTAGCCAACGAATTATCCTCATAAACCGGAATGCCATTGTCATTCCCCTATTTGTCACGGAGAACATCGACCTGCCTGTCAGCGGAGCAAACGGGAGTGCCATTTCCTGGAGTAGTTCGAATCCTGCCGCCATTTCTGATACCGGCAAAGTGACGGTGTCGTATTCGGAGCAGAAGGTGACGCTGACGGCTACTGTAACCAAGGGCGAGGAAGCCGCCACCCGGGCCTTTGCGGTTACCGTTGGCAGAACCGTCAGTGAGGATGACCTGGTGACCAAAGCTGTCTATCAGCTGCGAGAATATTACCAGACCAACCGCAACCTCACGAGTTCGTACTGGGATGTTTGGATGGCGAAATCGGTACTCCGGGAGGATTTCGACCAGTATGGCTTCTCTGTGTACAATCTCAAGAACCATAAAGCAGGACGGGAATGGGCCGGTACGGATATCGGAGCAGCCATTTTGCAGATTGTTGCACAGGGTGACAACCCCTATGATTACCAGGGGGTGAATTATGTCCAACGGCTGCATAGCTATATCAACCAAACAGAGGATTCCTACTATTGGGGCGCATGGACAGAGCCCATTTTCCTGTTTATGGGCCTGGAGGCCTCCGGCTCCACGACGCCGGAGCTTTTGGAGTCGGTGACAGAACGTTGCCGCGGTATGATGGCCTCCCTCAGCCAGGGGGCAGATTACGGCGGCTGGGCTATGGTTCCGGTTGCAAATTACATTTACACCCATCCGGATGACAAAAATGCCGAAACGTACAAGGGCTATTTTGACGTTTTCAGGGAAATTTGCTTGGAAGCGTTGGTCCATGACAGCACCGATGACCAGTATGGGCTGATTGGCGGGCATCCGTATGATGGGTATTCTGCATCCGTGGGAACCAACAGCGTTTTGATTGGCTCGGTTGCCGCAATGAGAAGCGGCATTTCTGGCTGGGACTTCCGGAACGGGGAAGAGTGGATTCAGGAGGACGGTACCAGCATCATTGGATTGCTGTACAAAAAGTATTTTGAAAATGCCGACGGGGAGTTTAAGACACAACCGGGGATTGCTTTCGCAGATTTGTACCATGGCAGCAATGTTTGGGTCAGCGAGAACCCCACAACGGATCAGCTGTCTGCATACATCAGGGAAGCGGAAAGCATATTGGCTGAAAGTGACACCTATACAGAGGCCTCCATTGCTGCACTTCGGGCGGCAATGGAAAGCGCAAAGGCTGTAGAGAATGCAGAGTATGGGTTTGGCCGGGCTTATTTTGAGCTCAAGGCGGCGCTTAAAGATCTGAAGCCGGTAGGCAGCATTTCTGTCACAATTTTGGGGACTGCTAACCAGGGAACGCTTTTCAGTACGGCACCTGTTGATGCAAGTGGCAGTACATATCTCGAGATTTTGCAGAAAGCATCGCTGGAATATGGATTTAGCTTGACACCCACTAGTAAGGAGATTGTGGAGGTCTGTGGCGTTTATGCCGGTGAAGGAACTGGATGGTATCTGTATGATGGGCAGAAACGTATTACAGATATGAATGGCAAGCCGGAGGATGGAGTTGCACTGACGTTGAAGTATTGCAGTGACATTTCCGAGTTGGAAGATGACGCAACGTTAGAGCAACACCTCACTATGGATGCAACTGAGGCGCTGGACTTGGGTGATGTCTCTGCTGTGACAGCAGACCTTGAGCTGCCCAACAGCGGCGCATTTGGTACTTCTATCGTCTGGCTGTCGGATAAGCCCTTGGTCATTTCCAATGATGGAAAGGTGACAAGAGGTGCGTCGGATATCCATGTTACACTGACTGCAATTGTAACAGGCGCTGGTAGTGAAACGAGTATTCGCAAAGAGATAGCTGTTACAGTGAAGGGAACCCAGGACGATTCCGAGGTAACGGAGCAGTACGCCTATATTAGCGTGGTGGATCCAAAGGGAGAGACTTACCTGGAAAAGACTCGCTATGAAATTGAAGAAGGAGAAACGGCATATACCCTGCTGAAAAAGACCGGCCTTGCTCTCGATGTGGATGAACATTCGGAGTATGGTGTGTATGTCAAAGCAATAGAGGGCTGGGGAGAATTCAGCGACGGAAGTATGAGCGGGTGGATGTACCGCATCACCCATGATGGTACGACCAATTTCCCGGGACAGTCTGCCGCATTGGAGCTAGTCAGCAATGACGATTATGTGGAATGGCTGTATACCAGAGACCTGGGCGAGGATATCGGCGGAGGCCCAAATGCCGAGGAAAACCATAAGGCTGCCAAAGCTGTGGAAGCCTTGATCGATGCCATCGGCACCCCCGTCACCCTGGACAGCGAGGCGGCCATTGTGGCGGCCCGGGAGGCTTATGACAAGCTGACGGAGGCCCAGAAGCTGCTGGTCCGGAACTACGATGCCCTGACTGCGGCGGAGACGGCTCTGGCAGAGCTGAAGAAGACGGACGAGGACCAGGCAGCAGCCGACCGGGTAAAGGCCTTGATCGACGCCATTGGCACGGTTACCTTGGACAGCGAAAAGGCCATCGGGGAGGCCCGGGCGGCTTACGATGCGCTGACGGATCTCCAGAAGAAGCTGGTGAGCAATTACCAGAAGCTGGTGGATGCCGAGAGCGCCCTGGCCTATTTGAAGATGCCCCATGCAGACGCGGCTGCCGCCTACAAGGCCACGGGAGATTACCTGACTGCCTTGGGCAAGGAGCATACCCCCACCGTTGGCTCCATCGGCGGCGAGTGGATGGTGCTGGGCCTGGCCAGAAGCGGCAGAGAGGTTCCCGCAGGCTACTACGACAACGTGGTCTCTTATGTGAACAAAAAAATCGACCGGCAGGGCCGCCTCCACAGCAGCAAGTCTACGGATAATTCCCGGCTGATCCTGGCCCTCACGGCCATGGGCAAGGATGTGACCAACGTGGGCGGCCACAATCTGCTCCAAGGCCTGACGGACATGAAGTTTGTGAAGAAGCAGGGAATCAACGGCCCCATCTGGGCTCTGATCGCCATGGATTCCCACGACTACGAGATCCCCGCCGCAACCTCCGGCGCAGACCCTGTGACCAGGCAGAAGCTCATTGACGCCATTCTGGCCGGGCAGCTGCCTGACGGCGGCTGGACCATCAGCGGCCAGATTGCAGACGCGGACATGACAGGCATGGCCATTCAGGCTCTGGCCCCGTACTATAAGACCCAGGAGAAGGTCCGGACCGGGGTGGATCAGGCCCTCCAGGTTCTGTCCAAGCTGCAGCAGAGCGACGGTGGCTTCTATACCCTGGACCCCAGCGGGAATCCCTACTCCAACAGTGAGTCCTGCGCCCAGGTGGTGGTAGCTCTGACAGCCCTGGGTCTGGATCCCCACACCGACTCCCGCTTCATCAAGAACGGTCACAGTGTGCTGGACGCCCTGTGCAGCTATGTGGTAGAGGGCGGCGGCTTCCGGCACCTGACCAGCGGCGAACGCAACGGCATGGCCACCGAGCAAGGCTATTATGCTCTGACCGCCTATTTCCGGCTGAAGGACGGGAAGACCAGCCTCTATGATATGAGCGACGTCACCATTCAAAAGGGGAACCAGGAGGATCCGACGAAACCTACGGACCCTGCAAAGCCCACCGATCCCTCGAAACCCACGGATCCGGCGGCGCCTACAGACCCGGCGGCTCCTACGGACCCGAAGAAGCCCAGCAATTCCGGAAAGAAACCCAGTAACCCGGCCACCGGGGATGACAGTCCCATTGCCCTGTACACGGTGACCCTGATCCTGGGCCTGCTGGCTGCGGCAGCTCTGCTGGCTCCTCAGGTAAAAAAGAAGCGGACGCAGAAATAAACGAAAGTCCCATGTAAGGTAGGCAAAACCCTGGCAAAAGAGGGCGTCAAGACCCGCCCCTCCCCTTGCGGGAGGGCGGTGCCTTGGCCGCTCTCCTTTGCCGTTCTATGCGTATAGACCGGGTGAGCGACAGATACCCAAACATGGGCTTCCCTTGCTCCCGCGCCAGTACATAGCTTTCGGCTCTCCTAGCCCTTAGCGGTACGCACATGCCCCCAGGGGGAGCCAGGGGGCTGCCAGTGATTTGCCGGTTCTCATTTGTGCTATGACAGGAGGATACTGCCCGATGAAAAAACGGAAGGTTGCAAATTTAATCATGGTGATCCTGATCCTGGTGATTGCGGCGGCCGGGGTCCTGACGGCCGGCTTCATTCGTGGCTGGTTTGACCATGACGCCCAGGCGGCTACCCTGAGGGAGATCCGGGGAGTTGTCACCATGCAGCGGGGGGGCGTCGCGTATCCGGTGGATTCGGATACGGTGCTCCGTAAGGGGGATACCATTGTCACATCTTCCCGCGGTACCGCTTCCATTCAGATTGGGGAGAGCTTGATTTCCCTCAATGAGAAGACGGAGCTGAAGGTCCAGGAGTCTGCGTCTGCGGCCTGCGCTCTGGGAATGAGCGCAGGAGAGGCGTTCTGCTTGGCAACATCTGCAAACCCTATCACCTTGACCCTGGGGGAGGATCAGCCGCTGCATCTTCAGGACACCGCCGCCTTTGCCAGCGTCCGCAGCGGAGCCCGGAGCCTGAGCGTCTACGCCGGCCAGGTTTCCTGGGGCGAGCAGACGGCAGCGGCCGGGCAAATGCTGAGCTGGGCAGGGGATACCCTTTCCATAGAGGCGGCGTCCCTTCAGGCTCTGAACGAGTTCGCCATCTCCTGTATGCGCCGGGCCAATGAAGTGGTGGAGCTTTGCTACAGCAAGGAAGATCTGGACCGGCTGGAGGCGGATCGCGCCGCCGCCATGCAGGAGCAACTGCAGCAGCAGTTGAAGGTCACAGAGCCGGAAACCCGGCCCACGGAACCCACGGCCCTAACAGCCCCCACGGCCCCCACAGAGCCTACCATGACAGAGGGGGAAACCCAGCCCATAGGTACCGACGCCCCCGATCTGAGTCCGGCGGCCTCAAATCCCCAGCCGACGCAGCCTCCGGCGACGCAGCCTCCGGAAACGAAGTCACCGGAGACGGAGCCCCCCGCCACTGAGACGGAAGCCACGGAACCGCCTCCCCCGGAGACGGAGCCGCCCCTCTCCTGTTCCATTGCGATTTACTGCAACACAATTTTGGACAATTGGGATAACCTGGATGGGGATAAGGCGGGCTATGTCCCCTCCGATGGGGTTCTCCTCTATCCGGTTACGGTGGAATTCGAGGATGGGGAAACGGTATTTGACGTTTTGTGCCGGGCCTGTTCTTCTGCTGGCATTCAGCTGGAGTACAGTTGGACGCCAATGTACAACAGCTATTATGTAGAGGGAATCGGCAACCTCTATGAGTTTGACTGCGGCAGCGAGTCCGGCTGGATGTACAAGGTCAACGGATGGTTTCCCAACTACGGCTGCTCCAGCTACACCCTGAGCGATGGGGATGTGATCGTCTGGTGCTACACCTGCAACGGCCTGGGGGCTGATGTAGGCGGCGGAATGGGTTAACGGTTATGGACAGAGATCCCTTTTCTCGCTGTCATCCTGCGGTCCAGTTTCTATTCTTCCTGGGGGCCATCGGCTTTGGGGTGGTGATCCAGCATCCTGCCTACCTCCTGGCCGGGTGGGTGGCGGCAGCTGGATACTATCTGCTGCTCCACGGCCCTGGGGGATGGAGGCAGGTTATCATGTGGCTGCCTGTATTTGTTGCTCTGACAGTTCTCAATCCGCTGTTTAATCCCCGTGGCGAGCATGTCCTCTTTACGATCTTTGGGCGGCCCTACACCGGGGAGGCCCTCGCCTATGGTGGGGTCATTGCCGGAGTGTTTGTGGTGATGATGCTGTGGTTTGGCTGTTACAACCGAGTGATGACCAGCGATAAATTCATGTGCCTGTTTGGAAACTGGGCTCCCGCTCTGTCTCTCCTTCTGGTTATGGTGTTTCGTTTGGTTCCCCGCTTTTTCCGTCAGACCCGGCAGCTGATTGGCGCGAGAAGGTCTGTGGGAAAGGGGACTGGGAAGGGATACCGGGACAAGGTGGCCGCCGGCATGACGGTTCTGTCGGCCATGACCTCCTGGGCTCTGGAGGGCAGCGTGATCACGGCGGCTTCTATGCGCAGCCGGGGCTACGGCAGCGCCAGGCGCAGCTGCTTCCAAATTTTCCGTGTCACGGCAGGGGATAGACTCTTGCTTGTGATGATGCTTGTTTTACTGGCAGCGGTGCTTGGCACCGCCACCCTGGGCGGTATGGCAGCGGACTTTATTCCCCAGTTGTCCTTTGCGCCGATATCCGGCGGCTACGCCTTGGGCTTTCTTGCATATTGCAGCTATCTTTTGATTCCAACGGTACTTCATTTTAGGGAGGCTCTCCAATGGCACATTTTGAGATCCAGGATCTGACGTTTACTTACCCCACCGCAGGCGGGCGCCCGTCTCTGACGGATGTCAGCCTCTCCATCGCTCCGGGGGAGTACGTGGTGCTCTGCGGCAGAAGCGGAAGTGGAAAGACTACGCTGCTGCGGCACTTGAAAACTGTACTGACGCCTCAGGGGAAGCGCAGTGGACGGGTCCTCTTTTGCGGGAAGCCGCTGGGGGAGGTGACTCCGGAGGAACAGGCCTCCCGGATTGGCTATGTGATGCAAAACCCGGACGAGCAGATTGTGACGGACAAGGTCTGGCACGAGCTGGCCTTTGGCCTGGAAAGTCTGGGCTGTGACCAGAAAACCATGCGGGCCAGAGTGGCGGAAATGGCCTGCTATTTTGGCATTCAGGACTGGTTCCATCGGGATGTGGACAGCCTCTCCGGTGGGCAGAAGCAGCTCCTGAACCTGGCTTCCGTCATGGCTATGCAGCCGGAGGTGCTGATTCTCGATGAGCCTACCAGCCAGCTGGACCCCATTGCCGCATCCGACTTTCTGAATACAGTTCGAAAGATCAACCTGGAGCTGGGTACTACGGTGATTATGACGGAGCACCGTCTGGAGGACATTTTTCCCGTGGCGGACCGGGCGGTGGTGATGGAATCAGGTAAAATCATTGCCGCGGACACGCCCCGCAAAACCGTCAGCCTCCTGTGGGAGCAGGGCCACGCTATGTTTTCCGCCATGCCGGCCCCGGTGCGGGTCTTTTACAGAGCCCAGGGAACAGGCCCCTGCCCCCTCACCGTGCGGGAGGGCAGAAATTGGCTGCTGGAAGCCTTCCGGAAGCCGCCGGAGGTGGCGTCACTGCCGGAAGCGCCCTCCCAATGGGAGGGGAAGCCTACGGCCCTATCCCTGAAGGAGCTGTGGTTTCGCTACGAAAGAAATAGTCCCGATGTGCTCCGGGGCGTCAGCGCAGAGGTGCCGGAAGGGAGCCTTTTTGCCATTGTGGGCGGCAACGGGGCGGGGAAATCCACCACCTTGAAGGCAATCTGCGGGATTTGCAGGCCATACCGGGGGAAAATCCGGGTGTTTGGCAAGCGTGTGGAGGCCTACAAGGCGGCAGAGCTGTTTCAAAATTGCCTGGCCATGCTGCCACAGGATCCCAAGAGCCTGTTTGTGAAAAAAACGGTTCGGGAGGACCTGGAGGAAATGTGCCAGGACCGGGAAAAAATTGCCAGCGTGGCCAGAACCTGCGAAATTGAGCCGCTGCTGGATTCCCACCCCTATGATCTCTCCGGCGGGGAGCAGCAGCGGGCAGCTCTGGCCAAGGTCTTGTTGACGGAACCCCGTCTTCTCCTGCTGGACGAGCCCACAAAGGGTATGGACAGTTACTTTAAGGAGAAGCTGGCCCAAATTCTGAAAAAGCTGAAGGCTCAGGGTATCACGGTGGTGATGGTCTCCCACGACGTGGAGTTTTGCGCCCAATACGGGGATCTGGTCAGTATGTTTTTTGACGGGCAGATTCTGACCACTGCCACGCCCCGCCGTTTCTTTGGCCGAAACAGCTTTTACACCACGGCGGCCAACCGGATGAGCCGGTGTGTGTTCCGGGATGCAATTACGGCAGGGGATGTGGTGGAGCTATACCGTGTCAATGGGGGAGGAGACCGAAATGAAGCGTAATGTTCACTGGAACGGGAGCAGGCGGGGGTGGCTGACGCTGCTGATTTTACTTGTTGTGATTCCGGCCACCATTTACCTGTGCTACCGCGCCGGGGGACGGGTGTACTATCTGGCCAGTGTGCTGATCATTTTGTATACCATGGTTCCCTTTTTCCTGGTTTTCGAGCGTCGCAAACCCCAGGCAAGGGAACTGGTGGTGTTGGCGGTCCTGTGTGCCATTGCCGTCGCGTCCCGGGCGGCGTTTAAGATGATCGACCACTTTAAGCCGATGACGGCCATTATCATGATCTCCGGCATGGCCTTTGGCCCGGAGGCCGGTTTTTTGGTGGGCGCGGTCAGCGGCTTCAGCAGCAACTTCCTCTTTGGCCATGGCCCATGGACGCCTTGGCAGATGTTTGCCTTCGGCACGGCGGGCTTTCTGGCCGGGGCGCTGTACCGTTTGGGCTGGTTAAGCAAGAAACGGCTTCCCTTGTCCCTTTTTGGCTTTTTTGCAGTCCTTCTCCTGGTGGGGCCGCTATTGGATACCTGCGCGCTGTTTACCCAGACGGCGGCGATCAACTGGGAGACGGCCAAGGCCATTTATCTGTCTGGAGTTCCGATCAATTGCATCCATGGGGTGGCGACCTTTTTGACCCTATTTTTCTTCAGCCGCCCGCTGTTTGAGAAGCTGGATCGGGTACAGCTAAAATATGGGATGATGGAGGACGGCTATGGGGTTTGAGCGCTGTCATCCGGCGGTGAATCTGATTTATTTTACCGCAGTGATCGGGGGTACGGTGTGCTTCCGGCACCCGGTGTATCTGGCCATTTCTCTTTGCTCCGCCTTCCTGTACAGCGTGAAACGCAAAGGACGCCGAGCGGTGGCGTTTGGCCTGTGTTTGGTTCCTCTGGTTGTGGCTCTGGGGCTTTTTTACAGCAGCTATCATCATTTTGGGGTGACCAATTTGCGCCAAAACTTCATTGGCAACCAGATTACCCTGGAGTCTTTGGTCTATGGCCTGGCATTGGGATGTACCTTGGCTGGGGTGGCTATGTGGATGAGCTGCGTGTATGCAGTCTTCTCCGCAGATAAGGTGGTGTATCTTCTGGGGAGAGTCAGCCCCAGACTGTCCCTGTTTTTATCCCTGCTTCTTCGGCTGGTACCGGAAATGTGGGTGCAGGCCAGGAAAATCCACGTGGCACAGCAGGGCATTGGCAGGGGGCTCCGTCAGGGGAACATACTGCGAAGGCTCACAAATGGCCTTCGGATCTTTTCCATACTCATCACCTGGACGGTGGAGGCCCTGGCTGCCGCATCAGAATCCATGCGGAGCCGGGGCAGTGGACGAAAAGGACGTACCGCCTTTTCCATTTACCGGTTTGATAACCGGGACCGTGGCTTTGTCATGGGGCTTTTTACCTGCCTGACGGTGGTATGGATGGGGGTTTTACTGGGCCAAACCAGGATGCGGTACAATCCCAGAATTATGATGAACCCGGTTACCCCGGTATCTTGGGTATTCTTTGGGGCGTATGCCCTGCTATGTCTCCTGCCTGTCGGTCTGGAGGTGTGGACAGAGTATCGCTTCCACCGGGCCAGGAGAATGCTACTGTAAGCGGCAATGGACAGAAAGGGTGGTTCTAT
>ENA-ORVG01004185-ORVG01004185.1-human-gut-metagenome-genome-assembly--contig:-NODE-4185-length-10128-cov-2.851782_pt1 | contig 10128 bp, 10 predicted proteins | sample MGYA00242091_ERZ509233 | MGnify/ENA primary metagenome ERZ509233 (study PRJEB26280, sample SAMEA2338840) | human gut metagenome | biome: human gut; feature: human-associated habitat; material: faeces... | reverse complement strand
GTCCAGGCTGAGATGGACAAATAACCAGGGCCGCCAAGAGCGGCCTTTTTTATTGCCCGAAGGGGACAACGCCATGCAAATCAAATTCGTGAAAACCCATCCCGACGCCGTCATCCCTACCCGTGGCAGCGCAGGTGCCGCCGCTTTCGACCTGACCGCCGTTTCCCTCAAGCGAGCCGCCGACCTTTACATCTACGACACGGGGCTGGCCCTGGAAATCCCCACCGGCTACTGGGGAGGAATCTACGCCCGCTCCAGTCTCTTTTTCACCGGTCTGGAAAAGTGCGGGGGCGTGTGCGTCATCGACAGTGACTACCGGGGCAGCATCCTTGTCATGTTCCGCGAAGTGCCCGGCGACCAACACGCCCGCCGTCTGGCCCTGCACCCCCTGTTCCCCGGAAAAACGGGGCTCATGCACCCCTACAAGCCCGGCGACCGCATCGCCCAGCTCATCATCCAGCCGTGCGTCATGCCCGTTCAGAAGACGAGGCATTATGATGGTGCTATTGAATACCTTCCCCTTTCCTTGGAGCCCATCGAGTTCGTGGAGACCGAACACCTGTCCACGACCGAGCGCGGCGGACAAGGGTACGGCAGCACAGGAAGGTAGCGCCATGAAACAGACCTGCATCATCTGCGACAAATGCCGCTCCCGCATCTATGGCGTCGGGTACTCTACGACGTGGAGCAAGGCCCGGCGCCGCGGCTGGACGCACCCCAACGATGACCACCGGCGCCACCTGTGCCCCAGGTGCAGCGCAGAAAAAGATACCTCAAATCAAGAAAGTCAAAACTCAAATTAAGGACTGAAAACAGTTCAGTTGTTAGAGGAGAAAGTGAAATGCCCGCTAAATCCTGCCAGTGCAAGCAACGCAGGGAGCCCATCGCATCGCGGCAGTGGGAGATTTGCAGCAAGCCTGGAGACGGCAGCGCGGTGGTCCGTTGTAAGGCCTGCGGCACGATCTGGACGACGAACGGCAAGTTTGTAGCCTCCCTGCCCTACGACATCGGACCGGTGGCATTCATGTCGGAATCTTTCCAGCACTCGCGGTGTGACGTGGCTCTTACCTGTATCGCCTCCCTACTCCTTGGCTACCGTGAGCCATGTCAGAAGACTTCGGCGCTAAAACGACTCTGGGAAGAAACCTGGGCAGCGGTGGAGGCCTGCCGTCCCTGCCTGCGAAAACGAAAATATTCTCGCGGAGAAGATCTCTACATCAGGGCCCGTTACTCCATCATCGACCACTACCTGGACGACAAGACGGATTGGCACTTGGGATATGCAGAGATGTTCCTTGGCGCCGACACCTATCTGTGTAGCACCATAGGCCTGTGCCCCAAATTCGCCAGCGGGCCCGAATGGCAGAGGCTGCGCAAGATGATGGACAGGTGGTCGGAGGGATGGCTGGAGACAAGGCCGGACGCCGAGGAAGGTGGGCAACTATTCTACGAGGAACTGGTGGCATGAGGCTGAGTAAGGCGCAGAGTGGTAGAGATGGACATAAAAATCACAGTGCATCTGTCGCCGCGTCAAAAGGACTGGATCACAGACATCGCCGCCGGAAAGCAGCCCTCAAATGGGCATCACCGTCGCGTGTTGTATGAGCTGTGCCGCATGGGGCTGGTGAAGCATTCCTGGTCGGCCGGTCATACGCTGACCGATCTAGGATGGCAGGTTTTGTGGGAGATGAATGAGCAAAAGGAGAGAAAAGCATGAGTAGGCAAGATAACCGCAGCGACGCCGCCCTGCGCGAGCGGCTGGAGCTGGCCGAGAAGGCAGTGCCGAAAGGAGAAAAGACAATCTGGACGGCGGACTTCGCTTCTCCTCATGAGACCTGTGTCCGTGACGCCTTCACCGAAAGAATCCTCACAATGGAAGACTACACGGACCAAGCCACAGCCGCCCATATCGCCGCCAGCTCACCCGACGTGGTGCGGGAAGACATCGAAGAGATCTTGCAGCTACGGAAAGAACGTGACTGGCTGCTGCGGGAGATTGTGAATACCAGTGACAGGCAGTTCTGCCCTATGCCTGACAGGTATGAGTGCCTGTATCACGTTGGGCATGAATGCAAATCAAGAGAAGTGGAAATGCGCGTGGGCTGCTGGAGAACGGCAGTTGAGTGCGCTGTGAAGTGCGTGGAGAAGAAAGACAATGCCGAATGACCGCAGCACAGAACGCCTTCTGCAAAGGAAGAAGATCGCAGAGGAAGCTGGTAAATCCCACCCAGGAGAATGGGGCACGGACATTCGCTACAATCTCAAAATGTCCGCAGTCTGCGCCGATAACGGCAAACCGCTGTGCATCATGACAGACGACAAGGACGTAGCGACCGCGACCCACATCGCCCTCAGTGCCCCCGGCACCACGCAGCAGGATATTGATGAGATCATCAGACTACGGCAGGAGAATGAGCTGCTTGCGCTGGAAAATCAGCGCCTGACCGTGGACGGGGCCAAGGATGAATCCTACCTCCTCACCTGTCTGGACATTATCCGCAAATCAGTTGGTATGCCAGTCGGCAGTGACTGGCAGCAGGTTGCTGAGCGCGTCGATCGGCTGGGGAAAGAATCCGACTGGCTTGTGAAGATGTTATCGCTCTACACCGAAGACTGTCCGCTCAAATTTTCGTGGGTGTACGCAGAAAAACTCCCCATCCCGAAAATTGATGACTGCGAGGGAACATGGTCGGTCGATGACTGTTTCCACTGCTCTGGACGTAATCCTGGACAATGCTGGCGCGAGGCCGCCAGAAAGGCTGTGGAGGAAGAAGAACGTCATGGATAGCCCCAAGCTCAAACCATGTCCGCACTGCGGGGGAACTGACATTCGTATAGGCTTCGACTGTCTTGAAGAACGGCATTATGCCCTGTGTTGCGACTGCCTCATGCGCGGGCCTGCAAAGTGTGGAGAAGATGACAGGGCCATAAACGCCTGGAACTCCCTCCCCCGCCGCCACGAGATCACGCCCAACTCCGTGGACTGCCAGGGATACCCGGAGCGGCGCTACAGGAGCCACGACCATGACTGACCGCCTCATCGGCAAACGGGAGATAGCGGCCATGCTGGGGACTTCCCCCGGTGTGGCTGCTTTTATTTTGGAGGAATGACCATGCCTTCATATCCACTTTTTTTGCGCACCAAAGAACTTAAAGATATCCTTGGGTTGCCTGAATCCAGGGCACTGGCTTTGTTAGAAGAACATGGAATCAAGCCCGTAGATATGGGAAGGGGCAGATGCAATGGCTTGCGCTGGCGAACCTCCGCTGTTATCCATTTGGCGGACACATTGCACGCTGAGGCCCAATCAACAGAACGACAGCGCAGAAAAAAAGCTGCGTCGCATCCCATTCGCGGACGCAATGCAGCAGAGCTCTACGCTGAGTTCAACAGGGAGCAGAGGCTCCAATAGGAGGAGCGTGCATGGCAATCAGGGAAGTAAAGGGGCGGAAACGCCCCTTTGTTGTTTACTGGGACAACCCCTTTACCAAACGGAGAGAAAGCAAAGCCTGCGCAACACGCCAAGAAGCTGAAAAGCTGGATGCCCTGGTAAAGTATCAGCTTAAGTATGAACGTGAGGCATTCCGCAGGGAAGCAATGGATGAAGACAAAGGGCCTGAAAGTGTATCGCTTGAGTCCCTGCTGTATCTTTACCTGAAAGACAGGAAACTTTCTCTCCCCTGCCTTGAGCGAACGATGTTTGCCGTCAAAGGTATCCTGGCAGACTTCGGGGATTTGGAACTTGAGCATATCACTATGGAGGTACTTAAGAAAATGCAAGAACGGTTGACCGCAGCAGGAAACAAATGGTCAACCGTCCGTCGCAAGATGGGGATAATCCATGCGGCTATGATGTGGGGAGTGAGACAAGGTATGATCGCATCCCTGCCCGTCTTCCCAGTTATTCCGCAAGGTCATCATGCCAGATTCGTCCCACCGACTCAAGATGAAGTATCTGCCCTATTCGCAGTTGCTCCAGATCATCTGCGTCGTGTCATCGTCTTGGGATACCACTGCGGCATGCGTGTGGGCCAGTCGGAACTTTTGAGACTGCGCTGGCATGACGTAGACTTCACAGCTGGGATCATTCGTGTTCCAAATGCACAGAAAGGAGCACGCGAGCCGTGGCGTGAGGTCCCCATACAAACAGCCCTTCTTCCCATGTTGAAGGCTTGGGAAGAACAAGACATGGCATCAGGTGTGGACTTCGTTGTCAGTTTCCGGGGAAAGCCTGTGAAACACATCCGTTCAGCCTGGAAAGAGGCTCTCCAGCGGGCGGGGATTACAAGGCATATCCGCCCCTATGATCTGCGCCATGCTTTCGCTACGGAGGCTATCAGGGCTGGAACAGACTATGGGACGGTCGCTCAGCTCATGGGGCACAGCAGCCCTGTGATGGTCATGCGGCACTACCAACACGTGCGTAACGACCAAAAAACAGCAGCCATTGAGGCCATCCCAACCCCGGAAGCATGTGTACAAAATAATGTGTACAAAAGGAAAGGGGTCACGGCGTAAGCCGTAACCCCTTGATTTCCTTGGTGGGCAGTACAGGACTTGAACCTGTGGCCCCCGCCTTGTAAGGGCGGTGCTCAACCAGCTGAGCTAACTGCCCAAGCTGCCTTTTCCAGAGCGGAAAAGACATGCCGTCTTCTAATATAACGCCGTACGCGTGTCAACCGCAGCCGCCGATCAGCTGAATTGCAAGGGCTTTGCCATCAGCGTTGCCATGTCTCCGGCCAGCTTTTCCTTGAGGGCCGCGGCACGTACGGTATCCTTCATAATCATGTCCACCTGACGGCTGTGGATCAGCAGATAGCCGATCAGGCGCGTCCGGCGCAGGGTCTCTTCGGCGTTGTACGCTTCCGCCACGGCAAACATGGAATCGTTCTTGATGTCCACTCGGAAGCCGTGGCTCTCCAGCAGGTCAGCCAGCATCCTGGCGCGAAGGATCCGGCGGCTGACGTCCGCTGCCCCGCCCTTGAACTGGAAGCTGACGAAGTTCTCGTGCGCATCCTCGCCCGCAAGACATTCCACCGTGCAGAAATGGTATCCGTACCGGGCCTGCAGGATCATATAGCGCGAGGCGATGATGAAGAAGTTTTTGTCAGCCATGGCCGTAGGCGCCGTACTTTCCAGCTCCCGATTCATGGTGCTCTCGAACACGACGCTCATGAAGCCCGAGGCGCTGGTCGCCGGCGGCCCGGCCCAGGGCACGGCCACCATGCCGTTCCACAAAGCCAGCATGGGTTTGCAAGCGATATCCCCCAGCTCAACCAGCGGTCCGTTGACGCTGCGCTTGAAGCCGTCATCCATGTCGATGACCCAGTATTGCAGCTTGACGCCCACCTTGAGCTGTTTGCCCATGTTGCGGTTGAGGGCCGCCTCGCTGTCGAACATCAGGCCCACGGCCTTTTCATGACAGAAGCGGGTGATGTCGTGCAGGCTCGTGCAGTTGGCCGGCGAGAAATCCGGCGAATCCGGGTCCAGCAGATGCAGGGGTGTCATCAGGGCCGCCAGTTCCTTGAGGCGCTGATAGACAGGGCTCCCGGCCATGAGGTTGGGAGGCGTCGTCCCCGCCGGGATCAGTTCGGGATGGCTCCCGGCCAGTACCGTGCCCCGGTCGGCCAGCAGCGTGACCTCACCGGCATTTTCCAGCAGATGGCTGGCATCCTTCAGACTGAACAGGGCCGGGAGCTTGTATTCCCGTGCCACAGAGGCCAGATGCCCGGCCATGCCGCCCGTTTCGCTGATCAGGCCCGCGGCCCGGGAAAGCAGCGTGGCCCAGCGAGGCTGCGCCCGTTCGATGACCAGGATGCCGCCACGCGGGAAAGAAAGCATGTCCGCATCTTTGCGGGCCACGAACACAGGTCCCACAGCCACCCCGGAGCTGACGGCCATACCGCCCTGTGCCAGGACGGGCAGATCACCGGGGTCTTCTTCTCCGGCCACTGCCGCCGGGGCTTCCTCCACCTGGTCGGGCGCGCTCTCGAACAGCGGACGGCTTTGCAGGACCACGATACGCGTATTGCCCTCATAGGGTTCCAGCGCCCATTCCACGTCCTGCGGCTCATTATAGAATTCTTCCAGTGCCAGGGCCACCTGCGCCAGCTCGCGGGCCTGGGCATCCGTCAGGCTGGGACGGACAGCCGCCTCGCCTTCCAGATCGGAACGGCTGACGCCCTGCGCCGCCTCGGGAGCACAATCCAGGCGGAACGCCTTGTGGGCGATATGCTTTTCAAGCAGCTCCGGCGGATTCTGGCGACTGAAGGCAAACACGTCCGGTGTGACGGCCCCGTCCACCACAGCCTGGGGCAGCCCGGGAACGGCATTAAGCGTCACCTGTCCCCGTCCCTGCCGGCTGGCCACGGGGTCGCGGCTGTAAGCCACACCGCCGGCCAGCGCCTGCACCATGCTGAGCACGCCCACACTCATGGGCGCAGCCTCATCCGGGATGCCGCGCTGGAAACGGTAGCTCATGGCCGTGACCGCGTATTTACTGGCTACGATCTCCTTCCAGACTTCGCACGCTTCTTCGGGCAGGACATTCAGTTCCGACCGGTACTGCCCCGCAAAGGTCACGCCCAGGGCATCTTCGCCCACGGCGCTGCTGCGCAGGGCAAGGCGCAGCTCGCTGCCGCAACGTTCCACCATGCCCGCCACGGCCTCTTCGATGGCCTGCTCCAGCTGCGGCGGCAAGGGCGCGTTGAGGATGCACTGCTGCAATGCGGCCGACAGGCTGAACAGATCGTCCATGCTGTCCATGTCCGCACTCTGGATGCGGCGGGAGATCTCGTCGCGCAGCCCGTTGTATTCCATGAAGGCATGATAGGCATTGACCGTCACGGCAAAACCGTCCGGCACGGCCAGACCCACATTGGCGGAGACTTCGCCAAGATTGGCCATCTTGCCGCCGACCTGCGGCATGTCTCCCAGACGGATGTCCGTCAGGGGCAGCAGCAGGGGGCCGTCCGTGACCAGGCTCTTCCGCTCCAGCACGTCGGTGATGCGGCCGCTGACATCATTGAAAGCGGTCTGCAGACTTTCGTACTGGTTGTCGGAAAGCGCGTTGAGCTCGCGTACCATCTGGTACACGGCCGTTGCCGCCCGCGTACCGGCACCGCGAACATAGCTCATGCCGAAGGGTCGCGAACCGGCCAGGGCCTCTTCCACTTCGCTCATGATCTCGAGCGCGTTCTTGTTGGAGGACAGCAGGCGACGGAACCGGGCACAACGTTCACGGAGCTGCTTTTTCAGCTCTTCCTCGCGTGCCAGATCCTCGGGGCTCAGCTCTTTCTGCCCGCCCAGCAAGTGTCGCAATCGTGTGAATATGGACATATCACGCAGCGGCGCGAACCGCCTCCTCCATCTTGATGATCAGCTCGTTGATGGCCACGGGCTTCAGCATGTAGTCGTAAGCCCCCAGATCCATGCCCTGCACGGCCACACCGAGGGAGGCATGGCCCGTCAGCAGCAGCACAGGCAGTTTGGGGGCGATCTTCTTCATGTGGCGCAGCGTCTCCAACCCATCCATGCCGGGCATGCGCACGTCCATGACCACCACCTGGAACATGGTCTCGGGCTGCTTCATGGCCTCCGTGACGATATCCAGCGCGCTCTGTCCGTCAGGAGCCGTCACGATGGTCATGCCGCGGCGGGACAGACGTTTTTCCATCAGCTGCAGGAATTCCACTTCATCATCAACAAAGAGTGCGTGCATGGCATTCTCCTAAGCGTCTTCACTGGTTTCAAGGGGTTGGCTCGGCGGTTCCGCGGGCAGGCTGATGCAGAATGTCGTCCCCTGCCCCACAACGCTGCTGACCTCTATACGGCCACCAAGCTTTTCCAGAATCGTAAAGCAGATGGCCAGGCCAAGCCCTGTACCCTCGCCCACTGCCTTTGTGGTGAAGAAAGGATCGAAGATGCGCTGCATGGTCTCTTCGTCCATGCCCGGCCCCGTATCCTTGAAGTAGATGCGTGCGCCATCTTCCCAGGGTTCGGTGCGCACGGTGATGGAGCCATTCTTGCCGATGGCGTCGATGGCATTGTCGATGATGTTGATGAACACCTGCTCCAGCTGGGCCGGATCGGAAAGGATGACCGGCACATCGGCGGAAAAATCCTTTTCGATGGTGATATTGCGGCCGCGGGCCTCGGTCTTGAGGAACTCCGTCGCCTGATCCACCAGAACGTTGACCATGATCTCCGAGCGGCCGGGATTCATGCGCCGGCCAAAGCCCAGCATGCGCTGCGTGATCCCCTTGGCACGCTGCACGTGCTTTTCGATCTTGTCCGTGCTCTCCATGATCTCGTCGTAATTGACCATGTTCTTGGGGTTCTCGTCCTGCAGCAGGTCACGGATCCAGCCGGCGTTCTCCTGGATCAGCATGAGAGGATTGTTGACCTCATGGGCCACGCCTGCGGCCATCTTGCCGAGAGCCGCCATCTTGCTGGATTGCAGCATGCGGGCGTCGATATGGGCCTGCTTGCGGTCGGCGGCCGTCAGACAAGAGACGATGTAGCGCGTCCCCAGGAAGGCACCCACCGTGACCAGCACGGCACCCAGTCCCACGAAAAGCAGGATATAGATGCGCAGACGGTGCAGCGGAGCCAGGCTTTCCCGCACATCGTCCACCACCACCAGCAGCCAGGGCATGGAATCCAGATGCATCATGGCCGCCAAAGGCTCCTTGCTGCCGCTGTCTCCCGGCTGGGACGGCAGGGGCACAAGGGCGATGCCCTGACGCAGCACGTTGGGCAAGGTGACATCAAAGTGTTCCAGGATGCGGCCGTAATCGCGGGAATCGGTCTGCAGCACGCCCTGCTCGTTGATCAGGAAGGCGTCACTGCGCTCCCCGGAGTACACGCGCTGCAGCAGGCTGTTGATGGCTTCCATGTCGATGGTGGCACGCATGATGAAGCTCTCGCCCCCTTCATGACGCAGGACGGCGATGATGAAATGCGGCACATTGCGGAAGCCCATGAACACGTCGCTGACGAAAACGCCCTTGCGCAGTACCTCGGTGAACCAGGGCGCATTGACGTAGTTGGCATCACGCAGGTCGAACGGCCCCACATAGGAGATGTGGCGGCCGTCCATGCCGATGATGCCAAGGTCCACGAAGGAGCGCCCGCTCTGCTGCATGACCGTGAAGATACGGCTCAGCCGGTCGGGATCCCGCAATTCGGCAAGGTCATGCGTGAAGGCCAGCGTTTTTATCTGGGAAACGCGCTCATGCAAAAAGGTATCCAGCGCCCGGTGTTTACTGCTGCAAACGGCTTCGATACCGGCAGAGATCTTTTCATCATAGATGGAATTGATGCGGTCTATGCTGAAGATCCCCAGTGCCACCAGCGGCAAAAGGGCAAGCCCCAGATGCGTGACGAACAGACGGCGGAAGATGCGTCTGTATTCCCGTGTGGAAGGCATCTATTCCTCCTTGGCTGAAATCTGGGAAAGGTCTCCACCAGTCAGCAAGATACGGCAATGGTTCAGCATGGTCTTGCGGGTCGCCGCCACCTTGACGCTATCCTGCATGATCATGTCCAGCTGGCGGGTATGGATGGTCAGATAGCCTGCAACAGCCAGCAGGCACTGGCCTTCTTCCATATCCATGCCTTCAAGGCGCGCTGTCACGGCGTCATTGCGGACCACCGGCGTCAGGCCGAATTCCCACAGCAGATCGGCCACGAAGCGCACCCGCAGGATGCGGCGCTCGATATTGGCCGCCCCGCCGCGCAGCTGGAAGGCCACGTAATTTTCCGGCGTACGGTCCCCCAGCCGGGCTTCGACGGAGACGAAATGGAAGCCGAAGCGCGAATGCAGGCTGCAATAGTCGCGCGAAACCATAAAATAGTTCTTTTCCGTAAAGTAAGCCGTCTGTGCCGCCGGATCCAGATTGGGATTGGCCGTGGCCTCGAACAGCACGGAAAGGAAGCCCTTGCCGTCCACCGGCGGGGGCCCCTGCCAAGGATAGGCGTTCATGCCGTGCCAGATAGCCTGCATGGGGATGGAGGTGATGTCCTCCACGTCGTCGGGCTCGTCGCTCATGATGGGGCTCGCGCCGATGGCCAAAAGCGCGTTCGCGCAGTCGTTCACCGTCACGTAGTTCGTGATGTTGTGCACG
>ENA-ORVG01004171-ORVG01004171.1-human-gut-metagenome-genome-assembly--contig:-NODE-4171-length-10152-cov-128.741904_pt1 | contig 10152 bp, 9 predicted proteins | sample MGYA00242091_ERZ509233 | MGnify/ENA primary metagenome ERZ509233 (study PRJEB26280, sample SAMEA2338840) | human gut metagenome | biome: human gut; feature: human-associated habitat; material: faeces... | reverse complement strand
AGCCGCCGGAGCGGTGCTTAAGCCGTCAGGCGGGAATTGTGCGGTGTTGCCTTTACTTTTTCAGGAATTTCAGCAGCGGAACGGTGACAAGGGTTGCCACAATGCCGCAGCCAACGGCTTCGACCAACGCCTGCACGCCGACAAAGGCGCAGACGAACAGGAACGGGTTGGTGGTGCCGAAGGTTGCGCAGAGAGACTGCACATACTCGGTGTTAAAAAAGAACACGCACAGCGAAAGCATGAACCAGAAAGTGTTCAGCAGCGGCGTTGCCACAGCGCCCACGGCGCAGCACAGCTTGGTGTTTTTGGGCAGCAGCTTTTTGATGCCAATGTACACCCAACCGGCGCAAAGCCCCACCAGAACGCGGGCCACAAAGCAGGTAATAAAGGTGCCCACCGGGCTGGCCTGCAGCATGGCTGCGCTCATCACACTGGGGGTGCGCAAGGCCGAAACAAAGCTGGTTGTGCCAAAAACACCGCCAAGGATGGCACCCGCAACAGGGCCAAGCGTCATGGCGCCGATGGCAACCGGGATGGTAAGCAGCGACATGGACAGCGGTCCGACCTGCAGATAGCCCAGCGGCGTATAGTTCATGACAAGCAGAACGGCGACCAGCAAGGCAAGCTGGGTCAGCCAACGGGTATTGGTACGGTTTTTCATATTCAATTTCCTCCTGCTGCCGTCTTTTCTTCAAAGTACAGCGCATATTCGGGGGCAGGGCTTTCCTGCCCGCCTGTGCAAGTATACGCTGTTTGGGCGGCAAATGCAAGCATTTTGGGCAAAATGGAAATCAAATTGCGGGTGATTACCTGCGACGTGATGCATAAATATGCCGAGTAAAAGAATATTTATGCAAGAATTTGCTTGCATTTTGCGGCGCACTGTGCCATAATAGACTGTATTCCATTACTATGCTGCCGGGCTTTGCCCGGCTGAGGATACCGATTGACAGGAGGAAGACCCCATGAACCTGAAAGGCAGAGATTTTTTGACCCTTCTGGATTACACCCCGGAAGAAATTGCATATCTGGTGGACCTTGCCGCCGAGCTGAAAGCCAAAAAGAAGGCAGGCGTTCTGCACGATGTACTGCGCGGCAAAAACGTTGCGCTGATCTTTGAAAAAACTTCTACCCGCACCCGCTGCTCCTTTGAGGTTGCCGCCCACGACCTGGGCATGGGCTCCACCTATCTGGATCCAACGGGCAGCCAGATCGGCAAAAAGGAATCCATTGCCGACACCGCCCAGGTGCTGTGCGGCATGTTTGACGGCATTGAGTACCGCGGCTATGGCCAGGAGATTGTGAACGAGCTGGCCAAGTATTCCACCGTACCGGTATGGAATGGCCTGACCAATGAGTTCCACCCCACCCAGATTCTGGCTGACTTTTTGACGATCAAAGAGCACTTTGGCAAGCTGGCCGGGCTGAAATTCGCTTACATGGGCGATGCCCGCTACAACATGGGCAACTCCCTGATGATTGGCTGCGCCAAGATGGGCCTGCACTTTGTTGCCTGTGCCCCCAAGGCGTACTGGCCTGCCCCGGAGCTGGTGGAAAAGTGCAAGGCCATTGCCGCCGAAACCGGCGCTACCATCACCCTGAGCGATGACACCGATGCCGTAAAGGACGCCGATGTGGTATACACCGATGTGTGGGTAAGCATGGGCGAACCGGTTGAAGTGTGGGCCGAGCGCATTGAAGCGCTTGCCCCCTATCAGGTAAACACTGAACTGATGGCAAAGGCCAAGCCGACCGCCGTATTCATGCACTGCCTGCCCGCCTACCACGACCACAAGACCGCCGTTGGCAAGGAGATGGGCGAAAAGTTTGGCCGCGACGCCATGGAAGTGACCGATGAAGTGTTCACCGGCCCGCAGTCCATCGTGTTCCAGGAAGCCGAAAACCGGATGCATACCATCAAGGCCGTCATGGCGGCAACGTTGGGCGCGGAGTTTTGAGCGGGGTTGAGCCAAGCACAAGCATAAGGGCAATACCGCACAATTCCCGCCTGACGGCTTAAGCACCGCTCCGGCGGCTGCGGCACGGCATCTGCGTTGCCAAAATGCTCGATAATGTCGGGTTGCGGTACCCGCATCGTGCTTCGGGGGCAAAAGCCCCTCGCACTCTGCGACCGCTGCCCCTGCTTCGGTTCGCTGTTTCCGCCACTGGCGGCGCTCACCTTTGCAGCATCCAGTATTATCTGCGCTTTTGGCTTAGCATCTACCGCACCTCGCTCGCCGTATCGTCACTTAGAATTATGCGGTGTTGCCTAAGATAAAATCGAGAAATCCCCTGCACGGGCGGGCCATTGTTACAGCCTGGCGTGCGGGGGATTTTTTGTATTTTGTAGGGGTGCCCATGTGGAAGCTTGTGATGGATAATGATGCAAAATATACGGCAAGGCCCGGTGTGCGGATTGTCACAAATTTTGTAAGGCAAGGTTGCGGCGTGGTGAGGGCACCCCGCCCTACAGCGCATTTTAACGCTTGCCACGCATTATAAAATACTCTGTAGGGAACGGTCTTGACCGTTCCGGGGCGTTGGTGGCACCGCCCTGCTTACCGCTCAAAGGTGGTGCACAATGTGGTGGACCAGGTTTTGCCGGGGTGCAGGGCGGCGGCGCAGGGGCGGTCCTCCCAGGTCAGGGGGCCGTTTTCCTCGCCGGGCAGGCTGTGCCACGGCTCAATGCAGACAAAGCGGTAGGGCTTTTCCGGCTTGGACCAGATCAGCACATAGGGATAGCCCTCAATGTTGCAGCGCACGGCGCGGCCGGTATCCTTTTCCACAATGGCAAGGGTCTTGCTGCGCAGGTTCAGCATGCAGTGGCTGTCGTAGTCAAACAGGTCATCCGTCAAGGGCACGGTGCGGGTATTGCGGGCCAGATAGTGATAATCGGTACCGTTCAGCAGGCCGTTGGGCAGACAGCTCACGCACAGGGGGCTTTCCAGCTCGTCAAAACGGAACTCATAATCCGCAGGGGTGTGGGCATCATCAAACGGGATGGCAAATGCCGGGTGGTAGCCAATGCCGAACCTGAGCTCCGGTTCGCTGGGATTATACACCGCCAGGGTGTGGCGCACCGTTTTTTCCACCAGCTCAAAGGTGGAGCGCAGTTCAAACTCATAGGGCCACTTGGTGCGGGTCTCCTCGTTTGCCTGCAAAACCAGGGTCAGGCTTGTCTCGGTCTTGCCCACCAGGGTGTGCTCCACATCGCGGGCAAAGCCGTGCTGGCCGCCGGCATACTCTTTGCCCTTGGCGATCATTTTGCCGCCGGTCAGCTTGCCGGTATAGGGGAACAGGATTGGCGCATGGCGGCCCCAGACGGCAGGGTCCCCGCACCAGAGCATTTCGGCCCCGGTAGCCTTGTTGACAACGCTCACCGCCTCGGCACCATGGGTATCCACCGTCAAGCGCAGGTATTCGTTTTCAATGGTATACTGCATAATATTCCATCCTATTCTTTGTAAATTTTTACCGCAGGAAGGTCTTATCTGTATTATACAGCGCCCGCCACAAAAAGGAAAGAAGATTCTTGACCGGCTTTTCTGCACCGTGGTTTTATGGTATGATGGTAGCAGAAATTTCGCCCCGCAAAGGAGGTGCGCACCATGCTGCCCAAAGCCAAAACCGTTTATTTCCATGTAGATGTCAACTCCGCCTTTTTGTCTTGGACAGCCATCCAGCACCTGGCCAACGGCGAAACGCTGGACCTGCGCACCGTGCCCGCCGTGGTGGGCGGAGATGAGGAAAAGCGCCACGGCGTGGTGCTGGCCAAGAGCATTCCCGCCAAACGGTACGGCATCCAAACCGGGGAATCGCTGTTTATGGCGCGCAGCAAATACCCCAATTTGATCGTTGCCGCGCCGGATTTTGACTGGTATGTAAAAAACAGCAAAGCTATGATCCGCATTTTTGGCGATTACACGCCAGATATTGAGCAGTACAGCATTGACGAAGCCTTTTTGAACATGACCGGCAGCGAGGGACTATTTGGCCCGCCTTTGCAGGCGGCGCAGACCATCAAGGACCGCATCCACCGGGAGCTGGGCTTTACCGTAAACATTGGCATTGCGCCCAACCGCCTGCTGGCCAAAATGGCATCCGACTTTGAAAAGCCGGATAAAATCCATGTATTAACGCAGGATATGGTGCCACAGAAATTGTGGCCGCTGCCGGTGGGCAATCTGTTCGGCGTGGGGCCAAAGTCCGTCAAGCGGATGCACGAGATTGGCATTTATACCATCGGGGATCTTGCCAACGCGGACGCAGACATCCTGCACGGGGTGTTCGGCGTGCGGGGGCAGGTGTTCCGGGATTACGCCAACGGCATTGAAAGCGAGCCGATGACTCGCAGCGAGGTGAAGGACAACAGTTACGGCAACAGCGTAACCACTCCGCAGGACCTGAAGCGCCCCGTGGAGGCCGATGCCACCATGCTGGCGCTGTGTGAATCCGTTGCCGGGCGGCTGCGGATGGACGGCAAGACCGCACGGGTCATCACGGTGCAGCTGGTGGATAACGCCTTCCGCCGCAGCAGCCACCAGGTAACGCTGAACAGCCCCACCAACTCTACCGATGTGATTTACCACACCGCGCGGGAGCTGATGCGCCAGATGTGGCCCGACCGCCCAGTGCGCCTGGTTGGGGTGAGCGCCGAAAAGACCGGCACCGACAATTTTGAGCAGCTGGATTTTTTCACCGATCCAGCCAAAACCGATAAACAGGAAAAGCTGGACCGTGCCGCCGATGCCCTGCGCGCCCGCTTTGGCGAGGGTGCCATCCTGCGCGCCAAGCTGCTGCACCCTGACGAGAAAACCACCGCCCCCAAAGCCCTTGGTGCCGCCAAAGCAAGGGACAAGCGCAAGGGGGAACTGTAAAGCAGGCGGATACTCGGCAAGAGAAAAGGTGTTTTATGGAATTTAATGAAAAGCTGCACCGCCGCATCCGCTGGCCGGCTGTTCTGCACATTCTTCTTCCCCTGCTGGCGGCATTCACCGCCCTTATGGTTGTGGGGCGGCTGATTCCCGGCGTGCACTGGCTGAGTGATATTATCGGAAGCATTCTGCTCAGTGCCGGGCTGGTTTTGCTGTATGCCGGCTGCCAAAACCGATTGACTGCATGAAAAAAGCAGAGTATGCGCTTTTTGCATACTCTGCTTTGGTTTTTGTTCAATGATTTTCCGGTCAATTACCCGTGCAGAACGCTGCGCAGCTGAGCCAGCAGGGTTGCCTGGTATTCGGGGCTGAACGTGCCGTGCAGCAGTTTGGGCAGGGCTTCTTCCTGCAAACGGCGCCAGCTTTCGGCTTCGCGGCCGGGCAGAATGGGCACAAAGGAAACGCCGTTTGCAGCGGCTGCCTGGGCATCGCCCATGGCATCGCCCACCATGACCACCTTGCGGCTTTCATACCCGCAGGCCAGCATGGAGGCAATGGAGTTTGCCTTGCTGCCAACCTCCTGGCCAAAGATCACATCGGCATGGGTGGCAAGGCCGTAACGCGCCCACTCGCTGGCGATAGCGCTTTCATTGGCGGCGGAAACCACCGCCACATCGGCCACGGTGTGCAGCTGATGCAGGCTGTATTCCACGCCGGGGAACGGCTTAAAGGTAGGTTCCAGGGCCTGAATGCGGCGGTTGCAGGCGTTATTCCACTCCTGCAGCTTGCGCAGGGCCAGGCTGCCGCTGCGCAGAACTTCCTGCTGCAGGCTTGCGGTGGAAAGTTCCGATGCGGTGGAAACCCACGCGGCGATATCTTCACTGCCGGGAACATCGATGCCACGGTTTTTCAGGCGGTCAAAAATCAGCACCGCACTTTCAAAGCGGGAAATCCCGCGGGTGATGCTGTTCAGGTTGATCTCTTCCCACGCGGTGGTAATAAAATCAGTGTGGGCTTCCAGGCCAAACACACGGATCAGCTCTGGGCAGAACACCGAGCAATGCTTGATGCGCACCGTATCCATGACGCAGCCGTCAGAATCCATACAGACAAGAAAATCCCGTTTGCGGATAAAATCAGTCAATGCGTTTGCCATACAAGAACCCCCTCTATGTTATCAATCGCAAAACCTCACATGCGGCATGCGGCGCTTTCCCGCGCTCTGCCGTCAACTCTTATCATACCAGAAAGCAGCAAATTTTTGCAAGCGTTTTTGTAAGGTTTTACACTTTTATGACAATTTTCTTTCAGCGACAAATTGCCCCTCCTTCCCCCTCGGTCTCACTCAGTGCCTGGCCGATGGGCTTGTTTACCAGCAGGGTTGCCATACCGTCCGCCGGGGTGGGCTGCTTGTTGATGACCACCAGGTCATCCCCGCGGAAATAGCGGATCAGCCCCGCCGCCGGGTAAACGGCCAGGCTGGTGCCGCCCACGATCAGCATATCCGCCCTGCGGATGGCGCTCACCGCACCCTCAATGGTGGCTTCGTCCAGGCCCTCCTCATACAGGACCACATCCGGTTTTACAATGCCGCCGCAGTCCGTGCAGCGGGGCACACCGTCCCCCTTGCCGCCGGCTTCCTCGATAAAGCTGACGGGGTAGAACTTGCCGCAGCGGGTGCAGTAGTTGCGCAAGGTGGAACCGTGCAGCTCATACACGGTTTTGCTGCCCGCTGCCTGGTGCAGGCCATCAATATTCTGGGTTACAACGGCTTTTAATTTACCTTCCCGCTCCAGTTTGGCCAGCCGCAGGTGGGCAGCATTAGGCTTGGCCCCATGCACAATGAGCTTTTGGCGGTAGAAATCAAAAAATTCTGCGGTGTGCTGCTCATAAAATGTGTGGGACAGCATGGTTTCGGGCGGATACTTGAATTTTTGGTGGTAGAGCCCGTCCACCGAGCGAAAATCCGGGATGCCGCTTTCCGTCGAAACCCCTGCGCCGCCAAAAAACACGATGTTTTGATGTGCTTGGATCAGCCGTTCCAGTTCCGGTACCATGGTGCCGCCCCTTTCGTTTTATCGTGAAATGCTTTATAATAAAAGATATGGAACCATCCTGTTAGGGTGTATCTGAAAAGTCGAAAATTCAGTTTATTTCTACAAACACAGCCGGATTTTGCGTTAAAAAGCCTTGGAAGCCGCAAAGGATTCCCGCAGCTCTTTGCCTTACATCCTGCTTGTGTTTGCGAAATATCCGTCATTTTCTTTGTTTTCAGATGTACCTTAGATACTTTTTACTATACATCTTTTACGCCAAAACGTAAAGAGGGAAACCGCTGATGCATGAGCTGAATCAACACAAGATCGCCGCCCTGCTGCCGCAGCGCAGGGCGCAGAGCAACAAGGGCAGTTACGGCAGTGTGGCTGCCGCAGCGGGCAGCCTTGCTTACCGGGGGGCTGCCGCCCTTTGTGTGGAGGGTGCGCTGCGCACCGGGGCCGGGCTGGTGTACCTTGCCAGCGTGGAGCCGGTGATCCAGTTAGTGCTGACCCGCACGCCGGAATGTTGTGCCCTGCCCTGCCGCACCGACGCGGACGGCGGGATTCTGGCCGCAGATGCCGCCGTCGTGCGCCAGCGCTTTACGGAAAAGCCTGCGGTCCTGCTGGCTGGGCCGGGGCTTGGCCCCAGTGCGGCACGTATCTTGAACGCCCTTCTGACGGCGGATGCCAAGTGGAAAGCCGCCGTGCTGGATGCGGACGCCCTGAATGCACTGGCTGCCGGAGAGCTGGGGCAGTTCCCGCTTTTGCCCACCAATACCGTGCTGACCCCGCACCCCGGCGAGGCAGCCCGCCTGCTGGGGTGCAGCGTGGCGCAGATCCAGACTGACCGCCCCGCCGCCGCGCAGGAGCTGGCGGAGCGGTATGGCTGCGTTGCGGTGCTGAAAGGTTCCGGCACGCTGATTGCCGCACCGGGGCGCGAGATGCTGCACAACCCCACCGGAAATCCCGGCCTGGCCCGCGGCGGCAGCGGGGATGTACTGGCTGGGATGCTGGCTGCCCTGCTGGCCCAGGGGTTAGCGCCCTTTGACGCCGCAGCCTGCGCGGTATGGCTGCATGGCGCCGCTGCGGACCGCTGCGCCGCCCGCACCAGCCAGCTGACAATGCTGCCACATGATATTTTAACGGATCTTGCGGATGTTGTGAAGGAGCTTACAGGGAGATAATAAATAAGGCAGTGCTGCCAGGCAAAGGACAGCACTGCCTTTTTATGGTTTGGGCAATACCGCATAATTCTAAGTGCCGATACGGCGAGCGAGGTGCGGCAGCTGCTAGGCCAAAAGCGCAGATAATACTGGATGTCTTATCGAGCATTTTGGCAACGCAGATGCCGTGCCGCAGCTGCCGGAGCGGTGCTTAAGCCGCTAGGCGGGAATTGTGCGGTGTTGCCTTTGGTTTTTGCATGATCCCGGGGGTGAAATATTGAGAAAGACCCGTCATGTGGGACAGCGGGCATCGCGTCCTACCCGCATTTTCAATGTTTGTATGCAACTTCAGCATGTGCTGTAGGGAACGGTCTTGACCGCTCCGGAGCATTGCCTTTACAAAAATCTTCGGCAAGCATCTGTTTCCTTATTCCATTCTCCGCACGCTGAGGACAAGACCCTGTTTATCCCAGCCAAAATCTGCCACGGCGCCGCCGCGCTCCAAAAGGCGCGGCAGGGCGGGGTCCTGCAAGTGTACGCGGCGCACCGTGCTGCCGCGGCCCACCGGGGTGTGGGCCGCAAACACCAGCAGCTGCTGGCTGTCCAGCGGCACCACGGCGCGCAGGGTAAGGCCAGATGCCAAATATTGGGCGCATAGTTCCTCGCCGTCCGGGGTGGGGGTCAGCGGCAGGGCGGCCCAGATATGGTAGCTGGCGCAGCGCTGTTTGGCCAGCCCCAGCGCCATGGCCAAAAAGCGCCGCACCGGCAGGTACTGCGCGGTAAAGGCGGGCGGTGCCAGCACAATGCCCTGGCCGTCCGCCCCAAAGCCAGCTGCGCGCAGCGCGAGCGCCAGACGGCTTTGGCCAAACATGGGCAGCATGCCCATGGTGGCCTGTAACGTGTCGGTTCCGGCATAGTCTCCCAGAACGGCATTGGTCTGCAGCAGCGCGGCGGTATCGGGGCCGCCGGGGGTGCCGCAGGCGGCGCACAGCTGATCCATTGCAGGTGCATCCTGCGGGGTAAGCAGCTGCGCGTGGAACATATCAAGATTGGTTTCGGTCATCAATAACAATGGAATACCCTCCCATACCGCCCGCCGGGCGCGGCAGGCGGTGAATTTGCATCCCTATTGTATGATGCCGCCGCCAGCAAAAATGCGCGAAACCTGCAAAAAGGTTCCGCGCATTTTTCGTTTGGCTTTATCGGGTTTTGTTATGGCAACACCGCACAATTCCCGCCTTACGGCTTAAGCACCGCTCCGACGGCTGCGGCACGGCATCTGCGTTGCCAAAATGCTCGATAATGTCGGGTTGCGGTACCCGCATCGTGCTTCGGGGGCAAAAGCCCCTCGCACTCTGCGACCGCTGCCCCTGCTTCGGTTCGCTGTTTCCGCCACTGGCGGCGCTCACCTTTGCAGCATCCAGTATTATCTGCGCTTTTGGCCTAGCAGCTGCCGTACCTCGCTCGCCGTATCGGCACTTAGAATTATGCGGTATTGCCTTATGGCTTTTTGTTACCGTTTTACGCCGGTTGCGGGGTCAAAATAATAGGTCATACCGTCAATGGTGGTTGTTCCTTTGGCCATGGCACCGGTGATGGGATCGAAGTAATAAGTACCGTCGGCATTGGTGTTCCAGCCTTTGATCATCTGGCCGTTGGCATCATACCGCACCCATTTGCCGCCGCTGGATTCCTGATAGACATCCTTGCTGACGGCTTTTGCACCCTGCTGCACGTTATCCAGCCAGTACCAGCCGTTGCTGGCGGGGTCGTAAATTTCTTTGCCGCGGTAGGCTGCATTGTTGGGGTCATAGCCCTGGCGCTTGCCGCCCTCGTACCAGTAATCTTTGCCGTTTATGCGCTTCCATGCGCAGTTCAGGCCAATACCGGTCACCGTATCAAAGCTGCAGGGCAGGCCGTCGATCGTTGCATCACCCTTGGTCATGGCACCGGTGATCAGGTCAAAGTAATAGGTACCGTCATCGTTGGTATCCCACCCTTTGATCATATGGCCGTTGGCATCATAGCGCACCCATTTGCCGCCGTTGGATTCCTGGTAAACATCCTTGCTGACGGCTT
>ENA-ORVG01004165-ORVG01004165.1-human-gut-metagenome-genome-assembly--contig:-NODE-4165-length-10170-cov-3.022541_pt1 | contig 10170 bp, 8 predicted proteins | sample MGYA00242091_ERZ509233 | MGnify/ENA primary metagenome ERZ509233 (study PRJEB26280, sample SAMEA2338840) | human gut metagenome | biome: human gut; feature: human-associated habitat; material: faeces... | reverse complement strand
CGCATACTGTTAACGGAGCTGCTGCTGTCATAATTGCCGATAAAAAAACTGCTGTAAAAATTTTGTAATTACTTTTCATTCTTCTCCTCCAGATAATAAAATATAAAAGTATCAATTTACCTAATTAATATTAATATACCACTGGACGGGAATGTTTCTGTAATTACGGAATGACATGTTGTATAATGGTCATGAATATCAGAAAAGCCAGTAATGTTTCGGGTATATGTCAAAAACATTACTGGTCTTTTTTTATAAGATTATTCCACACTTTTTATTCGATACAGGGAATCTCATAATTCCAGGATTTACGGATATCGTCCATGATTTTCATAATCCTTATTGTCTCTGCATGAGGCATTTCCGGACACTCCAGTTTTCCTTCCTGGATTGCTTTCATGCAAGATTCTACCTCATATTCATATCCTGAGATCTGTTCCGGCACAACATAAGAAGCCACTTCTTTATGTTCGGTATCAAACACTGTAATCTTTTCCGGATTATTGATATTCTGCACCTGCATATATCCTCTGGTTCCGAAAATACTTCCCATTCTGTCTGAGATTTCCCTTGCTCCACACTGAAGGGTTGCCATGCAGTCTCCCTCAAACACCATGGCAATGCTGTCCAGAATATCCACTCCATTCTGAAAGATTGCAGTAGCCTTTACATCCTTTACCTTATCGCCAAGCACCATGGAAGCAAAATTGATTGGATATACGCCTACATCCAGAAGAGCACCTCCTGCAAGCTCCGGTTTACGGATACGTTCCACATGACTTACTGTATAGCTGAGATTCGCCGTAACTGCCGTAACTTCGCCGATCACGCCGCTTTCAATAATATCGTTGATCATCTTTCTGGACGGCATATATCTTGTCCAGATTGCTTCTGTGATCAGAAGCTTTTTCTCTTTTGCAAGGTCAAATAATTTTTGTGCCTGCTCTGCATTTACAGTAAATGCCTTTTCGCAAAGTACATGTTTTCCCGCTTCCAGACACATCTTTGCATGCAGATAATGGTGTGAATGAGGGGTTGCGATATAAACCAGTTCAACCTCATCATCTGCCAGCATTTCCTCATAGGATCCATATGCTTTTTTTACTTCATATTTCTGTGCAAATACCCGGGCACGTTCCAGATCACGGGCAGCAACCGCATACACCTCCACACCTTTCATTTCTGCCACTGTTTTCGCCATAGTAGAGGCAATGCCTCCTGCTCCCAGAATACCTAACTTCATTTTATTGTCCTCCCATATTTATAGCAGATAAAATTATCCACTTCGCTACTTACTCTAATTTTACAGCATCATCGCCCGGAGAACAAGTTTATTCCGTTATATGTTTATCCCATATCATTCATTTATTTTTTCAGTTTCTCTTTTTTTCGTTTCGTCATCAACCCTCCGATCCTTCCAGTCTCTTTCGCAGACAGACTTTTCCATCCATCACTCAATACCCTGTCCAGCAGTCCCATTTCCTCTGCAATTTCATACTTCATTCTGACCTCCGGCAATAATTCTCCATCAAGATAAGCTTTTATTTCCTTCTCTTTATCCAAAACAGCCCACACTCCTTTTCTTTGGAGTATGGGCTGTTTTCTTAATTTTTATACTGTATTTCATTCAAACGGATATTCGCAATCCGCTTCGCTGCCTGCCTGATTCGGTTAAACTTCTGTCCATTACAGATTGGATCCTGAGATTCTGTTATCTTTTGGGAATAATAATTGCCGCAATGATATATGCCCAGATTCCCGCACCGCCAAAGCAGGTAAGGATCACCCATGCCAGACGCACCAGCGTAGGGTCAATATCAAAATATTCTGCGATTCCTCCACATACACCGCAAAGCATACTGTTTTCTGATGATTTGTATAAACGTTTGTCACCCATGTCCATTTCCTCCTTAAACCCAGATTAGTCGAGCAGATAAAATCATCCGCTTCGCTACTTACTCTACACCGAATAACTTCCTGATTCGGTTAAATACCACTTTTATTTCTGCCCGTCAGAGTGTATAAATATATACTCCTCAGGATGTCTGCAAATCCCTGTGTTCTTTCCCGGAGAAATCTACTGATATATTTCCCATACCGCACTCCAGATTCAGTTTCCTGTCTGCGCCTTTATTGGAAATGCTTTTCTCCCGTCCAAGTCCGCTGTAAGAATCAGAACCTACATCCAGATTTCCCACTCCACATTCCAGATCATAATTATAATCCTCCTGCGTACCGGTCAGTGTCAGATCCAGTTCACCCAGACCACATTCTCCATCTGTCTTCCTGGCGCTCAGATCTGCAAATGTCATACTTCCGGTTCCGATTTCCAGATCTGCCTCCCTTGCAGTCACCGGATTCTTACTTTCAAATTCCCCGGCTCCCATCTCCACACTCAGCTTCTCTGTCTCAATATCTCTGTTCAGATAAACAGTACCTGCACCCATCTCAATCTCCAGCTCCTGAAGCTTAACATCTTCCGGATAAGAAATACACACCTTTCTGTTCTTAGACAGTTTTTTTGTGCTTTTGACCTTAAGAGTATCTGAACTCTCCTTCACTGTCACATTCTTCCCACTGTCATCATAAACTCTGACACAGAAACTGTCGCCCTCTTCCAGAATCAGCTCATCGTACTTCAGCTCTATATCCAGCTTTGTGGGCTGATACTTCAACTGATATACAGTGCCATCTTCCTCATTCTCATCAACAGCGCGGGCATAATCCTCACTGTCGTCACAGTCGTCGCTGTCGTCATAATCATCGCTGTCATAGTCATCGCTGTCATCATAATCATAATCCCCGTCTGCCACCAGAAGCACCCTTTTCAGGCTTTCCACCCCTGTCAGTTCCGACATACTGGCTCCCATAACACCACCGGCAGTTGTCAGCCCGATTCCCACAGCACCAAAAATCCCCGCTGCGATCAACATTCCTTTTGTAAACTTCTTCATTTAACCGCCTCCTTTCTCTTTCTGTAAAGTACCCTGTTAAAAAAGTCGGTAATCTTCCGAAACCACTTCGGCACAATACGTACTGCGACACTGATCAGCCCCAATACCATAAGGATTGCCAGAGCAATCATAAGACATCCAATTCCTATTGTCATGATCCCGGTTCCGATCATTACAGTCAAAAGCCCTGCTCCAGCCACAACAGCTGCAAGCCCGCCAACCAGTAAAGCCACAGCGCCTATACCCAATCCAACGATCAGCCAGAACGGAAGCAGTAAGATTCCAACTGCAAATGTCAGAATCCCACCAACAGCCCCCTTAACAAAGGGAGAGATAAAAACCAGCAGAATCACCGCAAGGATCAGCACCGCCTGATTCCCCTTTCTGAAAAAACGCTTCCCTGTTCCCGACTCTTCTCCATATTTCTCAGGCATCTGTCCTCTCTCTTTAGTTCGGGCATCCTCATAGCCATGCTCCGTATATTCTCCATACTCATAGCCTCCTGCCGAACCTTTCAGATCCGCCTTGATAATCGCTGCAACCTTCTCGGGACTTCCAAGTTCCCTGAGCACCGAAGCTTCATTCTCAGCTCCTGCATCATCGAAATAACTATTATAAAAATCAAGGGCATCCTGCCTCTCTGTCTCGGAAATATCAGCAAGCAGCTTCTCCAGCGCCTGCATAAACTGCGCCCTGTCCATCATCCTATTCCTCCCTCAAACATCCCGCTTATCTTGGATGCATAAATTTTCCATTCAGCTTTATAAAACTCCAGCTGCGCAGCACCTCTGTCCGTCAGCTTATAATAACGCCTGTTACGCCCTGCATACGCCATATCATAAACCTCCAGACAATCATCCTTCTGCAGCCTCCTGAGCACCGGATACAAAGTAGACTCCGAAACATCCAGAACTCCACGCACATCCTGCGTGATCTTATACCCGTAAGTCCCTTCCTTCTCCTTAGAAACAACCGCCAGAACAACCGCATCCAGAAGCGCAGCACCCGTATTAAAAACCATATGCTCACTCCCTCGTTTCAATTATGTTCTGTACAGACAGCATCATCTCTGCAATCCAGCCTTAGAGCGTGTCTGAAAAATGCTCCAGACTATACCAAAGGTAAACGCCATTTCACATCTGATACATTTATTCCATCCTGTTCACATACTATACAGAACATCAATATTGTTTTGTTAACGATATTATATGATGTATAATATGATTTTGTCAATACTATTTAGCAAAAATCATTTATACTTTATAATCATTTTGATACCTTTACCGAAAATACCTCCTTAACGTCTTCCGGTTTACTATAGCACTCCTCATAAATAATGTATTTAAAAGCATTGCTATATATCAATTTCTTATTTCATAAATTACTGCAAACAATCCAGTCCATCATAGCGTGAAGTCCTGCTGAACTGTCTTGATTGCATTATTTTATTAAATTGCTATAGTATTTCATAAACTTAATATTCCATAAACCTCACGTTATACTACAGTTATTTTCAGTAAACAGCGCAGGAAAATATATCTGTCTGAGTGCATTTGCAGGCATCTTAGATCTTCTTAGCCGGTAGAAATCTGCGTTATGGAGAAAAATCGCAACCTGTCTGAGCGAAGCCTGCAGCGGAGCGAGTTTTGCATTTTTCTCCATGCTTTTAGCAGATTTTTACCGGCTTAGAAGATCTTAGATGCCGAAACCGCACTCAGACAGATATATTTTCCTGCGCGTCCCCCAACAACCCAAAACTACAGCAAAGGAAACCAACCCATTATGAACGAAAATACAACACAACTCCACCCCGCATTCCTCACCCGAATGAAAGAAATGCTCGGCAACGAATACCCCGCCTTCCTCTCCAGCTTCAGCGCCCCCCGAACCTACGGCCTGCGCATAAACACCTCCAAGATCACCTGCGAAGACTTCGAAAACCTGTCTCCATTTCCAACCCGTCAGATCCCATGGATCAAAAACGGCTACTTCTACGATGAAGACATCCGTCCTTCCAGATGCCCATACTACCAGGCCGGCCTCTACTACCTTCAGGAACCCAGCGCCATGACCCCCGCCTCCCGCATCCCCATCGAGCCGGGTGACAGAGTCCTGGACCTCTGCGCAGCCCCGGGCGGCAAGGCAACTGCAGCAGGCGCAGCACTTCAGGGACAGGGACTTCTGGTAGCAAACGATATCAGCACTTCCCGCGCCAGAGCCCTCCTTCGCAACCTGGAACTCTTCGGCATCCCAAATGTCTTCGTAGCAAACGAAACACCTGCAAAGTTAACCAAAGCATTCCCCGAATTCTTCGACAAGATCATCCTGGATGCTCCATGCTCCGGAGAAGGAATGTTCCGTAAGGAAGAAGCACTTGCCAAAGACTGGACTCCCGAAAAATCCATGGAGCTTTCCGAAATCCAGAAAGAGCTTATCCTCCAGGCAGCCGATATGCTCCGTCCCGGCGGACTGATGCTTTACTCTACCTGCACATTCGCGCCTGCAGAAGACGAACAAACTGTTTCCCATCTTCTGGAAAACCGTCCTGACATGGAACTGGCAGAAATGGAAGATTATGAAGGCTTCTCCCATGGAGTTCCTGAATGGGGAAACAAAAATCCGGAGCTGATCAAATGCATCCGGATTTTCCCACACAAAATGAACGGAGAGGGACACTTCCTTGCGCTCTTCCGTAAAAAAGGACAGGCAATCAAGGAAAGCTCCCGTCCTCACACAAAACCGGACAAAAACGCATTTCCACTGATTGAGGAATTTCTGAACGAAATCGGTCTGAAAACCCTCTGCGGCCAGCCATTTGACTGGGAACGTGTGGAAATCCGCGGTGATAAAGCCTACTATCTTCCCCCGGTTGCCCACAACTTCCGTGGCATCACCTTCTTAAGAAACGGTCTCTATCTCGGTGACCTGAAGAAAAACCGCTTCGAGCCGTCTCAGCCACTTGCACTGGCGATCCGCAAAGATGAAGCAGAAGCAGTCATCTCTCTCTCCGCTTCTGACGAAAGGATCACCAGATATTTAAAGGGCGAAACCTTAAATATCGAACCCGAAGAAGCAGCTCACAAAAAAGGCTGGCATCTCCTCTGTGCAGATGGATATCCCATTGGCTTCGGTAAACTGGTCAACCAGATCCTGAAAAACAAATATCCGGCAGGGTGGCGCGTATAACACGCGCTTATCCCTGCCGGATATTTGAATTCACAATAATAATATTTATTCCGCTTACAGCAATATCTCTTTCTGCAATGTAAACGAATAAATGATCTTTTCCTTCACTCTTTTCCCCGTCATCCGCTCCAATGCCCGGGCATAATCCTCAAGCTGCACATGATACAGATCGATCAGCTTCTGTTCCTGTCCTCTCTTCACTCTATCCGTTTTATAGTCCACAAGAACAATCTCTTCCTCTTCCATAAAATAGGCATCGATAATTCCCTGCACCAGCACTGTTTCGTTCTTCCACCCATCATCGAGCATAGAAGCACTTCTCTGAATCACAAAAGGCTGTTCTCTGTAAAGATGTTTTTTCATGGCAGCCTTCTTCATCCTCTGCCCCAGCCCGGACTCCACAAATCTCCTGATATCCCGGATCCGGATACATTCCGCTTCCTGCTCTGTCATTTTCTGGCTCTCCAGAAGTCTCTTTAACTGAGCCCGAAGCTGTTCCTCTGTATCTGCTTCTGCATAATCCAGACATTCCATTACTCTGTGGTAAGCAGTACCTCTGGCAGCCCCCTTATACTCTTCCTGCTTCTCTGCCATAAATGCAGGAACCGGCGCTTCCTGTTCTTCCTCCTGCTCTTCGGCAGACACACTGATATTCTCTTCCAGTTCACTTTCATCATGCCAGCTTCTCTTTTTCAGATCCGAAACACTGACTTTAACCGGAATATCTTCCAGATATTTATACGGATATACAAAGGAAAATCTCTTCTCTATCTCTTCCTTCACAGCCTCATCATACACTTTATTTTCATCCCAGTTCTTCAGATATTCCTCCTGCATCTGGTTTCCTGCCTGGATGAGAACTGCTTTTTCTGTCATCTGACGGACAGTGATCTTTTTTATCACAAACTCAGAGATATCATCGTAAATCCCCGGCTGTTTCTTCATGAGGATTCCATATTCCCACAGAAGTTCACTCATGGCCCGATGCCGCACCAGTGCAGGCAGTACAAAAGCCCAGTAATTCTTTGCTTTCATTCTGGTTCCCAGTGGGAGCAGTTCTTCTTCCTCATCCAGAAAACGCGACAGCGACAGCATCTGCTTTTCCAGCTTTCCGACTGTTCCTGTAAGGATCAGTTTCTCTTTTGCTCTTGTCATGGCAACGTAAAGTACCCTCAGTTCCTCTCCCAGACTCTCTTTCAGAAGCTGTCTTCTGATCACCTGCTTATTCAGCGAAGATGCGATCACCCGTTTCTCCGGTATGATAGCATCAGCCCCTATTCCCAGTTCCGGATGAAGCAAAAGACCTGCATTCATATCCTGAAAATTAAACTGTTTTCCCATACCGGCCACAAATACTACCGGAAATTCAAGTCCCTTACTCTTGTGGATCGTCATGATCTCCACTGCGGTATTGCCCGCTCCTGTCAGATTGACTTCTCCATAGTCTACCTGATATGCCTGTAGCTGTTCGATATAACGAACAAAGTTAAACAGACCCCTGTAGCTTGTCTTCTCATAGTCCATAGCTTTCTCCACAAGCATGGTAAGATTTGCAAAACGCTGCTCCCCTCCCGGAAGTGCCCTTGCATAATCTCCATACCCGGTTTCTTTCAGCACATAAAGGATCAATTCGTGGACCGGCGTATATGCAGCCATATTTCTTACCTTTTCAAGGAGACTCAGAAATCCTTTTAATTTAATATTCAGAGAGTTCTTTTCATCTGTTCGCAGATTACTGTTTAACAATTCAGATTTCAGCTTATCCGGATCCAGTTCTTTTTCGGGGATTTCATTTTCTCCTGCATATGCCGAAACACTCTCATAGAGCAGACCATCAGGATACTGTATTCTAAGCTCTGCCAGTTCCTGTGAAGTGCATCCGACGATCGGTGAACGAAGCACTCCCATAAGCGGAATATCCTGCAGCGGATTGTCACACACCTTCAGATAATTCAATACAGTCACAATCTCGGTTGCAGAGAAATATCCGGTTCTTGATGTACAATATACGGGAATCCCCTGAGATGCCAGCACTTCCCTGAATGTTTCTGCCCATCCATAGGCAGTGCGCAGCAGGATTACAATATCCCCGTATTCCACAGGCCGGTATTCCTTCGTCTCTTTATCTACGATCTGTTCTTTTCCCACAATTTCTTTAATTCTCTGTGCAATGGCCAGCGCCTCCAGTTCCTGCCCGGTCTGATTTTCCATTTCCCTGCGGTTTCCCGATGCACCTGCGTCTTCATAGTCCTGTACATCAGACAGTTCTTCTCCGTCTCTCTCGACCAGAAGAACCTCTGTCTTTACAAATTCCTCTGACTCTCCTTCCGGAAAAGAAGCTCCGGGATAAAGGGCTGCATCTTTGTCATAGGTAATCCCTCCCAGGTCTTCCCCCATGATCTGTCGGAAAATAAAGTTTACACTCTCCAGAACCTGTTCCCTGCTCCGGAAATTTTTGTGCAGGTCAATTCTCTGCTCCTGTGCTTCTTCTGTGGAATAACTTTTATATTTTTCCATGAAAAGCTCCGGCCTTGCCAGACGGAAACGGTAGATACTCTGTTTCACATCGCCCACCATGAACATATTATGCACGTCGCGGGATTTGCCCGATACTGCAGTCAGAATATCCTCCTGCAGATAATTGCTGTCCTGATACTCGTCAATATAGATTTCCTCATACCGGTTTGCGATCGTCTTTCCAATCTCTGTCGGCACTGCCGTTCCATCCTCGTCATAGCCGGCACACACAAGCTGATATGCCATATGCGAGATATCTGAAAACTCCAGCATCTTCCGTTTCTGCTTCTCCTCCATAAACCGCGTCATGAATTCCTCAGTCAGGGAGAGTAACGGAAGCAGATATGTTTTTAAAAGCTGCATATCTTCTAAGATCTGTGCCTCCGACTGCTTGAAGCTATCGAGCTTTTTGCTGTCAAATTCATCCTTATATTCCTTACGGAGCGTCTTACAGGCTTCCTGTAATTCTTTGTCTCCGGTAAACTTCTTTCTCGAAAGCGTCGCCCATTTACTCTCGATTGCCCCCTTCATCGCAGCATAACTGTCCGCCTGCCCGATTGCCTGCAGCTTCTCGATATCTGATTCGATCTGCTCCCGGTACTGATTCGGTCCATCCGGCTCCTCGCAGATCACAAGGCACCGCTCTGCAAGCTGTACGGCTGCCGCCGCCTTTTTATGCAGGATATCAAGCATCGCCTGCATCCACGGTGCATGGTTTAAATCCTCCGCCGTGTCAATCTGCAGTCCCATTCTCGCTTCCTCTAAAAACCGCTCCGGTGCTGGAAAACTTGTGATCTGCCGATAGATCTTGTCTAACACATCTTTGAGATTTTCGTCCCGCTTTCCATCACAGAACACCTCCAGCAGGCGCCCAAATTCTGTATCGCCCTGTTCCTGCAGCTGTGCATACTTTTCCTCAAAAAGCGCGGTCATTACATCATATTTCAACATTTCCAGCATACCCGGATCTCCGATTCCAACCGCCGGGTCCAGATTCAGATAACTGAAATACTCCTTTACGATATTCAGGCAGAAACTATCGATTGTCGTGATATCCGCACTCTGGATCAACATGTTCTGCTTTGCAATGTGCTCCGATTCCGGATACTGTTCCTGTGCTTCCTCCAGCTTTTTCAAAAGCTTCTCTTTCATCTGCGCCGCTGCCGCCTTAGTAAAAGTCACGACCAGAAAAGACGTGATATCGACCGGATGCTCCGGATCAATCATCTTCTGGTAGATACGTTCCACGAGCGTTGCCGTCTTACCGGAGCCTGCAGCTGCCGATACAAGAATTGTCTTGTCTCTCTCTTTAATTACCTGTTCCTGTTTTTCTGTCCATGGCATACGCTATGCATCTCCTCCAATAACTGTTCCTTCTCCTTTGCGCTGTGCTTTGTGTAGTGATAACGGTTGTTTCCGTATTTTTCATCAAACCGGCACACATCTTTGTATGCGCAGTAATCGCACGCGGTCTTGTTGGACTCCCGCATCGGATTTTTGTCGATCACTCCCG
>ENA-ORVG01004163-ORVG01004163.1-human-gut-metagenome-genome-assembly--contig:-NODE-4163-length-10174-cov-2.894456_pt1 | contig 10174 bp, 8 predicted proteins | sample MGYA00242091_ERZ509233 | MGnify/ENA primary metagenome ERZ509233 (study PRJEB26280, sample SAMEA2338840) | human gut metagenome | biome: human gut; feature: human-associated habitat; material: faeces... | reverse complement strand
GCGTGGTTCCCACGCCCGCCGATGTGGCCGCCGTGGCGAAACAGGCAATTGGGAGGTAAGAAAAATGGCGATTGTATACCAGAAATCCAAGGGTCTGACCGATGCAGAGCTGCACTACTGCCCCGGCTGCACCCACGGCATCATCCACAAGCTGGTTGCCGAAACCCTGGAGGAAATGGACGTCCTGGGCAACACCATCGGCGTGGCTCCCGTAGGCTGCTCCGTGTTTGCCTATAACTACTTCAACTGCGACATGCACGAGGCCGCTCACGGTCGGGCTCCCGCCGTGGCCACCGGCATCAAGCGGGTCTCCGCACCGGGCACCATCGTCTTCACCTACCAAGGTGACGGCGACCTGGCCGCCATCGGCACGGCAGAGATCATCCACGCCGCCATGCGTGGGGAGAAAATCACCACCATCTTCATCAACAATGCCATTTACGGCATGACCGGCGGCCAGATGGCCCCCACCACCCTGGTGGGCCAGAAGGCCACCACCGCCCCCTTGGGCCGCCAGAAGGATCACTACGGCTCCCCCATCCGCATGGCCGAGATCATCAGCACCCTGGAAGGCTGCGCCTATGCCACCCGGGTCTGCGCTACGGATATCCCCAATCTGAACAAGGCCAAGAAGGCCATTCAGAAGGCCTTCCGGCTGCAGCAGGAGGGCGCTGGCTTCACCTTCGTTGAGGTTCTGGCCTGCTGTCCCACCAACTGGGGCAAGACGCCGGCCGCCTCCATCGAATGGCTGAAGGAGAACATGATTCCCTACTTCCCTCTGGGAGTTTACAAAGACATCACTGCGGAGGTGAAATGACATGACCAATGAAATTATGATCGCCGGTTTCGGCGGACAGGGCGTCATGGCCATCGGCAAGACTCTGGCCGAGGCAGGGATGAAAGAGGGCAAGGACGTATCCTGGCTGCCCTCCTACGGTCCGGAAATGCGGGGCGGCACCGCCAACTGCTGCGTGGTCATCTCCTCCGAGCCCATCATCTGCCCCATTGTTCTGGAGCCCACAGAGCTCATCGCCATGAACCTGCCCTCCCTGTTGAAGTTTGAGCCCACCGTGGTTCCCAACGGCACCGTGTTCGTCAACAGCTCCATCATTCAGGAGAAGGTCCAGCGCACAGACCTCCGGGCCATTTATGTCCCCTGCCTGGAGATTGCCCAGGAGTTGGGCAATCTGAAGGTTGCCAACATGGTCATGCTGGGCGCCTACATCGAGGCCATGGGGAACTTGGGCACCGAGACCATCAAGGAGATGCTGGTGCACATGTTCACCGGCCCCAAGGCCAAGCTGGTAGACCTGAACATTGAGGCCCTGCGCCGGGGCGCTGCCTGCGTCCGGTAAGGGGAAGGGAGTACGACTATGGATCTCGACATTCAAATCATCAGAACCAAGAGCCCTAAGGAGAAGCCCCAGAGCGAGGCCAACCTCTCCTTCGGTAAGCTGTTTACCGACCACATGTTCCTGGTGGAATACACCGAGGGACGGGGCTGGCACGACGCCCGGATTCAGCCCTACGGCCCCCTGGCCATCGATCCGGCCTCCCCTGTGCTCCATTACAGCCAGGAGATCTTCGAGGGTCTGAAGGTCTACCGCCGCAAGGACGGCGGCCTGCAGATGTTCCGTCCCCTGGAAAACGCAAACCGGATGAACCGGAGCGCCGACCGGATGTGCATGCCCCAGCTGGACCCGGAATTCCAGGTCCGGGCCATGAAGACCCTCGTAGAGCTGGAGCAGGATTGGGTCCCCCATGCAGAGGGAACCTCCCTGTATCTGCGGCCCACCATGATTGCCGATGGCGCGGAGCTGGGCGTCCACCCTGCCCACCACTTCCTGTACTACATCATCTGCTCTCCCTCCGGCTCCTACTACAAAAACGGCATGGCGCCCATCCGGATCCACATTGAGGACCGGTATGTCCGCGCCGTAAAGGGCGGCACTGGCGCCGCTAAGACCGGCGGCAACTACGCCTCCTCCCTGAAGGCCACCTTTGAGGCCCAGGCAAAGGGCTACGACCAGGTCCTCTGGCTGGATGGCAAGGAGAACAAGTACGTGGAAGAAGTAGGCGCCATGAACATGGTATTCGTCATGGATGGCAAGCTGGTTACCGCCCCCACCGAGGGCAGCATCCTCCCGGGCATCACCCGGAAGAGCATCCTGCAGCTGGCCCAGGAGAAGGGGATTCCCGTGGAAGAGCGGCCCATCGCCGTGGAAGAGCTCTTCCAGGCCCATGCGGAAGGCCGCCTCACTGAAGCCTTCGGCACCGGCACCGCTGCCGTCATCTCCCCCGTGGGTGAGCTGGCCTACCGCGACCGGTCCATGATCCTGAACGAAGGCAAAATCGGCCCCGTCTCCCAGGCCATGTATGACAACCTGGTGGGCATCCAGCGGGGCGATCTGCCGGATCCCCACGGCTGGGTCTATCCCATCGGCTAAGCACCCGGCCTGTCCCAGCATAGTTTCCTGACGCCTCAAGCGGGAGAAGTCGCCAGCTTTGCGACTTCTCCCGCTGTTTGTAAACGCACTGGAGTGGTAGCGCCAGTACAAAATAAGGAGCGCGCTCTCCTTAACCACGCACCTACGCCTCCGGCGCATAGATTGGCGTCCAGAATGCATATCCATTCCATTTTGTACCATACTTTTCCTGTACCTGGGGACACAGGCCCATGGACAAACTTTGACCCTACGGAGGTGTACAACTATGTGGCTCCTCTATGCCTTTGGCTCTGCACTCTTTGCCGGAGTCACTTCCATTCTGGCCAAATGTGGCATCCGGCAGACGGATTCCACCGTGGCCACTGCCGTCCGCACCATTGTGGTGCTGGCATTCGCCTGGCTCATGGTGTGGGTGGCGGGGGCACAGTCCCAGCTTTCTACCATTGCCCCCAAAACCTGGCTCTTTTTGGTTCTGTCTGGCTTTGCCACCGGGGCATCCTGGCTCTGCTATTTCAGGGCTTTGCAACTGGGCAGCATCAACCAAGTGGTCCCAGTTGACAAATCCAGCGTCATCGTCACCATCCTTCTGGCATTTCTCCTGCTGCACGAGGAAATCACCCTGGCAAAGGCTGTCGGCGTGGTTCTCATTGCCGGCGGGACTTATGGAATGCTGGAGCGGAAGCCCACCGCATCCGGCCAGCCGGTCCGGGGTGGTCGTTGGCTTCTCTATGCCATAGGCTCCGCCCTGTTTGCAAGTCTCACATCCATCCTGGGGAAAATCGGAATTTCCGGCGTGGAATCCAACCTGGGCACTGCCATCCGCACGGGTGTAGTGCTGCTCATGGCCTGGATTATGGTGTTTGCCGCAGGGAAACAGCACACCATCCGGGAAATTCCAAGGCGCGAGCTGACCTTCATCTGCCTGTCTGGCCTTGCCACCGGCGGCTCCTGGCTTTGCTATTATAAAGCCCTGCAAGACGGCCCTGCCAGCGTTGTGGTCCCCATCGACAAGCTCAGCCTCCTGGTCACCGTTGCGTTTTCTCACTTTGTGTTTCACGAGGACTTGTCCAAAAAAGCCGCCCTGGGGCTTGCTGCCATGGTAGCCGGCACACTGGTGATGCTGCTCCCCTGATTCTGCCCCCAGAACATCACATACGCACATCTGCAGAGCCTCCGGGAATTCCGGCAGCTTTGAGGGTGTAGGGCGCGGCTTCCAGACACGCCATCAGGCCCCGTTTTCCCATGGGGTTGGGCAAATTCCCACTGACCTGGGTGCAGCGCGCCAGGGATGCCGCACCCTACTTCTCCTCAGGTCCAAGACCGGTTCCCCCACGTCTCATAAAACACTGCCGGGCCGCAAGTGCCCAACGCATCAAAAATGAGAGACCACGGCCTTTTGTCGGCAGACCGTGGTCTCTTGCGATATATCTGTGGGCCCCCTGGGAGCAACGTCGGGTTATCCGCGAAATCCTCCGCAGCATCGTCACTCGAAGCCCGGTGGAAAGCGCTCCACGCGTCCATATCATAACATACTCTCCGTGCAAAATTGGCAGAACCTTAGCCCATGGGCATCACAACCTCCCGGGAGGCATCACCGCCTCCAGCTTCTGGTCATATTGTACCATAGACCCCCTGGTAATTCTTGAACACTTTGTGAATTTTACCCTTTTGCCAGGGGCTGAAAGGTCATAACCGCCTCCTGATACCGGGAAAAAGGGACAGGGTCCACCAGGGTTTCCCAGGGGAGCCGGTCCGCACCGGCGCAGCTGGGGAAGCAGGCGCGGATCACCGCGCACAGGTACTGGGCCTTGTCCCGGATGTGGGTTTCGTGAAAGGCCTGGGCGTAGGCCCCCTCCTCCCCGGCATAGAGGTACTCCAGAATCCGCCCCCGGTCCTCCAGGGGGTAGCTTCTGGAGTAGCTGTCCAGAAACCACACCTCCCCCTCATCCAGATCTTTTCCTGCCACGGTATAGGCCGGATCGTGAACCTCCACCCCGCTTTCGTCAAAATAGGAGTAGAAATAGGCCCCCTCCCCAGGAGTGAAGTACTCCCAGTATGCCAGGTAGTCGATCCCATCCTCCCGGAAGCAGGCCTCAATCCGGTCCTCCATCACATGCATAAATTCATGGGCCAGGCTCTGCTCCAGGTAGGCCTGGGACCTGGTCTCCAAGAGATCCAGATTCATGACCACAATCCGCACCGTGTCCAGCTTGGCCGTAAAGCCATAGACCGCAGCCACACTTCCGGTCCCGTCGGGCGACAGGGCGCCGGAAAGGTACAGCTCCAGCCGCTCTACCGGCGCCGTCACCATCTCCTGAAACATCCCCTGGGGATACCGCTCCGTGAAGCGGTTCACAGCCTCCAGGGCCAGGTAAATGGTGACAGGGTTTTCCTCGGTCCTGCCCACGTAGCCGCTGGCGCAACCGCCGTTAAAATCTGCTCCGGACTGACCGTAGTACACCTGGATGCCCGTTCTTCTCCCCACAGCCGCCGCCGTAGCCCGGTTCCGGGCCTCCAAATCCCGGATGGTGAGCCGTTCGCAGCCGGTCTCCTCCGGCTCCTCCTGCCGGTAGTCCCACCGGTACAGTCTGGTGGCCCCTTCCGTATACAGGGCGTATACCAGGGACTCCTCCGTCAATGCCGCTCCCACGCACTGGGGCGCCAGGCGGCTCCACCGCCTTGGACTCCAGAGGTCCCAGATCTCCAGCCGGCCGTCCTCACTGGCCAGGAGCGCCTGACGGTCTGTCATATCCCGGAGGGTGCTGGTCTCCTGGCCGGGGAACCGGTACACGGCCTCTGCCCCCAGGGGCCGCACCAGAAGCTCCTCCTGACCGGTGTACACCGCCGCATTTCCCGTCTGCCACAAAAGGGCGGCGTTATCCCAGGCCCGGTCCGGCAGCAGCTCCCCGGTCCGCCAGTCCAGCCAGGCCGTGGTCTCCTCTTCCCCCGCGCTCCAGATCAGGAGCCGGTCCTGACCGAACCCTACCAGGGCATGCTCCTCCCCCTCGGGGAGCTGATACTCCTGCCGGACGCCGTCACAGAGGTGCACCCTGCGCACCAGGCCCGTCTCATCCAGGGCCCACAGGTATCCGGTATCCTCCAGAAGCCACTGGCTGCCCCAACCCTCCTCCTGCCGCTGAATCTGAGTCAGACCGCCATCATACCAAAAGGTCTGTCCCCTTTTCCCATCCAGCAGCGCCACGGTCCCGTCGGGCAGAAGGGCCGCCTCATACTGGCCATCCGGCAGCGTCTGCAGCCCCAGGAGCTCCCCGTCCTCCAAGTCATACAGAACCGCCTCACAGGCTCCCGTGTCCATGCGATACACCGCCAGGCACCGCCCGTCCCGGCTCTTCAGGCACTGCAGAACGCCAGAGGCTGGCTGAGGGAACTCCATCACAGCCGGCTCCTCAGGCCCAGAGGGAGCCGCTGAGGGCTCCGGAGGCGTCCACGCGGTCTCTGGAGGCTCCCCCATCTCCTGCCGCTCCTGAGGCGCACAGCCCCCGCACAGGGCCATTGCCAGCACCAGTAGCGCCGCCAAATGTCTTTTCACTGAGCTTTCCCCCTCTCCTCCCTATCTGCCTCCCGGCTTTGCAGGAACATTATAGCACACCCAGGAAGGAAATAACAGAGGTTTTACCCCGCCCCCAGGGCAGCAGCTTTCCCTTTTTCCAAACCGGCGCGGCAGCACCTTGCCTTCCCCGGGGGAAGGTGGCCGCCGCCAGGCGGTCGAATGAGGAACGGGGATATCTGACAGACTGGTAGGCAGAGTCGATTAAGACGCAACATGTTCCCTCCTTAATAAAACTGCATATCAACCAACTAGGCTTCTCCGTTCCTTATCAGTTAGCCTGCGGCTGCCAGTTGGAATCATAGAGTCACTTGCCACCGGCAAGTGATGAAATCCCATGGCGCTTCGCGCCTGCCCCCAGGGGAAGCCAGGGGTGGTTCCGCGCCAGTATGTCTTAAGCGCAGCCACCTTGCATGGACACCTTTCCCAGGTCATTGGTATCAGGAGGAGCCTGCTGCTCCGCTTCTACCTTCGTACATTGCAGCAGAAAATATAAATTTCTTTTTCTCTCTCAATCTGCCGCATTGCTGTATTTCTTCTCCGGCCACACTTCAGCTCGTTCCTACCCCACATTTCAAACACTCAGGAATTACGCGAAAAACTCGTCTTTTTCCCCAGAAATTGTGTTTAAAGCCGTCTTCGGATCTCATCCAGCTTTTAGAAATCTTTTTCATTTTTGACCAAGCGGCTTTCTGCTTTCTTCGAATAAACAAAAATTCCACTCCATTCGACTCTTTGCATTGGCGATTTTCTGTGCTATAATAGTTACCAGCCGTTGGAAAACCGGCTGCTAGAGAAGGAGGAATGCCCATGCTGCGTGTTTCCATCTGCGATGATGATGTTGCCACCCTGAGCCAGCTGGAAGAGCTGGTTCGCCAGTATCTGGACCCCGGGGAACTCTGCCTGGCAACCTATTCAGGCTATGGAGAGTTTCTGACCACCCGGCAGTATGTAGACCTTCTCTTCATGGACATTGACCTGGGCGACGGCTGCGGCATTGAGCTGGCGAAGGAGGTCAAAAAGACGGACTCCGGCACCTGTGTGATTTTTGTCACCGCCCACCCGGAATATGTGGAGGAGTCCTTCGAGGTCGAGCCGGTCTACTTTCTAGTCAAACCCATCCGGCCGGATTCCTTCCGTCGGGCCATGGATCGGGCAATGGAGCGTCTGGTAGCCGAGCGCCAGAAAAGCCGGCTTACCGTCACCTTTCAGAACCGGGTCAGCGCCGTAGCCTTGCGGGACATTTCCTACATCGAATTCAGCGTCCGCAGCGCCACCATCCACGCCGGCACCCGGGTTTTGCGAACCTACGAGAAGCTCTCCAGCCTCCAGCAGCGGGTGGACAGCCGTTTTATTCAGTGTCACAAAAGCTATCTCGTCAACATGGATTACGTCATTGGCTTCCAGGGCAACACCCTGGAGCTGTGCGGCGGTGTGGAAATTCCTGTGAGCCAATCCCGGGCCAAGGTCACCCGGGAGACCCTGCTGCACCATCTGACCAGGGGGATCTCATGAGTCCCGTCTGGAACCCGGCCTTTGATTTGGGGATCGGGATTCTCCTTCTGTACCTGTGGGTCAAACGGCGGCAACGGCCCTACTGGCAGGGCTTTTTGGGTCTGCCGCTTATGCTGGCCCTGCTCACCTCCCTCAGCGCCTGGGCCCCCAAGGATACGGCTTGGCTGTTTCCCTGGGTCACCGCCGCCAAGCTGCTGGCCGCCCTGGCGCTGCTGGCTCTGTGGACCCGGCTTTTCGTCCGGATCCGGTGGAACATGTGCAGCGACTGGCCCTACCTTCTGGCAGGGCTTTTCTTTCTGGTCCTTGCCTATGCCCTGTCCTACCTGCCGTCTTTGCCCCTTCCTGTGGCGGAGCTCCAGGCGCAGAACAGCGTCCTGACCCTTCTGTCCCTGCTGGTCTTGGGCTTTTTGCATCGCCAGCACCTGTATCTGGGGCGGCCGGCCCTCACCGTGGGAATCGCCCTGCTGATTCTGGCCACCCTGTTTCTATTCTGCTGGGGCTATTATCAGCTCCCCCCGGAGCAAATGCTGGAGCAGCTGCCCTATTTCCGGTGGGTGCCCCTTTTGCTGCTCAGTGGTATTTTGCTTTTAGAGTTGAACGAAAACCGCCTTCGCCTGGCCGCCCGTCAGGCGGAGCTGGAGGCCTTTGAAGCCAGCCAGGCCCAGCAGTTCGCCCATTACCAGCAAACCGCCGCCCACCTTCACCAGGTCCGTCTGGTCCGTCATGACATTTACAATTACATCCAGGCCGCCCTGTATCTCTCCCGGGACGGGACACCCCAGAGCCGGGAGAAGGCCATGCACCTCATTGAGCAGGTATACACCGCCCTGGACAGTCAGGAGGACAGCCATGAACTATGAGCACACAGAAGCCCTCATTAAGCTGCTCAACGGCGCACTGGCGGCATATATGTGGACCTACCTGATCCCCATTGCCGCCCCCAAACGAAAAATGCGCCGGGCCCGAACCGTGTATGCCCTCTTGATTATGGCGGTCATGTTCCCCATCGACTGGAGCTTCCACCTCCTGACCACCCATTTGCACCATGCCGTGCCGGCGGCCCTGCTGCCCAGCCTGTCGTTCCTGTCAGGAATTTTGATTTACCTGGTAGCGCTGCCGCTTCTGTCCACCCTGATGACAAGCCAGCGGCCCAGGCGTTGCTTCGGCATCGGAGCCTTGGTACTGCTGACCCGCTGTCTGTCAGATTTTCTGCTGCTGCTGTTTTTCTGGTTTCTCTGGTTCCCGGACCGCCCCCTGAAGATATCCGCAGCGCTGCTTCCTTCCGCCACCCGGGTTGTGATGATGGTGGCGGTGCAGTCCGTCATGTACCTGCTGCTACTGTGTCTGCACCTGGTCTCCCGGCCCCGGGAAAGCCGCCGGGTGTGGTACCTGATCTTCTTTCCCATCTGGGGGATCTGTGTCTCCAATGTGCTGCTGTACTTCCTGATCCGCCGGTGCGGCAGGCCCGTTACCACCACGGTGCTGCTGTGTACCGTGGTGTCCAACCTGGTATTGGTCATCAGCACAAACCAGCTCCTCCGCTTTACCGATCAGTATTTTTCCTATCAGAAGCTGCTCCAACGCCACGCCCGGTCCGTAAAGGCCAGGGCCATGGAGAAAGATTACGCGGCCCTCAGCCAGGCCCAGACCCGGGAGCTGGAGGAGGTCTGCGAAGACATTCGCCACACCCTCCACGACGCCTTTCCCCCGGACGGGACCCCGGCTGCCGGCCCTGCCCAGGCGCTGCTTCAACGAATCGCCCAGATCCCTCAGGTTTTTTACTGCGGCAATCCCCTGGTGAACAGCGTCCTCAGCCTGAAAAGCCGCCGGGCCCAGGAGCTGGGCATCCACATGGAGATCCAGGTGGGCCACATGGACACCGGCCAGCTGCAAAACATGGAGCTGTGCTCCCTTCTTGGGAATCTGCTGGACAATGCCATCGAGGGCTGCCGGAGCGCGGCTGGCGAAAAATTCCTCCGCCTTTCTCTGCGGATGAAGGGCGATATGCTCTATTTCTATCTTCTCAACAGCGCCGGGAAGAAGCAGAAGAAGGTTGGCTCCCTCTTCCGGACGGGGAAGACTGGTGCACACGGCTTCGGCCTGCACCGGGCAGAGGCCATTGTGAAGCAGCATGGCGGCTGGGTGAAATACAACAGCGAGGACGGCGCGTTCACGTCGGAATTCCTCGTCCCCGCCGCGTGCTGAATGCGATTCGTGCACCGCTGGAAGCAGTTGGTGCACGATCTCTCTTTTTTGGGGCCTTGTGTGCTACAGTGGAAGCAGAAGGGGGCGATATGCCTTGAAGGAATCAACCCAAAAGCCCTATCGGGGTCTTATGAGCAACGCCGTGTGGAGCTATCGGCAGATGCTCCGCGGAACGCCTGCGTCATTCTTTGTCATGGCGGCCGGCGTCCCGCTGGGCGTGCTTCTGGCTTGGGCGGAGCTTCGCCTGCCCGCGCTCGTCGTGTCGGAGGTGACGGGAGGACAGACGTTCCTCCATGCCGCACTGGCCGCCGGCGCCCTGCTCGCGCTCACGTTTCTGGCAGTCGGCCTGCGGGACTTCTGCAAGACCATTCTGGAGGCGCTGAACACTGACCTGGTGTGCGACGCCATCAACACCGCCATGCGGGAGCTGTTCCTGCAG
>ENA-ORVG01004154-ORVG01004154.1-human-gut-metagenome-genome-assembly--contig:-NODE-4154-length-10192-cov-7.247706_pt1 | contig 10192 bp, 8 predicted proteins | sample MGYA00242091_ERZ509233 | MGnify/ENA primary metagenome ERZ509233 (study PRJEB26280, sample SAMEA2338840) | human gut metagenome | biome: human gut; feature: human-associated habitat; material: faeces... | reverse complement strand
GGAATCGCCGACGACCTCACCAAACGTATGGAGAAGATAGAGAAAAATTTTCAGAATGGCAAGTGATGCCGGAAATAGAGGTCACTTGCAGCGGGAAAAGATACTTTATCAACTCCATAACGGTGGAGCAGTACAAAAAATATATCAGTCTCATGGAGAAAAATCACACGGAAAAGATTTCCGGAGTGATGTTTTTCAACACAAAGATAATGCAGGAGTTGTTCGGGAACGAATTGACACTTGCAGAAATCGGGGAGATTGATGCGATTGATTTTCTAACGGCAATCAAGACAGTTCATTTTGTGATGCAGAACATTATTGCGGAGAAACTATTGAACATTGTCGAGGTTGAACAGGTAGAAAAAGAAAAGTCCGTATTTGACGAATTTGACCGTGAAAACGGTTATGAGGACGAGCCGGAAGAACCGGAGGAAAATCAATGGAAAGTCTGCGGGGAAATTGTTGACCGTGTTGTAAAAATTGCGATTCGGCTATTGAAAAACTCATACAGTCAGTGCATGAAAGAAAACATTGTCACGTTGTTGGAATACTTGCGTTTTGAATTAGACACAATCAACGAAAATCAGTAGGAGAGGAGGCGACCGAATGGCTTATACAAGCGTCAAAATTTCTGCAAATTCAAGTGATTACCAGTCACAAATGAAATCGGCAGCAGCACAAATGAAAGTCCTGTCTGCGGAATATACGACGGCAGCAACGAAAGCAAAGTTGTTCGGTTCAGAAACAGACAGCCTCAAGGCAAAAGCCGAATCGCTCACTCAAAAAATCACGGTGCAGAAAGGCATCGTGCAGTTGAACAGTGAGCAGCAGGAAAAGTTGACAAAGAAACTGTCAGAACAGAAAACAAAGCAGGAGGAACTCAAGTCAAAGATCGACGCTGCGAAAGATGCCTATGCAAAATCGACAGAGGAGACCGGAAAAAACTCCGAGCAGTCGAAAGCCTTGAAAGAGGAACTTGACAAACTGGAACAGGAATACAAGGCAAATGAAACGGCAATCGGAAAGACGGAGACCGCTCTTGCAAATCAGACAGCAAAGACAGAAAAATCAAAGACCGCCCTCATGAATATGGAGGCAGAACTAAAAGATGTAAACGAACAATTAAAGAATCATAAACTCGAAACATTCGCAAAGGCTTGTGAGACAGCGGGCGAAAAGATGGAGAGTTTCGGGAAAAAAATGTCAGTCGTGTCAATGGGACTGACGACTTTTGCAACGGCATCGGGGAAAATGGCGATTGACTTTGAGGATGATATTGCAAAAGTATCAACAATTATGGATGACAGCGTAATGTCTGTTGATGACATGTCAGATGCAATTCTGAGTTTATCAAATGAAACAGGAATTGCAGCGGGAGATATAGCAGACAATGTATATAATGCGATAAGTGCAGGACAAAAAACGGGTGATGCTGTAAATTTCGTAAGAGAGTCAACAAAATTAGCAACAGCGGGATTTGCAGAATCCGGGAATACATTGGATGTATTGACGACTATTCTCAACGCTTATGGTTTAGAGGCGACCGAAGTGACGAATGTGTCAGATATGTTGATACAGACACAAAATTTAGGAAAAACAACCGTTGCTGAATTATCGTCAGCGATGGGAAAAGTTATTCCGACGGCAAATGCCAACAGCGTGGCACTAGACCAGTTATGCACAGGCTATGCAATAATGACGGCGAACGGTGTTGCAACAGCAGAATCAACGACATACATGAACTCAATGTTGAACGAACTTGGAAAAACAGGAAGTACAACAGATACAATATTGAGAGAAAAGACGGGAAAATCTTTCGGGGAATTAATGTCAAGCGGTTCAAGCCTTGCGGATGTATTAAGCATTATCAATGATGCAGCAAAAGAACAAAATCTGTCTATGGGAGATATGTTTTCATCGTCCGAGGCAGCAAAAGCAGGATTGATTCTCTTAGGAGATGGAGCAGATTCTTTCAACGGAACTTTACAAGAAATGAGAAATTCAACAGGTGCGACAGATACGGCGTTTAGCAAAATGAAAACAACATCGTATGATATAAAAATCGCATTAAACGAGTTGAAAAATACGACATTACAGTTCGGACAAACAGTGATGTCATCGGCTGCACCAATAGTAAAAGAATTTACCGAAAAAGTACACCTGTTAAGTGAATGGTTCGGACATTTAGACGAGAGCCAACAGCAAACAATCCTCAAGGTGGGTCTTGTGGTTGCTGCTATCGGTCCGTTGTCAATCGGATTCGGTAAAGTGGCAAAGGGAATCTCTGACACGGTAACGACCGGACAGAAATTTGTGTCCGGAGCTGCACAGATAATCGCTAAGATCACGGCGAAAACAGCAGCCACGGCAGCAGGAACGGCAGCAGATACGGCAGGAACAGCAGCCACGGCAGCACATACGGCAGCGACGACCGTAGCCACGGCAACAACCGGAGGGATGACCGCTGCACAGACCGCATTAAATGCAGTTATGAACCTGTGTCCGATTATCATGATTGTGGCACTGATTGGAGGACTGATCGCAGCAGGTGTCGCCCTGTACAAAAACTGGGACACCGTCAAAGAAAAACTGTCCGAGTTGTGGAGTAACATCAAAGAAAAATTTGAGGCAATCAAAGAGACCATCACGGGAGCGTTCACGAAAGCGAAAGAAGCGGTCACGGAAAAGGTCAAAGAGATCGGCGATAATATAAAAAATAGCACCATCGGACAAGAGGCAACGAAAGTATTCAACAGCGTAAAGGACACCGCTCACAATTTCATGTCAGCAGCGACCGAAACGGTAAAGGAAAAACTGGGGAACATGAAAACCGCCTACGAAGAAAACGGAGGCGGTATTAAGGGCGTTGTTGCTGCCGGATGGGAGGGAATCAAAGGATATTATTCCGCAGGATTCACATTTGTTGATGATTTGTCCGGAGGAAAACTCTCCGAAATAAAAACAAAATTTTCTGAAAAAACATCCGAGATCAAGGAAAAGGTTTCGGATGGTTGGGAGAATATGAAAATCACGGTCACGACAAAAATGACCGAATGGAAAACCAATGCGTCAAACAAATTACAGGAAATCAAAACCGGATTTTCTGAAAAAGTTTCGAGCATCAAGGAAAATGTGTCGTCCGGTTGGGAGAACATGAAAACCACGGTCACGACAAAAATGACCGAATGGAAAAATAATGCAACCAACAAACTGAATGAGATTAAAACCGGATTTTCAACAAAGGTTTCGGAGATCAAGACAAAGTGGTCGTCAGATTTTACCAATATCAAAGATAAAGCGACCTCTCTCATGGAGACGGCGAAATCAAATGTTTCGACAAAATTGAACAATATGAAAACGGCGTACACGAACGCCGGAGGCGGTATCAAGGGAATCGTGTCCGCATCTTTTACGGGCGTGAAAGATACAATGAACTCTCTCATGTCACAGGCGAACACATTGACCGGAGGAAAACTCGACAGCATAAAGTCGGCGTTTTCGTCAAAATTATCCAGTGCGAAGTCAACCGCATCCTCAATACTGGACGGGATAAAGTCTGCATTTTCTTCAAAAATGGAAAGTGCAAAGTCAACGGTTTCAAACGCATTAGGAAGAATAAAAAGTGCGTTCAATTTTAGTTGGTCATTGCCACAGTTGAAATTACCGCACATTTCGATTAGTGGAAGCTTTTCAATCAACCCGCCGTCTGTACCTCATTTCGGAATCAGTTGGTACAAATCCGGAGGCATCATGACAAACCCGACGGTGTTCGGAACCAACGGCAACAACCTCATGGTAGGAGGCGAGGCGGGAGACGAGGCAATCTTGCCACTTGCGGAATTTTACAACAAATTGAACAACATCCTCGACAAGAAACTGGATGCCGTTCAAAAATCAAATGTTGTGTATGTAACGAACCACACATACATCGACGGAGACGAGGTCGCAAGCAGAACCGTGTCGAAAGTTGATGCACAAATGGTCACAGACAGAAGAAAAGGGAGGTAAAACAGGGCGATGAAAATAAATGGTATAGACATCAGAAAATATGACGCCAAACAGTTGACCGCCGATGTGCAGCCTCCCTCATTCTCGAATAGCTATGAATGGCTGACGGGAGCAGCATTGCCGACGGAATTTGAGACAGAGGTTCAGATGGGACATTTGAAACTTTCGATTTATTTCAAGGGCAAGAACAGAAACAATATCATTCGGGCAGCATCAGAATTTATGATGAATTTCACAAAGGCTTGCAAGTTAGAACTTGACGGGTACAAAGGAATGTACATCGGATTCATCACATCGAATGATTATGAGAAAAAGAATGTGAAAGAACGATATGTTGTGAATATCGAATTTGACGGCTTTTTTGTCGATGACGACCTCTCAATCGTATTTGATGGAAAAACCTCTGTATCGTTCTATAAAGTAGGCACAAGAGACGCTCCGTGCGTTGTAGAGGTATATGCAAAGAAAGCATTGACGAACTACACAATCGGCGGGTTGGGAGATGATGACATCATCGTGGAAAGTCTTGCAGCAGGAAAAACGGTTGTGATTGACGCAAAAACCGGACTTGTGACAATCGACGGGGCGAACGCATTTGACAAAGTGGATTTATGGGCGTTTCCGGTGCTAAAGTCGGGAGAAACAGCACTCACATTCTCTGATACAAACGCAAGAGTGACAATCAAGTACACTCCAATGTGGATTTAGGAGGTGAGAGCGTTGCAAATTTTTAATGACAGAAAGAAAAGAATCGGAACACTGTCCGGATTCAAAGACAGAGCAATCACCACGACACTGGATTCCGGTGACAAGGAAATGACATTTGCATATCCTGCGTCGGGAGCGTTGGTTGGTTTATTGCAAGAAGAATATTATATACACACAAAAACAGATGAATTTGTCATCAAAGCAGTTGAAAAGGGAGAACAATTCAACAAATACACTGCCGTTCTCAATGTCGAGGAGTTGGAGGGGACAGCGTTCCCGTATGGCTTTGAATCGGATGAACAGACAATCAGAGCATGTCTTGAGTTTGCGTTCGAGGGTACGAGGTGGCATGTTGGAACATGCACGGTCACAAAGAAAAGAACCATTGACGAGCAGGAGAACATCACGGCGTGGGATGTCCTGCAAAAGTGCCTATCAACATATAGGTGCGAATGTATCATTGATTCAATCAATAAAACGGTGAATATTTACGAAAGAATAGGCAGTGATAAAGGTTGCTATTTCATAGAGGGGATAAACCTCCGAAAAATATCTTTGAAATCCGACACCTATGATTTTTATACAAGAATCTATCCGATAGGCAAAGACGGTATCACGCCGGAATGGTTGACCGGAAAAGATTACATCGACAATTTTCAGTATAGTTCCAAAGTCAAGGCGTATGTGTGGAAAGATGAACGATACACCAACACCACAAGTCTGATTGAGGATGCGACGGCAAAGATTGAGGAAATGTCACGACCGTACAAGGCATATACTGCGGAGGTTGTTGACCTTGCGAAAGCGTCAGAGGAGTACAAAGACATTCTTTCATACGGAATCGGAGACACGGTCACGCTTGTGTCAAAGAAAACCCGAACAAAAGAAAAACAGAGAATTGTCAAAATTACGGAATATCCGGAAACACCGAAAAAGAATACGGTTGAGATTTCAAACGCACGAAAAACATTTGCGGATATTCAAAAAGAAGCAACGGCAGCAGCTACGGAGGAGGCAATTTCCATCGCCAACAGCAACACAAAAAAGGTGTTGAAAGATGGATATTACACAAAAAGCGATGTTGAATCACATATCACCGCAGCAAAAGACGAGATCAGTTTAGGCGTTTCGCAGGTGTATGAAACAAAAAAGACTGTATCGGAGAAAGTTGCAGCAGCAGAGAAGAACGCCAACGCAGCGACCGACGAGAAGCTGACAGAGTATTCCACCACAACAGAGATGAATGCTGCTATTAAAGTGAAAGCCGATGCGATCAATTCAACGGTATCAAAAAAAGTTGGAAGTAACGAGATTATTTCAAAGATAAACCAATCAGCGGAAAGCGTGTCAATAAACGCCTCGAAAATAAGTTTGAACGGAGCAGTGACAGCGAACTCAAACTTCAAAATCAATAGAGATGGTTCGGCAGAAACGAAAGCACTAAAAATCACCGGAGGTTCACTGCTCATTGGAGGAAACTGCGAGATCACAAATGACGGGAACGTGTTTGCATTATCACCGAAATTTTATTCCGGATTGTATCTCAATAGTGATTTAAAGATAGGGACATTGTCAAAACTCAATTATTCCATGCTAATGGGATATGTCGGGAAACATATATTTGTCGGTGAAAGTGGTGGCACTCTATGGGGATATGGATTCACGGCGAATAATAATATATTTGCGTATGGAACTATCGGATGTATGGGGGAGAAAACACGAATCATACACACCGATGACGGACGGAACATCGAGATGTACGCATATGAAACGGCATCCCCTACGTTCGGAGACATGGGAACGGGAAAACTTGATGAGGACGGTCAATGCTATGTGTATCTTGGTGATGATTTCCTGCTGACGGTAGAGAGAGACATGAAATATATTGTAATGCTCACCGCAAAGGGAGCAGGCGAATTATACGTTGAATCAACAAATGAAAAAGATGGTTATTTTGTAGTAAAAGGCACACCGAAACTTGAATTTTACTGGGAAGTAAAGACAAGACAAAAGGGAAGCAGAGACACAAGGATTGAACAGTCTGATATACCGGAAAAAGAAGATATAACGGCAGAGGAGCAGGAAATGCTCAATGAGCAAATGAGAAATCAGATGATGTTACTGTATGAGATGGAAAAGGATGAAATCGAAGTGCAGGAAGAACAAAACCGAATAATTGAAAGAATGGAGGAATCAGAATGAGACGAGTTATCACAGGATTCAACGCCACAAATGCAGCACAGGGGCAGCGTTTGGGGTTCACATACACGGAAATGACCGACAGCGGAAAAACCACCAGTGACAACAACAAAGGCAGCATGACGGTTTTGAGCGAGGAGGCACAAAGTCATATTGATTGGCTGAAAAAATTTATCAATGACTGGATTGAGGAACAGGGAGAATAAAAGAGGCAGCACCGAGAGGAGGTGAGAGCATGGCAGCGTTGACGAAATTGATAACGTACATCAATCTTGAAATGTCCGGAGATACAAAAAGATATTTAGTATCTGCAAAACAGGGAGACAAGGCAACACGATTCATTATTGCAAAATTACTCAACAACGGTGAACCGTACACAATCCCGACGGGGTCGAGAGCAGTCATCAATATTACAAAACCGGACGGGAAACATGTGTATAACACATGTACATATTCCAGTTCGGATGTGACGGTCGAACTGACAAATCAAGCACTTGCAGCCTCCGGAATGGCGTATTGCGACATCGAAATCCGGACAAGCGATGATTCACAGATTATCACATCTGCATCGTTCACGATGGAGATTGAGAAGTCACAGAGAAATGAAAATGCAATCCTGTCATCAAATGAGTTCACAGACCTTGAGAACAGAATCAAGGGGCATATTGAGAATATTGACAACACGGATGCAGCGGTCAAAAAAGCGGAATCGGCGAGGGTGACCGCAGAAAATGCAAGGGTAAAGGCAGAAAGCGAAAGAGCAGCAGCGGAAAAGACCCGACAGGAAAATGAGAACACCCGCATCCAACAGGAGAAACAGAGGCAGCAGGACACCTCACAGGCGGTCAAGAACGCCGAGGATGCGACCACAGCGACCAAACAGGCGACAAAGGACTGCAAAGAGGTCACGGACAGGGCAGAGGATGCGTTACAGAATCAAGAGCAGCTTGAGGCAACACTGAACACGGCGACGCAGATCAGACAGGAAGTGTCGCAGATGCAGTCGGCAGTTGAGGCAGCAAAGAAGCAGGTCGAGCAGGACAAAAAGGATATTGATGACACGATTCAAAATTCCCTGCTTGCATCCGCAGAGAAAATCCTTGAGAGTGTACAGGACTATTTCAACCGTGCCGAGGCGTTATATTCGAGCATGTATCTTGATTGTGACGGCGAAACACCATACCTGCGAACCGTGACACCGATTTTCATTGATGGAGCAACGCCACAGGTCAGACGGGCAAATGAGGGCGTTGATTTCGACGGAGGAACGCCGACCTCCCGACAATTAGCAGTATAATTCCACGATACTGGAAACAGACGGCGAAACGAACACAAAAACGTGATTGTGTGATATATTCCATAATCACGGGGCAAGGAGGTTGAACAGATGGCAGCAATCAGACCATGCACCGGAACAACGGCAGACTGGAAAGCGGTTGAGGACACACTGATTCTCAAGGAAAGAGAGGTCGGAGTTGAAATTGACACATCCGGTCATTATTTAGTCAGACAGGGAGATGGTAAAAACAAATTCTTTGATTTGCCGATTATCGTCAATAATGCACGTTATGAGGAAATACTGGAATTGACACAGGGGTACATGAACACCGTGAACAATTTCAGCAAGAACATGACGGAGGCAACCAACAGTGCGAACAGTGCAGCAAAGACGGCAAGCGATGCAGCAGCATCCGCAACCGCAGGAGCAAAGGCATGTGAGGGCATTGTGGACGGTCTCAATACTATGGTTGACACAGTGACAAAAAAGACCTGCGTTCTCTCGATTGAGGACGGGATTTTGACGATAAGGGAGGCTTGAGCATGACTTACAAGAAAGTAACACCGATTTCAAAAGGCGTGTTGAGAATCAGAAGTGAACCCGATGAAAGCGGGAGAGTGTGCGGTTCGGTATCTTATGGCGAGGAGGTCACGGTCGAAACGACAAAGGTGACATCGAAAAAAGGTAAAGAATATTACAGACTGGCGGGATATGGCTATATTTTAGCGTCACAGGTAAGGGATGCAGAATCACAGACAGAGGCAGAGGCGAAAGTGGATGCAGCGGTCAAGAAAGCGGAATCAGCAGCGAGCAAAGCAGAACAGGCAGCAAAGGCGTGTGACGGCATAGCTGCCGGAATGAATGTCGTGATTGATTCTGTCACAGGGAAAGCGTGTGAGATTGGAATGACCGACGGAAATATTGTTGTAAGGGAGGCTTAACACATGGCAAGCGGAGACGTAATTGTAAAAGTAGCAGACAAAGAAACACTCGACCGCACCTATGCGAATACAAACGCAATACTGGCAGCAGTCGGGGAGGATGTAAGAGTAAAGGGAGTAAAGCGTTACGGACTGAAAATCAATAAAAATGACAGCAATCCGGCGACACGCTGCACATACCTTTTCGATGCGGTGGGAATGACACCTGCTGCGATGAACTATTCAACCGGAGCATTTGATTTCGGAGACTGGGGAGATGTCTTTTTTGTAAAGAACAACTATCCGGCAATGGTCAGATATGACGGTACAGAAGATTATAAACTTGACCCGAACGACCACACAAAGAAAGCGGACGGAACAACGGCATCCGATGTCACAAACACGGCATACGGAGGAAATGCAATGAGTGTTTTCGATGGCAGCGGTGACAAGGGCAAAATTTGGCTCTCACAGTTTGAAATCGGAAACTATGAGTACATGATTATTTCAAACGTCCAGTATGATGAATCGTACAACGACGATGCGTATGTAAGAGAGGACGGCTCACATGCGGATAAACTCTATTATCCGATGTTCGGCGGTTCATACGACGGAACACGCATCCGTTCTCTTGCAGGACAGACGCTCATGTACAATACAAACGCATCGACAGAAATTACAAGAGCAAAAGCGAACGGCAACGGTTGGAACATCGGCTCATGGAGCAAAAGAAACTTGTTGGATTGTATGCTCAAGATTATGTCAAAGACAGACAATTCACAGACAGCGTTCGGACAGGGGCAGACATCCGGATATGTGAACGACGCATCACAGAACTACGGACACCTTGCGACCGGAACATTGACAAACAAAGGACAGTTTTTCGGTTATAAGGACACGACCCATGAGGTCAAAGTGTTCTACATTGAAAAATGGTGGGGCAACCGTTGGGATAGAATCAACGGTCTGTTGATGGTCGGAGGAGAAATTCTTGCGAAAATGACACCTCCATACAATCTGACCGGAAAGGACTTTGAAAAGGTCGGAATCACATTCGCATCATCCGGCAACGGTTGGC
>ENA-ORVG01004147-ORVG01004147.1-human-gut-metagenome-genome-assembly--contig:-NODE-4147-length-10208-cov-10.501231_pt1 | contig 10208 bp, 23 predicted proteins | sample MGYA00242091_ERZ509233 | MGnify/ENA primary metagenome ERZ509233 (study PRJEB26280, sample SAMEA2338840) | human gut metagenome | biome: human gut; feature: human-associated habitat; material: faeces... | reverse complement strand
GCCGACTTCACTTTCACGTCCTTGTCGAGCCATGCCTTGAGCTTGACCAGCATCGCATTGTTCTGTCTGATTCTCATTGGTTTCTTCTCTCTTTCCGTCGAACAAGGGGGATGCAGTCGATTCTACGCCGATGCGAGCGTGCTCCGGTAGTCTTCGAGGACTTGTGTCGTTATGTCGAGTTCGTCCGCGATCTGCGATTCGTACTCGTACATGCGTTCGAGTAGTGCGAGTTCGGCGGGGTTGACCAATAGGAGCGCTGTCTGTGTGCGGCAGCGGCGTTCCTGCTTCGAACGGTCGTTCGCACAACCATCGTCGCCATGCTTCCAGTGCAGCAGCTCGTGTGTGAGCACGCATCTTTTCGCCGTGTAGGTAAGGCGCCTGTCAATGAGTATCACGCTGTTGGATGCGTCGTAGCAGCCCCATAGTCCGTCCGGCAGGATGGCGCTGGACACGGTGACGGGCAGGCCGATGATCGCGCGGCGCATGGCCCCGTATGTCATGCGCCGGCCGATCGGCAGGTCAGGCAGGCTCGTCGTAATCCGGCCCAGCCTCTCCATTGATGGCCTCCTGCTTGCCAGCGGCGTCATAGGCGGCAAGACCATAACCGCCGGAACGTGCTTTCGCCTCCGCTTCCTCAATCGCATGACGTTTGGAGTCCATCACGATGTCTCCGATGGGTACGCCGGTTACTTCGCTGATGCGTTCCAGGTCACTCAGGTTGAGCGGGCGCGTGAAGTTCTGCCGTTTGTACCAGTAGTCCTCGCCGAAGCCGCAGGCCTTGGTGAATTCCTTGATGGTCATGCCGCTTTGCTTTTGGAGTCTGACGCACTCTCGCATGACCTGTTTTGCGAATGTGGTCACTTCGTTTGCTTTCATACCCATGCCTCCAGTATAGCCAATTACGTAGTCATTGTGTGCAAATTGTAAAGAACTATGCAAATTCATAGTATAAATCTACGAATTTGCATAGATTAAAAACGTCGAAAGGAAAAACGAGATGTTGAGCACCAAAAGAACCAAGACCCCCGACCACTACCCATGCGGTCACATGCGCGGCCCCGGCTGGCACGACTGGCGCACCTGCCTCACCAAGCAGGGAATCGAGGAGGATGAATGGCCGGTCTGACGGAAACAGCCAGCAGAAACCTCAAAGCGGAACTCGCCAGACACGACAAGACACCGAAAGACCTAGCAAAAGCATGGGGCCTCGAAATCAGAGCAGTAAACAACAGGCTCAAAGGCCACACGCCACTCTCGACGGACGAAATCGAAAAAGCGGCATCCATGCTCGACATGGAACCTGAAAACCTCGTCATGTTCCTCATCCAGCCAATCGACAGCATCAAACAATTCAAAGCCTAAAATCCACACCAAAGGAGCATCCGATGGACAGCAAGACCTACAACAAAGACCTGCGCAAGACCTGCGTGGAAGCCGTCTTCGACGAATTCGCCGAGCATGGCGACATGATTCGCCCGCAATACGCGGAACAGTGGGATGAAATCGACGCGAGCCGGTTCCTCGGCCACATCACCGGACCGATGGACATCGACGTGCCCGACCTCGTGGACGTCATCATCGACACGATCGTCAAGGAAGCGCATAAGACCAGCCAACTACTCAACCCGCCAAAACCGCCGACAATCCACGAATCCGGAAGCCTGCTGCTCGCATCAAGCGGATTTTATATCCGCCTCCATGAGGACGGCAGCGCCAGTCTCGTTGACGGCATCCAAGACATCACCCTCGCGGACTTCACGCCAGCGGAAATCGAAGGCATCGCCTACAACCTCTCCAACAAGATCGGAGCAACAAGATGAGCTGGATGGACGACGGCGGATTCGATATGCAGGCATTCACCGCCCAGGACGGCAGGCCGATGGCCCGAATGAGCTTCTGTACCTCGACCGGCCAAGCCTACTTCATCCTCGCCAAGACCGAGGTGCAGCGCGTCCGCCGCGAATGCAATCGAATCCTCAGGGAAATGGAGGCAGACAAATGACCAACCATGACCGCCAGCTCGAAAACGAACCGGCAGGGGGAACGAAGCCGAACTACACGCTCCGCCGCGTCAAGTTCGCAGTCGCCATCATCGGATTCGTGAGCAGCGTGACCCTGCTGTTCACGTGGCGTACAGCCGACTCGCAGACGGCCACCGTCCTCGTCAGCGCCGTCTACCTGTTGACCGGCCTATGGCTGACCGTGCGGTTCGCCCCACGAGATTAAAGACTTCCCACCAGCCGACAGTCCAACAAAACAAACCAATTAGGGATATTTTTCGCGGACATCCACGTTCACCATTGTCGGCTGGCGGGGACACATAACTGAATATCGACAAACAACAAATCCGCCACGGCGTTTACATACACAACCATTCTGTCGTGGCATTCGGTTGGGCGACGGTTCGCCCGTCCACGGATTCCAATCCTCTTCTCTCTAACTATCAAGAAGCAGGCATTCCGGTGTTTGCAAACCCCTTCAAGTCCGCCTGACGGCTTCCATCGCCGTCGGCCACGCCACCGACCGCGAACACGTTCAGGTCTGTGTTCCAACAGTCAAAGGGGCGCTCGGAATCCAAGGACGGCATCGGTTCGACTCCGACGCCAGCCACTCAGCCCCATCCACTCGTCAGGGTGGGGCCCACAACTTGCAACAAGCAAAGGAAAACCAATGAGCACTGAAATACAACGATTCGACTTCAAAGGCGCATCATTACGCACCTTGACCGACGAGGCGGGGGAGCCTTGGTTCGTCGCCAAGGACGTGTGCGACATCCTCGGCCACTCAAACGTGAGCATGGCGCTTGATCGTCTCGATGATGACGAACGGTCTAAGTTCAACTTAGGGCGTCAAGGAGAGACCAACATCGTTAACGAAGCCGGTCTCTACAGCCTCGTGCTTGGCTCCCGCAAGCCGGAAGCTCACGAGTTCAAACGTTGGGTGACGCATGAGGTGCTGCCCCAGATTCGCAAGACTGGCGGCTACATTCCCACCACGGACGTGGATGATGACATGACCATCCTCGCGAAGGCGGTGATGATCGGCCAACGCACCATGGAGGAACAGAAGCGTCGCATCGCCGCGCAGGAATCACACATCAATGAATTGGAGCCGAAAGCCCGGTTCGCGGACGCCGTAGCCGCGTCGGACGGCACCTGCCTGATCGGAGAACTGGCGAAGATGCTACGCCAGAACGGTTTGGACATCGGCCAGAACCGCCTTTTCGAGATTCTCCGACAGGACGGCTACTTGGGCAAGACCGGCTCGAACCGCAACGTGCCGACCCAGAAGGCCATGGACTTGGGACTGTTCCGCATCAAGGAAACCGCCATCACCCACTCGGACGGCCACGTGACCATCAACCGCACCGCGAAAGTAACCGGCAAAGGCCAGACATACTTCATCAGCCGCTACTGCCCACCCGACGACCATGAGTGACGATCTGCTCACGCCAAACGAACTTGCCACCATGCTCGGCATGAGCCCACGCACCCTCGCCAACTGGCGGAGCGTCGGCAAAGGCCCGCCATATCTGAAAATCGGCGTGGAACCGCCCGAAGGCCATCAGGACAGGCGCAAGGTCAGATACCAACGCGCCGTGGCCGAACGGTGGGCGCAGGCGCACGAATACCGAAGAACGGTGGCGAGATGAAAAAACGGCACGCTCATCCCGGCACACGGATTAAAAGCCGTCCGACCGTCACAAGCGACAGGAAAGCACGCGTCGACACCGGCAAGCCGACACTCACCCAGCAGGGAATCGACGTGGCCAAGTTCATCCACGACAACCACGCGCTCATCGAAAAACTTAGAAAGGGAACACGTTGAAACATGAATACACGTTCGAGGAACTCGCCGAACTGAGAAAAATCTACGACGAGTCAGGCGAAGCCGGTCTCGAACTCGACGAAATGCGGGCGTTGCGCATGGCCGGACTCCTCACGCAGGGCCTACCGGCGAAACCGGAAGCACCGTCGAAACGAGACTGCATCCTCGCGCACTGCAAGAAACGCATCGACCAGGGCAAAACGTTCGATGGCAAGGAAACCGCCGAAGCGCTCGGCATGAGCCAGAAAACAGTCGGCAACATTCTCGCCCAACTCCGCAAGGAAGGACTATTGCCGGCCTACGACCAGCATTCACCACGCAAGACACGGAAAACCACCACAACCGGAAAGAAGAAAGAAACCATGACCACCACAGTCCAGGAACAGAAGCCGGAAGCCAAGCCGGAAGAGCCGCGCATCATCATCGCGAACGCCTTGGTCGGCATCTTCGACGCGGTGAGCGCCTTGCAGCGCACCGCGTTCCAAGCCAACGACAAGGTGGTTTACGGTTTCGCCACGAAACTGCTCACCGGTGAATTGATGGACATCAAGGCCAACTACTCGAAGGACGCAAAATGAAGCTCAATTTCGACAGCAAGGATGGCGTTTTCACCCTCAAAGCCGAAAGCGAAGAGGAAAAAACCGCGCTCAAAACGTCGGCACCTGCCATCTGCAATCTCATCATCGATTTTTTTAACGGCGAACTCATGGACCTGAAAGCCAACTACAGCAAGGAAAACAAGTAATGGACAAGAAAACCCTCAACGACATCACCGAAAAATACGACAACACCAGTCCAGACCAACTCCGCGCCGACCTCGCCGTATTGACTGCGATCAACAAACGCAGCGGTGAAATCCTCAAAATCATCAAAACCGCATGGGAACACGACCACGACGGTGGAGACAAGGAAACCGTCAACGTCGCAGGCGTCGAAGCCGGAGAAATCAGCCTCGGCAAAGGCGGCAACGGCAAATACACGGTAACCGACGAACGCGCATACGGCGCATTACTGCACGACAACGATTTCATGATTCCAGGCGGACAGCCGGCGGCCGAACAAGTCTGGATGCCAAGACGTGAAGCGATGGACGCGAAATACCTCGAAGACATGATCCGCGACCACGGCGGCGAACTGCCGGACGGCGTGGAATGGAAGCCGGGCAGACCGGGCGTGGTCACGTTCCGCAGCACGCGCGGCTTCGTGGACAAACTGTTCAGCGCGGAACTCGCACCAACCGTCATGCGCCTACTGCTCACTGACGGATCGGAAAACAACACCACCAAGAAGGAAACCAAGGAATGAGCAACGAACTCACGCCAATTCAGCCGCAACCGCAACAGCAGATCACATTGCAGGACCAAATGGCTTTCGCCAAAGCGGTATGCCAATCCGACATCATCCCCACCGTGTATCGCGGCAAGCCCGCCAACATCCTCGTGGCGGTAGGCTACGGTGCTCCGCTCGGACTCACGCCGATGCAAAGCCTCCAGGATATCAGCGTCATCAACGGCAAGCCCACCGCTTCGGCCAGCTTCATCGCCAGCCATGTCCGTATGGCGGGCCACAAGCTCCGTATCAATAAGGATGAGAAGGCGTTGAGCGTGACCGCCACCATCGTGCGGTCCGACGACCCAGATTATCCGATCAGCGTCACGCGCGACAAAGCGTGGGCGCAGCAGATGGGCTTGCTCAACAAGGACAACTACAGGAAGCAGCCTTTGACGATGCTCACGTGGCGTGCGATTACCGCCGTGGCACGCGAAGCGTGCCCTGAAATCCTTTACGGCGTCCAATACTCGCCCGACGAACTCCACGACCTTGATACCAACAGTGACGTGCGGGCGGAAGTCGTTGACGATGAACAGCAGCCGTCACGCCAGAAGCGTCGCGGGTATGGAAGCCGCGCGCGCCAGAATCCAGTCGAACAGGCCGAGCAGCAGCCGCAGGCGTGCGCACCCGAACATGCTGAAGCCATCTTCACCATGCTGCGTGATTGCGGTGTCGCGTCGAACGAGGAAGCCGAGCAAGTGCTGTACCGGCTGACCGGCAAGCATGGGTTGACACCACGACAGGTCAGCCGACAGGACGCGGACAATCTGCTCGTCGCAGCCCCTGATTTCGTTAAACGGAAAATCATGCAGGCATTGCAGGAAATCCGCAAACCACAGCAGGAACAGGTGGAAGTCGTTGAAACGACCACCGCCGAACAGGAAAACACTGATAGCAAGGAGGCCGAGTGATGGCAGTGGAGAAGACCGATGCCACGATGATCCTAAATCGGCTCAGGATGGCGCGTGAGCTTGAAGATGAGTGTCTGAATCAGCTTGTCGATGCCGAGCCCGACGAGGACGGCATCTACCGTGACGTGCAAGGCGAATTATGGGTGCACTGCGCCGATGTGTGGAAGCAGCTTTTGTTCGACTATGACGCAAGAGCCCTCGATTTGGGCTGTGACAGGACTTGGGAGTCTCTTTTGAACTGCGATCCGATTGAAAGAATGCCGTTTCGTTTCATCACGCCGCTTACCGAGGAAAAGGAGAACTTCTGATGGCCGGAGAAACCGTTATCACGATCATTGGCAATCTGACCGCCGATCCGGAATTGCGCACGACGTCCGCTGGTGCGCAGGTCGCGTCGTTCACGATCGCCAGCACGCCGCGCTCCTGGAACCGCAGCACGAACCAGTTCGAAGACGGTCAGGCTTTGTTCATGCGCTGTAGCGCGTGGCGCGACCTCGCCACTCATTGCGCGCAGAGCCTCGCGAAGGGCATGCGTGTGATCGCGCAGGGCCGACTGCAGCAGCGTTCCTATCAGGCGAATGATGGTTCCAACCGCACGGTCATCGAATTGCAGGTGGATGAAATCGGCCCGTCCCTGCGTTATGCGACGGCGCAGGTGCAGAAGATGCAGTCAGGCGGATACCAGGGCGGCAACGCCAACGGTGGCGGCTATCAGCAGCCGCAGCAGGCACAACAGCAGTCGCAGGCTCCAGCCGATGATCCGTGGAGTGCGCCAGTAGAGCCTGAATTCTGATGCGCGAATGGTTGGAACCGCCGGACGTCGAACCGGTATGTCCCAGGCATGGGTGCGCGCTGTATCCGACGCGCCCCATCCCATGCCCCGAATGCGAAATCGAAGCCGAGGAACAGGAGGAATGATGCAGGAATTCGTCGTGGACATTCCACGGGACGAATGGTGGACGCAAAACCGTCGCGGCCACTGGCGAGTGAAATTCGCGCACACAAGCGCAGTCAAACAGCGTGCCATGGCATTCGCCAGATTCTGGCTCCAAAACGGCCACCACAGGCCACAACACTTCCCAGTGCACGTCACCGCGATCATCCACCCATTGACCCACGGGCGCTTCGACCCGGAGAACGCGGCGCCCATGGTCAAAGCCATCCTTGACGCGCTCACCGATACCGGCTTCTGGCCCGACGATGACTCAAAACACATCATCGGCCCCGACTACCGAGGTGGAGAACCAAGCATCCGAAAAGGCTGGTACCGAATCACAATCCGAATCGAAGAGGAAGAACACTAACCATGGCTACGAACGTGAGTGAAAAAGACAAGACGCTCAACGAGATCATCGACTGGGCGAAAAGTCGCTGTCATGAAGCCGGACTTTCCAGATTCGATGTCCGCAGAAAGAGCGACCGAGACTTCTTTGACGGCCAAGTTAACGCATTCCATGAAATGCTAGAGCTTTGCCGTTCCATGCTCGGCTATTCCGGCACCATGCCCACGGAAGTACCGAATCAAAGCGAGGATGCGAAATGAGCAGGACTGAGACCACCGCCATGCTGTCCAAGCTGGTCGAGAAGAGATTGAGGAATCAGACCGCGTTTTGGGCGAGTGAGGTCAATTTCGACCGGAACACGCCTGAAGAGCGGCGAGTGGATTACGTGGGATTCAAACCGTGGAACATCAACGGCGAGCCAGTGCCCGCAAGCGTGGAGAAAGGCTGCTTCGAGTTCTACGAGGTCAAGTCATGCATGGCTGACTTCACGAGCGGCAACGGCCTGACGTTCTACGGCGACCAGAACTATCTGGTCTGCACGAAGGAGCTGTGCGCCGATCTGGTCATGGGCAAGATGGTTCCCGAGCGCGTGAACGCGATCCTGACACCGGATTCGACCGGCTCGAAACTGATTCTCGGCCACGTGCAGTCATACAACGACATGTCATACAGGCGGCGTCCGGCAAGCGAAATCCTCTGGGCAATGGTCAAAGCTGACGGAAAGAGGACGAATTGAGCATCCTGCTTGACGAGGCCGACGCTTACGAGCGTGGCATGGATGATGATTTGACTTTCCAGACGGTTCGGGAGCTTGCCGGTACAGCGTGCATGGCTGGACGTTCCGCTCCACCAACCGCCGTTGAGATTGAGGCCGTGGCGAAACGGCTCTGCTGGAACAGCTGCGAATGGGATGGCGTCGATAGCTACGCGGCGAAAGACGAGGATGACGCATGGAATTATGCCGGTGAGATTCCCGGCTTCCATGAGGAATATATCAGACAGGTCAAGGAAATGCTCGAAGCCGAGCGGAAGGCGGTAACCGAATGAGTAAGACGATCAAATACGTGGAATGCGCCCACTGCGGAGAGGTTGTCGGCACATATTACGTGACCTGCCCGTACTGCGGATTCAAGCTGTCCGCGCGCAAGCCGACTGGCATGGATCCGCTGTATGGCATGACCGACAGCGAATTCTACAAGCGATTCGGGAGCATGTGATGGAAGATGTTGGAATTCTTCTCACGCCGCCACCGGACTTGGTGGAGATCGCGGAAGCATTGGACATCATGGCCAAGCCGCACGTCGGCAGCGGTTGGGCGAACCTCAACTTCGACGGCCTGCCATGCACCACGCCACGGCAGGAAGCCATCTGGATGGAACATAACGGAATCACAAGAGGGGAGGAATGAGCGATGGGCTATTTCCAGATTCCAGTCTCTTGGTATCGGGACGAAACGATGCTGAACCTCATGGACAAGAACCCCGCATCCATAGGCATTTACGTGATGATGATCTCTTGGTGCTCAGACAACAAAAGCTACGGAGACATACCATACGTAGACTTCCGATATGTCCTCGATGGTGAAGATGAAGAGCTTCAGGCGCTCATAGATGCAGGACTCATCACGAAGACCGACAAGATTCGTCTGCGCGAACCCGTCTACCACATCAAGAGCTTCAGGCGCTTCGACCCGCGATCAAGGGAGCCGATCAGCAATAAGCTTCGCAAGGCCGTGTATGAGCGTGACCATTGCCGTTGCGTCGAATGTGGAGCCGCCGATCATCTGAGCCTTGACCACATCATTCCGTGGAGTCTTGGCGGCGAGGACACCATGGAGAATCTTCAGACCATGTGCCGTTCATGCAATTCAAGGAAGGGGAACAGGGGCGATGTGGTTCAAGGTGGATGATTCGTTCTTCTCGAACCCGAAGACCGCGATGCTGTCGGACGGGGCTACCGCATTGTGGCTCCGTTCCGGCTCATGGTCGGCACAGCAATTGACGGGCGGGTTCGTGCCAGCCCGCATGGTGCCGATGTTCCGTGGCTCCGATGATTCCGTGCGCGAACTGTGCGATGTCGGATTGTGGGAGCGTGACGATGAACGGGATGGCTATTGGTTCCACGATTGGAGCGACTACCAGCCGGACGGGGAGGAAGTGGACGCTCTGCGCCGGAAGCGGAGCGAAGCGGGCAAGAGGGGCGCGGACCGTCGTTGGAAACGGAAAACCGTTGACGAAAATGGCAAAAATGGCAAAACCGATGGCAAATGCCATGGCAAACCTATGGCAAACGCATGGCAAACCGATGGCAAGTCGATGGCAAACTCATGCCCCGTTCCCGTACCCGTACCCGATAAGAAAGAGAAAGAAGAATATTCTTCTTCTTTCTCCAAAGAAAGCGTGAAGGATTTCGGTGAATCGCGGGAGTGCGGCGAAACCGACAAGACGCTAGCCGTGGAATATCCGAACCTCGACCTCGAATCCGCATGGCTCGCATTCGCAGACCGTCACCAAGACGAAACACGCTCCGTCAACGACTGGACACGACTCTGGAAAGGCTGGTGCCAACGCCGCGCCAACATGAGTGGCATACCACCGTCGAAACGACACGTGCACACGTGGCAGTGCGAACACGTGCTGCAAGCGCTCGGACGAAACAGGGAAACCGCCACGCCAGACCAACGAGCCTGCCAGATGGCGAAACAACTCAACAAGGAGCAATGAAATGAACAGCAGAACCACCAGTCATCCAACACCCGAAGAACTAGCCAAAGCATGGCGAGAAGGCTACGCCGCAGGCTGGAAAGACCAGGAATGCGACTTTCCGCCACACACAAGCGAAAACCCATACAAGG
>ENA-ORVG01004146-ORVG01004146.1-human-gut-metagenome-genome-assembly--contig:-NODE-4146-length-10213-cov-12.919079_pt1 | contig 10213 bp, 6 predicted proteins | sample MGYA00242091_ERZ509233 | MGnify/ENA primary metagenome ERZ509233 (study PRJEB26280, sample SAMEA2338840) | human gut metagenome | biome: human gut; feature: human-associated habitat; material: faeces... | reverse complement strand
CAGTCCTGCGCAAGACGGAGGCCACATTAAGTGGCCTCCTTTGCGTGCGGAACTCGCGATGAACCTTATATGCCTCCGCCCGGACAGACGCCTTGTTGTTGGAGCGCGGCTTGTCATGGGGTGGTAACCGCAGCATATATAAGTCGAAGACCACATCTTGTGGCCTTCTTTGTATCCGGAAGCCGTGTCCCAGAATTCACGTCCGGAGTGGGATGTAGCTTCCGCTTACGGCCCCGTTGGGAAACTGCATCCCACTCCGATCGCAAATTCCGGGTCGCATTATCCACCAGAGCCCTCAACCGGAAACCGCATCCCATTCCAAAGGCGAATTCCGGGACACGGTTTTCGAGACCCCGCCCATCCGGAAAGCCCGTCCCGCTCTGAATACATCCGGACATGGAATATCCGCTTATTAGGCCTTCCAGCAATAAAGGGGCGCCCTCCCGGGCGGTGGGCACGAAGTTCATCGCGAGTTCCGCACGCAAAGGAAGCCACTTAATGTGGCTTCCGTCTTGCGCAGGACTGTAGAGCAGGGAACTTCGTGCCCGCCGCCTGGGAGGGCGTTGCATTTAGAAGACGGACCTAGCGCTTATCCCGCCGGGACAAAAGCAGCGCAGCCATAAAAGCGATGATCGCAAGCGTCAGCAACACCAAGAGCAATGTGAGCGTGCTGTCGCCGGTTGCCGCCAGGCCAAACAGGCCGGGGCTCTTACTGCCAGCTGGGCGTACGGGAATCTTCTCGCCATCATCCTCGGCGGTAATCTCCCAGCGAATGGTCTTGCCTGCGTCGGCAAGCTCGTTGCCGACCGACGTCGGGACACTTAGTTGCAAGTTGAGCACCGTGCTACCATCGTTCGTAAACGTTGCGACTTGCGTGGGATGTGCGAACACACTACCCGGAGTTCCCGTCTGGAGCCAACCTGCAGACGCATCGCCCGCCGACGCCGTTAAGGTAATGGGCGACAGCAAGTGTGCCGTCTCGTGATCGACAACGGCCCGCACAAACACGCGTACCTGGGACTTTACGCCCGTGGCACGAACCTCGATCTGCTGCTCACGCACATCGCCGGGCATTAGATCTTTAAAGGCTGGAAACAGATCGGGCTCCCCCGAGGAGCCCGTCGCCCCCGAGACCGTCAGCTGGCGCGCATTTCCGTCATACGCAATCGCGGGAGTATCGGCGAACGCACGGGCAGGAACGGCGAGCGCGACCACGCAGAAAATGGCCGCGACCACGCAACGCAAGGAGCGCGCAACGCCTTTGCGAATTGGGAACGCCATACTTACGCACCTCCATGCGGCGGCACCAGCACGCCATCATTGACCTTGCAACCCCATGCCTCTTTAACCGCATCGTCGGGCGTTGATTGAATTGCCTGGGTCGAAATGTCAACGACCAGGTTCTTGCCATCCGTTTTCTTCTCGTCCACGCTCCTGATGAGCACGCCGGTTTCGCCCATCGGCGCAACGGGAGACGTCCAGTAGTAGAACCCGTCGGAAGCGACAACCCAAGACCTGGCGCTGTTTGTAGTGGAGGCGTTGGACACCTTGTCCCACTCAATGACGTAATCTTTGCCAGCAACCGGCTCATCCCACAAGCGTGCGCCATCCTGGTCCTGCCAGTAGATATCCACCGCAACACGCAGGTACGCCGGTGCTGAGCCGCTATTTTTAACCGCAACGTCGCTCTTTACATTATTGTCGCGATTCTCGTCCACCGAAGGCGACACCGAGCCAAAGCCAAACTCGTTGACCAGCACGCCCGTAACCGAAAGCCACGCAAAGGTGCCGGCAGCGCCGGCCAAAAGGAGAACGCCGGCAAGGAGGGCGACGATCCGCTTGCGCTTAGTCATCCTAGTCCTCCCTCCTCAGCGTGCCGTTTTCCCAAACATTCTTGGCACGCGAGCCGCCATCGACCCATTTGTCCTTCGCGCGCGTGTTGACGCACGTCACCACGGTGTCGCCCGCGCTCGAGGCGGACGAGATGGTCAGCTCGGCAGATTTACCGGGCGCCTTGCCCGGCGTGCTCAGTTCACCCTCGTAGCGCCATGCCCAAGCCGTATCTTCCTCGACGGTATAGATGCCCGTCGGCGCGGCAAATTGCACGCTGCCGACATACCAGGTCTCACCGTTTTCCTGCTGCCGCTTATCGACCTTCACCTCGGCCACGCGCGTCTCGGGAGAGGCTCCCTCCGCCGTCTTCGTCACCTTAAAGCGGAACGTCTGTCCCATAGCATTAGCATCGGTGGTCTTTTTGACGATCGTCAGCGCATGGGTCTTGGCGAAGTCGAACACGGCATTGCCGTCGCCTTGCTCCCCTTCGCCCGTCGTCTTGGAATCCAGGCGGTTGGCCAAGTCGAACGAACCGTTACCCGAGCCCAGGCTGTAGAGGGAGACAAGCTTGCCGTTTACGGGTTCCTCCGTCACGGATGCATTGGGGCCATAGCTCGCCTGCTTAACCGTGACAGTCAACTGCGTTCCCATAAACGGCTCGGCAAAGCAAACCTTAAACGGCGCCTTATCGGCATTGTCATCGACCGTATTGGCAGCAGTGGGATCGAGCAGCCACTTGAGCTTCGCGGTCATGGCTACGGGGTTCGCAGCATCGGACGTGTCGTTGGCGGTCACGCGATACGTCACGGGATACAGATCCATGTCTCCCGTGATCGGCTCGCCCTTAAACCCATTCCAAGACTTCGCAGTGCCATCGGCACCCACATATCGCCACTCCAGGAAGAGCTCGCGCACGTCACCGCTGGTCGCCGCCCGCCCATCGAGCTGCGCAACGATCTTGGAATAAGCGTCCGGGTCATACGCGACGGACTTTTGCTCCATCACGGGATCGCCCTTGTCATCAAAGACCGGGTTGCCACCCTCATCCATCTTGGGAACATCGACGTCATGAACGAAACCCGCGCCCGTCGCTCGCTCGTCGTCCGAGTCGACCGTCGCCGTAAAGATGACCGACCCGTCGACACCGTGATAGCGCACCTTATGCGGCGCGATCTTGTACACCGCGGTGTAGGTCACGCTCTCAAAGGGCTCGCTGCCCTCGAGGGGATACTTCTCATCGTCAGTCATCAGACTGTACTGCCCGTCATTGACATAATCGCGCGACCAGCCGACAAAGTCGTACTTGGTGCCGTCAGTGCCCTCAACCTCCTCGGCGGCCTTGACCTCAAGAGAAATCTGATCGCCGGAATCAGCGCGGCCGAGGCTACGAACAAGATCGGGATTCGCAAGTTTAGAGTCGATGTTCGATTGAACGGTAACCAGGCTGGGACGGTAGACCGGGTACAGCTCCATGGGGGCCCTGACCACGGTAGAAGCACTCACCATACTGATGCCCTCCGACCAAGCGACATAGCCCTTGCCAGGTGCCGGCTGGGCTTCCGTCCAGCCCACGAAGACGTTGAACGCACCTCCTGTATCCGCATCGATAGTGCTGACGTCATAAGTAGGCTTCGGGATGCCGCCATCAAGGTTGCCGAGCATATCGCCTTTCTGAGCAACTTTGCCATCCACATCTTTGGCATTGAGATGATACACGACCGCCAACGGCGAATAGTACGCTACAAATGTATAGACGCCGCCGGGTTTCACCTGATAGGAATATGAGTTATTGCCGTTAGATTTGAGCTCTTTAACCTCACCATTCGGGAGTTCGATTTCGACCCTGTCCAGCTTGTATCGCTCGCTGCCGGACTTGTATACCGTCGTTTCGGTATCAGGAGTCACCGTTGCCGTGGCGGGATCGGTGTCCGCATTGAGAGCGGGGGTGATGTCATACCTAGGAACATTTACCTCGGAAGTGCCCTCAAAACCGGCGCGATGCAGGTTGGTGGTGTAGTTGACGTCGTACTTTGCGTAGACGGGATAAGCATCCTGACACTTGGTGACCTTGGAGTCAGGTGTCGCCAAGTATGGCGCCGCCTTTTCCGGATTGCTCGTCACATAGGGGTCGTTGGCGACATCATAGATATATTTCCAGACGGCAGAATCCTTCTTGACCTCGGCGGTCGAAATCCAGCCCAGGAACTTATAACCCGGCACCGCCATCTCGGCATCAGTCGGCGAAGACTCAAGGGTCAAGGGGCTTTCATAAGAACCAGTTGGCTCATCCTGCGGGTCCCCTGTTGCCTCAACCGAAGTGTTCACGTGCGGGTAGTAATACGTGTACGTAGGGTCTGATCCATTCACCTTATTTTGCAGCAGGTTGCTTTCGTAACGACGCGTAGCGGCCTTCAGGATTGTGTTGTCCTTGTTGTAGAAGTTAACGTCTGTAGTAATCATCGCGCGAACGTAATACTTCGTATCGAGATCCAGCATCGTGCTTTCGATGGGATTTTTCACATACGTCCAGCAGCCATTGCCGCGCTCAAGCGTCCAGAAATTCAGGCGATAGCGATCATTCACCAGTTTGACCGTTACGTTCAGCGAAGCCGAAGTCCAGGTATCGCTTAGCGTTGCAGCGCCTGGAAAATCGGTATCGGCATAGAGGTCTTTTAGAGTATCGGCTCCCGTATCGTTTTTAACGTTGTGCGAGTACGCATTAAGGGGACTCACGACAAGGGTTTCCTTCGTGAAGCGCGTGTCACACGTTTCGTCATACCTATCCTTTATACCGTGGTCAACATGCTCCGGACCCCAGTGGACGACGTTTTCACGCACGAAGGTACTACCGAGGTTTTCCTCAAAGGGCGTTTGATAGCGATTCCAAACGGAACAAAGTAGCTTGCTGTCCGTAAACCCATGGTTGGTATAAGCCCGAACGTAATAATCCACGCGGTACTCAAAGCGCGCCGTATAGGTGTGCAGCACGGTTAGATCGACATCGGCAGGGAGTGTATAGCTGGGGTCTCGGCTTACGCGGACCTCAACCGTGGACCCATCGGCGACCTGCTTGTTTTCGTACCAGCCCAGGAAGCGATACCCATCGGGCAGCTTGCCGCCCTCGGACAGGGGCGTACCGTCCGTGTCGCGCACCTGTACCGTGTAGACGCTGGTGCCGTCCCCGGCAGTCTGGACGTCGACTTTGGTTTTGCCAACGCCGTCACGTAGGGTCTCATTGTCGATTTTGTCCTGCTCATTGCCCTCGAACACCGTCATGATGTTCGACACGTAGTCGCTGTACACGGGATAGAAATCGGTGGGGCCGACCACGGCAATCTCGCTGCCCACGGGATAGAATGCTCCCTTGTTTTTCAGATCAGCCAGCTGATCTGAGGTAATGGCAGCATAGGCGCCATTCATGCTCTTATCGGCATTCGGCTGCGTGGTCCATCCAATAAACGTCGCGGTAGGCGGCAAGCCGCCGCGATCCGCGGGGGCAGCGGGCGTCAAACCGACGCCATAGCGGTACCAGTCCGTAGACTGATCGTGCGCCTTGCCGTCTTTCCAATTGAGCATCTCGCCCTTAACGTTATAGAACAGCACCTGCGCCTCGTATGAAGCGATAAAGAGGTCATTGCCCTTGAAGCCCTCACTCTCGGCATGATCCTTGCCGTTGTCGGCAGTGTAGATAGACGTCGCCTCGTGCTTCGTGTTGTCCTGAACGCGCTTGCCATCTTTCACCGCAGCGTCATCGGTCTTGCCGTCAAACCAGCTGTTGTCTTGTCCAATTCGATTCGCACGCACATCGCGCTCGCGGAACCAGCCCATAAAGCGGTAGCCGCCGTTCGCTTCGCTCAGCCCCGCAGGCTTTGCGGAGGTATCCTGCCTGAACGTCACCGAGGTATCGCCCTGGGCCAAGCCCTGAGCAGTTCCCGCCAACACGGCACTCACGGCAAAGGCGTACGGATCCGTGGTCGCCTGGTCTTTGCCAAGTTTGGTCTTCTCGATTGTCGCGGTACCCGCGCCGGGAAAATCAATCGTCGCCTTAACGCTCTGGCCATGCACGGGGATATTCAGCCTGTAATCCATCGCCCACTCGTTGGCATGCGAACCGCCAAGGGCCTCATCGTTGGCGGTCGAGCGCATGGTGCCGGCGCAAAAGTCATAGTCGTGCTGTTCCCACAGCTCGCGCGTGGTGTAGCGCTCGTCATCCCACGGGCCGTAGCCGTCGCCCTTGGTGGTACCGTCGCCGCCAAACGAGGGGATCTTCTTTTTGGCAGGATTGCCCTGGCTATTGCCGGAAAGGCTCACACTCGGCTTAAAGTAACATTCGGTGACCGTGGCATCGCCCTTGTTGGCGCGCGCAGCAATACCGCCCAGGTTCACGTCGTTTTGGATGATGGGGATCACGGCGATGGGGTTGTACTGACGCGAGCTCAAGTCACCCGCAAAATGGCTGCGGACGAGCTCGTTGCCCTTTTCAGTCAAAATACGGCCCGCCAGGCCACCCGTCCACGCGCGCGTCACGGCGACAACACCCACGTACGACGCGGCATAGCTGTAGCACTGCGCCGTCGAGAAGCAGTCGATGATCTTGGCGTCGCCCGCCATGCAGCCCACAAAGCCCGAGGCGTACACGTTGTTGCCGCCCAGGGCGCCGACGGCCACATCGTATTTATTGGTGACGTCGGTCATGCCCTTCTCGGCAATCGAGCCATCCTCGTTGCGCGTAGGCGTCACGCGGCAATACTCGATGGTCGACTCCTTAACGTAGCCGGCAAACGCCGCCATATACAGGCCCTCGCCACCGATTGCCTGTACGCCCGAAGTCGTGTTGTTAACGGCGCGGCCACCACGGACCTCGCAGTTGTAGAGTGTGCAACCATCGAGCTCGCCGGCAATCAATCCACCCTCAAAGCCCGCGTTAGTAATCACGTTGAGCATGTTGTTGGCGCACGTAACGTGCAGGGTGCTCTCCATGACCATAACGTTTTCAAAGTGTGTTTTGACGGCCTTGCCCACGATAATGCCGCCGCGGAAGTCAGCCCAAATGTTGGCGTCCTCGACAAGGAAGTTCTTGATGGTGGCGCCGTCGGTCTCAGCAAAGAAGCCCGTATCGCGCTCGGGGTCCAAGACCTTATTCTCGTAGTTCAGGCCCTTCACGGTATGGTTTTGACCGTCAAAGACGCCCTTAAAGGGATGTTCTTTGTTGCCAAAGGAGAGGTGCTTGACTGTATCCGCAACAATGGCGTTCATATCATCATCGTTAAGAACGATATCGTTATCGAGATAGACGCGCCACTGCGATGTGTCGCGCTGACGCGACAGCGCGACACACGCCAAGAAGTCGTTCCTGTTTGTGATATGGAATTCGGTCTGTTCCTCGGCATGCGCTGCCGCCGGCAGCACCATAACGCAGCAAAGGGCAATCGCCGCGACGGCAACCAGCTTGCTGAGCACACCTCGGTTTCTGTTCTTGATCTCCATGGGCTAGTTCGCCTCCGGCCAGCCCACGACGTCGAGTACGTCGAGGACGGTATCGTTTGCCTGCTGGTTTTTGGCCTGCACGGCCTGGACGTCGATATCGAGCCTGTATGAGCCGCCGCGCGCGGCATCGTGGTAGTCGCCCACAAATCGCAGCGAGTCCATGAGGCTCTCCGTCATGGCACCGGAATCGAGCACGCCCCCGCGTCCGGCCAATCCGCGGTAGTAGTACCACCCATCGCCGCCATCGATCCACGGGGACCCCTCGCCCGCGTTCACGTGAAAGGCGACGTTGCCCGAGGCGTCCGCACTCGAACCGTCGGGCGCCACCGACGTCATGCGCAGACGAGCGCGAACGTACTCAGGCTGCGCGCCGGCGTTCTCCACGCGCACAATGCGGCTGATGTCAGAGCCCCCGGCCTTGGTATCGGGATAGTCGCCGCGCTCGTCGGCCTCAAACGGAATCTCCTCGCCCTGCTCGTTTAGGGTGTATTCGCAGACTCGTACCTTCACGCTGCCAAACGATAGGACGTTGTTCGCCGGAACCATATCAACGGTAAAAGCCAGCGTGCCACACAGGCACGCCAGGGCCAACAGCGCCATCGCGGCAAGCGCCAAGGTGCGTTTCTGATTGTCGGAAAGATTGTTGAGCATTACGTTCGCCAATCGTCGATCAAAAGGGGACCGAGATCCCGGCCCGAAAATGGGGATGGGGAGCGGGCTGGGATCTCAGTGGGGGTGGGGCTACTACTGGTTCTTAATGGTATTAGCCCAAGTCTTGGCCTGAGTGACGGCGTTGTCAGCAGCGCTGGTGTTGCCGTCCGTCTGGTCGGCTCCGAAGATGTAGGCGGAAACCTTCATCGTGGGGTTCGTGGCGACCATGGAGCCCTCCAGGGTGCCCGGGAACACAACCCTGCTAAAGAGCTCGCCGGTGTAGACGTCCTCAGTAGCGCTCTTGGCGGGGAGGGCAACAGGTTTGTCATCGGTAGCACCCTTGGCGTACATGAACAGACCGCTCAGGTACTGGTCGTCGGCAGAGGAGGTCACCTGTCCATCAACCGGCTTCCAGTTGTCGTTGAGGGCGAAGTACGGGGTGTTCTTGGCAGTGGTGTCATCCTTGACCATGGCGTTCTTCACGTAGATGAACACGTAGGCGTCGTCTGAGCCCTTCGCGATGCCAACGTTCGGGTTCTTATCGGTGCTGGAGCCAGGAACAATCTTGGAGTTGTCTTTCCACTTGGTCTCGAACAGATAGGCTTTGTCGGTATTATTATCGGTGCCAGGCTTATCGGGCTGGTCGGGATCGGGCTTCTTTTCGGGAATGTTGATGCTGCCCACCGTAAACACGTTGTTCAGCGTCTGCCTGGCTGTCAGCCATGCATAGGTGCCCACGCCGGCAGCCAGCACCAGCAGCAGCAGGGCGGCAACGATGCCGTAGCGTTTTTTCTTCTTGTTTTCCATCGTTCTCTTCCTTTCGAAAACCGACTTCCCCGGCAACGGCCCTTGCCGCCGCCGACACCTCTCCCTGCTGCTATGAACGCCGCTCTCTCACATGCGCGCGGGTATGCTTGCCCGCAGGCTCGTCGGGAACCATCCGATCGAGCACTATCGACGCCGCGACCAGCAGCGCCAGAACGGCCACCACAACAAGCAAACCGGGCATCGTCGTGCAATATGCGTTAACGAAGCCCAGGTAAGGGACACAAAAAGAAACGACGCCGATCACGCGTGAAAAAGGCGTCTGCTCGGCGTCGTGCATGATGCTTCCATCTGCATTTTTGTTTGCGATTCCCTGCGTGCTGATCGTCTGCGCCACAGGGTCGACCTCGTACACCTGGTGGGTCACTACGGCGCCGTCCGATCGGTAAAAAGTTGCATTGTCGCCCACGGCAATATCCGATGGCTCAACCTGGCGAACAAACACCATGGAGCCAACGGGAAGCTTGGGCTCCATAGAGCCCGAAAGCACTGCAAAAGGCGTGTATCCAAATGCGCGGGGAGCAAAAGAAACAACGGCAAGGGCTATGACAAGCGCAAGCGCCAGACTGCTAAGAAGTGCAATAAAACGTTTGAGTCCGCGAGTCATCAAAATGATTAATCCATCCCCATCGAGGCCTTATTCGATCCCCTGAAGGGGCAGTCGCTTTCCTCGGGCACCGCAAGGCACTAAAAAGTGAGTTCGAAAAAAAGCCAATTTGAATTCTTTTCGTAACAAAAACGTTAGCGATGTCCTGCATTTTTATCAAGCTCTCAGCGCCAAACGCTACCAATTTAGGCGTAAGCGGTCATTTATCCCCATACCGGACTGCCATATCCAATATCTACTACTAACCCCCTACGCATCTTCTTCATAGGGGGTCTGTTTTTTGAATATCTAAAAGAATGCGCCCCCCCCCGACATTAAAACATACTGCCCTATGTCTTATTTATTTTTAACCCCCCTGCGGGTTTAAGGCAGCCCATTGTAGTTCGCAGCCCATACCTTCTGGAAGGCGTGTCCCAATCTTCAGGTCCGGAGTGGGATGCGGTTTCCGCTTGTGACACCGATGGGAAAGCGCGTCCCACTCCGATCACAAATTCCGGGTCACATTTTCCGCCAAGGCTTCAACCGGAAACCGTGTCCCATTTCTCAGCCGAATACTGGGATGCATTTTCCACTGAGCCCCTCAACCGGAAAGTGCATCCCATTCCAAGCCTTGATTCCGGGACATACTTTCCAAGACCCCGCCCATTCGGAAAGCCCGTCCCGCTCTGAATACATCCGGACATGGAATATCCGCTTATAAGGCCTTCCATCAATAAAGGGGCGCCCGCCCGGCGGCGGAATATAAGGTTTATCGCGAGTTCCGCACGAGCCGGAGAGCACTTAATGTGCTCTCCGTGCGAGCAGGACTGT
>ENA-ORVG01004143-ORVG01004143.1-human-gut-metagenome-genome-assembly--contig:-NODE-4143-length-10224-cov-9.045236_pt1 | contig 10224 bp, 10 predicted proteins | sample MGYA00242091_ERZ509233 | MGnify/ENA primary metagenome ERZ509233 (study PRJEB26280, sample SAMEA2338840) | human gut metagenome | biome: human gut; feature: human-associated habitat; material: faeces... | reverse complement strand
ATAGAAAAAAACAGTAAAATTGATATTCATGAAATTGCAATTTTGTTAGGTGTCAGCGAAGGAGAAGTGGCAAATGAAATTGCAGATATGGAAAAGGAAAAAGTTATTTGCGGTTATTACACTTTAATTGACTGGGAAAAAACCAGTGATGAAAGAGTTACTGCCCTTATTGAAGTAAAGGCTACGCCACAAAGAGGCAGCGGATTTGATGAAACAGCAGAGAGAATCTACAAATATGATGAGATAACATCAGTATATCTTATGTCAGGCGGCTTTGACTTTACTGTAATTATTGAAGGTAAGACTATGAAGTCGGTTGCACAGTTTGTAGCTAATAAACTCTCACCGCTTGATGCAGTGCTTAGTACATCAACACATTTTGTACTTAAAAAATATAAGGATTACGGCATTGTCCTTGATGCAGAACAGAAAGATGAAAGGATGCTGGTTACACCATGAGAAATCCACTGTCAGATAAAATCTTAGGAATAGAGCCATCGGGAATAAGGAAGTTCTTTGATATAGTAAGTACCGAATGGAAGGTCAACGTCAAATACTGCCTTTCCATCTTCTCCACTAACTGCTTTTCCAAGTAAGGTATCTGCCTTTACAATCACTTCTTCATGTGCCAGAATATCTTCTTTTGCATAGATACCAAACTCTGCACCTGCCACAACCGTTTCTGTCTCTGCATCCTGTTTTACTACGGACACTTCCACTTTCTGGCGGTCATTCTCAAAGGTTGCTGTCTGCTCAATAACTGGTGTTTTCTGGTCTTTGTATTCAAATGTTACTGTCTGTGCTTCTTCATTTAACACAAAGCCCTCTGGTGCTGTCTTTTCAACAATCTTATAGGTTCCAAGTGGAAGGTCTGTGATCTGTGCCTTTCCATCTTTATCTGTGATAATAGTTCCTACCAATGCCCCAGAAGCATACTCCAGGATACGGTTTTCGTTATCATCTTTCTGGAAGTCTGCTGTATAAATATCCTCGGCAGCATATACCTCAAAGACTGCTCCCTCCAGAGTTTCTTTCTGATAAGCAAAATCATCTTTGTAACCATTTAAGACCTCGCCTTGTTTTACAATGTTCAGTTCTCCCTTGACCGGATGATTCTCGTATGCAATCTCAATGATCACATCGCCGGAAGTTCCGTCCATCTGATATGCTGTATTGGAATCTACATCCACCTCATAGTAATTCTCATTGAGCGTATATCCATAAGGTGCGTTCACTTCCTCAATACGGTAATGTCCGATCTTCAGATTCTGTGGAAGGATTAAGTATCCCTGCTCATCTGTAAAATAAGATTTGTGTTTTACCGTCGTCGGATACGTTGTTACCTGCTCCACATACTTTTCTGTATCCAGGTTAAAAATCTTAAACTCCGTATTTTTCTGAAGGACTGCTTTCTTTGTCTCATCGTCCTGTTTGATGATCTTCAGCTTCGCTTCAAACTCTTTGTCAAGCAGCACCCTCCATACCTGCGGTGTAGTCGGATGATTCTCTGTAATCTGTACGATGAAATCATTGACCGGAGTGTAATTATGTGGTGTGGTTGTTTCACGGACGATGTATGTTCCATAAGGAATCGCAATACTGCGGGCATACCCTTTCTCATCCGTAAAGATCTCTGTTGCACCATTTTCTCCAATCACTACCGGCTTGGCAGAATCAAAGTCATAGCTGCCATCTTTTTTTACTGTCAGGGATGATACCAGATAAGCGGTAAATCCTGCACCTTTCAGTAAATCGGCATCTGTCTTTCCGTTGTTCGCTGCCTTGATGATTTCAAATGGCTGCTTCATCACCTGTTCCAGAGACAGGCAGTCACGCTTCACTTCCGCTACAAGATCACCCTCGTAGTTGCAGATCAGATCATGTTCTTCTTCATCTGCCAGGTAACCCGTTGACGGAGTAATCTCTTTTACATAATAATTACCAAGATATAATCCATCTACGGAAGCCTGTCCATTCTTATCCGTTGTAAGAGTGTCAACCTGCTCGCCTGCTTTGTAGATCACGCCAGTTGCTCCATCCGGATGGACAATATCCTCACGGGCATACAGTCCATAGACCGCCTTTTCTAAAGTAGCGTCTCCCTGTGGAACTGCCTTCTTAGTTTCTTTGTCCTGCTTCTGTAAGGAAATCTTTGCTGTCACACGCTCGTTTTTGAAGGTATGCTTAAATGTCAGTTTTGCTTCCTTATCGTTTGTATAAGAAAAGGCAAACGTATAAACATCATCCGCATTTCTCAAATAGCCTTCCGGAGCCTGTACTTCTTTTACATCATAAGAAAATCCCAGCGGCAGGTCTGCAGTGAACTTCGCCGTTCCATCATTGCCAGTTGTCACTTTCTCAATCAGAGTTCCTTTCTTTACGACAACCGTTCCATCTGCATTTTTAATGTCACTGGCTGCATAAAGTCCAAAAATTCCTCCATCCAGAGGATTTTCCGTATCCTTATCCTGCTTTGTCACAATCACTTCTGCTTTCTGTCTGTCATTCGTAAAGGTTGTCTCAGAAAAAACAACATCTACATTCTGTCCTGCATAAGAAAGAGTGACTGACTTTTCTTCCCCGGCATTATAAAATCCGGTCGGAGCCTGTTTTTCTTTGACGATATATGTACCAAGATGCAGGTTTTTCAGAATGACCGCCCCATTCGAGTCTGTTGTCAGATTCTCTTTGACCAGATCACCCTTGCTGTAAACCTTGGCACCATAAGCAGTTTTAATATCTGCTCCGGCATACACGTCATAAATCGCACCTTTCTGTCTGCGTTTCTCATACTTAAATGTTGTTCCATTCTCGGTGACATTTGCACCTGTCAGAACCTGACCTTCTTTATAAACAGTCAGCTGTCCCATCTGTTCTTCATCCGGAACAGTCACAGTTGTTGTTTTACTGACTTCCAGTTTTACGTTGTAGGCAGTTGCATTGATACGGTATCCTGTCGGAGCTGTAATCTCTTTTAGATATACGGTATCCTGTGTCTTAATGATCTGTACGGACGCTTCCCCATTCGCATCGGTTGCCGGTAACTTTGTGATCAGATTTGTACAGTTTGCATCACTGTATAAACCAAACACGGCACCTGCCAGCTTTGCGTCTGCTTTTGCATCTTTTTTAATCACCTTCACACTTGCGTGCTGCACCCAGGTTACTTTGAAGTCCACATATTTCTCATCATCAACACCTTCACCAAATACCAGGGCCAGGTCCTGTGAACCAGATCCGGTACTGATCTTATACGCAGAATAATCTTTTGTTACACTGCCTTTCATCGTTGCCGACCAGTTTCCTGCGACATCCTGTACCTGTGTAAGAGGTGCAGATAAGTAAAACTTGGTTCCACCACTGATTTCTACTGCTTCACCAGCTTTGCTTGTCTTTCCGGTTGTCACATTGTGAAGTTTCACACCACTTGGAAGTTTCATTGTGATACTCTGCAGTTCATCTGCTTTAAAAGTGATTTCCTTTGTTCTCTGGCTGTTGCCATCTACATAAGCTGTCACATTTGCATCAGAAAAACTCATATCTACATCTGGAATCTCCGGCTGTGAAATACAGTAATTATACAGTTTCATTGCAAGTGTCTTTGCTGTACCGCTTGCACCGGAAAAGGCAGAATCTCCACCATTAGCATAAGATGCTGCCAGATGTACCAGAATAAATCTGGCACCTGCACTCAGGTTTCCATATCCATTTTCCTCTGTGAAAAATCCTTCATCACCAGAAGCCTTTGTGCCATAGTAACAAACCTTTGCCAGCTTCTTACCGTCACTGAGCTTTGTAATGTCATAAGTACCACTTCCCGGACTGGATTTAGAAGGCTCCACACAATATGCTGTTGCAGAAACATTACCAAACTGAACCGTATATTTGTAAGTCAGGTAACTTCCATATCCGTAGTCTGAATACTGATAACAGGTTCCTCTTGTCACTGTAACTTTCTTGGTACTCTGTGTTGCAATGTCTGTTGCCATGAAAGTAACCGCTTCTCCTTCTTCCATAGAATAAAGGGCGATGCCGTTCTCCGCTGCCTGATCCATTACTTCTGAAACAGTCAGACCGGATTCTTCATCTGTCGTCACTTCCTGGTCATCTGTAAGATCTGTTACAATCTCTTTTGACCCATCCGAATCAGCATCCTCCGCATTTCCGGAATCTTCTGTTTCACCGGCATTTCCTTCACCAGCTGTATTTTCAGAAGAACTCTTTGTCTGTGCTTCTGTTTCCGGCTCTTTTACTGTAATATTTCTGCTTACTCTGTAAGCTGGGTGACCGCTGACTGGCTCTACTGCATAGACAGCTTTGTAGGTATCCGGTGTATGTACGTCAAAATCTGTACCAGCTTCACTTTTTGCTTCATGGAATAAAACTTTCACCTTTTTTTCATTCACGCCCTCTATACCGGACAGATCGACTTCCACCTCAAATTCTTCTCCATAGGGAATCTCAATATCCTTTGCTTCCACAATTTCATCTTTATCAAGAGTATCCTGCACATCCTGCAGTTCCGGATATTGCTGTTCAAATGAAGTTGGTTCTGGTTCTAATTCAGAAGCAGAAACCGTGACTGGTTGAACGATAACAGACGCCAAAGTTGCAACTGCCATAAATCCCGACAAGAATCTTTTAAATCGCATTTTCATTTTGACTGAATCCTCTCTTTCTTCAATAATTTACTCCACTTTCATTCAGGCTTACACCTGCATGAATCAATCATAGGAACCACCTCCCTTGTGTCTTGGATTGACTTTTAAATAAAAGCAGGATTGAGCTATTAAGCCGCAAGAGGTAATTCGTAATCATTCCTGCCAAGGGTGCCTCTCATCCATTGCCCTTCACGTTATCACCGAATGCCCGCCGCCAGATGCGTAGCTGGGAAATTCAGGTATCCTCCTGCTGCTGATATGAAATTGTCAAGGTTCACTTTTAAGAGGGGATTCATTACTTTGAATTAAAATAGACAATTGCCCCTCCACTAACCGCATGTGTGAAAGGGCAAAAATTAACCTGTTTGAAATTTTTTAGAAAATTTTTTGAAACGGCAAAAACTTACAAAGTTTCCAGCCTGTCTTTTAGTTTCTGCAATACTTTGCTTTTCCTGTTTCTAATTGTCTTTGTACAACACCCGAAATACTGTGCTGTTTTTTTAACTGTGTACTCTTCAAAAAATAATAGTCTTATCAATTCCATTTCTTCTTCAGACAAATATTTCAGGGCTTCCTGCAACTCTTGTATTTCTGACACCCTGATGACTATTTCTTCTGGTGATAATACATGCAAATAACTGTTGTAGCTCGTTTCTCCTACTTTTTCTATTCCGCATACACCATTTTTCTGCATTTTTTCAAGCTGGTATCTTTCTTTTCTTCTTGACTGGTACCATGCCAGATATACGTCTCTGGTAACTTCTACGAGGACCTCATTTACACGCAGCACATACCGTTGTCTTTCCTTTGGTTTTTTACCACGCATCTTTTATTCTCCCTGAAGCACTTCGATTAGTCTGCCTGCATTTCTTCTCATTTTCTGCTTTGCCTGTGAAATACATTTTGATACTGCCGGTTCTGTAATTCCAAACACCCGTGACACTTCTCTTTGTGTCCGCTGCTGAAAATAAATTTGATGGATCACCTGTCTCTGCCGGTCAGTCAGCAGATTCATAAATTCTCCAATAGCTTCTTCTATGATCAGTTTTTCAAGTACATTCTGCCTTTTATCCACCAATTCACACCAGCCTTCTGAAATATGGCTATATGAAATGCAATTATTATGTTCTCGTACCTCCCTGTTCCTGCACAGCCGATCTTCACCTTCTAATATCAACCGCACATACCAGGGCTGATTATCAAAAAAATCTTCCTTAACAACTGTTATTTTTCTTCCTGCTTCATATACATAATCTCGACAGGTAAATAAAGGAAAAACCGTTCCATAATCACCTGCACAATAGAAAATATATCCTGTCTGATATGCAATAATTTCCGCACCATCTATCAGTCTCTGCTTTACAACTGCCACATCGTTTTCTCTTAAATACCTGGCGGACGGAACCTTTCTTCTTTCTTCCCTGTTACCTACAACCTGTTTCAATTCCTGCAATGTCAGCATAATTACCACCCTTCTGCCTGCCGGCAACAGGTGCCCATCAGCAGAAAGGATAGAATTATTACTGATCTACTGGCAAAAGGGCAGTAAAAAACAGCTTCCGGCACACCCGTTTTTTTTAACGAGAGCCTTAAACTTCCTTACTGCCCTTTCTGCTAATTTACAGCATCCTCTATTTTATTTTCCGTCTGATGTCCCGGTCAGACTTCTTTGCATTTCTTTCCGTTTTTATGTTCTTTTCATTTTCCATCAAAACAGAATAGTCTCCCATTGCATCATAGGGACACTGCTTCCGATAGATTAAATTTTCTTGTCTGGTCATCAATCCTGTCTCCCTTCCTTGTTTCTGTCTCTTTCTCTCTGTTTTCCATTTTAGCAACACAGAAACCTGTTATCCTTAGCATATATGGGGAGTTTTTTTGTTTTTCACCCCATATATAGTGAAATTTCACCTGTACTCATTAAAACTGTCTATCAGCGAATCTATTGTCTGCATGATAATTTTCTGCTCTTTCCATTCCATCTTCTGAATACGATAAAATACTTCCTCAAACTGCTTTCTTTTTTCTGCATCGTCCCCCTCTTTTCCCATCAGGATATTTGCATCTGTTTCCAGGATCTCAATCATCTTCCTGAAAATCTCAACAGACATTGCCGTTTGCCCTCCTTCTATCCTGCTGACCGTATTGACACTGATACCTGCTTTTTCCGCAAAAGATTCCTGTGACAACTTCATTTCCTGCCTGCGTTTTCTGATCCGTTCTCCCAATTCAATAAGTTCTGTGGAAATTGCACGATTGCTCAATACGGTGTCTCCTTTCCTGCAATTTATCCCGACTTTACGACATTTTGTCACAAAGTTTCCAGAAAAAAAGCAGCTAATTTTGTCTTAGCTGCTTTTCAAAAGATCTATTTCATTTTATTCTCGGTATTTTATGTATTCCTGTAATAACTGTGAGCAGGAAAACACTAAGATAAATAATTGCCTGTCCAATCATTGCCAGCAGTACGACACTTCCTATCAATCCTCCGATCAGAAAATTCATTGTCCATACTGCCAGTGTTCCTCCAAGGTCAAATTCTCTTGGAACCATCCAGACACACATTTTTCCAATTCCAAACGGTATCCCCATCAGAAGCAACAGCAATAAATAATTGCACTTCCCATCCTGGATACAAAGCGGTCTCAGCACTGCAAACAATACAGCAATCACCAGTACTGGCACAACAACTTTTTTTATCATATTTCTCATGTTCCTTTATCCTCCATACATATCGTGATTAACCTCTGCCTGATAATAGCTGTTTATCGTTGCCGGGGCATTATACAGGGCAGTCAAAAGATATGCTTTAATGTTTCCAACCTTGGTCGTATTTCGGTTCAGGCAAAACAGCACATACTCGATATGTGAATAATTCAGCTTCATAAACCTGCTTTTCACCAAAGCAACTGGTTTTTCTGTCCCTGCGATCCGAATCATACTGTCCTCTGGCATCATCATAACTTCAATCATCAGTTCTACCAGTTCATCCACATCTTCTTTTGCATGATATTGATAATCTATGTTTTCATGAATCACTTCACGATATGCCCGCATCTCCTCCATCACATCTCTTTTCTTTTTCAGATTACCTGATATGATTGGATAGGATTGATTTATCTCAGTTTCACTAATATCAGTCTTGTTAATATCAGTATTATTAGATTGTGATTTCGGATATTCTGGTTTTGTGATTTCCACTATTCTTGAATTATGATTTTCACCATTTTGGAATTGTGATTCTGGAAATTCTTGATTTGTGGTTTTCATCATTCCTGAATTGTGATTTTCACCATTCTGTAATTGTGATTCCACACAATCCTGAATTGTGGATTTCACTACTCCTGAATGATGATTTTCACCATTCAGAAAAGTGCCTGGTTTTTCCCCATTTTCAGCTTCCGATTGCAAATTTGCACATTCTTCATGGTTTCTCTGCTCAGATTGCAGATCTGCACATTTTTTATGCTCTGGTTGCAAATCTGCACAGCTATCCGTCGACTTCTGATCTGGCACTTCTCTGATCATAAAATTTTTCACATAAATAACATTAGGCTTTCCCAGTCCCAGACGTTTTTTCTCAATCAGTCCAATCCCATTATTACTGTCCAGCTCTTTTACCAGCTTCACTGCCTTTTGGGTTCCACAGTTCATCAGCTCTGCGATTTCTTCCACCGTGAAAATAATATATACCTTGTCCTCTGAATCCAGCCATCGGTTCTTAATGCTCAGGCTCATACGGTCCAGCATCAGACCGTATAATACCTTTGCTTCACAAGAAAGAGCTTTAAAGCATGGTTCTGTAAACAGCACTTTCGGGACACGGTAAAAGCTGTATTGTTCCGCTTCCATTCCCGTAAAATAATCAAACTGTATCTTCTGCATCTGCTACTCCTTCTCTGTTTTGTTTCCATTTATCCAAAAGCATAAAAATAACTTCTTCTATCTGTTCTTTAGAATATGTCTCTGGAAAATAATTGCCGATTTTTTTTGCCGGAATCGTCACATTGATTTTACTGTTTTCTTTTTTCAATAAAACGGCATAGATATAACCCTGATTTAATTTTCCATTTGCACTGCATTCCTTTAATTGTTCTGCCTGTTGTTTTGACGGAAAGATATTACTGTTGACAATTCCTTCCAGAAGCCATTCCTGTTCCTGTGGTTTCAGATAAGACAATTTTTCTCCCACTATCATAGGGATTTTATTATCGTCCACATATTCCAATAATCCATCTGATAATGAAGCCAGACGGATATATCTCTGCACGGTTCTTCCACTGTCCCCGGCTGTTTCACCAACCATATCTGCCGTATATTTTTCACCTTTACTTCCTTGGTGCTTCATAGCATCATATTTCATCTTATAGGCATGGGCCTTTTCACTTGGCAGAATATTTTCACGCTGAATGTTGGAATCGACCATAATTATGACAGCTTCATCATCTGTATAGTTTCGGACAAGGACCGGCATAGTTGTTTTGCCACACAGTTCACAGCCTCTTTTTCTCCTGTGACCTGAAATCAGTTCATATCCACCTTCTGATCGGGGTCTTACCAGAGCAGGATTTAAAACACCATAGTTTTTAATACTCTCTACTGTCTCAGCCATTTTTTCATCATCGCTCACACGAAATGGATGATTTTTAAAAGGATGGAGCTTTTCCAATTCTATTTCCACAACCTGGTTCATACTCTTTTCCGGTGATTCTTCCAATCCCAGTAACTCATCATAAGAGGTAAGCTGAATCTCTTTTTTCGGTCTACGCATGTTTCAACACCTCCTGAACCAGTTCTCGATAACTGTCTGCACCTTTGCTTTTTCCATCATAAGAAAAGATACTTACACCCTCCGATGCTGTTTCTGCAAGGCTTTCCGTTCTCGGAATCGTCTGCTCAAAAATCTTAATGTCATTTCCGTATGTAGTTTTAATTGCCTGTTTGTTTCTCTTTGCATTATTGTAACGGCAATTATCCATTGTGAACAAAATACCTTCTATCTGCAATTCCGGATTAAACCTCTGATGAATTCCTTTTACCACTTTCAGTAATTCCATAAGTCCATCTGCCGCATAATATTGTGGCTGTACCGGAATCAGAACGCTGTCCGCTGCACTCAACGCATTGATTGTCAGCATTCCCAATGATGGCATACAGTCAATCAAAATATAATCATATTCATCTTTCAACAGTTCCAGATACTCTTTCAGTACTTTTTCCCTATCTTCAACAGTAAATAAGGACATATCCATTCCGGCAAGCAATTTATTGGACGGAATCAGATCCATCCCTTCTTCATGGTGCAAGACTGCTTCCTTTGGGTCAAACTCCAGTCCCATGATGATATTTTCCATCATACTCTTTAAAGTCACTTTGAGATTTTTGGGAAATCCCAGTCCCATTGTCAGATGTCCCTGTGGATCTGCATCTACCAGCACTACTTTTTTCCCATTCTTTGTCAGTCCGGCTCCCAGATTGATGGTTGTCGTTGTTTTGGCTACTCCGCCCTTCTGATTTGCAATAGCAATTACTTTACACATATACTTTCCTCCGATTTACTGTT
>ENA-ORVG01004141-ORVG01004141.1-human-gut-metagenome-genome-assembly--contig:-NODE-4141-length-10233-cov-2.435547_pt1 | contig 10233 bp, 9 predicted proteins | sample MGYA00242091_ERZ509233 | MGnify/ENA primary metagenome ERZ509233 (study PRJEB26280, sample SAMEA2338840) | human gut metagenome | biome: human gut; feature: human-associated habitat; material: faeces... | reverse complement strand
CGCATGCGTATCCCATGCGTAGACGCGGCCCGTGTCACCCATCATCTCGCTCATCACGGCGGTCTTTCCGCCCGGCGCGGCGCACGCGTCCAGCACGGTCTGGCCCGGCTTTGCGCCGACCATGCGCGCGGCCAACACGGAGCTTTCGCCCTGAATCGTAAACAGGCCGTTCTGGAAAGCGCGCATGCGGGTCATGTCGCCCGCGCTGTGCACCTTGTATACGCCCGGCAGAATGCCCGGATCAAATTCCAGCTCGTCATCGGCAAACAGGCTGCGCAGTCGCGCGTCGTCGCAGCGCAGATAGTTCACGCGGACGGTTACGCTGCGGTCTTTCGGGCGGTAGCGCAGAATTTCCATCGCGTCGTGCTCGCCGTAAGCGTCCACCAGCATCCGGCAGAGCGTCTCCGGCGCGCTGAACATGACGGAAAGATACTTCACCGCGTCCTCCTGCGGTTTGGGCCAGACCACGTCGTTCTTGCCGCGGATCATGTTGCGCAGCACGCCGTTGACCAGCCCGGTCAGCGCCTCCAGCCCCATCGCGCGGGTCAGGCTGACGGACTCGTCCACCGCCGCCATATCCGGCACGCGGTCCAGGTAAAACAGCTGATACGCGCCCATGCGCAGAATTTCGCGCACGGTCTGGTCGATTTCCTTGTTGCCTTCGAGGAACTGATCGATGCGCCAATCGAGCGTCATGCGGTTTTCCAGCGTGCCGTAGACCAGCTGGGTCACAAACGCGCGGTCGCGGCGCGGCAGATTGGCCTGAGCCAGCCGCTTATCCAGCGCCAGCGAGGCATACGCGTCCGAACGGCTGACGTCCAGCAGCGTTTCCAGCGCCACGCGCCGCGGCGCAAGGTTCACCGGGCGCGGCTTACGCTCCCCGCGCGGCGCGCCGAAGCCGGGCTTGCGGTCGCCGAATGCGGGCTTGTCCCCATGCGCGCCGTAAGGCTTCTTCTCGCCAAACCTGCGCTCGCCGAACTTCTTTTCGCCGTAAGCGGGCCTGTCGCCGCGCGGCTTTCTGTCCGTATTTCGATTTGCGCCGCGGAAACCGCCGTCGCGCCCTCTGTTGTCTGCCATTGATTACGCCTTTCCCAGACAGATTCCTGTCTGCATGTCGTGCCCGCGCAGATAATCTTTCGCGTTCATGCGCTTTGCGCCGGGCATCTGGATGGTTTCAAGCTCCACGTCGTCATCCCCGCAGGAAACAACCAACCCCTTCTTCGCGTCGGCGGCGATGATCTCGCCGGGCGCGCCGCTGGGGCCTGTGTGAAGCGGTTTCACGCTGAAAATTTTGATTGCGCCGTCCGCCGTCGTCGTGAATGCGCCCGGCCACGGCGTCGCGCCGCGCACCAGACAATCGATTTCGCGCGCGGTCTTCGTCCAGTCCATGCGGCCGGTCTCCTTGTCGAGCTTCGGCTCGTAGGTGGCCTCTTCGGGGTTCTGCTGCGTGCGCTTGAGCGTGCCCGCTTCCAGCTCGCGCAGCGTCCTGACGAGCAGCTGCGCGCCCAGCTCGGAAAGCCTGTCGCTCAATTCGCCCGCCGTCTCGGTTTCGCCGATGGGCGTTTCCGCTTTGAGCAGCATATCGCCCGTATCCATGCCGATATCGGTATACATCGTCGTGATGCCCGTGACGGTTTCGCCCATCATCACGCACCAGTTGATCGGCGCGCTGCCCCGATGGCGCGGCAGCAGCGACGCATGAACGTTGATCGTTCCCAGTCTGGGAATATCCAAGATTTCCTGAGAAAGCAGCTGGCCGAACGCCGCCGTCACGCACAGGTCGGGCGCAAGGCCGCGAAGCGCTTCCACGCCTTCCGCGCGCTTGATGCGCTCCGGCTGAAAGACAGGGATGCCCGCCGCCTCGGCCGTTTCCTTCACCGGGCAGGCGGCGAGCTTGTGCCCGCGCCCTTTCGGCCTGTCCGGCTGGCAGAACACGCCGACGACGTCATACCCGTTGTCAATCAGCGCGCGCAGCGACGGAACGGCAAAATCCGGCGTGCCCATGAACACAATTCTCACGCGTTATTCCTCCGTCTCTTCCCCGTCGTCCTCGTCAAACAGCTCGCGGGACATGATATCCACATAGAGCTGGCCGTCGAGGTGATCCGTCTCATGCATGATGCAGCGCGCCAGCAGCTCCTCGGCCTCGATCTCATACCATTCGCCGTTGCGATCCTGGAATTTGGCGCGCACCTTCATCGGGCGCTTGACCATGCCGCGGCGGCCCGGCACGGAAAGGCAACCTTCCGGCCCATCCTGCTCGCCCTCGGTTTCCAGAATTTCGGGGTTGACCATTTCAATCAGGCCGTCGCCGCAATCCATCACCACCACGCGGCGCAGCACCGCCACCTGCGGCGCGGCCAGTCCCACACCGTTGGCGTTATACATGGTTTCGGCCATATCGTCAAGCAGCCTGTGCAGCTTCTCGTCAAACTTTTCAACCGGACGGCTCTTTTTGCGAAGCAGCTCGTCCTCAATGCAGATAATCTTGCGAAGCGCCATGGAAATTCGTCTCTCCTTTGATTTGTCCTGTCCCTCCGTCCATCTGGACGGAAATGGACACATTAACCCATCATCCTTTTCATTATAAAGCAAATCCGCGCAAAATGGAAGAGTCCGGAGCGCAAAAAAACGCCCTCGGCACGCGCCGGGGCGAAAATCTTTTGCTTTTGTTGTTGTTATATTACCACAAAACGGGCAAAAAGTCAAGTCTGGTTCTTTTTTCCGCGCGGGTGTAAGAAAAATACGGAGGTGGTTTTCATGCCGGGTTTAACGCCCGTTTTTCATCCCGACGCGCCGCAGACGCTGGCCAGGTTTTCCCGCCGTGCGGGGCTTCCGCTGACCGCCGCGCAAGCCGAATCGCTGCTTGCCCATCAGGAACAGACGCTGCTCAATCTGGGGCGCGTCGATTTTTCCGGCGGCATTCTGCCCAAGCTGGCGGCTGCATTCGCCGGTTCTCCCTATGTGCTCGCGGAGGATTGGGCGGACACGCTGGCTCAGCTGACCGAACTGTTTTACGCATTCAAATTCGAGACGTGCGACGCGCTGGCGGACGACGCGCTGCTTGCCGCCATGCGCAAACGGTTTGACGGCGCATGCGGCGGTTCCCTTGAAGCGCTGGCCGACTGCCGCGCCGAAGACCTTTTTTGCGCCGCTCAGGAAGGAGGCCGGCCGTGAATAACCCCATTCCTACGCTTTCAGACGGGCAGAGCGACGCGCTTCGCAAAAATCTGATGGCGCTGCTCGCTGCACAGGCCGGGCGGTATACGCAGGGCGCAAGCGGCAGTCTGCCCAAAGAAACGATGGACGAATTGCTCGTCTCGGCGCTCTATACGCTCTCCGTCGATCCAACGAGGCCGGAAAGCTATGCGCCGCTCGTCGGGCAGAATATTTTCGCCTGCTTTTTTCAGGCTCAAACCCGCCTTTTGCAAAAGCGCGACGCGGCGCTGGCGCTGGCTTCTTCCCTGTGTCTGCGCATGGACGACCTGGGATGCGTCGCTCTGCGAACGACGCTTTCCTCCCTGCTGAATGGTTTGAAGCGGTACGACGCGGTTTTCTTTGCGCATCATGTTCCCGGCGACATCGATTATCAGCTCTGCATGCCCGTTTCAGAATCGCTGATGGGCGTGGATTACGCGCTCCGCTACCTGCAAAAGCTGGAGCTGGAAGACGAGCTGCTGACCTGTTTTCCCATTCACCGCGTGCTGGCGCTTCTGGACGGCGTAAGCGCCCGCTGGCGCGCGCTGGTCTGCAACCTGCTGACCCCGGTGCTGGAAAACGCCATGGCGCTCATGCTGCTAGGCAGACCGCCGCGCAGGCTGCATGTCTCCGGCGACGACCGTGCGGCGCTGCTGGTCATGCTTTGCGGCAGGACAGAAGGCGAGCTTGCGCGCCTGTTCGACCGCGCCGCCGTCCATTTGGCGCAGACGCTCCTTCCAAACCGTGCCGACGCAAGAATTTTGTGCCAAACGCTCAGAAAACAGCCGCGCGTTTTTGAAGCCGCGCGGCGCGGGGATTTAAGCCATGTTTTCTTTTCGTTCGGCGTGCCAAAACGTGTCACATCATGCTCGAAGGATTGATCTGGCAGACGCACAGGCAGCCTGCCGCGGGGGCGGCGGCAATCTCGCTCATCTTGCCCACGGCCTCCTGGCAGATCGGCTGATCGACGATTTGCAGCGTCACCTGCCAGCGGCTTCTGCCCTTGATTTTCTGAATCGGGCAAGCCATCACCCGCAGCGCGACCACATATTTTTTGAGGTACGTCCGCCGCTCGAAAAACGCTTCCATCAGCCGCATGGCGGCCTCGGCGGCCTGCCGGGCGGCCTGTTCGCTGTCCGATTCGAAGAGCAGACGCGCGATCAGCGTATACGGCGGATAAAGCGCGCGGCGGCGGCGGCGCATCTCCTCTTCAAAAAAAGCGCGGTAATCCTGTCGGCTCGCGGCCTCCACGGCGTAGTTTTCCGGATCGTAAGTCTGCAAAAAGACCTCGCCGGGCGCATCCGCGCGGCCCGCGCGGCCGGCCACCTGGGTGAGCAGCTGGAAAGTGCGTTCCGCCGAGCGGTAATCCGGCAGTTTCAGCATGGCGTCCGCCGCGACGATGCCGACCATCGTCACATTTGGAAAATCCAGCCCTTTGGCGATCATCTGCGTGCCGACGAGGACGCGCGCTTCACCCCGGCGGAAACGCTCGATCAGCGTCGCATGCGCGTCCTTGGTTCGGGTCGTGTCGTTATCCATGCGCAGCGTCGGCACGTCGGGAAAGAGTTTATGCACCTCTTCCTCCACGCGCTGGGTGCCCACGCCGAAATACTTGATATACGGGCTGCCGCACTCCGGGCAAACCTTCGGCACGGGCGCTTCCTGTCCGCAGTAATGGCAGCGAAGCACGTTCTCTGCGCTGTGATACGTCATGGAAACGTCGCACTGATTACAGTTCACGACATATCCGCAGCTCCGGCAGGAAACAAACGTGGAAAAGCCGCGCCTGTTGACGAACAGAATCGCCTGCCTGCCGCTTTTGACGCACTTGTCCAGCCCGTTGACCAGCGCGGCGGAAAACACGCTTCGGTTGCCTTTTTTCAATTCCTCGCGCATATCGACGACATGCACTGTCGGCATCGGGCGGTTATTGACGCGGCGTGGCATTTCCAGCAGCGTCAAATCGCCGCGCCCGGCCATCGCGAAAGAGCGCATGCTCGGCGTCGCGCTGGCCAGCAGCAGCGTCGCGCCCTCCCGCGCGCAGCGCTCATGCGCCAGCTGGCGCGCGTCGTAATGCGGGTTATTGTCGGCGATATAGCTCTGCTCGTGTTCCTCGTCGATGATGATAAGGCCGACGTTTTCAAGCGGCGCAAAAATGGCCGACCGCGCGCCGATGACCACGCGCACGTCGCCGCGCCGAATGCGCCGCCACTCGTCGTATCGCTCACCCGGAGACAGGCGCGAATGCAGCACCGCCGCATCCTCGCCGAAGCGGGAACGGAACCACGAAACCATCTGCGGGGTGAGCGCGATTTCCGGCACGAGGACGATCGCCGTCTTGCCCATCTGGGCGACATGGCGGACGGCGCGGATGAAGACCTCCGTCTTGCCGCTTCCCGTCACGCCGTAGAGCAGAAACTCACCCTGTCCGCGCTCCACGGCGGGCAGAAGTTCGGCGAGCACGTCCTCCTGCTGTCGGGTCAACCGGGGATCTTTTTCGGAAAGGCGCTCCATCGCGCCGTAGGGCCTGCGCAGGCTCTCCCGCTTTTCCAGCTTCACAAACCCCATTTTGCACAGGGCGTTCAGCGCGTCGCGGCAGTCGCCGACGGCCTCGCGGAGCGCGGCGGTCGTCAGCTCCGTTTCCGGCGCATCTGCCAGCGCGCGGAGCACCTTCGCCCGCTTAGGCGCGCGAATCTGCGCCGCGATCACCTGCCCCAGCACATCCGGCGCGACGGTCAGCACGGCGACCTCCTGCCGCTTTTCATGGATGCGCTGGCCGCGCATCTGCGCGGGGAACATCAACCGGAGCGCCATCGCCAGCGTGCAGAACGACGACCGTTGAATATCTCTGGCCAGCGCGAGCAGCGGCGGCAGCACGGCGGGATAATCCTCCAAGGTGTCGCAGACGTCCTTCACGCGTTCAGGCGGCAGGTCACATTCTTCCGTCATTTCCACGACGACACCTTCCAGCTTTCGCGGCCCGAACGGCACGTGTACGCGCATGCCGGGGCAGACGCAAAGCCCCTTCGGCACGCGGTAGGTGAACACGTGGTCCACATCCGTGTGGTTGATATCCACAATCACCTGGCAAAACGGCATGACGCTCCCCCCTTTCTGTGGTTGACATGATAACACGATCCGTTTCGGCTTGCAAGTACGTCCCCGCTGTGATACGATACACGGCGAAGGAAGTGAACGACATGCCAATCAGCCGCCTTTTCCGCCTGCTCTATATCCTGCTGGAACGGGAACGCGTGCCCGCGCCGGAGCTGGCCCAGACGCTTGAGGTTTCCGTGCGGACGATTTACCGCGACGTGCAGACGCTCGGCGAAGCGGGCATTCCCGTCTATGCCGAGCGCGGGCGGGACGGCGGCGTGGCCATTCTGCCGACGTTTCGGCTGAACAAATCGATGGTCAGCGCCGCAGAAAAGCAGGATATGCTCGCCGCTTTGCAGGCGCTCGCTTCCACCGGCGCATCCGACCGGGAGACGCTGGGCAAACTGAGCGCTTTTTTCGGCGGCAGGCAGACGGACTGGGTGCGCATCGACTTTGCGGATTGGAGCGGCGCGCGCGACGGCTTGATCCCCGCCCTGAAAGCGGCCATCCTGAATCGTCAGCGGCTCACTTTTGATTATTACAACAGCAGCGGCGTGTGCGCGCCGCGCGAGGTCTGCCCCATCCGCCTGTGGTTCAAGAGCAGCGCGTGGTATCTGCTGGCGTACTGCATGCAAAAGCGCGCCCTGCGCACCTTCAAGCTCACGCGCATCAAGCGTCTGCGCGCCATTCCGGGCGAATTTCCAGACGAGGCGCTGGCCTGCGCGCAGATCGAGCCGACGGATATTCAGCCGGATACGCCGCCTGTCCGCTTCACGTTGCGCATCGACGCAAGCATGGCGTTCCGCGTCTACGACGACTTTGAGGAAGAACAGCTTACGCGGATGGAAAGCGGCGATTTTCTTGTGCGAGCCGCATTCATGCCCGGCGAATGGCTGATTTCCTTTATCCTGAGTTACGGCGCGCACGCAAAGGTGGTCGAGCCGAAAGCGCTGGCGGACGCGGTACGCCGCGAACTTGAAAAAATATCGGCGCTGTATAAAACCTGACAGACTGTTGTCAGCTTTTCCATGCGATAATCCATCCATCAACAACAAGGAGGATGTTTTTCATGGAAAAGGACATCGATTTCGCGAATACCCCGATCTGCCAGAGCTGCGGCATGCCGCTCACTTCGCCGGAACAATTCGGCAAAAACGCCGACGGCACGGCAAACGGCGATTACTGCGTCTACTGCTGCCCGGACGGCGAAGCCAACATGCGCGGCACACTGGATGAAATGATCGATTTCTGCGCGCCGCTTGAGGTCAAGCTCGGCCTGTTTCCCGACGAAAAGACCGCCAGAAACGCGCTCGCTCAATATCTGCCGACGCTCAAGCGTTGGCGCGCGTAAGCGTATCCGCCGCGAATCTGCGCGCGGCCTTGACTGCCGTAGGCATGGGCAGGGCCGCCAGCTCGTCGGCGCTCACCCAGCGGCCATCCGGCACATCGGCGAGGCTTTCTGCGGCGAAGGCATGGATTTCCATCTCCCAAATCAGATGGGTAAAGACATGTCTGGCGTGGCCAAGACGCGCGTCGTAGGCAGCGGAAACGCCCAGCTGACTGAGCGCCGCGCACATCTGCGAAGGCGACAGCTCCCCGGCCGCATCCGGAAAGACGGAAAGGCCGCCGAGCAGGCGCTCCTTCCGCAGAACGGTCAGCACCCGGTTTTGACAAAACACCAGCATCACGCAGCGCATTTCGACGCGCTGCGCTTTTTTTCTGGGCTTGACAGGCAGGTTCGCCGCAATTCCCCGCGCATGGCCTTTACAGTTCTCCCGCACCGGGCAGAGCAGGCAGGCGGGGCTTTTCGGCGTACACATCGTCGCGCCCATCTCCATCATGGCGTTGGCAAACGCGCCTGGGCGGTCAGGCGGCACAAGCTCCTGCGTCAGATCGTGAATCATGCGGCGGCTCTTCGGGCTGCCCATCTCCTCTGAAAGGGCAAAATACCGACAGACGACGCGCTCCACGTTGCCATCCACCGCCGCAGCCGGAATGCCGAACGCAATGGAAGCAATCGCGCCGCTGGTATAATCCCCGATGCCGGGCAGCGCGCGCAGCTTCTCCAAATCGGCAGGCAGTTCGCCGCCATGCTGCGAAACGATCAGTTTTGCCGCCTTTTGCAGCGAACGCGCGCGGCTGTAATACCCCAGTCCCTCCCACGCCTTGAGCAGCTCCTCTTCCGGCGCGTCGGCCAGCGCATACACGTCGGGATAGCGCGCAAGAAAACGTTCATAATAAGAAACGACCGTCTCCGCGCGCGTCTGCTGGAGCATGATCTCGGAAATCCAGATTCGATAAGCGTCCTTTGTGTGCCGCCACGGCAGGTCGCGATGCCCGGCGTCATACCACGAAAGGACTGACCGCGTAAAGTTTTGATCCATATTCGGCCCTCCAATGGCGCTTATTTTACCATAAAAGGCCGGTTTCGGCCACTGAATCGGGCGATTTATCTGAAAAACGGAGAAATTTCGAGTTTTGAATTGTTTGAATGCGTTATTTTCCATAAAACGGTTAAAATAGATGAAAATAAAAAAATCCAATGGTCAACCCGTGTTGCCGAATTGGCTTGACTCGCGTATATTATATCTTGCTTTAGCACTCGTCCATAAAGAGTGCTAACAAAGTTGAAAGGCAATGTAAGGAGGTCTATCAAAATGAGCTTGAAACCCCTTTTTGACCGCGTTGTTCTCAAGGACGCGGAAATTGAAGAAACCACCAAGAGCGGTATTATCCTCACGTCCGCCGCGCAGGAGAAGCCGCAGTACGCCTACATCGTGGCCGTCGGCCCCGGCGGCGTTGTGGATGGCAAGGAAGTCGCCATGCAGGTGAAGGAAGGCCAGAAGGTCGTCTATTCCAAGTACGCGGGCACGGAGATCAAGATTGACGGCGAGGAATACAAGATCGTCCGTCAGAACGACATTCTCGCCATCGTCGAAGGCTAAGCCTTCACTTACTTCCGCCGCTTGATCGCGTAAACCCCAAATGTTTGGCACACGCGAGCAAAGAGGGCGGAAATTCAAAAAGAACCTGATTGGTAGGAGGTCATCATTATGGCTAAGCAGATTATTTTCGGCGAGGAAGCCCGCCGTTCCCTGGAAAAGGGCATCAACGCTCTGGCGGATACCGTCAAGATCACCCTCGGCCCGAAAGGCCGCAACGTGGTGCTCGACAAGAAATACGGCGCGCCGCTCATCACCAACGACGGCGTGACCATCGCCAAGGAAATCGAGCTGGAAGACCCCTTTGAAAACATGGGCGCGCAGCTGGTGAAGGAAGTCTCCACCAAGACCAACGACGTCGCTGGCGACGGCACGACCACCGCCACCCTGCTCGCGCAGGCGATTATCCGCGAAGGTCTGCGCAACCTCGCCGCCGGCGCAAACCCCATGGTGCTGAAAAAGGGCATTGCCGCCGCGACGGATGCCGCCGTGGAAGGCTTGAAGGAGCTGTCCCAGCCCATCAACGGCAAGCAGGCGATTGCCAACGTCGCCGCGAACTCCGCTGCGGATGAAACCATCGGCAAGCTGATTTCCGACGCAATGGAAACCGTCGGCGCGGATGGCGTTATCACCGTGGAAGAAAGCAAGACCATGACCACGGGCATGACCATCGTCGAAGGGATGCAGTTCGACCGCGGCTATGCGTCCGCCTACATGGTGACCGACACCGAAAAGATGGAAGCGGTGCTGGATGATCCGCTGATCCTTATCACCGACAAGAAGATTTCCGTCATTCAGGAAATCCTGCCCCTGCTGGAGCAGGTGGTGCAGATGGGCAAGAAGCTGCTCATCATCGCCGAGGACGTCGAGGGCGAGGCGCTGTCCACGCTGGTTGTCAACAAGCTGCGCGGCACGTTCACCTGCGTTGCGGTCAAGGCGCCGGGCTTCGGCGACCGCCGCAAGGAAATGCTGCAGGATATCGCCATCCTGACCGGCG
>ENA-ORVG01004138-ORVG01004138.1-human-gut-metagenome-genome-assembly--contig:-NODE-4138-length-10241-cov-5.049283_pt1 | contig 10241 bp, 7 predicted proteins | sample MGYA00242091_ERZ509233 | MGnify/ENA primary metagenome ERZ509233 (study PRJEB26280, sample SAMEA2338840) | human gut metagenome | biome: human gut; feature: human-associated habitat; material: faeces... | reverse complement strand
GAGCAGCGGACTCATAATCCGAAGGTCGTGGGATCATGCCCCTCTGGGTCCACGAATAGTCGAAGGCCTGCATTTCTTGCAGGTCTTTTTTCGTTTTGGTCGCTGCCCTCGCGGCAGGGACTTCGACGATGCGGGACGGAATCGTTCCGCCGGACGATCGCCATTCGGCGTTATACGTGCCGGATCGCAGGCGTTCGTTGCACCCCGCACGGACGGTCCGCGTGCGTGCACGATCGCCGTACCGGTGTGTCCGCCCGTTTCGAACGGCCGCGGAAAAAGGTCTTACCGCCGGCGGTAAGACCTTTTTGTATACGTGTATCCCGTAAATCCGCCGAAGCATCCGCGGCATGACGCCTTTGCGGGTGGATTTCGGCCGGCATGCCGCCGGAAGGGGAGGGCGCCGCTACCGGTGGCTCAGGTCGAATTTCGGCCGGTTGCGCCAGCGGAAGACCGGATAGTCGTCGAAATCGTCGTAGAGCGGGGTCAGCGGTACGGTGCGAACCCCCTCTTTGGCGACCGTCACCGCCACGATCTTGATGCAGGGATTGTCGGGCAGCGTCAGCGTTTTGGCTCCCGGGACGATGTCCAGACCGTATTTGTAGAGGTAACAGTACTGGTAGGCGATGTTGCGTTTCGGTGCGTGGCAGTGCGACGCGAACCATGCGATCGGATCTTTGCGCAGGTAGGGGTTGTCGACGGCCAGCGTCTTATAGGCAGTGCTGTCCGGCACGATCGTTTGCGCATAGTGTTGTCCGACGAATCCTTTCCATTTCGCGATGTCGAGCCATTGCTCCGCACCGTCCACCTCGAAGCGTCCCGCGGCCTCCTCTTCGGCCGCTGCCAGCAGGTAGATTCGGTCGTAGTCGCCTGCCGGCAGCGTGATCTGCTGGCCCCGGCATTCGACGGCGTTGTCGGCCCCCTTTTCACGGCCTCGGATCGCGAAATCGATCCCTTCGCTCGTGATCGTATCGGGAAGCATCTCTGCCGGCAGAGTCTGCTCCGAGCGTCCCATGCGTCCGTCGCTGCGGACCGCATCGTCGCTCAGAATATCGGCGTCGTATGCGAGCAGAAGTTGTTCCTGCACAGGTTTCGCCGGGGCGGACGTGTCGGCGAATCGCACGGCGAACGACCGGATGCCGAACTTGCCGATGTCGAAGGTCAGTTTTCCGTTCCGGACGGTCGCTTTGCCGATGCGCCGTTCCTGTCCGTCGACTTCGAAGGCCTCCGCGACTGCCGACGGGAATTCGATCGTCGCACCGTCGCACGCCTTGCCGAAGAGTTCGTTGACGCGGACGATGTAGTAGGAGCCCTCCTCCATCTTCTTGAAGGCCATGATGTCGATCTGTCCGGTGGAGGGTACGGCCAACGCGATCCGGCGGCCTCGGTCTCCGTCGTGCCGTTCGGTTGCGAAGGTCAGCAGAGGTTGGTTGAGGAACTTGGCCTGCCACGGCGTGCCGTTGTCCCAGCCGCCTTCGTGGCCGTAGAGCGCGTATTTGACGTCGTGGATGCCGAAGTCCTGCGTCGCCTGGTAGGTGAAGCGCGGAACGTTGGCTTCGGGCGTATACATGAGCGTCAGACGCAGCGTATTGTCGTCGGGCTTGTCTGAACCGTAGCGGCAGTCTTCGAGTACTGAGACGCCGAAACGGCCGCTGCGGTCGGTCAGGTCGAACCATTCGCGCGAGGGAACCTCGAATTTCAGCGAGTCGTTGTTGCCGCGTTCGACCACGGCCGTGTTGAGCGAGTAGGAGGCTTCGGGGTTCGCCGCCGCCAGCGGGAAGGCGGCTTTCAGGCTTACGCCCGTCGACTGCCAGTCGATGCGGTTGTCGACCTCGATGCGTCGGCCGGCTTCGCCCGCTGCGAGCGATATGCGTTGCACGATGCGCGAATCCCGGCCCTGACGGCTCACTTCCAGCGTCGCGCGCACGGGTCCCCGCTCGACGATACGCACGGCGGCGTTCTCGTCCATGAACGCCACGGGCGCCTGGCGGCGGTCTTTCCAGTCCATGTTCCAGGCCGGCCACTGGCGAGGGCTTTCGTGCAGGAATTCGAGGCGTGCGGGCGCCGTCAGCAATTGGCGGCCGAGCCGCTTGTCGAAGATCGATTCGATGTCGCCGTTACGGGCGATCACCACGCGGTAACAGGCGTTTTCGAGCGTGCGTCCGTCGACCTTCAACTCCGCCGGAGCCTGTTCGGGTTCGGCAGAAGGCTCCACATCGAATACCTCCATGCTCATCGGCTTCATGCGGCAGCCGAAGACGAACCCGATCCGATTGCCCTCGCGCGATACGATCTGCGACGGTAGGATGTTGCCGTCGGCGTCGCGGACGATCACCGACCGCGTATCGGCCGGCAGCGCCAGCGTCGCCTCGGCGATGTCGTCCCGCTCGGCCGCCACGGGGTTGTAGACCACGAGGGGGTGTCCTGCCGTGCGCGTATCCATGCGTGTGGCCATCCGGCTCACCGCGTTTTCGAGCGTGGAGGCCAGCAGGTTGGCCGCCACGAACTCGTCGTTCCACGAATATTCGTAGGCCTGCGGGATCGCCGTGCCGGGCAGGATGTCGTGCATCTGGCTGCCGAGGATGAGTTCCCACGCCGGATTGATCTTCTCGAACGGGTAGCGGGCGATTCCCGCGGCGTCGGCACCGGCCGCGACCTGTTCGGCGGCTTTGGCCAGCAGCTCGTTCTTGCGGTTCATCCGCTTCATGAAGACCTGCGAGGTCGTGCTTCCGGCGCTGTGCTCGATGAGCAGCAGGTCGCCCGCGTAGACCGGAAGTTTTCGTTTCAGGGCCGGCGTGAGGTCTTCGAACATCTGCTGCGACGAGGTGAGGCGGACGTCGATCTCACTGTCGGGGTTGCCGATCGATCCGACTGCGTTTTTCACGTCGTCGGGACGCGGCGAGCCGCCCCGGTCGCCGACGCCGTAGTAGCGGTAGTCGAAGTGAAGGCCGTGTCGGGCGATGTTGGCGTCGATGCGCGCGATCCACGCCGAGTCGCGGTCGAGCCGCTCGGGGATGCGTCCGGCGTATTTCGTCGCGTTGAGCGCCGCCACGACGCCTTTGCCGTCGGGGCCCTGCCAGAAGCCTACGTTGAACGGGATGCCGGCGGCCGAGCGCCACGTGAGTTTCTGCGTGGAGAATCCTTCGATGCCCGCATGGGCCAGTACGCTCGGCATCGAGGCGACGAAGCCGAAGCAGTCGGGCAGCATGTAGTCGATGCTGCGGTAGCCGAATTCCCGCTCGTAGTAGGCGTTGCCGTAGAGGACTTCGCGGATCATCGACTCGGACGAGGAGACGTTCACCTCGCTCTCCTCGACGCAGGAGCCTCCGGCGATCCACCGCCCCTGGCGCACGTAGCCGAGCATCTTGGCGTAGAGGTCGGGGTAGTACTCCTTCATCATGCGGTAGCGGCGTGCCCCCGTGAAGGTGAAGATGTAGTCGGGGTACTTCTCGAACAGGTCGAAGTTGCGTTCGAGCGTGCGTTTGAGGAAGACGTCGATCGTCTTGGTATAGTCCCAGTTCCACTGCGTGTCCAGATGCACGTAACCCACGGTGTAGAGCGTGCGCCCCCGGTTGAGGTCGGGCTTGTCGCCGTCTTTCCGCGTTTGTGCGAGCGCAAACGTATGCGCAAACAGAAAAAGCGATGCCAGAAAGATAATTCGTTTCATATTAGGTTGAAAATGATTGGATTGCTTATTTCTCGCCGTGTGCGTGCGCGACCGAGTTGCAGACGATGAGCTGCGGCGAGAGCTGGATCTTCGCATCGTCGTTGCCCGTGCCTTCGATCCGTTGCAGGAGGATCTTTACGGCCAGGGCACCCATTTCGCTGATGCGCTGGCTCACGCGCGTGATGGCCGGATCGAGGTAGTCGAGGTAGGTGTAGTTGTCGAACGAGACGACCGAGATGTCGTCGGGAATCCGGAGTCCCGACTCCTTGATTGCCTTGATCGTCCCCAGCAGGATGGTGTTGCTCATGGCGAAGATCGCCGTGGGGCGTGCCGATCCGCTCAGCTCGAACTTCGTTTCGAGATACCCGTTCTGGATCGAGAAGTCGTTGCCCGCGATGCGGGCGCGATCCTCCAATCCCGCCTCGCGCAGTGCGTCGAGATAGCCCCGCTCGCGTTCGCGTGCGGGCATCGAGTGGGGTACTCCCCTGATACATAGGATGTCCCGATGGCCGAATCCGATGAGATATTTCGTGGCGTTGAACCCGCCTTCGTAGTTGTTCGTCGTGACGTAGGGGAGCGCCGTCGGTTCGAAATAGCGGTCGATGAGCACCACCGGCGTGCGGTTGCGGTCGATCGATTCCAGCGCGTCGGGTTCCTGCCCGCTCGGCACGACGATGATGCCGTCGACCATGCGCGATACGAGCGATTCGACACCGGCCCGTTCGAGGTCGGGGGCGCCCATCGTGTCGACCAGCACGGTCGTGTAGCCGAGCCGGCTCGTTTCGCTGATGACGGTGCTGGCGATGTTGGCGAAGTAGGGGTTGTCGATCCCCGGCACGAGCAGTCCGATCGTGTTGGTTTTCTGCGTGCGCAAACCTTTGGCCAGCAGACTCGGCTTGTAATTTCGACTGTTGGCCTCTTCGGTGATGAGCTTGACGGTTTTCTCGCTGATCCTGTACTTGTTGGCTTTGCCGTTGAGCACGCGGGAGACCGTCGAAACGGAAAATCCGGTTCGTCGGGACAACGTTATCAGAGTCTCTTTTCGCATCGGTGAAAGGCCTGTTTCGGGGTGTGAAGATCGATTTTCTGGCACAAAGATAGGATTTTTTCATAAAAAAGACGAAATATGTTTTTTTTCTGACTAAATAGCGTATATTTGCACAAACGTTTGCGTCGCGCGGAAAAAGACTACTTCAACAAGTGAACTTATAATTCTTCAGGATGGAAAAAATCATGGTGATCGGCAGTTCGAACACGGATCTGCTGATAAAAACGAATCGTATTCCCGACCCGGGCGAAACGGTGCTGGGCGGGACATTCATGATGAATGCCGGCGGCAAGGGGGCCAATCAGGCCGTGGCGGTCGCCCGGATCGGCGGCGGCGTGAAGTTCGTGGCCAAGATCGGCGACGACATGTTCGGGCAGCGTTCGCTCGAATCCTACGCGCGGGACGGCATCGACATCTCCTATATTATAAAGGACGGGGCGGCCCCGTCGGGAATGGCGCTTATCACGGTCGACGCTGCGGGCGAGAACTGCATCGTGGTGGCTCCGGGCGCCAATGACCGGCTGACTCCCGCCGACATCGATGCGGTGGCGGATGCGATCCGCCGTTCGGAGTACCTGCTCATGCAGTTGGAGATTCCGATGCCCGCTGTCGAGTACGCTGCCGCGATCGCCCGCGAGGCGGGGACGAAGGTGATCCTCAATCCCGCTCCGGCTGCCGTTCTGTCGGACGGGTTGCTGTCGGGGCTCTACATGATCACCCCCAATCGCAGCGAGAGCCAGTTGTTGACCGGCGTGGTCGTCGACGGCTGGGAGGGCGCCGAGCGTGCGGCCGACGTGCTGCTGGCGCGCGGCGTCCGCAACGTCGTCGTTACGCTGGGTTCGCTGGGGGCGCTCGTCCGCTCCGGCGAGGTGTCGGAGCGTATTCCGGCGCACAGGGTCGACGCCGTGGACACTACCGCGGCCGGCGACGTTTTCAACGGTGCGCTGTGCGTGGGGCTGGCCGAGGGGCGGACGCTGGTCGAAGCCGTCCGTTTCGCCACGCGCGCCTCGGCGATCTCCGTGACCCGGATGGGTGCGCAAAGCTCGATCCCGACGCGTGCCGAACTCGATTCGCTCGATTGCCCCGAACCGTAATCGTTACCGGCTTTTTCGATAAGCCGAAAGCGAAGCCGGATGCAGTTCGGGTTATGACGAAGCGAGAAAACGAAGAAAAACCAACTGAAACACCAACTAAAACTTCAACCTATGTTTATTGTCGACAGTTACGCACTGGCCGTCGTCTTCTGTTTCGTGACGATGCTGTGCTGGGGCTCCTGGGGCAACACCCAGAAAATGGCCGCCAAAACCTGGCGTTACGAACTCTTCTACTGGGACTATGTGATCGGCATGTTCCTCTTCGCGCTGATCCTTTCGCTGACGATGGGCAGCTTCGGTTCCGAAGGCCGGCCGTTCCTGCAAGATCTGGGACAGGCCTCCGGAGCCAATATCACGAGCGCACTGTTGGGCGGCGTGATCTTCAACGCATCGAATATCCTGCTCTCCGCCTCGACCGCGCTGGCCGGCATGGCCGTCGCATTCCCGCTGGGCGTGGGCCTCGCGCTGGTTCTCGGCGTGATCATCAACTATGCGGGTGCGCCGAAAGGCGATCCTGTGATTCTGTTCGTCGGCGTGGCGCTGATCGTGGCGGCGATCGTCTGCAACGGCATCGCTTCGGGACGAATGCAGAAGGGTGCGGGCGGCAACTCGAACAGCCGCAAGGGCATCGTGCTGGCGATGGTGGCCGGCGTGCTGATGTCGTTTTTCTACCGGTTCGTCGCCGCGGCGATGGATCTCGACCATTTTGAGAACCCCACGGCCGGCATGCTGACGCCTTACAGCGCGCTGTTCATCCTTTCGGCCGGCGTGCTGCTGAGCAACTTCGTCTTCAATACCTGTGTGATGAAGCGGCCGTTCGTCGGTGCGCCCGTCTCCTATCGGGAGTATTTCACCGGCAGCGGCACGACGCATCTGGTCGGGATGCTGGGCGGCGCCGTCTGGTGTCTCGGCACGGCGTTCAGCTACATCGCGGCCGGCAAGGCCGGTGCCGCGATATCGTATGCGCTGGGGCAGGGCGCTCCGATGATCGCCGCGGTCTGGGGCGTCTTCATCTGGAAAGAGTTCAAGGGCGCCGACCGCTCGGTCAATACGCTGCTGGGCGTGATGTTCCTCTTCTTCATCGCGGGGTTGGGGCTGATTATCCTTTCGGGCGGCAACTGATCGCGGGCACGGAATCGCTGTTTTCGTTGAGCCGCGCGTAGTGCCGGACCTGCTCGGGCCATGCGGGCGGGAAAACGGCTGTTGAAAACGAACCGATAACCAAAATCTCACTACGATATGAAAATGAACTGGAAAAACTCAATGTTTGCGTCGTTGGCGGCCATCGTGCTGCTGGTGACCGGTTGCGGCGGCGCGACGGCCGATACCGTAACGCTGTCCAGAGAAGTGCTGCTGGACAAGATCAAGGGCGGTTGGGCCGGACAGACTTTCGGCTGCACCTACGGGGGCCCGACCGAATTCAAGTACAACGGGACGATCATTCCCGACGAGTACGAGATCCCGTGGCCCGACAACTATATCAAATGGTGGTACGACAACGAGCCCGGCCTGTACGACGACGTCTACATGGATCTGACCTTCGTCGAGGTTTACGACAAGTACGGACTCGACGTGCCCGTCGACTCGATGGCCAGTGCCTTCGCCTATGCCTCCTACAAGCTGTGGCATGCCAATCAGGCGGCGCGTTACAATATTCTCAACGGAATGAAAGCGCCCGAAAGCGGGCACTGGAAGAATAATCCGCACGCCGACGACCTCGATTTCCAGATCGAAGCCGACTTCGCGGGACTCATGTCGCCCGGTATGCCCAATTCCGCCGCCGAAGTGTGCGACGGCATCGGCCACATCATGACCTACGGCAACGGCTGGTACGGCGGCGTCTACGTGGCGGCCATGTATGCGCTGGCGTTCGTCTCGGACGACATCGAATATATCGTCACCGAAGCCCTGAAAACGATTCCGGCCGAGAGTACCTATCACCAGTGCGTCTCGGACGCGATCCGCTGGTCGAAGGAGAATGCCGACTGGAAAACCACGTGGAAGCTCATCGAAGAGAAATGGTGCGACGAGATCACCTGTCCGAAGGGGGTGAAAGACCCGTTCAACATCGAGGCTTCCGTCAACTCGGCCTATGTGGTCATGGGGCTGCTCTATGGCGCGGGCGACATGGATCGCACACTCGAAGTCTCGACGCGCTGCGGCGCCGATTCCGACTGCAATCCCGCTACGGCGGCCGGTATCCTGGGGACGATGCTCGGTTACAGCAACATTCCCGAGAAGTGGATGAAGCCGCTGCGCGAGGTGGAGGAGATCGATTTCGCCCACACCGATATTTCGCTCGACAGGGCTTATGAAATGAGTTTCGGTCAGGCGCTCCGGATGATCGAGCGGGGCGGCGGCAAAGTCGGTGCCGACGACGTGGCCATCCGTGTGCAGACCCCGCAGCCGGTGCGTTTCGAGCAGAGTTTCGAGGGCCTTCGTCTGGTCTACAAGAAGACCGACACCTATCGCAACTTCAAGAAGCAGTTCGTCCACGAATTCAACGGATCGGGTGTCGTGTGTACGGGGCGCGTGCGTGCCAAGAAGGGGATGAACGACTATGTCGCCCGTCTTGAAGTCGAGATCGACGGGCGGAAGGAGATCGTGGAGATGCCTGCCGATTTCGCGCGGCGCCGTTTCGACATCTACTGGAACTACGAACTTCCCGAAGGAGACCATACGATGAAGATCCGCTGGCTCAATCCGGTGGAACACGCCAACGTCGTCATGGACGGGATATTGGTCTATGCGCGTAAATAGTCGGGGGAAGCTATGAAGCGCATGTCGGGATTTTTCGCCCATGGCCGGACTCGTCGGCGTACGGATTTCCTGTGAAACTGTGCGCAAAGGTTTGCGCAAAATCGTGGGCGGAATTTTCCGGCAGAATGCGGGTCGTGCGATCCGGCGACCGGCCTGATGCGTACTTCGGGTCGGCCGCCGGCGGACGGCGCGGACGTTCGGGTAACGGGCTGCGGGCCGTCGGAATACGGCGATCTAGGCGGCATCCGTCGGAGGATGAATCAACCTATAAACCAACCAAATAGAAACAGATGAATAGACAACTACCAATCAGGTCATTGCTTTTTGCCGTGGCGCTGGCTTTCGTGTCGCAGTCGGTTTTCGCCCAACAGATGCGGATTTCAGGACGCGTCTGCGACTCGTCCGGACCGGTGATCGGGGCAGTGGCTGTCGTGAAGGGGACGATGCGAGGCATCTCGACCGATTTCGACGGTCAGTATGTCATCGACGTGGCCCCCGGCGAAACTCTCGTCTTCTCGTACGTGGGGTTGCAGAGCGTCGAGGTTCCGATCGACGCTACGACGAAATCCCCGCTGAACATCACGTTGCAGGAGACCTCGACGGTGCTTTCCGACGTGGTCGTCGTGGGATACGGCAAACAGACCAAGCAGAGCGTCACCGGAGCCATTTCGCAGGTGAAGGGCGACGAACTGATGAAGGCCGGCGGCGTGACGAACGTTTCGAGCGCCCTGACCGGTCTGGTGCCGGGCCTCGTCACGCTCATCGAATGAGGTCGGAAAATGAATGGAGCGGAGCGCGCGGGAGATGCTCATGAGGTGTCGGCGCGCGCGGATGCGAGCGGGCAGAGCATCGACAAAGCCGTCGGTGCGCTCCAAGGCGCCCGAAACGATCCTCCGCATCCAGGCAACGGAAATGCCCTCCCCCACCGGATGCACCGGCATGATGGAGCCCGACTGCGCGCGCTCGTCGAGCTTCTCGAAATGAGGCGAGCTCATCTGCTTGAACCCGTAGGCGAATTCGACCTTGCCCATGACGGCGATGCGGTCGCCGGGATGGAGGTCCCGGGCGATCCAGGGCTGCTTGAAGAAGGCGGCCTGCATGACGCCCGTCTCGTCGACGAGGTAGACCTCGGTCACGGAAAGCCGCGGGCGCGGGTGCTTCTCCAACACGCGATCGACGGTAGCGACGATGGTCGACACCTCGCCAAGCGGGGCGTCTTCAACGGTATAGGCATGTGAGAAATCGAGGTAGCGACGCGGTATATGGAGAAGGAGGTCACCCACGCGTTCGATCCCCAAACGCCTGAGCGCCTCCTCGCGAGCTCCAGATACATATTTTAGGCGCGACACATCCTCATCGAGCGCGCTGGCCCGAAGCAGGCGCGCGTGCGCCGGCGACAAAGCATAGCTACGCTGAGGCGCGGCCACGATCTACTCGATCGAGAAAATCACCGGATAGAGCGGCTGCTCTCCACGGTGCGAATCGATCTCGAGGTCGGGCTGGGCCTCCTCGATGGCGGCGAGGATGTCCTCGAAATCCTCGTCGGAGAGATCCGCGCCAGCGAGAATGGTGAGCGAGTCGCCCTCCTCATCTTCCTGCATGCGGTTGATGCACTCAAGCGTAACCTGCTTGACGTCTGACCCGACCACATCGATCGACCCGCCGATGATGCCCA
>ENA-ORVG01004134-ORVG01004134.1-human-gut-metagenome-genome-assembly--contig:-NODE-4134-length-10246-cov-2.273869_pt1 | contig 10246 bp, 8 predicted proteins | sample MGYA00242091_ERZ509233 | MGnify/ENA primary metagenome ERZ509233 (study PRJEB26280, sample SAMEA2338840) | human gut metagenome | biome: human gut; feature: human-associated habitat; material: faeces... | reverse complement strand
GGCCTTGTCCTTGGCAACGCCCTCCTGGATCGGCTTCGGGGCGCCCTCGACCAGCTCCTTGGCCTCCTTCAGGCCCAGGCTCGTGATCTCGCGGACAACCTTGATGACGGCGATCTTGTTGTCGCCGAAGCCCTCGAGCACGACGTCGAAGTCGGACTTCTCCTCGGCGGCAGCGCCACCCTCAGCCGGAGCAGCGGCGGCCACGGCCACCGGAGCGGCGGCGGACACGCCAAAGGTCTCCTCGATGTCCTTCACGAGCTCGGAAGCCTCGAGCAGGGACATCTCCTTCAAAGCCTCAATGATCTCTTCACGAGTAACAGCCATGTTAGTTTCCTTTCAAAGGGGGCCGGCACCTCTTCGCGCCGACCGTTATTTCTTCTTGCGTTACGCGACCCGTCTCAGGCCGCCCGAGCTGTTAGGCAGCTTCCTTCTGCTCGGCCACGGCCTTGACGACCTGGGCCAAACCGCGCGGCACACCGTTGATGGTGGTAGCCAGACCGCGAGCGACGCCGGAGATAGCACCGGCGATCTGAGCCATGAGCTGCTCGCGAGAGGGCAGAGAAGCGATGGCCTCCACCTCTGCGGCCGACACGGCAGCGCCTTCCATCAGGCCGCCCTTGATCTCAAGGTTCTCGTTGGCCTTAGCGAAGGTCTTCAGGGCCTTAGCCGATGCGGCCACGTCGTTGCCGGAGAACACGAACGCGCTGGGGCCGGCGAGCATATCGTCGAGCGTCGGCAGTTCGGCCTCAGCGAGCGCCAGGTGAACCAGCGTGTTCTTGTAGACCTTCATCCCCGAGCCGGTCTCGCGAATGTCGCGGCGCAGCTGCTGCATCTCCTTCACGGTAAGGCCGCGGTAATCCACGACCCACATGGCGGAAACGCCGTCGAGATCCTCCTTGATGCTGGCGAGCATCTCCTTGTTCTGAGCGTTGGGCATGTTGTACGTACACCTCCTTCTCAAAGCTTTCCGGGTTCCGCACCTGTGCTGGGTGGGCCGCAAGCCTTAAGATGAGAAAAGCGGCCCCCGCCCATAAGACGGAGGCCGCAGAAATTCACGGTTGCGAATCTTCGACCACCTCGGCGGGCCGCTTTCGCGATTAAACCGAGCCGTTGCGCCAGGTGTCGCCCCTTCCGGAACGCCCCGCAGGCGGTTGCAGACTCGGTACCTGCTGTCTTAAGTAGCGGAACATATCTGTTCGTTGCACTGCCCACCTTTGGGCAGCTCGTCTATTCTAGAGCGAATCCCGCCCGTGTCAACGGGTTTTTCTCCCCTCTTCAAAAAACCCGCGCGAGCGGCAGCCTGCGCAGCCCGGCCAGCGGCAGCCTGCGCAGCCCAATCAGCAGCAACCTGCAGTTGCTTACGAACGAAGGCCCAGCAGCTCGAACAGCTCCTTGCGGGAGTTGATGCCCATCTTCTCGTAAATATGGCGCGTGTGCGCTTTGAAGGTACCCTCGGCGATGAACAGCTCCTGCATGATGGCCGGGCCGTTCTTGCCCTGGGCCACCAGCGCCAGAATCTCGGTTTCCCGCGGGGTGAGGCGGGCGTGCTCGGCCAGCTCGGCCGCCCGCTCGTCGCGCCGCAGCTCTTCCGGGGTCTTCTCCACAAGGCCGCCCGCATCCAGGATGCGCACGCCCCAGCGGCTCGCCAGTTCCTTCTCGGACAGCAGGATGAGCGTGGCCGCCAACATCATGGCCACCACCGCAACCGCGATGACCGCGTCCTGGGCGCCGGCGTTCATGCCGGCCGCGACCATGGCCTCGGCGACCCCCTTGCCCCAGATGACGAACACCTGCTCGGCGCCTTTGATGGCGGCGAAGATGACGACCGTGACCCCGAGGCGCTTCGAGATGTCGTACAGGAGCAGCGCCACGATAATGCCCACGAGCGAGTAGCTCATGGAGATGAGATAGCTGGACGCCGCCGTGCCGAAGACGCCCTCGACGGGCACAAGCAGAAAGCCGCACACGATGAGCACGAGCGGCGAGCGGTACAGCGTCCCGATATTGAAGCGGTTCGAGAAGAAGTAGGCGCTCGCGAACAGCACCGCCATGACGATGGCCGTCGAGACCGACGAGTGCATGCCGGCGCCGGCGGCCAGCTGGTGCTGGCGCAGCCCGTAGGCGAAGGAGTACAGGGCCAGAAGCACGAAGATCTTCCACGGGTAGGTGAACTTCGGAATGACCGGCGAGGGGCGATCGGCGACGGGCAGCGCCGAGAAGGCCCGGCGCAGGCAGAGCAGCGCCACCGGCGGCAGGATCACCAGAGCGCAGGCCACGCGCAAATCGTCCAGGCCGTCGCAGAAGAACACGCAGACGACGGCCACCAGCTGGGAGGCCGTCGTGTACAGGAAAATGCAGATGAGCGAGATGCAGCTTAGGACCTCGGCCCACAGAAGCAGGAAGAGGCCGAAGCCCGCGCCTCCCGCCGCCGCGCCCGCGGCCACAAGGGCAATGGCCGCCGGCCCTGCGACCAGGCCGATGCCGACCGCAATGAGGCACAGCGACGCCGCGACCATCAGCGCCGCCGACGCCGCGCGCATCCACCCCGTGGCGTTCAAGGGCAGAAGACGGCGCGCGGCGAGCGCCACGGCAATGGAGATCAGGCAGAACGCGTAATCGAAGATGTCGTGCAGATCGAAGGCGGCCGGCAGCGCGAGGGCCGGCGCCGCCACGGCCAGCGTCACCCAAGCACGGGCGCAGCCGAGCGCGAACAGGTAGGGCAGTATGCCCCGCAGGTACAGGGAGCGGTTCTCCCTCCCCTTTCGTATGTCCTTCAACAGGTTCCCCATGACGGCCATTATAGCAGGTGACGGGGCCGGCTGGCGGCCGGGTCGGCGCTTTCCCGAGACCTTGCGACATCGGGGCCGCAAAGGCCGCAAAGGCCGCAAGGGACCGCATGCAAAAAGCCCGGCCGATGGGGAGGGAACGTCGGCCGGGCACGGGAGGGTGAGACGACAGGTGGCCTACAGGCTCGCCACCAAGCGGCCGGTGTAGTAGCCCGAAGTGATGGCACGGCCGATGGAGAGGCCCTCGACGTCCATGGGATAATCCACGCCGCCATAGAACTGGCCCGAGGCGTTGCCCACGGCGAACAGGCCGTCGATGGGCGTGTGCTCGTCAGCTTTCAGCACTTGGTTGTCGGCGTTAATGAGCAGGCCGCCGATGATGGCCGAAAGTCCCATACCGAACTCGTGGGGCACCACGATGAACGGCGGGGTGTCGATGGCGCGCATGAACGTGGAGTTCTTGCCGAAGTCGTCATCGGAGCCCTTGGCACAAAGCTCGTTGTAGCGATCCACCGTTTTCTGCACGGCTGCGGCGTCCAACTCGTAGGCGCCCGATTCCGTATCGGCGGCCATGGCGGCGCAGGCCTCCTCGATGGTGTTGCCCTCGTAGAACCACTTGCAGTTCGAGGCGTCGATCTCCGGGTCGATGGCCTTCCACTCCGCAATCTGGTCCTGCCACTTCGCGTCCACGATGGTGTACAGGTTGCCCGCCTTGGCGTCGCCGCCGGCCTCGTGGATGTACTCGCGCACATAGTTGTTCAGGTAGCCCTGCATGGGGCCCTCGCACATAAAGCGCTCGCCCTTGGCGTTCACCAGCAGATGCGGCGTATCCACACGGCCCACGCGGGCGTCATGGATCATCTTGGTGTGCGTCGTCGGCTCAATCTCGCCGCCGGCCCACACACCCATCTTGTGGCCGTCGCCGGTGCGGTTCATCTGGCAGGGCGGGAACTCCTTGATGTCGGGGCAGTAGTAAGCCACCATCTCCAGGTCGCACTGGTAGTCGCCCGTAGCCAGAATGACGCCCTTGCTAGCGTTGAACAGCACATTCTTGCCGTCCTCCTCGCACACCACGCCGGTCACGCGGCCGGCCTCGTCGATGAGGAGCTGCTGTGCGGGCGTTTCGAAGCGGATCTCGCCGCCGAGATCGGTGGTGAACACATCGGCCATGACTTCGAGGTGCGTGTAGGAAGTGTAGTTCGGGCCGTCCGGATTGTACTCATCGAGGCAGGGGTTGTAGCACATGGCCGGATAGTAGGCATGCGGGTCGTCGGGGCAGTGCCACTCGAAGGGGAAGAGCATGCCCTTGGGGCCCAGCGTGTCGGCCATCCATTCGATCATCTCACCGGACTTCTCGGCCCAGGTCTTGTACATGAGCATGTTCGCGTCGCCGGCCTGGGTCTGGTTGGCGTGGTTCAAAAGCGTCGGCACGTCTTCCTGATGGTCGGGGGCCAGTTTGGAATTCAGAGCGCCGATGGCCTCGCGGGCGGCGGCGATGGCGCCGGCCTTCTCCAGCACGACCACCTTCGCGCCGTTCTGGGCGGCGGTGGTGGCGGCCACAAGGCCCCCGTTGCCCGCGCCCACAACCACGATGTCGGCGTCAACGGTTTCCACGAATTCCGTGGGCATCTCCGGCTTGTCGCGCCAGCTTGTCGCGGCCGCAGCACCGGTGTCGGCGGTCTTCGTGCCGCCCTCGGCCGCGGGGGGTCGGCGCGCAGCCCGCAAGGCCCATGGCGGCCAGGGCACCGGCCGCGGCGGCACCGGTCAGAAATCCACGACGGGAAAGATTGGTTTCCATTGCATCCTCCTAAAGACGGTTCGCGCCCGGCCCTCCCTTACGTGAACCGGTACGCATCCGGCCCTCCCATAAGCGAACCGAACGGGACGTATCTTAAACAGGATGCAGCAGGCCGCACATCGCCCGCATTCGGGTATTCACCCACTGACTACCTGGGAAAATGCGAAATATACCCGAGAATGGGTGAGAAGGTTTCGACTCGAAACGCACGACGGGCGAAGGGGGTGCGCTTCCTGCGCCGCCCCTTCGCCCGTTGCTACGCGACCCTCGTCGCGCAATGGCAATGCGATGGTTATTTCAGCAGCATCCCCGAAGCCACTTCATCGGCAACCTTGTCGCCTTCAAGCGAACGCAAAATTTGGATGCCGAAGGACAGCGCCGTGCCGGGGCCCGTGGCAGTGATAAGGTTTCCATCGACGAAGACGTCCTTGCCCGCCTGGTAGATGTCGGCCGGCCAGCCTTCCTCGCAGCCCGGGTAGCACACGGCCTTGCGCCCGGTGAGCAGCCCCGCGTTGGCGAGCACCATGGGCCCGGCGCAGATGGCGGCCACGTACTCGCCGGCTTCCATGCGGCGCGTGAGCTCGGCCACGACACGTTGGCTCTTGCCCAGGTTGTCAACGCCCACCGAGCCGCCGGGCACGATGGCAATATCGAACTGCGTCAGATCGAGGGTGGAAAGCGGCGCATCGGCCTGAAGCGTCACCGCTTGGGCCGCCCGCACGGTCAGATCGTCGGACACGGCAGCGAGCACCACGTCCACCCCGCCGCGCCGAAGCGCGTCCACCGGGGCCACCACCTCCACGGGCTCGCACCCGTTCGCCACAAACACCACTGCCGATTTCGCCATAATTTGTCCTTTCAAGAGAGCCTTCCAGCACCCCGCAATGAGCGCCTCTGTCCAGCGCCCCATTGTAGTTCAACCCGCAAGCCCTCGACAACATCGAGACCTACCTTACCGCAAAAGGGTATTCGCTATGCTAGCTTTGAAAGACGATCTCACCCTCTACCACGGCAGTTACGCTTCCATCGAATGCCTTACGTTCGAGGGGAGCGAGCCCTATGGGATTTGACGAAGAGGCCGTGACCGACGAGCAGCGCGAAGCGTGCGCCGTTGTGGTGATGCGAACCATGCTGGAAGACTGGTGCGACGACACCGGCGTTCCCTTCGATGATGCACTGGACGCCTTCACCTCATCGCGCACCTATGAGCTGCTCTTCGACTTCTCCTCCCGCCAATGGGCAGAAGGCCCCGACAACCTTCGCTTCGTGTGGGAGCAGGAGCGGAGGAACGGCTAGCTGATCTGCTCGGCCTCGCCCGGGGCCTCTCTCGCCGAGACGGATGGAGCACCATGGCAATATCTCCCATTACGTCCTGATTTGTGTGGGTTTTGACACTTTTACGTCCTTGTTTTTGTATACTTGTAACGTGCACTGAGCAAGGAGGCTGCCAATGGAACGTTTTCTCATGCGTGATCTCGAAGCATGGCGCGAGAATCCTTGCAGGAAGCCCCTTATCATCAACGGGGCTCGCCAGGTGGGAAAGACGTGGCTCATCAAAGAATTCGGAAGGCGCCATTACAAGAGCGTCGCTTATGTGAATATGGACAACAACTCAGCCATGCGCGAGCTGTTCGACACCGGGTACGACATCGACGTTCTCATCGCCGGCCTCCAGCTGCAAACCGGCGTCACCATCGAGCCCGACTCGACCCTCATCGTGTTCGACAAAGTCCAGGAAAACCCCAAGGCGCTCACGGCCCTCAAGTACTTCGATGAGGATCCGCGTGGTTTCTCGGTCGTAGCCGCTGGCTCTTTGCTGGGAATCCTTCTCCAAAGCGGGACGGGCTTTCCCGTGGGGAAGGTGGAAGCACTCGACCTCTACCCCCTTTCCTTCGAAGAGTTCGCCTTAGCGGCCGAAGGAGAGCAGTTCCTGGCCTCATTGCAGAACCCGAACCCGGCGCTCATCCAGGCCTTCAAATCACGGGCGATCGCCCTTTTGAAAACCTACTATTTCGTCGGGGGGATGCCCGAGGCAGTCAGCGCGTTTCTCGACAGCAGGAGCTACGATGACGCACGGGCCGTTCAGAAGCGGATCCTCGCCGACTACGAGCGCGACTTCTCCAAGCACATCGCCCCCCGCGAGGCCGAACGGGTCTTCGCCGTGTGGGACTCCGTCGTCGCTCACCTATCCCAAGAGAACAAGAAGTTCATCTTCGGCCGCCTCGCGAAGGGCGCCCGGGCGAAGGAGTTCGAGAGCGCCCTCACGTGGCTGAGGCAAGCCGGCCTTATCTACCAGGTGCCGCGCGTATCCAAACCAGGCATCCCCCTCAAGGCCTATCGAGATCCGAGCGCTTTTAAGGTGTTCCTGCTAGACGTGGGCCTGCTCGGCGCTATGAGTGAACTGGACAGCAAGAGTATCATCGAAGGCAACACCCTTTTCGGGGAATTCAAAGGGGCGCTCACCGAGCAGTACGCGTGCCAAGAGCTTATAGCAAGCTGTGGGCTTGTCCCCTATTACTGGTCCGCCGAGAACTCCCGGGGAGAAGTGGACTTCCTCGTGCAGTCGGCCGGTGCCGTCTACGCCATCGAGGTGAAAGCCGAGGAGAACCTGCGCGCCAAGAGCCTGCGCAGCTTCAAGGAGAAGTACCCGGAAATTCAGGCCCGGCGCTTCTCGCTTTCCGACTACCGCGAGCAAGACTGGCTCACCAACGTCCCTCTCTACCTGATGGGGAACACGGGGCTTTGGCTGTAGCGACGAGGCTGCTCTTTAGACCGATATACTCACCAGCTCGTGGTCTTCGATGCCGAAGGGGCGCAGGCGGGCAAGGGCTGCCAGGGCGTCGGAGACCTCGGCGAAGGCGGCGGCTTCGGGGCTGCCCGGAAGAGCGCCGAGACCCCCGGGGATCGTCTCGCCGCAGGCATCGCGCGCCTCCTCGGCCCAGCAGGCGGCCTCGGAGAGCAGCACGGCATCGTTGCGAACGAAGGCGGCCAGGGCCTCGATCATCTGCGGATAGAGCACCGCCGTCTTCGAGCGGCGCGCGCAGCGGGCGAAATCGTCCACCCAGGTGAGCATATGGCCGCGCGCGAAGGCCTCCTCATCGCGCAGGGACGCGGCCAGATCGCCCACGTTCCCCGCGCGCAGCTCCGCCAGGGAGCGCTCGGCCTCATGGGCCATAAAGCCGCACATGGTGGCGATATGGTCATCGGGGATGCGCATGAGGCGCGTAAGTTGAAGCCCGCGCTCGCGAAAGATGGCACGCACGGCCAGAGTGTTCTCCTGGAAGACGGCGGCGTCCTTCGTGCGGTAGGGCGATTCCATCGGCTGGCAGGGCACTTCACCCGGACCGATGAACAGGCGCGTGTACTCGTCGCGGGCCTGCTCGGTCAGCACCGCGCCATCGACGCACTCGCCGAGGTTCTCCAAAAAGCGCCCGAGGCCCTTCATGGAGGGGTCGTCGCCGGCGTACTCCTCCGCCACGTCACGCGTGGTCTCCGACAGCACGCATGCCACCATGGCCGCATCCGGCGTACCGCCGAACAGCTTGTGGAACAGCTCGTACAGGTAGGCGCGGCACGCCAGCAGCTCCCCAAGCGCCAAAGCCTCGGCTGCGCGGGCCTTGGCCTCTGCCCTCGTCGCAGCTGCGTCGCTCGCAGGCGCGCTCACAGCACGACCTCGTGGAACTCTTCGCGCAGCGCTGCGGCGTTCGGTCGCACGAGCAGGTTCGGACCCGCGATGCCTGCGCTCGGCAGCACAGGCAGCTCGTTCACCGCATCGCCGTGGGCTGCGCGCAGCTCGTCAATGTCGCCGAACTCGATGGAGCGCATAGGGCATGCGTCCACGCACACCGGGTTGCGCCCCGCCTCGCGCAGCGCCTTGCAGGAATCGCATTTGGCGATGAGGTTCGTGTCCTCATCGTGCTGCGGAGCGCCGTAGGGGCATGCGGTCATGCAGTTACGGCACACCACGCAGCGGTCGGCATCGTATTGGACGGTGCCGTCGTCGGCCCCCGTGTTGCAGGTTCCGTCTTCCCGCAGGGCATCCCACCGTTCCCAGATGGTCGTACCGCCCACCTTCATCTCGTACAGCCAGGATGGGCACGTATCGGTCAGAAGCATCCGGCACGCGTCCTCGCCGTAACCGTTATCCGCCAGGGCAAACAGGACGAAAGGAGTTCCTGGAAATCCGGTGCCGATATGGTAGTCATTATCCCGGATCAGGCGGACCAGATGAGCCGCCGCCTTCTTTTTATCCTGAGCGGATAGCATCTGGTAGTAGAGTGGAAGCACGTAGGCGGTCTGAAATTCGGGTCTGACCGTGCCATCCTTCTCCATCAGAATCTCCCGGTACGCGGCAGAGGTCTCCGCACTCAGCTTTGCATAGTATGCGGCGTCCTCCTCTTCTCCCAGCAATCCGGCAATTTCCGAGACAATGCGGGAAGAGTTGGCAAGGCATGCCGTCGCCGTCCATTTGCCTCTCCCCATCCATGCCCACATGCCGATTCCCGGTGCGCACCAGTCTCCATAGTGGTGAAGCAGCTTCCAGATTCTCCGGTGTTTGCCAAAGGAAAACAGGCCGGCCCAGAATTTGCACGCGCCGATATACCGCTTCATGACGGGATACATGCGGCGCAGGAGATCCCTGTCTCCTCTCGCCCGGTACTCTGCCCAGGGAACCAGGATACAGGCGTCTCCCCAGTGGTCCACCGCCATGGGAATCATGATCTCCCACTGCATCGGTACCCTCACTAAAGGTACCGTCATGGGAATGCCTCCGCCCCTGCTCTGCTCGGATTTCACATCCCGCAGCCACTTTTCCAGGAAACGGCTCATATTGAAGTTATAGGCGGCTGTCGGCGAGAACAGGGCAATATCCCCCGTCCATCCCATGCGCTCGTCTCTCTGAGGACAGTCCGTGGGAATATCCACGAAATTGGACTTTGCCCCCCACTTTATGCTGCTCTGCAGTTGATTGACCAGATCATGGGAACAGCAAAAGTCCCCTGTCTCCTCAATATCGGAGTACAGCGCTGCCGCCGTCAGCTCCAGGTCCTTTTCTTCGATTCCCTCAACACCCACATACCGGAATCCCATATACGTCATCCGCGGCGAATACGTCTGCTCTCCGTCCACACAGCAGTAGACCGCTTCCTGTCTGGCCGTCCGCAGCGGTTCCGTATAGAGCTCGCCGCCCATCAGGATCTCGGCATGTTTCCAGACGATACGCTGGCCCTTTCTGCCTCTCAGCCTCGCGCAGATCACTCCGGCAAAATTCTGTCCGAAGTCATAGATCAGCATGCCGCTCTTCGCTCTGGTAACCGAGACCGGCCGGAAGAGCTCATGCGCCCGGACCGGCACGCCGTACTGCGCCGTTATCTCGGGATGAATGCGGACTTCTTCCAGAGCGGCATTTCTCCATGAAATCTGATCGTAATCCACAGCCGCGTCATACACCTCGCCGTTATAGAATTCCGTCTCCCGGTATCTGCCGTCTTCCGTGACGCTCCACGTCTCATCCGTACCGATTACTTCCGTGCTTCCGTCCGTGTGCACGATACGCAGTTCACACAGCAGCGCCTGTCGTTTCGCATAAACCCGGTTTCTTCTCTTATAAGTAAAGGCGCCCACCGCCCAGCCGCCGCCGTCAACCGCAATCAGCTCGTTG
>ENA-ORVG01004131-ORVG01004131.1-human-gut-metagenome-genome-assembly--contig:-NODE-4131-length-10255-cov-2.342059_pt1 | contig 10255 bp, 9 predicted proteins | sample MGYA00242091_ERZ509233 | MGnify/ENA primary metagenome ERZ509233 (study PRJEB26280, sample SAMEA2338840) | human gut metagenome | biome: human gut; feature: human-associated habitat; material: faeces... | reverse complement strand
GCGGCTCTTCTTACAAGAACCGTGGCGTTCAGAAACCGCCCTCCTTGAGCTGGGGCAGATTGCGGAGGGCCTCGGTGGTTTCGAAGGCGACGACGACATCGGCGCATCCCGCGTCCGATACCATGGATTTCACGTCCTCGCCCACGCGCACCACCGTGGTGACGGCGCCGCCGCGCTGGGCCATGCCGTGAATCTCCGACACCTTCACCTGCAGCCCCGCCTTCATGCAGCTGAAGGCGAGCAAATCGGCGGCGAGGATGGTTCCCTGGCCGCCCACACCGCACAAGAGCACGGTCTTAGTGGCATTTTCCATGAACGGCCTCCTATTCCTTGACGATGGCGTCGAAGCGGCAGTACTGGGTGCAGTGGCCGCAGCCGATGCACAGCGCGGGATCGATGAGCGCACGGCCCGTCTCGTCGCGGCCGAGGGCCGGACAGCCCAACGTGACGCAGGCGCCGCAGGCCGTGCAGGAGTCGCTCACGAACAGCGGCGGCTCTACGTGGCGCTCGAGCAGCACGCAGGGCGAGCGGAACACGATGACCGAGATGTCGTCGCTGCCCGTGGCCTCCTTGAGGGCCCGTCGCACGGCGGCGGCATCGTTGGGATCGACCACGCGCACATCCTCGACGCCGAGGGCAGCCACCACGGCCTCGATGTTCAACTCGCGGCTGGGCCGGTTCTGCAGGGTCACGCCGTTGAAGGGGTTGCCCTGGCGCCCCGTCATAGCGGTGGTGCGGTTGTCGAGCACGCACACCGTGCCGGCGCCGCGGTTGTACACCGTGGAGATGAGCGAGCTTAGGCCCGAATGGGCGAACGTGGAGTCCCCGATGACGGCGACGATGGGACGATGCTCCGTGTCGGCCAGCGCCAGCTCGAAGCCGTGGGCCATGGAGACCGAGGCCCCCATGTCCACCGTGGTGTCCATGGCCGAAAGCGGCGGCAGGGCGCCCAAGGTATAGCAGCCGATGTCGCCGGTCACGATGGCCCGCATCCTCGAGAGCTCCTTGAACACGAGGCGATGGGGGCATCCCGGGCACAGCGCCGGAGGACGTCCCGGCAGATCGGTCGCAGCCGGCGCATGGGACGGCTGCTCAAGGCCGAAGGCCGCGCGCACGAGCCCCGGCGACAGCTCGCCGGCCCGCGGCAGAGGGCACGGCGTATCGCTCACCGGCACCCCGCAGGCCCGCACGGCGTCTTTGAGGTACTCCGAGCCCTCCTCCACGACGTACACGGCTTCGACGGAGTCGGCGAAATCGCGCAGCGCGGCCGCGGGAAGGGGCCAGGTGACCCCGAGTTTGAAGATGCTCGCGTCCGGGAGCGCCTCGGCCACGTGCTGGTAGGCCGCGCCGGCGCAGACGACGCCCACAGTGCCCTTCCCTTCTATCACCTCGTTGTAGGGGCAGGTTTCCACCCACTGGCGCAGCTTATCGATGCGATCCAGCTGCACGAGGCGGCGCGGCTTGGCGAAGGCGGGCATCATGACCCACTTCGCCGGATTCTTCTCATAGGGCCTCGCCGGCGCCTCGGCGCGCTCCCCTGCCTCGACGGGCGTCTTCGTGTGGGAGATGCGCACGCTGGAGCGGATGATCACCGGCACGTCGAAGCGCTCGGAGATATCGTAGGCCTCGCGGGTGAAGCGCAAAGCCTCGGCGGAGTCGGCCGGATCGAGGCACGGGATGGCTGCGGCCTGAGCGTAGTAGTGCGAGTCCTGCTCGTTCTGGGAGGAGTACATGCCCGGGTCGTCGGCTGCCAAGATGACCATACCGCCGCCCACGCCGGTGTAGGCGGCCGTGAACAGCGGGTCGGCCGCCACGTTCACGCCCACGTGCTTCATGGTGGCGAGCACCCGCGCGCCGGCGGCCGAGGCCCCGATGCCCACTTCCACGGCCACCTTCTCGTTCACGCACCACTCGGCGTAGACGCCCTCCTTCTTGGCGAAGGCCTCCAGCGTCTCCGTCGACGGCGTGCCCGGGTAGGCCACGCCGATGGTGCAGCCCGCCTCCCAGGCGCCCTGGGCGATGGCCTCGTTGCCGCTCATCAGCTCCATATGTCTCTTCCTCTCCCTTCGGCGGCCGCCGTCGCGCCCGCGGCCCTAATTCTCCTCGTACTGCATGCAGAAGGTGCCGATCTGAATGAAGTCACCTGGACGCAGCGCACGGGCCTCCACGGAATCGTTGTTCACCCACACGCCGTTGAACGAGTTGGCGTCGCGGATGACGTAGCAGCCGTTCTCCTGCTCGATGGTGGCGTGCATGCGCGAGACGGTCATGTCGTTCAGGAAGATCGTGCACTGGGGACTGCGTCCGATGGTGACGGGCTCGCCGGTGAGCGCGAAGCTGATGCCCACTTGCGGCCCCCGCACGACGTTGAGCGTCGCACGGGCCGGGGCGCTCTCCTCAACGGTTGCGGCCGGCGTCTCGCTCATGACGAGCGGCTGCATGGCCTGCGTGGCGCCGAGCAGCTTGAATCCGCAGGTGGGACACACGGTGTCGTTCGGTGAAATCTCGTGGGAACAAACGGGGCAGCGCTCGCTCATGGCCCACCTCCTTACTCGTTGGTGGCGTCTGCGGCACCCGCGCCCGCGCCGCTTCGGGCACCGTCGGCGGGAGCGTCGTCTGAGACGCCTGCGGCGATGGCCGCAACGGACTGATGATCCTCGCGAGAGGATGACTTGCTGTAGATGAGGGGCGTCTCGTTGACGACCTCGGTCGGTGCCGGGGCGTCGTTGCCCCACAGCCGGTTCCACCAAATGCCGATGCCCTCGAGAAAACCGGGGGCCGGCGAATCCTCGCAGGCGATGAGGTCCTGGGTGGCGACAAGCTCGTTGCCCTGGTAGAAGTTGGCGACGCCCACGACATCCCCCGCGGCCACCGAACCGGTCAGCTCCTCGGCGACGATCTCCTGGCTCACATTGCCCTCGGGCGCGAACACCTCGACGGCGGCCGAGGGATCGGCGAAGGTGGCCGCCACGGTGCGGTCCGGCCAGGCGCTCTGGGACACGCGGGCGATGAGCGGCACCTCGGCGCCGCCGTCAGCTGCAAAGGCCACGGTCTCGGGGCTGTGGGCCAGCGCATAGCTCACGCGGTTGTCGTAGACCCAGTCGAACAGCGTCTCGGTGTCCTGGAAGCGCGCGTCCTCGGAGGGCGAGCCCAGCACGATGGCGTACAAAAGGCCGTCGCCGCGGTCGCACGCGCCAGCGAAGGAATTGCCCGCCGCCTCGGTGTAGCCGGTCTTGATGCCGCAGGCGCCCTCGTAGGTGCCGAGCAGACGATCGGTGGACTGAAGGTCGATGACCTGGGGCTTGCCGTCGGCGCGCGTGACGGTGATCTGGGCAGACTCCTTCGACACGATGGAGCGGAACGTCTCGTTTCCCATGGCGTAGGCGCTCATGAGGGCGACATCGCGGGCGCAGCTGTACATCTCGTTGTCATAGGCGCCGATGTCGAGCCCATGGGGGTTGGAGAACAGCGTCTCGGTCATCCCGAGCTCGGCGGCCTTGGCGTTCATGGCCGCCACGAAGGCCTCGTTGGCGGTCTGCGAATCGTCGGTCTTCATCCCCTCGCCCAACGTCTCGGCGATGGCGATGGCAGCGTCGTTGCCCGAGGGGATCATGAGTCCCGCGAGCGCCGCCTCAAGGGTGAGCGTGTCGCCCGCCCACAGACTCGCCGACGACTCGCCCACCTGCGCGGCCTCCTGGCTCACCGTCACCGTGCTGTCCAGGGGCACGCCGGAGTCCAGCGCGACGATGGCGGTCATAATCTTGGTGATGGAGGCGATGTGCGACCGCTCGAGGGCGCCCCGCGAGAAGAGCACCGTGCCCTCGTCGTCCATGACCAGCGCGAAGGACGCCGTGACATTCGGACAGGCAACCGCCGGCAGCCCGCGCGCCTCGACGGAGGCACCCAGGATCTCGTCGGTGCCGCGCACGTCGGCGAAGGCCCGTGCCGGCGCGCCCAAAGGCAGCGCAAGCAGCAGAGCCAAAGCGAAGCCGAGCGCCCGCCTTGACAGACGGGCGCCTCCTTGGTGCGCACTGCCGTTTTCGATGGGGCTAAGCAGGGTCAACGCAGTAAACCTCTTCCGGAGCCAGAACGGCGAAGCCCGCCTCGGCGAGAACCGCCTCGGCACCGTCGCCCTCGATCTTCAGCACGTCGACGGCCTTGCCGTCGGCGGTGCAGAAGCAGTAGCCGTACTCGATGTTCATCGAGGCCCCTTGGCAGAATCCGAGAAGATCGGCCAAAGTGCCGGGAGCATCCTCGACGGACACGGCGATGACCGGCGTGAGCGAGGCGCGGAAGCCCGCCTGCCCCAGCACCTCCACCGCGCGAGCGGGCGTGTCGCAGAAGATGCGGACGATGCCGAAATCGGCGGTGTCGGCGATGAACAGGGCCTTCATGTTGATGTCGGCATCGGCCAACGTGCGGCAAGCCGCGGCGAGGCGCCCCTTCTTATTGGCGAGAAAAACGGTGAGCTGCGAAATCATTACTGGTTCTCCCCTCTCAGGTCGATGACGCGCTTGGCCTTGCCCTCGGAGCGCGCGATGGTCTTGGGCTCCACGAACTTGATGTCGACGGCCACCTGCAGGTTGCTCTTGAGGGCCGCGGCCAGACGGTTGCGCAGGTCCTCCAGGCGGCGCACCTCGTCGATCGGGAAGTCGGGCTCGGTTTCCACCTGCAGCTCCACATGGTCGAGCGGGCCGTTCATGGTGAGGATGATCTGGTACTGGGTGGCGATCTCCGGGAACTCGGTGATGACCTGCTCGATCTGGGACGGGAACACGTTCACGCCGCGGATGATAAGCATGTCGTCGGTGCGGCCCAGAAGACGCCCGATCTTGCGATGGGTGCGCCCGCACGCGCACGGCTCGGCGTTGATGGTGGTGACGTCGCGGGTGCGGTAGCGGATCATCGGCGAGCACTCGCGGGTCAGCGTCGTGATGACGAGCTCGCCCACTTCGCCGTCGGGGAGGACCTCCAGCGTCTCGGGATCGATGATCTCGCAGTAGAACTGGTCCTCGGCGATGTGCAGACCGCCGCGCTCGGCGCATTCCATGGCCACGCCGGGGCCCATGATCTCGGAGAGGCCGTACACATCGCAGTACTGAATGCCCAGCTTGTCGGCGATTTCCTGACGCATGTTCTCCGAGCAGGGCTCGGCGCCGAAGATGCCGCCGGAGATTTGGAACTCGGTGGCCGGGTCGTAGCCCATCTCAATGGCCGTATCGGCGATAAGCAGGGCGTAGGAGGGAGTGCAGGCCAGGATGTCGGTCTTGCAGTCCCTGAGCATCTGCACCTGGCGCTTGGTGTTGCCCGACGAGGTGGGGATGACGGTGCAGCCCATGGCCTCGCCGCCGGCATGCGCCCCCAGACCACCTGTGAACAGGCCGTAGCCGTAGGACACCTGGATGGTGGAGTTCTCGTCGCCGCCCACCATGGCGATGCCGCGGGCGAAGCAGTCGCCCCAGTTCGCGAGGTCGTTGGCGGTATGCCCCACCACCGTCGCCTGGCCCGTAGTGCCCGAGGAGGCGTGGATGCGGGCCACATCGGCGTTCTCGCGGGCGAACATGCCGAAGGGGTAGTTGTCGCGCATGTCCTGCTTCACGACGAAGGGGAACTTGGCGATGTCCTCGAGGCTCTCAAGGTCGTCGGGGGTCACGCCCGCCGCATCGAAGCGCTCGCGGTACAGCGGCACGTTCTCGTAGGCGTTGCGCAACGACTCCCGCATGCGCTCGAGCTGCAGTTCGCGCAGCTCCTCGCGGGGCATCGTCTCAATCTCCGGTTGAAAGTACACTGGCTTCCTCCTTGTCCGTAGCTTCCTTATCGGCATCTTCTCTCTCGCGTGTCGGCGTATTCGGCCCCACGACGGTCACCTCGTCGATGGGAGCGTAGTTGGAGGTGAAATCCTCCTCGTGAAGCACGTTGCCCGCGCGGTCGCGGACGGTGCGGTGCACAGTCACGCTGCGCCCGTCGGCCCCGGCAGTCTTGACATAGCGCGTGCCTTCAGGCTCGCTCTCGTCGACTTTGGTGCGCTTCTTGAAGGGCTCTCCGGTCTCCCAGTCGCCGGTCTGCGTGGAGACCACGTAGCCCGGATCGATACCGTACAGTGTAACGGTTAGGCTGGAATCGGTGTAGCGCGAGCGCATCAAAACATCCGAAGTGCCGTCATTGACCCATGTAAGGTCGAGGTCGGGGTACGCGATGGCAGCGTCGCGGCCCGTGGGGTAGCTGGAGATGTAGAGCGAGTGGTTGCGCCGCTCGGTCACGGGATAGCCCGCCTCGTAGACCGCATTGAACACCGTGGTGGCCACCTGGCAGATACCGCCGCCGATGGCGTCGTCGTACTCGCCGTTGATGATGGCGTGCGCCGCCTGGAAGCCCGCCTCCTCGTTTGCCTCGCCCACCGTGTCGTTGAACGACCACTCCCCTCCGTCGGCCCGGGCGATGGAATTGTTCAGCAAGTCGGCCGCCGTATGGATGTTGTGACGTCGATTGGCCGTGGCGGGGCTGTCGTTGTACTCGGTCGTGAACGAGGAGATCGGAGCGATAAGGCCCATCTCGAGCGCTTCGTCGAAGGTAGTCCGGGACGGAGCCTCGCCCCATTGGATGGCGATGGAAGGGGTGTCGGAGCCGGCCGCCTCACTACCGAACAGGGCGCTTTGGGCCTGCGCTGCCGCATCGGCGGTATGGGGATAGCGCGAGCCCTCGCGGGCGCTGACCCACACCTCGCCGCCATCGACGTCGAATGACACCGTGGCCGCCGAGGTGTAGCCCGCGTCGCGAATGAGCCCGAGCAGCCCCGAGGCCGCCTCGGTCTCGTCAAGGTAGGGAGCCAGGGCGAAGCCCTCCTCCCGCTCTTCCACCCGGGTGCGCACCCACGCGCCCAGATCCGCCGCCCCCAGCGGCCACTCGGTCTGCTCGAAGGAGAAGGTGCAGCCCCGATCGAGGGCCGCCTGGACCTCGTCGGCGACCCGAGCGGCCTCATCGGCGCCGATGCGCACGTCCGCCTCATCGGGCGTCGCCACGATGACGACCTTGCCGGGCGCCTCGCCGAGAAAGCCCTCGGAGAGCTGACGGGCCACCGAGGCGCGGTCGACGGCCTTGCCGCCGTGGCCCTCCGTGACCGACACCGCGCCCGCCTCGATGGCGATGCCGTAATCGAGGCGCGGCTCGCCGGCAGATTCATCGATGGAGGAGCACAGCGCCTCCAAGGCCTCCTCGTCGAAGGAAAGGGCGACGTCGACGGAAACGCCGTTGCGCGCCGCCTCCATACGCTCCGCAAGACCGCCGTCTCGGCCCACGGCGAAAGCGCGGGAGACCAGCTCGCTCACGGAAAGCCTCGCGCCCAGCGTGCCGCTCTCGGCGACCCACACCTGCTTGTTGGCCCGGGCCTCCTCTAAAGAGAGCTGCTCGGCCTGGGCGTCCTGTTCGGCAAGCTCGCTTTCCACATCAAGGGTGTCGCGGGCCTCCTCGCTGGCGAAGATAAGCGCCCGGCCATCGGCAACGCGAGGCTCGTAGCAGGAGCTCACGGCGCGACGGGCCTCCTCCTCGGTCATGCCGGAGACATCCACCGCGCCCACCGACACGCCATCGTAAATGCGGGACCCGTTGACCGCGCCGTCGATGGCCCAGGCGCCGCCGACGAGCGCTAAAAGCGCCAGCACTGCCGCCAGGGCAATGCGGGGCCCGAGGGAACGGCGCTTGGCGGCAGGACGGCTCGCAATTCCGGCACGGCCCGCACTCGCGCCTCGCGGGGCGCAGAAGTTGCGCGGAGCCTTGGCCTGCGAAACCGTGGCGCGAGAACGATTCGACGGAGATGCGGCACGGCGCGCCGTCGTCGCGCCGCCAGCGCGCTTCGCCGTGGCACCGGCGGCCGCGCCACCGCTGTGCGGGGTTACTGCCTTCGAAGAGCTCTTCGGTCTTGTTGCGGCCCGCGCCGACGGACGAGATGCGGATGAGGAGGGTCGAGCAGAGGAAGACTGCGCTGTTGCGGAAGAGGACGATCGAACGGTGCCCTTCGGACGAGAAACGCGGTTCGAAGGCATGACGATGCGCCGCTCGGCCCGCGCCCGCGCACGGCGCTCCTCGCTGCTCGGACGCTCGTCGGAGGGCCTACGCGTCGCCATGGGCGCTCGAACTTTCCGAAGCGGCCTCCTTGAGGTGTCTCAGCTCGGCGGCCAGGGCGCGCGCCGCCGCCACGGTGTAGTAGATAGTGACGCCAAGAGACAGGATGAGCCCCGCGTAGATGAACCAGATGCCCCAGGAGACGGCCTCGCCGTTGAACCCGGGCAACCAGGAGATGTCGCACCAGCCCAAACCGGGGATGAGCGGCGCGTTCAAGAGAAGCCCGGCAAAGCCGATAAACAGAAACGTCGTGGCGAACTTCCCCGGATAGACGACGGGCACGCGGATGCGGTAGCGCGACAGAAGCCACGCGCCCCCGATGAGCAGGTAGGCGTCGCGCAGCACCACGACGACGATCACCCACAGGGGAATGCGGCCGACGAGGAACACGCCGAGGACGCCGGTGATCATGAGGATGCGATCCACCGCCGGATCGAGGATCTGCCCCAACTTCGATACCGTATGGGTGCGCCGGGCCAGCTGTCCGTCGATGAAGTCGCTGGCGGCAGCCGCAGCGAAGACGAGGGTGGCGGCCAGGTTGAAGCCGGAGAGCAGCAGCCACAGGTACACGGGCACGAGGCACAGGCGCACGAAGGAGACGACGTTGGCCGCCGTGAAGATCTCGCTTGTCACCTGCTCGGGGATCTCTTCCCCATCTCGCTGCCCTTCGACCATGAGGCGTCCTGCTCCTTCCCTACAAAAACCGGACCCTCGACGAGGGTCCGGCGCACGTGCCGATAACGGCATATTTTAGCAGAGCGGCAAGCCCTTCTCAGACTCACCACGAAACTTAACGAGCGGTTAAGCTTACGATTCCGTCACCGCCGCCTTCGGGTCGGGGACATGCACCACGCGGCAGGATTTCGCGGTGGCGATGGGCGTGTAGGCGGGATCCATGGTCAGGCAGTGCTTGGGGCAGACGCGCACGCAGGTACCGCACTGCACGCAGCGGAACGGATCGATGGCCCAGGTGCGCTCCTTCTTCTCCACCGCGATGGCGTCGGCCGGGCAGCTCTTGGCGCAGATGCCGCACAGAATGCACGCACTCGCATCGTTTTCGATATGCCCTTTGAGCCCCGCCGGGGCCGGTTTCTGCTCGAAGGGGTACAGCACGGTCTCGGGCTTCTTGAACAGAGAGCCGAAGGTCATGCCGCCCAGTTTGAAGCTTCCCATATCCGCCTACCTTTCCGTGCAGCTGATGCAGGGGTCGATGGTCAGGATGATCATGTTGACGTCGGCCAAGTCGCACCCTTTCAGGGCCACGGTCATACCGGCGAGGTTCTGCGAGGTGGGCGTGCGCATGCGCATGCGCTCCAGGTTCTTCGAGCCGTTGCCGCGGGCGTAGTAGTAGCACTCGCCGCGGGGCTGCTCCAGCACGTTGGACGCCTGGGCGCCGTCGGCGGGCGCGCCCTTCACCGCCACCTCGATGTCGCCGGCGGGGATCTTCGCGCCGAGCTCCTTGATGATCTCGATGGACTGGAGCACCTCCAGACAGCGCACCTTCACGCGGGCGTAGCAGTCGCCCTCGGTGGCCGTGATGGGAGCGAAGTCCGCCAGATCGCCGTAGGCGCCGCGCCCGAAGGAGCGCACGTCGTAGGGCAGGTTGGAAGCGCGGGCGAAAGGCCCCACCATGGAAAGCGCCGCCGCGTCCTCGGTAGTGATGTGGCCCACGCCCACGGTGCGGTTCTTCACCGAGGTGTCCGTGAGCAGCGTGTTCATGATCTGCGTGTACTCGCCCTTGATACCGTCGAGCACCGAGACGATATCGGCCATCTGGCTCGCGTCGATGTCGCGCACCACGCCGCCCACCTTCACCACGGACAGGATGACCCGTCCCCCGGTGGTCTTCTCGAACAGGTCGAGCACGCGCTCGCGCAAACGCCAGCAGTGCATGAACATCGACTCGAAGCCGAAGGCGTCGGCGGCAAGGCCCAGCCACAAAAGATGCGAGTGGATACGGGACAGCTCGTGCCAGATGACGCGCAAATACTCGGCGCGCTTCGGCACCTCCACGCCCATGAGTGACTCGACGGTCTCGGCATAGCCGAGGGAGTGTCCCATGGCGCAGATGCCGCAGATGCGCTCGGCAATGTAGATGAACTGGTTGTAGTCGCGCGTCTCGACGAGCGCCAGGAGA
>ENA-ORVG01004128-ORVG01004128.1-human-gut-metagenome-genome-assembly--contig:-NODE-4128-length-10272-cov-6.463150_pt1 | contig 10272 bp, 9 predicted proteins | sample MGYA00242091_ERZ509233 | MGnify/ENA primary metagenome ERZ509233 (study PRJEB26280, sample SAMEA2338840) | human gut metagenome | biome: human gut; feature: human-associated habitat; material: faeces... | reverse complement strand
AGGTAGCCGTAACAATCGAGCAGACAGCATCCGAGCAACAGTAATATATACATATATTAATGATTAGTAACACCTATAGGGTAGTTACACAGGAAACTGTGTAATTGCCCTATTTTTCGTCCTGCTGCCGAAGTAGAAGCAAAATTTCAGTATATATACTGTTGCAAAACAGACCGGGTATGGGAAAAGGATATAGTTTATAAGTATGCCCCAGTAGTAGAGTAGTATTTTTTATCTGTGGAAACTGAATCTACACGCATATAATTCTAACTGCTCAGATTACAACAAAAAGCTACCGGATCACATCATACCCGATAGCTTTAATCTTTGAAAAATTCCTCATATTCAACATCAAACAGTAATCGCAGCGCTTTCAGGTCACTGGCTTTTATGTTCCTGCGCCCCACTTCAATATTAGCAAGAGTGCTTCGGGAGATACGACTTCCCATAAGCTGTAGTTTTGCAACAACTTCTTCTTGTGTCATACCTTTATTCATGCGTACTGTCTGGATATTATGTCCAAGTGGAAGATCAGTTAAGATATATTGCATAGTAGCACTCCTGCGTCAAATAATACGACGAATTGTCACCTATTAGAAACATTTGTATTGATTATATCCAGATTTAGTGCTATTATTGTGACCAGATAGAAACAATATATTAAAAATGAAAAAGATTTTTGGAAGGAGAGTTTAGTATGGCGGGGAATAATAATAACGGATTAAGTTTCTGGGGCGTTGTTGGAGCTGTACTTTTAGCATTGATTATTTTTTCAATTGATGGTTAATGAAGAAAAATTTGAGAATCATGTTAATGACATTAGTTGCAGTATTAGTAAATAAACATCTAAAAAATTATATTTCAATACCGTGGCTTAAATGGTTTATGACATGTTATTTTAATGATTTAGTAGGTGGAATTACTTTTATAGCATATTGCAACAGTGTTTTTTATTACTATAAGGGTATGATATATAGATTATGGCAAATAGAGTTACTTTTATTTTTATGTGGCGTATTCTGGGAATATATTACACCTTTATTTAGAACGGATACTGTGTCTGATCCGTATGACATAGTGGCTTATATGTGTGGTGGTTTTATTTATTGGATAATAATGTTTGGCTATAAAACAAGCACTAATTGAATACAGGGCATAGCCGGAGAAATCCGGTGGCGCAAAACTACAGGGTCTAAGCATATGTATGACAGCCAGTTGCAATTTTTACATGATAGGAGAGCATTGCTTTTCCGTGGCGAGCGAGTCAGGAGAGGAATGCTTTTTATATTTTGAGGGAAAGAAGGCAGTCTAATGAAAAGAAAAATTGTTACATTATTGTTTGTATGCTGCTTAGGTATAAGTGTAGCAGCTTGTGGAAATGAAACCACAGATACTAAAGAGTATGGTGAAGCATCTGACAATGAATTAACAATTGATGAAGATGATTCGGAGGATGAGGATTACGCAGAAACTTTAGGCAATTCTTCAAGTGTAAGTAGCTCTACTTCAAGCACAAGCAGATATAAAAGTTATTCGAGCAGTAGCTCAAATAGTACAAACAATAATTCATCGGAAGAAACTCATGGATATGATCCAAGTGATCCATATTATTCGGCTCATGATACAGATGGTGACGGACAACTAACAGATGAAGAATGGTCAGCTGCTATGGGTGATTTTATTGATGATTTGGCAGAACAAATGGGAGTAGAGTAAGAAATAAAACAACAAACATGTAAAGAGAGGAAATACATTATGGCACTTATAAAATGTCCTGAATGTGGGAAAGAAATATCGGATAAAGCAGGAGCTTGTCCTCATTGTGGTTGTCCAATCGGAAATGCGACACAACCAATACAGAATAATGACGGAAAGAGTAATAAAGGAAGCAAGAAAATCCTTATTGGCGTAGTAGCAGTAGTTGCCATTGCTGGAACTGGTTATTATTTTGGCATTGCAAAACCACAGCAGCATTTAGCAGAGCAGAAAGCTGTATATGAAGAAGCACAGGATCTTATTGATGAGGGAAAGTATGATAAAGCAATTGAGAAACTGAACTCTATTATAGATTATGACGGCGCACAAGATGCTATAAATGAAGCAGAGACAGGCAAAGAAAAAGCAACTTATGAAGAAGCGGAGAATTTGTTAGAACAGGGTAAATATGATGATGGAATCGAATTACTGAATACTATTCCTGATTATCCAGATTCAGCAGAAACGATTGAGCAGGCAAAATACGAATCTTACGCTTATTCTGCTGTTAAGGCAGTTAAATGAATTTTAAAAAATCCAGATTCTTTAAGTGTTTATGATGTGAAGTTTTATGATGGACTTAATGAAGATGATGATAACAGTGAAAGTGAAGACACAGAAACAGAATCTTCTGATGGTGAGAGCAAGGATCAAAGTTCAGATTCTCCAAAATATCCTACTGTTGTAATGCACTGTGGAGCACAAAATGGATTTGGTGGAAATACAGAAGATTATGCTTTCTGCGTTTATAGTGAAGACGATGGAGAATATATATTAGGTGGTATTACAACTGAGCTGGATCTTGAAGATTTAGATGAAGATGATGATATGTATTTTTACTATGCAGTTACTACAAGGATGATAAATGAATATTACGATAATGGTATAGAAATTGGTTCAATAAATGCTGAGAGATTTAATGCTGTTTTAAAGAATGCGGCATATGGATCAGTAAAGATCATCCAGTAAAATGTATATGATTACCCATGGGAATGTGGGCGAAAATATAAATTCACATGAAGCGTTCAAGGAGGAAAAACGCATGGAAAAGAAGCAAGGATTTCTGAAGAAGTTTTTGGCGGTAATGATCGCAGTGTTCTCACTGACATTGTTATCACCAGAAGTAGCAACACAGTTAGGAACAATGCAAACGGTACAGGCTGCAGTAAAAATTAATTCTAAAAAAATTACTTTGACAAAAGGCCAGAAAAAGACTTTAAAATTAAAAGGGACAAAGAAAAAAGCAAAATGGAGTAGTAGTAAAAAGTCTGTAGCAACAGTATCTTCTAAAGGTGTGGTTTTTGGTAAGAAAAAAGGTACAACAGTGATTACTGCAAAGGTCGGTAGTAAAAAATACACTTGCAAAGTTACTGTTGAAACACCAAAGCTTAATAAAAAATCTGTTACTCTGAGTGTTGGAAAGTCAAGTACATTAAAAGTTACAGGTACTAAACAGAAAGTTAAATGGACAAGCAGTAATATAGCTATAGCTGCTGTAACCAGAAATGGAAAAGTTGTTGCGAAAAGTGCAGGAACAGCAGATGTTATAGCAAATGTTGGTGGTGTAAAATATATTTGCAAAGTAAATGTAAAAGGTAGTCAGAAACCAGCACCTAAACCAACAGAGGCACCTAAACCAACAGCGATTAATAAACCAATTACAGGTGTATCCTTAGATAGAGATAATGTAATTCTTGAAATTGGAAAATCATATACATTAAACGCTTCTATTTTACCTGTTGATACGACAGCTGATAAAACATTGGTTTGGACTAGTTCTAATCCGATGATTGCTGCGATTTCTAATGGAACAATAACTGCGTTAAAAGAAGGAAATGCAATTATAAGTGTAAGCGCTGGAAATAAATCCGCAAATTGTAAGGTTATAGTAACTCCTATTGATGTAAAAGAAATTAGTTTTGCTTCATCAGAAACGACTATCAGAAAAGGACAAAATTGTCAATTAACAGTAGTATTCCAGCCGATTAATGCAACACTTACTAAAAAAATTACCTGGGAAACAAGTAATAGTGATGTAGCTATTGTTCAGGATGGAACAGTTTATGGCAAAGGTGTTGGAACATGTACAATATCTGCTAAATATGGTGATTTAGTTGCAAGTTGCAATATAATTGTTGACAACGATAAAGAGACTTTAAGAAAAAATGCAGAAGAAGAGTATAACAAAAAGGTAAAAGATACTAATGAAAGCACTGATAAAATTATAAGTGAATGTAATTTAACTATATTTAAATTAGAAAAAGAAGGATATTCTGTAGAAGTTATAGATATGTTCACAATTAAGCCTTTGGATGAAAAATTATTGATCAAGGAAGCAAAAGGGAAAAGCAAAATTGTAACCATTGAAAATCATTCAATTTATGGCGGACTTGGAAGTGCGGTTTCAGAAGTGATTGCAGAAAATGGAATTTCTGTGCCAGTAAAAAGAATTGGTGTCAAAGAAAAATTTGGACAAGTAGGAACAGCAGAATTTTTACAAGAGGAATTTGGATTGACCGCTAAACAGATAAAGGAAACAATTTGTCAATTTTAAGCTGTGAAGGAGCAGAGTAAAAGTTCTGCTCCTTTTTTGTGATTGTCTCTTCGGACTAGACTCGCTTTGTTTGATAAGGTATACTGTTTAAAGAAGCAAAATCTGAAGAATCATAAAGGAGATACAAAAAATGGATTACAACAAACTGGCATTAGAAATGCACGAACAAAACAAAGGTAAGATCGCAGTACGTTCTAAAGTAACAGTAAAGACAAGAGATGACTTAAGTACAGCTTATACACCAGGAGTTGCAGAACCTTGTCGTAAGATCCGTGATAATAAAGAAGAAGTATATCGTTATACAGCAAAAGGTAATTTAGTAGCTGTCGTATCTGACGGAACAGCTGTATTAGGACTTGGAGATATCGGACCAGAAGCAGCAATGCCTGTTATGGAAGGAAAAGCCCTTTTATTTAAAGAATTTGCAGATATCGATGCATTCCCAATCTGTCTTGATACAAAAGATACAGAAGATATCATCAAAACAGTCAAGAATATCGCACCATGTTTCGGTGGTATCAATTTAGAAGATATTTCCGCACCAAGATGTTTTGAGATTGAAAAACGTTTAAAAGAAGAATTAGATATTCCAGTATTCCATGATGATCAGCATGGAACAGCCATCGTTGTAGCAGCAGGATTATTAAATGCCTTAAAATTTGTCGGAAAGAAAATGGAAGATGCAAACATTGTGATCAATGGAGCAGGATCTGCTGGAATCTCTATCTGTAAACTATTATTACAGTTTGGCGCAGGAAATGTTGTCTTAGTTGACCAGAAAGGTGCATTATGTCCAGGAGAAGACTGGATGAATCCAGCACAGAAAGATATGGCAGAGATCACAAACAAAGAGAAACAGACTGGAACATTAACAGAGATCATCAAAGATAAAGACGTATTTATCGGAGTTTCTGCACCAAATATCGTGACAGCCGAAATGGTATCTACTATGGCAGACGATGCGATCATTTTTGCCATGGCAAATCCAACACCAGAGATCATGCCAGATGAAGCGAAGAAAGGTGGAGCAAGAGTTATCGCAACAGGAAGATCCGATTTCCCTAATCAGATCAATAACGTATTAGTATTCCCAGGAATCTTCAGAGGAGCTCTGGATGCAAGAGCTGGACAGATCACAGAAGAGATGAAGATGGCAGCAGCAAGAGCGATCGCAAGTATCATCAGTGATGATGAGTTAAATGAAGAGTATATCATTCCAGGTGCATTTGATGAAAGAGTCTGCAAAGCAGTAGCCAAAGCTGTTGCAGAAGAAAGCCAGAAATAAATGATAGAATTAAATTAAGTACAAGAGCACTTCTGTTCAAGAAGTATGTTTTATGATATACTATATTGAGTCGTGAGAAAATTTTAGGAGATTTTAGGAGAATTCATTCAATGAAAACATGCGGAATATTATTGCCAATTTTTAGTTTACCATCAGATTACGGAATTGGATGCTTTTCAAAGGAAGCATACAAATTTGTAGATTTTTTAGAAGAAGCAGGCCAGAAGTACTGGCAGATCCTTCCATTAGGAACGATCGGTGCGGGAAATTCTCCTTATCTTTCGTTTTCAAGTTTTGCAGGAAGTGCATATTATATCGACTTAGAACAGTTACTGGAAGAAGGACTTCTTAAGAAAAAAGAACTCGAATCAATTAAGGAAGAAAACAAGGGCAAAGTTGACTATGAGAAAATCAGAGAAGATCACAGAAAGCTTTTAAGAAAAGCTTATTTCAGATTTCATCCAGATGAAGATTATAAGAAATTTATCAAAGACAATGAATACTGGATCGGGGAATATGCAGAATATATGAGCGAGAAGAAAAGTAAATTCCCAGAAAGTTATTTCTGCTTCTGCCAGTATTATTTCCATAAACAGTGGCTTGCGCTGAAGAAATATGCGAATGACAAAGGAATTCAGATCGTAGGAGATCTTCCATTTTATGTAGCCTTAGATGGAACAGCATTTACATACCACAAAGAATTATTTAAAGTCGATGAAGAAGGAAAGGCAACGGTTGTAGGCGGATGTCCTCCAGATGCATTTGCAGAAGATGGACAGGTATGGTCCAATCCTGTATATGACTGGGAATATCATAAGAAAACAGATTACGAATGGTGGATGAAACGTTTACGTCATAATTTTATGTTATATGATATTTTAAGATTAGATCATTTCAGAGGATTCGATGAATATTTTGAGATTCCAGCAGAAGACGAGACAGCTGTTAATGGAGAATGGGTCAAAGGTCCAGGAATGGATTTCTTTGAAGCAATGAAGAAAGAACTTGGTGAGAAGAAAGTTATCGCAGAGAACTTAGGATTCTTAACAGACAGCGTGCATAAACTTCTAGATGATACAGGATTCCCAGGAATGAATGTTCTGGAATTTGCATTTGGAGCATATGATGACAGCATCTATCTTCCACATAAATACAAAGAAAATAGTGTTGTATACACAGGAACACATGACAATGATACGGTTGTTGGATGGTACGAAACATTATCAGAAGATGATAAGAAATTCTTAGAGCATTATTTAAAATACAGTACGATCGAGAGAACAGGAACTGTACATTTAGACTTGATTTCTCTTGCATTAGAGAGTCGAAGCGATATGGTGATCATCCCACTTCAGGATTATCTTGGATTAGGAAATGAAGCAAGGATCAACACACCATCTACGGTAGGTGGTAACTGGGAGTGGAGAGTGAAAGAAGAGCAGTTAACAGATGAGTTAAAAGAACTGATCAGAACACTGACAATAAAATATCGTACAGTTGCAGAAGAGAATGCGAAGAAAGCAGCCGAAGAAGCACAGCAATAGAAGAAATTGATAGAAGAAAAAGGATGAAAGAATTTGGGAAATCTTTCATCCTTTTTTGCATAGAAATAAAGAAATATGCGTATAAAATAATTGATATTAGATTGTATGGAATATGATGTACCATATAAAGCAATAAAATTAGCTTGACGACACAAAATCATAGTGCTACAATTTAGTACATAAAAGCATTGAAGCTTTAAAGTTCAGAAGTTTAAAGCCAAGGAATGCAATCGGGAACGATATTAAGGAGGAGAAAAATATGAGATTAAAGAAAGTCATGGCAACAGGATTAGTTGCTGCATTAGCATTATCCACAATGGTTGGTTGCTCAAGCAAGAAAGACAGTTCAGACCAGAAGAAGATCGGAGTCGTTCAGTTAGTAGAACATGATGCTTTAGATGCATCTTACAAAGGGTTTAAGGATGGTCTTGAGAAAGCTGGATATAAAGACGGAGACAAGATCAAGATTGAATATAAGAACGCACAGAATGAACAGTCAAATTGTCAGACAATTGCCAAACAATTTGTCACAGATAAGTGCGATCTTGTATTAGCAATCGCAACACCAGCAGCACAGGCAATGGCCAATGAATCAAAAGATATTCCGATTTTAGTAACAGCTGTTACAGATCCAGCCGATGCCAAACTGGTGAAATCAAATAAAAAACCAGGAACAAACGTATCTGGAACATCAGATTTAACACCAGTAGCAAAACAGATGAATCTATTAAAAGAATTAATTCCAAATGCAAAGAAAGTTGCAATGTTATATTGTTCTGCAGAAGCAAACTCCAAATTCCAGGTAGGACTTGCGAAGAAAGAAGCAAAGAAATTAGGATTAACAACAGTCGATGCAACAGTATCAGAATCCAGTGAGATCCGTCAGGTTGTAGAATCCTTAAAAGGTAAAGTTGATGCAATCTATTCACCAACAGACAACATGATCGCAGCAGGAATCAATACAGTATCCATGGTAGCAAATGAAGCTAAGATTCCATTTATCGTAGCTGAAGAAGGAATGTGTACAGGTGGAGGACTTGCAACATACGGAGTTAACTACTACAAGTTAGGACAGCAGACAGCAAAGCAGGCAGTAAAGATCTTAGAAGGAAAAGCTGAACCAAAAGATATGCCAATTGAATATCAGGAAAATGCGGATCTGATCATCAATAAAGACACAGTAAAGACATTAGGAATTAAGATTCCAGAGAAGTTAAAAAAAGAAGCTAAGATGGTAACAACACAGAAAAAGACAGATAAAGAATAATAAATAAGATTTTCTTGCATATAAGATTACAAGAAGATCAGGAAGTGTCTTCCGATTTGCGGGAGGCACTTCTGTGCATTTAGAAAAGAGGTAGAAAATGGCATTAATTACAAATCTTTATAGTGCATTAGCCCAAGGAACATTATGGGGAATCATGGCACTGGGAGTTTATATTACATTTAGGATCTTAGATATCGCAGACTTATCCTGCGATGGAACATTTGCACTCGGTGGATGTATCAGTGCAATCCTTATTACAAGGGGAGTCAATCCATTTGTAACATTATTATTTGCACTTGTAGGAGGAATGTTAGCAGGACTTGTTACAGGCTGGCTGCACACGAAACTTATGATCCCTGCGATCTTAGCAGGTATTTTAACAATGATCGCATTATGGTCCGTTAATATCAGAGTTATGGGAGGGCCAAATGTTTCATTACTTGGAGAAGACACTGCATTTACAAAGGTAATGGATCTGTTAGGAGTAGATCAGACACTGGCAACATTGGTAGTTGGAGTCATTATTGGAATCATTGTGATCGCAGCTCTGTACTGGTTTTTTGGAACAGAGATCGGATGTGCACTTAGGGCAACAGGAAACAATGAATTTATGGTACGTGCTTTAGGGGGAAATACAGATACATCCAAAGTGTTAGGATTGGTGATTTCTAATGGACTGATCTCAGTATCTGGAGCTTTAGTAGCCCAGAACCAAGGATACGGAGATATCAAAATGGGAACAGGATCTATTGTAATTGGTCTTGCATCCATTGTAATCGGAGAAGTTATCTTTGGAAAACGTTTTAACTTTGCTTATATCCTTGCATCACTGATCGGAGGAGCAATGGTATATCGTATGATCATCTCACTTGTTTTACATTTCGGATTAAGTACCGATGATATGAAATTATTCACAGCGATCATCGTAGCATTAGCACTCGGTATTCCTGCTCTCAAATCAAAATATTCACACCGCAGGACACCAGCATAGAAAGAGGGGCAAAGTTATGTTAGAAATTAAAAATGTACATAAAACATTTAATAAAGGAACGATCAATGAGAAAAAAGCATTAAATGGAGTCAATCTTCACTTAGATCCTGGGGACTTCGTAACGATCATCGGAGGAAATGGGGCCGGAAAATCTACAACTCTCAACATGGTAGCAGGAGTCTATCCGATCGATCAAGGAACGATCATTCTAGATGGCAAGGATATCTCAGATCTTCCAGAATACAAACGTGCCTACATGTTAGGAAGAGTATTCCAAGACCCAATGATGGGAACGGCAGCAGGTATGCAGATTGAAGAAAACATGGCAATGGCAAACCGTAGAGGAAAGAAAAGAGGCCTAAGCTGGGGAATCACAAAAAAAGAAAAAGAAATGTTTAAAGAAAAATTACAAATGCTCGACTTAGGACTAGAAGATCGAATGACATCCAAAGTAGGACTATTATCCGGAGGTCAGAGACAGGCATTGACACTGCTTATGGCAACACTGAAGAAACCAAGCCTGCTATTATTAGACGAACACACAGCAGCCCTTGATCCAAAGACTGCGAAGAAAGTACTAGACATCACAGAGAAGATCGTAGCCAGAGATAATCTTACAACAATGATGGTAACACATAATATGAAAGATGCGATCAATATTGGAAACCGTCTGATCATGATGAGTGATGGAAAGATCATTTATGATGTGAAAGGGGAAGAAAAGAAGAAGCTTAAGGTAGCAGATTTATTGCAGAAATTCGAAGAAGCCAGCGGCGGAGAATTCGCAAACGATAGAATGTTGTTATCTTAAAATTTTAATTTTTGTAGTTGGCCAACTGTAGATTTTGAGTATATGATAAAAAATAAATAAACGAT
>ENA-ORVG01004125-ORVG01004125.1-human-gut-metagenome-genome-assembly--contig:-NODE-4125-length-10276-cov-2.370120_pt1 | contig 10276 bp, 10 predicted proteins | sample MGYA00242091_ERZ509233 | MGnify/ENA primary metagenome ERZ509233 (study PRJEB26280, sample SAMEA2338840) | human gut metagenome | biome: human gut; feature: human-associated habitat; material: faeces... | reverse complement strand
CAACGCCGGTACACCAAGCTTCCGCCTCATTGAATACCCGGCCAAACTGCTCAAACACCAGCTGGTCCAGCTGCTCAGCGTCCCGGAGGAGCGGGAGAAGACGCCGTGAGGCGCAGCGCCCCGGAACCCGGGAGAAAAATCCCGTAAAACATATTTTAGGGTTTTCTTTTTGTATATACATGTATATAATGGATCTGGATGAAAAGTCGGAGCCCCGGAGACGCGGGCCAGAGAGAAAGATTGGGACAGAGGGCCCAAGTGACGGAGGGATCACACAATGACGAGAAGCAACGCCCGTGAGGTCGCGGTGCATATGATCTATGAACTGGGCTTTGGCAGCCGCAGCGCGGAGGAGCTGCTGGAGCACGAGATGACCCGGGAGCGGTTCGCACAGCTGGGGGAGGAGGAGCCCCTCTACGCCCAGTTTCCCAACGAGAAGCAGCGGCAGTACATCCGGGATCTGGTACAGGGAGTCTATGTCCACGGGCCGGAGCTGGATGACTACATCTCCCGCTATTCCGTGGGCTGGAGCTTTGCCCGCATCCCCCGCATGGCGGCTGCGGTGATGCGCACCGCCATGTATGAGATCCTGTATATGCAGGATATCCCCAACGCCGCCGCCATCAATGAGGCGGTGGAGATGACCAAGCACTATGAGGAGCCGGAGGTCGTGTCCTTTGTCAACGGCATCCTGGGCTCCTTTGTCCGGGCAGAGTTTGCCGATTCCGCCCCCAAGCCGGAAAAGAAGGAGGAGGAAGCGGCGGGGCCGGAGGAGCCGGAGGAATGACCATGCCGGTTCTGGGACTGGATACCAGCAACTATACCACATCCGCTGCTTGGTTTGATGGAACCGGGGGGGACAACACCGGAAAGCTGTTGGAAGTACCCCAGGGAGCCCTTGGCCTTCGGCAAAGTGAGGCGCTGTTCCAGCATGTGAAACGTCTGCCCGCCATTTTGGAAGATCTGAAAGCGGCAGGTTTGCCTCTCGTCCTTACGGCCATCGGGGCAAGTACCCGGCCCCGGGAGGTAGAAGGGTCCTATATGCCCTGCTTTTTGGCGGGAGAGTCCCAGGGAAAGGCCATGGCATCCGTTCTGGAAGTCCCTTTTTACGCCTGCTCCCATCAGCAGGGACATATTGCCGCCGCGGCGTGGTCCGCGGGGAGAATGGATTTACTGAATCAGCCGCATTTGGTCTGGCATCTCTCCGGCGGCACGACAGAGTTACTGTACGTGGTGCCAGATGGCGCTATGGTGCAGGCGACCTGCATCGGCGGGACCTCGGATATTTCCGCCGGTCAGCTGATCGACCGAACCGGAAAGAAGTTGGGACTTCCATTTCCCGCGGGGAAAGCGGTGGACGAGCTGTCTCTTCAGGCCCGGGACAAGACGCACTTCCGTGTAAAAGTTTCGGACTGCACCTTTTCTTTCTCCGGAATCGAGAACAAAATGAACGCATTGGCGGAGGGCGGTACGCCGCCGGCAGAGGTCTGCTGGTATGTGTTGTCCTCCATCATTCAAGGGGTGGAAACCGCCACACAGCAAGCGCTGGTGCGCTATCCGGGGCTTCCCGTCCTCTGCGCAGGAGGGGTAGCTTCCAATCAGCTGTTGCGGCAGAGAATGACAAAAGCATGCGGAGCGGTGTTTGCGGAACCGCGGTTTTCCACAGACAATGCCATGGGGGTAGCCATCCTCACTTGGCGCATACACAGTAAGGAAGGATTATGACCGAACCTATCTCCGTCACTGCCCTCAACCAATATATCAAGGGACTGCTGGACCGGGATCGACTGCTGTCCCAGGTATTGGTCCGCAGTGAAATTTCAAATTATAAAGTGTATCCCTCCGGCCACCATTATTTTTCTCTGAAGGATGCCGAGAGCAGTATCCGCTGTGTAATGTTCCGGCGGGAAGCCGGAACCCTGCGATTTCGCCCGGAAAACGGAATGAAAGTGGTGGTGACAGGCCGGGTGTCCCTCTTTCCTCGGGACGGAGTTTACCAACTCTATTGCAGCCGGATGGTACCGGATGGAGTAGGGGAACTGGCGTTCGCCTTCGAGCAGCTGAAAAATCGGCTGTACCGGGAAGGTTTATTTGATTCTGCCCATAAGCAGCCCATCCCCTCCTTCCCCCATACCATTGCTCTGGTGACTTCACCAGCTGGCGCCGCAGTGCGGGATATGATTCGGATTTTAGGGACCCGCTGGCCACTGGCCGAGGTGTTGGTGGTACCGGTACGAGTCCAAGGGGAAGAGGCGCCGATGGAAATTTGTCAGGCGCTGGAACTAATCAACCTCTGTCACATGGCGGACCTGATTATTACAGGCCGGGGCGGCGGCACAATGGAGGACCTATGGGCTTTCAATGAGGAAGCCGTGGCACGGGCCATCTACCGGTCAGAAATTCCGGTGATTTCCGCCGTGGGACACGAACCGGATGTGACCATCGCGGACTTTGTGGCAGACCTGCGGGCCGCGACCCCCTCCAACGGCGCAGAACTGGCGGTTCCAGATCAAAGAGACCTGCGGGAAACTTTGGACCATTTGGAGGCGCGGCTCCAGAGCGCCATGGACCGGGCAATCCAACAACGGCGGGACCAGCTCCACCAGGTCCAGGGCAGTCCATTTTTACACTCCCCTCTGCGTTCTATTCAGGAAAAACGGCTGCTGTTGGACTATCATCAGCAGCGTTTGGCCCATGGGATGGAACGGCAGGTACAGCAGGCCAGACAGAACATAGGGCGTCTGGCGGCCTCTCTGGACGCATTGAGCCCCTTTCAGGTGCTCAATCGTGGATATTCCATCGCACAAGGGCAGGACGGCACAGTGGTCTCTGCGGTGGATCAGGTGACCCCTGGAGACGCCCTCTCCATCCGGGTTTCGGATGGCACGGTTTTCTGTACTGCAACGGGAAAGGAGAAACACCGATGGCAGAAAAAAAGATGACCTTTGAACAGGCAATGACTCGTTTGGAGGAAATTGTATCACAGTTGGAGAACGGTGAGCACACATTGGAGGATGCCCTCTCCCTGTATGAGGAGGGCGTAAAGCGGATGAAGCAATGTGTGAGCATGCTGGATAGAGCGGAACAAAAAGTGAGAAAGCTGCGCACCGATGAGAATGGGGAACTATCGGAGGTTCCCTTTGTGCCAGAGGAGTAAATCATATGGAGATCACAACGCAACTTCAAGTGGATCAGGCGCAAATTGAGGACGCTCTGCGCACCTATGCGACAAAGTGGCCGGCCTACGGCGTTCTGAAGGACGCCATGTCTTACAGCTTATTGTCTGGGGGAAAACGGATTCGGCCGGTTTTGGTGCTGGAAATTTGCAAGCTCTTCGGCGGAACAGCCGAAGATGCATTGCCCTTTGCCTGCGGGTTGGAGATGGTGCATACATATTCCCTGATTCATGACGACCTGCCCTGTATGGATGACGATGATTTCCGTCGGGGTAAACCCACCAACCATAAGGTCTTTGGCCAGGCCAATGCGGTCTTGGCCGGAGACGCCTTGCTGACCACTGCCTTTGCCGTCTTGGCAGAGGCATCTCTTCCGGCGGAACGGGTCCAGCGGGGCATTGCCGCGCTGGCCAATGCTGCCGGCCCGAATGGAATGGTGGGAGGACAGGTCCTGGATCTTCTGGGGGAGGGAAACTCCCTGCAGGAAGAGGAAATCCTCGCCATTGAATCCCTGAAGACAGGATGCATGATAGAAGCCGCAGCCCGTTTGGGTGCTATTGCCGCAGGGAGCACGCCGGAGGAGGAAGCAGCGGCGGCTGCGTATGCGCGGAAGCTGGGCCTGGCGTTCCAGGTGCGAGATGACATTTTGGATGTGATGGGGGATGAGGGGGAGTTTGGCAAACCCATTGGCTCGGACCAAGCCAATCAAAAATCTACCTTTGTGGCATTAAAAGGGATTGCCGCCTGTGAAGCTTGGGTCCAGGAACTCACCCAAGAAGCCGTTGCTTTCTTAGCGCCCTTTTCCGGGCGTGAGTTTCTCTGCGAATTGGCCCACTTTTTAGCGAGGCGAACCAAGTGAACCCAATTGCAACGCTGTCCAAAGGAGGGGTTGATTTGAACCAAGGAAAGGAATACGGTTCCTTGGCTGGGATCAGTGATCAAGAGGCGGAAGAACTGTGCCAAGCCCTCCGTCAACGCGTCATTCAAGTTGTGTCACAGACCGGCGGGCACCTGGCATCCAATTTAGGTGCTGTGGAACTGACAGTGGCCCTCCACCGGGTTTATGACACCAGCAAGGACCGGTTGGTTTTCGATGTGGGGCATCAGTGCTACGTACATAAAATGCTGACTGGCCGCAACGGACGTATGGAGACGCTGCGGGCATTCGGCGGGATCGCCGGGTTCCCCAAGCCATCAGAGTCCAAGCACGACGCCTGCATTGCCGGGCACGCTTCCACCGCGGTGTCCACGGCGTTGGGGATGGCGATTGCCCGGACACAACTGGGGGAGAACTACCGGGTCGTTGCGCTGCTGGGAGATGGTTCACTGACGGGCGGACTGGCCTATGAGGGACTGTCCATGGCAGGGCAAAGCGGGGAGCCGCTGGTGGTGATCCTCAACGACAACGGCATGTCCATCAACGCCAGTATGGGGGGGGTCGCCCAGCACCTGGCCAAGCAGCGTCTGAAGCCGCAGTATCTATGGGCCAAGGAAATCTACCGGAAAGTGATGCACGCCACGCCTCCAGGCAGGGCGCTTCACCGTGCCATCCATCGGATCAAGGAGGGAATTAAGGCCAGCTTACTCCCCTGTAGTATGTTCGAAAACATGGGATTCCAGTATATGGGCCCTGTGGATGGACATGATGTAAAGGGGCTGACCCATCTTCTCCGCTATGCATCCACCGTGGAGGGGCCTGTTTTACTCCATGTGAAAACGGTGAAGGGAAAGGGATTTCGTCCGGCGGAGAAAAATCCCGATGATTTCCACGGGATTGGTCCCTTCCAAAAAGAGAGTGGCGCGCTGTCCCAGGGCAGCAGCGGGGAAAGCTTTTCTGCACGCTTTGGCCGGGATTTGAGGGAGTTAGCGCGGAAAGACCCCAGAATTTGTGCCGTTACAGCAGCCATGACAGCAGGAACCGGACTGACGGATTTTGCCAAAGAGTTTCCGCAGCGTTTTTTTGACGTGGGCATTGCGGAGGAACATGCGGTCACGATGACCGCCGGCATGGCCAAGCAGGGGCTGATTCCGGTTTTTGCCGTCTATTCAACCTTTTTCCAGCGCGGTTACGATATGTTAATTCATGATATCGCCATTGACCATCTCCATGCGGTTTTTTGTGTGGACCGTGCCGGTCTGGTGGGGGACGACGGTGAGACCCACCACGGCCTGTTTGATCCAGGATTCCTCAAAACCATTCCAGGGATGACAGTCCTTTCTCCGGCCAGCCTGGACGAACTTACCGCGATGCTGGACCGGGCGGTCCATCACATCTCTGGACCTGTGGCGGTTCGTTATCCCCGGGGCGGGGAAAACCAATACCAGGCCAACCACAGTGACGGGGAGGCCTGCTGTCTTCGCTCCGGCCGCGACATCACTTTGGTCACATTTGGTACCTTAACTGGAACGGTTTTGGCGGTTGCAGATCGTCTGGCCAAGGACGGCATTTCCGCAGAGGTCATCAAACTCAACCAGATTATTCCTCTGCCGACAGACCCAATTTTAGCTTCCCTGCAAAAGACAGGTCGACTGCTCGTGGCAGAAGAATGCGTTTCCATGGGTGGGCCAGGCGAGGGGATTTTGGCGGCGGCGGCAGCCCAGGGACTCTCTCTGAAGGGGGCTACGGTCTGTTCCTGCGGAGAGGGCTTTGTCCCCCACGGAACCATTCCCCAGCTGCGGGCTCTCTGCGGATTGGACGTGGAATCGTTATACCGGAAATCCCGGGAGGTCATGACATATGGCAGGTAAGAAGCGTTTGGATGTTTTACTCACGGAGCGAGGATTGGCAGAGAGCCGGCAGAAAGCGCAGGCAATCATCATGGCCGGTCAAGTATTTTGGGAAGGCCGGCGGATGGACAAGGCCGGTGCTTCGGTCCCGGAAGATGCCAACCTGGAGATCCGAGGACAAGCCCTTCGGTATGTGAGCCGGGGTGGCTTAAAATTAGAAAAAGCCATGGAGACCTTTGATCTACCCTCTTTGGTAGGCGCTGTGGCCATCGACGCGGGAGCCTCTACCGGAGGATTCACAGATTGTATGCTCCAAAATGGCGCGGCAAAAGTCTACGCGGTGGATGTAGGATACGGCCAGCTGGCCTGGAATCTTCGGCAAGACCCAAGGGTTGTCTGTATGGAACGCACCAATGTCCGTTATTTAACCAGAGAAGATATTCCAGACCCCCTGGATTTTGGAAGCGTTGACGTTTCCTTTATTTCGCTGCGCCTCATTCTCCCTGCCCTCCGGCCCCTGCTGAAGGAAACGGGTCAGCTGGTCTGTTTGATCAAGCCCCAGTTTGAAGCAGGGAAGGAGAAGGTTGGTAAAAAGGGGGTGGTCCGGGATAAGAAGGTCCACCTGGAGGTCTTGGAGCAATTTTTGCAGCATGCTGCGGCTTGTCAGTTTTATGTAAAAGACCTCACCTTCTCTCCCATCCGGGGACCAGAAGGAAACATTGAATATTTAGGTCACCTGACGGTGACAGAACAGCCCCCTTACTCTGGGGACTTGAAAGCTTTGGTGGAGGCGTCTCACCAACGATTGGAGGGAAATGAACCGTGAAAATTATCCTGTGTCCCAACCCCTTTCGTGACAAAGGATTAAAGGCTGCCAGAAGTACCGAACGTCTGCTCAGTGCCGCGGGTGTTCACACAGAATATTGCTTTCCCTTCCCAGTGGAAAAGTCCAACATTGGGGAGATTGATCCCGCAATCAAAATCAAAGAGATGAAAACGGAGCTGCCGGACGCGGATTTTCTGGTCTGTTTCGGCGGCGATGGGACCATTCTCCACGCGGCTAAGGATGCCAGCAGTTTTGGCGTTCCCATCGTGGGGGTGAACATGGGCAGTGTCGGGTTTATGGCGGAGTTGGAACAAGGAGAGCTTCTTCAGCTGACCCGTCTGATCAGCGGGGAGTACAGCCTGGAAAATCGGATGCTCCTGGACGTGCGGGTCATTCGGGAGGGGCGGGTGATCTTTCGAAGCACCGCACTCAATGACGCAGTTATCACGAAAGGAGCTGTCGCCCGTGTAATCGACTTACAAGTCTATGGAGATAAAATTCTAATTTCCAATGTATTTGGCGACGGCGTCATCTTGGCAACCCCCACGGGGTCCACCGCTTACTCCCTCTCTGCCGGAGGACCCATCGTGGAACCAACGGCGGAGAATATTATTATGACTCCCATCAGCGCCCATACCCTCCAGGCCAAGGCCATGGTTTTGGACAAAAACCGTCTCATTGATATTGTGGTTCCCAAGCAGAGCCGGAAAACCGCATACCTCTCTGTGGATGGGGGAAAAGCCTTTAAGCTCTTCTCTGGAGATACCGTGGAGGTCAGCCGTTCCCGCCGCTGCCTGTGCCTGGTAAAATTATCCGACAAAAGTTTCTACGAGATGATCAACCATAAGTTGGAAAGGAGGAGCCGGGCATGAAAGCCAGAAGGCAGGCGGAGATTCTTGCCATCATTCAGGAGTATGATATTGAAACCCAGGACCAACTGCTGGAAAAACTGCGGGAAAAGGGGATGAAATCCACCCAAGCCACCATCTCTCGGGATATCAAGGAGCTTCACCTGGTGAAAGAGCTCACAGGACGCAGCACCTATAAGTATGCCGTCAGTGAGCGGAAAACCTCCCTGAATGTGGCTGGACGCCTGAACAATATTTTTCGGGAAAGCGTTACCTCCTTTGACAGTGCCCAAAATATTGTGGTGCTGAAAACCATGCCTGGTCTGGCCTCGGCGGCCTGCTCTGCATTGGATGGGATGCACTTGCCCAATATGGTAGGCAGTTTAGCAGGGGATGACACCGCCATCCTCATCATGCGGACCACCCAGGATGCAGAAGAGCTTTGTCTGGAGATTGTAAAAATGTTGGAAAAGAATCCATAAGGATTGGAAAGGGGCGCTGGACCGTGCTTTCTTTGCTCCATATTGAAAATATTGCCCTCATTGACCAAGCCGATCTCTCTTTGGGGCCGGGATTCAATGTCTTGACCGGGGAAACCGGCGCTGGTAAGTCTATTATCATTGACGCCATCAGTGCCGTGCTGGGTGAGCGGACCAGTCGGGATCTCATCCGAACCGGGGAAAAGGCGGCACTGGTCACCGCGCTGTTTCAGTCCCTTCCCGAGCTGCCCTGGTTTCAGGAGAATAGTATCTTTCCCGATGCCAATGGAGAACTGCTCATCTCCCGAAAGATTCAGGCAGACGGAAAGAATCTCTGCCGGGTGGGGGGGATTCCCTGTACCGTAGTTCAGTTAAAGGCTCTGGGCAGCCAACTGATTGATATCCATGGGCAGCATGACGGTCAGCAGCTGTTGGATGAAGCCTGTCATTTGCAGTATCTGGACAATTTCGGCGGTCTGAACGCAGCCCTTACCAGTTACCAAGAGGCATACGAAAAACTGGATACCCTGCGCCGGGAGATTGCCTCTCTGCAAATGGATGAGGCAGAGAAAGCACGTCGGCTGGATATTCTTCAGTTTCAAATTGCAGAACTGGAACGGGCAGAACTCCGCCCAGGAGAAGAAGAAGAACTGGAGGCACGAAAAACCATCCTCCGCAGCGCAGACCAGCTGGTGGCCGCAGTGGAAGGCGCCTATGGGGCGATCTTTGGTGATGAGGATCGAGATGGGGCAGCCAGTCTCTTGGCAGAAGCGGAGAGCAGTCTCGCACCTGTCATGGACTTTTCCAGTGAACTCGCGCAAGTATCTGGAATCGTGGCGGATCTTCGTTATACGGCGGAAGACGCAGCGGAACGCCTGCGGGATCTGCGCAGCAGCCTCGATTTTTCCCCCAGTGAACTGGACGCGGTAGAGAGCCGCTTGGATCAGCTCCACCGCCTGAAAAAGAAGTATGGTGCCTCTGTCCAGGAGATGCTGTCCTATCTCTCCCGAAGTAGACAGGAACTGGAACAAATTGAAATGGCAGATGATACACTGCTTCAGTTGAAGAAAAAGAGAAAGGAGCAGTTGGCCCAGACCCGGACACAAGCAGAGATTCTCTCTGCCCAGCGGCGGGAAACAGCAGACTGCCTGAAGTCTCGTATTGAGGAGGAGCTCCGCCAGTTGGACATGCCAAAGGTTCGCTTTCAGGTGGAGTTTTCTCAAAAACCTGGAAAACTGGGGCTGGATGAAACTGGGATGGACGAGGTCCGCTTTCTCATGTCCGCCAATGTGGGGGAGAACCTCAAGCCGATCGCCAAAGTGGCCTCTGGGGGAGAATTGAGCCGGATTATGTTGGCGCTGAAAAATGTTTTAGCGGAAAACGATCAGATTATGACCCTTATCTTTGACGAGGTAGACACCGGCGTCAGTGGTCGGGCCGCTGGAAAAGTGGCGGAAAAAATGAGTCGTCTCTCTCAGCGTTGTCAGGTTCTTTGCGTGACGCACCTGGCCCAAATCGCGGCAATGGCGGACAGCCACTACTCTGTTCGAAAAGAGGAAAAAGAAGGTCGAACCTTTACCAATGTGGAAACGCTGGACCGACAGGGACGAAAAGAAGAACTGGCCCGGCTGACCGGCGGCACCCACCTGTCTACCGCCATCTTAGAGGGGGCAGAAGAACTGCTGCGGGAAGCAGAAGCCTTCAAGAATGGCCGTTGACAAATAGGAGAAAATGGTGTAGAATCCATAACAATGAAACACTCTGCCACTGTGATGAGCAGTACGCCGGCATCCGCGATTCTCTGCTCGGCCGCACTGTTGTTGCAGAAGACCTTGATCGCGCGGCGGAGATTGCACGGCGCATTCGGTTCCGCTACCGTGTCGTCAGCTTGGACGGGCAGATTGTCAATGCGGGCGGTTCGTTCACCGGCGGTTCCGCGGCGCGCAACTCCGGCCTTTTGAGCCGTTCTGCGGAAATCGAACGCATTCGCGCAGACGCACAAATGCTGGCGCAGGCTGCAAATGAAACACTGGAGCGCCACAAGGCTACACAGCAGGAAGTGCTGCAGGCCATGGCGGAGCTTGAAAACGCTAAGGCCGTGCTGGCGCAGCACAGGGAAGATGAGATCCGCTTCAAAACGGAAGCGGCCCGTGCCGCACGCGACGTGGAGACGGAAACCGCGAACCTTGCTTCTCTGCGCGACGAAAAAGAAAGTGCCGC
>ENA-ORVG01004120-ORVG01004120.1-human-gut-metagenome-genome-assembly--contig:-NODE-4120-length-10291-cov-2.913736_pt1 | contig 10291 bp, 7 predicted proteins | sample MGYA00242091_ERZ509233 | MGnify/ENA primary metagenome ERZ509233 (study PRJEB26280, sample SAMEA2338840) | human gut metagenome | biome: human gut; feature: human-associated habitat; material: faeces... | reverse complement strand
CGCTGCTTTTGTTCTTGCACGATACGGTGATTTTGATTTCGCGGTCGAGATACCCGACGTAGAATCCGCTCTTGAACGTGACAATCGGCGCAACGACGGGGGTCGTGTCCTCTTCGTTCTCCTCCGTGAACGCAGCGCCGCCCAGCAGCATCAGCACCATCAGCAGCAAACTCAGCAGTTTCTTCATTTTGTTACTCCTTTTTATCCAACTTTCGTCCGTGGAAACTATGTTTGCAAATGGAAAGTTACCTTAAACCTACGGGCGCACAACCACCTGAGCGCCTTCCGGCACCAGCGTCGGTTCAACCACGAACCCCGCCGGGACGGACAAAATCCGCAAACTGTCCATGTCCTCCAGAATCCGCTGATTGAACTTCGTCACGCGGCAGCCCTCGATGAACGCGGGGATGATGAGTTCCGTATCCGAACCGATGTACTCAATGACCGAGTAGGTGCTGCCCTTCTCTGCCTGCCCCAGATACGAGCCGACGATGAGCGTATCGCCCTCTGTCATCAGCCCCAGCCCGACGCGCAGGTCACGCGCATAGGCGCTGAAGGGGGCGGGGAGGGTCAGCGCGTTCAGCCGGGAGCAGCCCGTCAGCGCGTCATGCCCGATTTCGCGCACGGATGCGGGAATGGCGAGTGCCGTCAGGTGTGTGCAGCCGCGCAGGGCTTCGTGGTCGATGCGGGTCAGGGTGTCCGGGAGATTCAAGAATTCCAGCGATGTGCAGTTCATCAGCGCCTGCATGGGCAGGACGGTCAGCGCGTTCGGCAGGTGGACGCTATTCAGCGCGGTGCAGCCCGAAAGGACAGCGCCGCCGACGGTTGTCACAGAATCGGGGAACGCGATTTCGAGCAGCGCGGTGCAGGACGCGAACGCGCGGTACTCGATGGTTTCCAGCCCGTCATTCAGCGTGATGCTTGTCAGCGCCGAGCAGCCCTCGAAGGCACTGCCGCCGATGTGGCGGAGCGCTTTAGGGAGCGTGACGGCGGTCAGGTCGGTGCGCATGATGAACGCGCACAGCCCGACGCTCACAACGGGGAGGCTGTCGAGCGTTTCCGGGAGGTTGATTTCGCCGCCTTGCCCGTAGTATTCCATGATTTCCGCGCCGGTGTCGATGGCGCGGTAGGTGTAGTCACCGCATTGCATGGTGTGTACTTCCTCATTCATAGTAGTATGGATTTTGAAGCTGATTTTTTCTCCATAATGGGCTTTAGAGCAGCAGCCAGAGGGCAATGAAAACAGACGAAGTCTGCGGTCGCCCTCTGGATGTTACTTGGGTTTTAGCGGGAGTTTTTTAGTTAGTGCGCAGGGACGCTTCGCTGCCTGCGACCAAGGTGTCGGGCTTGACTTTTCCTTTGGAATGGTCACACGACCAACAGTTGGGGCGTTGCCCCAAGCCCCACCAGAGGCGCTGCCTCTGGACTCCGCAAGGGACATTGTCCCTTGACCTTTTTTTTGCGCCCCGGCTTGAGCGCGTTTCCTTTATGGTTAATTTTCGCGGCTGAGTGTCGCCAGAACCGCGTTGCGCATCTGCCGAACCACCCGCGTCGTACCGGAATCAACCGTGTTCTGCATCGACAGAATCGTCATCTGCTGCCCGGGGAAGTTGGCAAAGTATGTTCCCAGCCAGCCATCCCAGCCGTATTCGCCCGCGCAAGCCAATCCGGCGATGCGCCCCGGTTCAGCGCAAATGCGCATCAGGTGCCCGTAGCTGTACCCGTCCAGCGAATCCCACATATCGCGGCGAACCGCGTCTTTCAGCTGCGGCTGCGTCATGCAGGCGACTGTCGCGGGCGAGAGAATCCGCCGGCCCTCGTAAGTGCCGCCCGCCAGCAGCATATCGGTAAAGTGGCTGTAATCCTCCAGCGTCGAAACAAGCCCCGCGCCGCCGGATTCAAAGGCGGGTTCGCGGTCGTAAACACCGACGGCAAGGTGGGTGCTTGTCCACGGCACAAGTCCGTTTTCCGTGCGCTTGTAGGCGGTCACAAGGCGATTCCGCTTGCTTTCGGGAACGTAGAAGCCGGTGTCCACCATGTCCAGCGGCTCAAAGAACTCCTTGCGGAGGAACTCGCCGAAGCGCATTCCGCTGACGACCTCCACCACCGCACCGAGGATGTCCGCGCAGGTGGAGTAGCGCCAGTGCGTGCCCGGCTGGAAGGACAGCGGCTGCTGCCCCAAGCGGTTGCAGAACTCCACCGTCGGCACGCCGCCGCCCGCAAGGATTTCCTGCGTTGCTTCGTCAAATACCTTTGCGGCGTACTGCCCCGCCGGGTCGCTGTCGGGGTAGCAGACGCCCGCCGTCATGCCGAGCAGCTCCATCAGCCACGGCGCACGGGTCGCGGGGCGAATCGTGCCCTGCTTATCGACGACGCGCGCATTCCGGAAGCCCGGCAGATAGCGGTCTACGCCGTCCATCAGGTCAATCTGCCCACGCTCCGCCAGCAGCATCACGGCGGCGGCCGTAATCGGCTTGGACTGGCTGTACAGGCGGAAGATGCTGTCGCGGTGAATCAGCCGCCCCGACGCAATGTCGGACATGCCCACCTGCGTATAGAGCATTTCCTCTCCGCAGCGCCGCACCAGTACGCTGATGCCTGCGCATTCCTGCGCTTCGACAGCGGAGGCGAGAATATCGGTGACTTGTTCGTGAAGGGTCATGAGAATAACCTCCTTGCATGTTTTTCAGCAATCATTCGTCGCTTTCGATGAAATCCGGCAGCTGATGCAGCGTCACAAAGCTGCTATCCCGATAAATCGCCCGCAGCGACTCCGGCGTGTTCCCCTTGCTGCTGTCCGTCAGCCAGCTGGTGTGCCACACCATGAAGTACGCCCACGGGGCATTCGTCGCGTCCATCTCCGCGCGGGTCGGAATCTGTCCGCACTCGTGGAACACAATCGGCATCCCCGCCGGGGCAAGCGCGGCACATCGCCGGTATAAATCCCCCTGCGCGCCGACCTTGTAGCTGTCGCCGCCGAGAATATCCACCACGTCGTCCCCTGGATACCAAGGGCGCAAATCCTCCGTCGCGTCAGAGAAGCCCAGCACCCAAATCAGATTCCGCAGAGCGTGAACATGCGTGTAGCGGTCGTGCATCAGCCGCCACAGGCGCACAAAATTCGCCGCGCCGCCGCGTCCCCACCAGAACCATCCGCCGTCCATCTCGTGGAAAGGCCGCCAGAGAACGGGAACGCCATCTGACTGCAAGCGCTTGAGGTAGGGGACGGCGTGGTCAAGCCCATCCAGCAGACGGCGGTTCGCTTCCGTGCCGTCCACAAAAGCGGAAGCCCAGTCCAGTTCGCTTTCGCGGCATTCGGGGTAACCGGAGAAGAAATCCGCGCCCGTGTGCCAGCAGATGGTGGGAATGCCGCTGCGCGCCCACCAGTCCTTCGCGCGCTGCGTCACGCCCAGATAGTCGTTATCCATGAAATCCAGCCCTCGAATGGCAGGCTGACGACCGGTGACATCAGTCAGATAGCTGATTTCATGCTCAGGCGAGCGGCACCATTGGCTTTCCATCTGCCCGGTCAGGCACTTGCCGGAAAGCGATTGCAGGTATTCATAGACGCGCCGAGCGGCGGGCAGCGGATTTTCCGCGCAGAGGGGACGGAACATAATGCTTCTCCTTTGCTTTGCAGGAATCTGCTTGCAGTATAGCAGGAAATGCCCGCCTTTGCAACGGGTAGAAGGGAAAAAGGGAGGGGAAAAAGCATGGAAAATCAGGCGGCGGCAGTTGTCCAAGAAGAGGGTTTGTGCTATACTTATTATGGGTGTTTATTGGAATGCCCATGAACCAGCGGGCATCCCCCGCTATGGGAGTTAATAAATGAAGCTGAAAAAATTGGAGCTGTATGGCTTCAAATCCTTTGCCCAGCGGACGGAAATCGTCTTTGATGAGGGCATAACGGGCATCGTCGGGCCGAATGGGTCGGGCAAGAGCAACATCGGTGACGCGGTGCGCTGGGTGCTGGGCGAGCAGAGCGCGAAAACCCTGCGCGGCGCGAGTATGTCCGACGTGATTTTCAACGGTACGCAGAAGCGCAAGCCGCTGTCCTACTGCGAAGTATCGCTGGTGTTTGACAACGATGACCATGCGCTGGCGATGGAAGCTGCCGAGGTTATGGTCACGCGCCGCGTCTACCGCAATGGCGAATCCGAATACTACTTAAACCGCACCGCCTGCCGCTTGAAGGACGTGGTTGACCTCTTCCGCGATACGGGCATCGGCAAAGAGGGATACTCTATCATTGGGCAGGGGCGCATTGACGAAATCCTCTCCCGCAAGAGCGAGGATCGCCGGCAGGTGTTCGAGGAAGCGGCGGGCATCGTCAAGTTCAAGGCGCGCAAGGAAGAAGCGGACAAGAAATTGCAGCGGACGCTGGAAAATCTGGAGCGCGTCGATGATATTCTGGATGAGCTGACGAAGCGCCTGAAGCCGCTGGAAGAGCAGAGCCGCAACGCCCGCGTGTATCTGGAACTGTCCACCGAACTGAAGGATTTGGACTTGAACCTCTTCCTGATTCGCTCCGACCGGGCGCGGGCGCGCTTGTCCGAACTGGAAAGCGAACTGCTGACCGTCCAGACGATTTTGGCGGATACGGAAAGCAACCTGACCGACAAGACCACCCGCCGCGACGAGACGCAGAACCGCATCGATCAGCTGGAGGAAGCCATCACGAAGGCGCGCACCGAACTGATGGAATGCGCCGAGCATGTGCACGAATCGCAGAAGAAAATCTCCGCCCTGCAAAGCCGCCGCGAGACGCGCAGCGAGAACCGCCAGCGCATCGTCCGCGAGCAGGAGGAAGCCCAGGAGCGGCTGGCGGAAATCGAGAAGGATCATGTACGGATTCAGGCGGACGTGGAGAAGCAGCACAGCCTGATTGCCGACGCGGAGCAAATCCTCCGGGCGACGCAGGAAGCCGCCGAAAAGGCGCAGGCGAAGGAAAAGGAAGCGGACGCAGCGCTGGAAGCGCAGAAAGCCGCTGTCATTGACCAAATGAACCGCCTGTCCGATGTGCGCAACGACAAGACGCGCCTGAACACGATGCAGGCGCAGATGGAAACGCGTTTGACGGAGATTGAAGAATCCAGCGGGGCACTGCAGGAGCAGGAAGCTGCCCTGCGGGAAGCCTTGACTGCCGTCGAAAAGCAGCTGGAAACAGAAAATCAGCATCAGCAGCAGTGTCAGGAGAAGCTGGCGCAGGCGCGGCAAGCGTCGGATGAGGCGGATACCGCGTATGCCAATTTGCGCGCGGATGTCGAAAAGCAATCCGCCGATATGCAGGCGGCGGCGAGCCGTCATAACGTCCTGACCGAAATGACGCGCGACATGGAAGGCTACAACATGGCGGTTCGCCGCGCGATGACCTACGCCAAGCAGCGCGGCTTGACGGGCGTCAAGGGCGTACTGGCGCAGCTGATGACCGTTCCGCAGGCGTACGAAACGGCGATTGACATGGCGCTGGGCGCGGCACAGCAGAACATTGTCACCGACACCGAAGAGACGGCGAAGGAACTGATTAACTACCTGCGCCAGAATCGGCTGGGGCGCGCGACGTTCCTGCCGATGAGCGCCATCCGCGGCAAAACGCTCTATGGCAATGAGCGCAATGCGTTGAAACTGCCGGGCTGCCTCGGCGTGGCGAGCGAACTGGTGCAGTGCGCGCCGGAATATCGCGGCATTGTGGAAAATCTGCTGGGGCGCACGGTGATTGCCGACAACCTCGACCACGGCATTCCGATTATGCGCGCGGGCAATCACGCGTTTCGCTTGGTGACGCTGGAAGGCGACGTGATGCACTCCGGCGGCTCGATGACGGGCGGTTCGGCGCAGTCGAAGGTGTCCAACCTGCTCAGCCGCGAGCGTGAACTGAAGGAATTGACCGCGAAGCTGCAAACCGGGCGCGCGGAACTGGACAAGTGCCGTCAGGAACTGACGCAGCGTCAGCAGACGGCGCAGGAAAAGCGGCAGAAGGTCAGCGACGCGGTGAACGCATTGCATCAGCAGGAGATTGCCGTCGCCCGCGAACAGGCGCGCCGCGAAAGCGTATCCGCCGACCTGAACACCCATTTACAGCGGATGCAGGAGACTGAGCAGGCGCGCGTGCAGCTGCATCAGTCGCTGGAGGACATTCGCCAGCAGCTGGAGACCATTGAACATCAGCGCACGGGCGCGCAGGGCGATCAGAGCGCGATGGAGCAGAAGACCATCGAGATGCAGAACGCGCTCATCAAGGCGCGCGCGGAAGCCAGCGCGGAAAATGACCGCCTGATGGTGCGCACGCTGCAATTGTCCGACCTGCGCCACGGCTTGAGCGACTTGGAGCGCGACGAAGCCCACGCGCAGCAGGATCAGGCGCAAATCCTCCGCGAACAGGAGCGCCGCGAACAGCTGCTGCACGAGATGGACGAACTGGACACCGTCGATGAAAACGAAATGAAGCGCGAGGAAGCCGAATCCGCCCGCCGCCAGAAGGAGCAGCTGCGGCAGGAGAGCGCCGCGCAGGCCATCGAGCAGCGACGTTCACAGGCGCAAAGTGACCTGCGCGACATCCTCAGCGACATGGAAAACCTGCACGAAGCCTACAACCGCGACAGCGAGAAGCTGCACAAGACCGAGCTGGCAAAGGCGCGCATCGAGGGCGACCAGAAGAATCTGCAAAACCGCATTTGGGACACCTACAAGCTGACCTACGCCGGGGCAGAGGAATTCCGCCGCACGCCGTTCGACGAGAAGGAAAGCGACCGCCGCGCCGCCGAGCTGCAAGGGCAGATTCGCGCGCTGGGAACGGTCAACGTTGGGGCGGTGGAGGAATACGCCGAAACCAAGGCGCGTGTGGACGACCTGACCACCCAGCAGCAGGACTTGAAGCGCGCGGAAATGGACTTGCGCGAACTCATTGAGCGGCTGCTGATTCAAATGCGGTCGACGTTTGTGGAGAACTTCTCGAAGATGCAGGGGTACTTCGCCGAGACGTTCACGCGCCTGTTCGGCGGCGGTCACGCGGAACTGAAGCTGATGGATCCCGACGACCCGCTGAACTGCGGCATCGAGGTCAACGCCCAGCCGCCGGGAAAGAAATTGCAGCTCCTGTCGCTGCTCTCCGGCGGGGAACGCGCGCTGACGGCGATTGCGATTCTGTTCGCGATGCTGAAATTGAAGCCCACGCCGTTCTGCATTCTGGACGAGATTGAAGCCGCGCTGGACGATGCGAACATCGGGTATTACGCGGATTATTTGAAGGAATACTCGAAGGGAACGCAGTTTATCGTCGTCACGCACCGCAAGGGAACGATGGAGCGCTGCAACAGCCTGTTCGGGGTGGCGATGGAGGAACAGGGCGTGAGCCGGATGGTGTCGGTGTCGCTGCAGGACTATCAGGAATAAGTGAAAACTGAAAGGGGTATCACGGCGGACAAATCCGCCTGATGAAAAAGGAGGCTTTTTGCATGAGTGAGAACGAAAACAATCAGTATCGACTGCTGTCGCCGTGGGCGTATGTGGGCTATGGCCTCCTGTTCACGCTTCCGGTCATTGGCTGGATTCTCGCCATCGTCTTTGCGCTGAATGACGACAACCTGAACCGCCGCAACTTTGCGCGCGGTTACTGGTGCATGGTGCTGGTGGTGGTTATCCTGTCGATTGTCGGGATGGTGATGGGCGTGTCGATCATGGATGGGTTCAGCAGCTATCAGTATAACTACCGATATTGATGAAGGGATTATCGGAAGCAAGGCTGCCTGCCGAGTGCGGGCAGTCTTTTTTGCTGCCGGATGGCGCAAGCAGCGGGATCCTCTTGTGAAGTTTCACAACAAATTGGGATGCTTTTGTTAGGAATGCCAAAATTATATTATTCAAAAAGAGAGCGCTTGAGTTTTTTTGAGGGGAGGGTAGAATGAAAGTAAGGAATCACAAGGGAAGGAAATGACGTGGAAATTCAAAGAAAAGGGCTGAATCGGGCATTTATCGTGCTGGCGGTGGTGCTTCGGCTGCTGGGCTTGATTCACGGGTTCTTCGGTGTTGACCGCTTCTACCTCGGCTACACGGCATTGGGCGTGTTGAAGCTGCTCACCGCGGGCGGCCTTGGCATTTGGGCGCTGATTGACCTCATCCGAATCGCTGTTGATTCAATCCGCCCGGCGGATGGTTCGCCGTGGGTGGAGGAAACGCGCGACGAGAACATCCGCAGCATCGCCGCGAATATGCAGGCCATCGCCGAAAAGCTGGAGAATCTGCAAGCGCAGAATGTTCCGGCAGAGGCACCCAAGCCGGAAGCAGACGGCGAAAATCAGGAGACACACAAGGTGTCGCTGAAAAAATAACTTCCTATGGCAATAACCGCAGGGCTGTCAGGCGCAGGACGCTTGGCAGCCTTTTGCGTGGGGAAAAATCCGCTTGCAAACTGCGCGAAAAACCAGTACAATAGAATCGTATCCCTGAATATCAGCATGAACGAGGTGCTTTTGATGCCTTTGTGGAAACGAACGCTGGCGGCGCTCCTGCTGGCGGTGATGATGATACTGCCCTTCGCGTCGGCGGAGGATGCGGGGGAGGCCGTGCCGGATGACAGCGTGGAGTGGACGGAGGGCGCGGCGAACATCACGCGCGATTTGACCCTGAATGATGAGGGCGACGACGTGTCCGCCCTGCAAACCGCGCTGACGGATTTGTGCTATTACAGCGGCGACGTAACCGGGCGCTACGGCGAGGCGACCAGAACCGCGGTGGAGGATTTCCAGCGAGATTTTGCCCTTGCGGTGACGGGCGTGGCGGACAAAGCGACGCAGGAAGCCATCTATGCGGCGGATTATCGCCCGCTGCGGCTGGGATGCGTGGGCGAGGACGTGCGGCAGGCGCAGATTCGCCTGATGGCGCTGGGCTACTACACGGGCAAGATTTCCGGGCGCTATCTGCCCGCGACGCAGGAAGCCATCCGCCTGTTCCAGACGGCGAACGCCCTGCCGATTACGGGCGAAGCGGATGTGCAGACGCTGGAGCGCCTGTTCAGCGGCGATGCCATCAGCCGGGATTCGTCCGCCGCGGCGACGCCCACCCCGTCGCCCACGCCCGGAATGCACCTCTCGGATGAAACCACCACCCCGACGCCAGCGCCGACGGTGGCGTTCGTCAAGAAACTGCAATACAACAAGTCCAAGGGCGAAGAAGTCAAGCTCGTGCAGACCCGCCTGACGGAACTGGGGTACTATTCCGGCAACATCAGCGGCAATTTTCTGGGGCACACGCGCAACGCGGTGAAGGCATTCCAGCAGCAGAACGCGCTGAGCGTGGATGGCATCGTGGGCGAAAACACATGGAACGCGCTGTTCAACGACCCGGATGTGCGTGCCGCGGCTGATGATCCGAAGCCTACGCCCGAACCGACGCCTGTGCCGTTTGCCATCACGGTGGACGTCAACAATCAGGTGACGACCGTCTACGGGCGCGACGAAAACGGTGATTACACCGTTGTTGTGCGGCAGATGCTCTGCTCCACCGGCACGCGCAAGAATCCGTCGGATATCGGCACATTCACACTCAACGGGCGTACGGCGCGCTGGTGCTACTTCCCGGAGTGGGGCAGCCACGCGCAGTACTGGACGCGCATCAACTCGTCCATTGCGTTCCATTCCGTCATTTACAACACGGTCAACACGATGGATTTGTCGGTCAAGTCCTACAAGAACCTCGGCAAGCGCGCGTCGCACGGGTGCATTCGCCTGACCGTTGCGGATGCGAAGTGGATTTACAACAACTGCGGCGCAGGGACGGTCGTCACGATTCGCGCCGATATGCCCGCTGACCCGGAACTCCGCGCCGCGCTGAAGCTGCCCTCGCTGAACACGAAGAACATGCTGCCCTACGTCACGCCGCAGCCGACCGCCGAGCCGGATTACCGCGCCGGGGCGATGCCGCCGCAGCCCTTCCGGACGCTGAAAGTGAACAGCTCCGGCGAGGATGTGTACTGGATGCAGCGGAAGCTGACGGATCTTGGCTACTATTCGGGCAAGTGCTCCGGCACGTTCCTGGCAGGCACGCAGAACGCGGTGAAGGCGTTCCAGAAGGCGAACAGTTTGTCTGCGACGGGGACGGCGGATGTCAAGACGCTGAATCTGCTGTATGCGGAGGAACTGTCAGCGACGCCCACGCCGGAGGTCGCGGCGGATGACCGCACGCCGGAGCCGCTGCCGACGCCGGCGGCGGGGCAGTGAGATTCCCTGCGGGCGTGATACGATTTCCAGATTCAACTGCGCCATCTGCTTGCGCCTTTTCCCTTCTGGCGTCCGCT
>ENA-ORVG01004110-ORVG01004110.1-human-gut-metagenome-genome-assembly--contig:-NODE-4110-length-10313-cov-3.607136_pt1 | contig 10313 bp, 9 predicted proteins | sample MGYA00242091_ERZ509233 | MGnify/ENA primary metagenome ERZ509233 (study PRJEB26280, sample SAMEA2338840) | human gut metagenome | biome: human gut; feature: human-associated habitat; material: faeces... | reverse complement strand
GCGGCCAGCAGGATGCAAGCGACAGCGAAGCAGACGCTGGGAGCCGCAACCCGGGCAGTGGCATCGCGCAAGCGATGACGGAGAGGGCAAGCCCGTTTCCCGAGAGCTGCCGCACAGCGATAAGCAGGCTCTTTGGCAGAGCGATGCTATCGCTGCGCCTGCTCTTCTCTGTCAGCGTCCTTGCCCTCTCAGTCACCTTCGGTGACAGCTCCCCCAAAGGGGGAGCCTTGGGCAAAGAGGGCAGGCTTTACGGGATGCAAAAGCCTCTCCCTTTGGGAGAGGTGGCATCGCGCAAGCGATGACGGAGAGGGCAAGCCCGTCTCCCGAGAGCCGCCATGCAGCGATAAGCAGGTTCTTTGAGAGAGCCAAACTCTGTCCGAACTTCTCCATTCACGCAGGAAACAGGGCGATTCGCGCAGGTTTTATTGATTTTTCTCCGCAGATGTGGTACATTCAGGGTAATTAGACACCCCCTGTTTTTCACCATTCAAAGGAGGTTTTTGTATGTTGTCTTATCGTAAGCTTGCGATGCGTGTTCTGGGTCGCCCCCTCCATACGGGGGGGGGGCATCGATTCACCCCGTCCGGCCTCTCAGCGGGCAGCGGCGCTTGTCCTGACCGCCGCAATGCTCACCACCCTTGCCGCCCCGGCTTTTGCCGCTACATGGCGCATCGAGGATGGTAACATCACCGTGAAAGCGGGCGACACCGAAGGGACGAACAAGGTCTCACAGGGCACGATCATCGACAAGGTGGACACCAACACCATTATCACAAATAGTGACAAGGCCACCGCTTCTTCCAACACCGTGACCATCGACGCCGAGGACCATAAGGTCGAGGTCACGCTGGACAATGTGAACATCAAGGCCGACTCCGGCTCCGCTCTCACTTCGAAGGGCGACGTGACGCTGACCCTGAAGGGCGACAACCATCTCACCGGTGGTAACGGCGACACCTACGGCGGCGACGGCATCACCAGCAGCGGCAGCCTCACCATTTCCGGCGGTACGGTCACTGCCAACGGCGACGACGGCGGCCGCGGCATCTCCAGCAGCGGCAGCGTCACCATCTCTGGCGGTAGTACGGTCACTGCCAACGGCGGAAGCGGCACCATCTCCGGCGGCGACGGCATCTGCAGCAGCGGTGGCGTCACCATCTCCGGCGGTAGTACGGTCACTGCCAATGGCGGTAACGGCGGCAGCCTCGTCGGCGGCGACGGCATCCGCAGCGGCGGCGGCCTCACCGTCTCCGACGGTACGGTCACCGCCAAGGGCGGTAACGGCGACAGCAAAGACGGCTACGGCGGCGACGGCATCCGCAGCGGCGGCGTCGTCACCATCTCCGGCAATACGGTCAACGCCGCTGGCGGCTACGGCGGCAAAGTCGGCGGCTACGGCATCTGCAGCTTCGACCGTGTCGCCATCTCCGGCGGTACGGTCGAAGCCGCTGGCGGTAACGGCAGCACCGGCGGCGGCAGCGGCATCTACAGCAGCGTCATCGATCTGTCGGGCAGCCTCGAACTGACCGCCAAGGCCGGTAGTCCCACTGGCAAGGCCCTCTTGCAGAACGGCCATGAGCTCAACCTCGACGACATCAAGGAGAAGCTGGGCCCGGGCGCAAAAGTCACCGCCACCGACGCTAATGGCGAGACCAAGCAGGTCTCCATCCCCCGCCCTGTGGAGCCGGAAGAGTCTTCTTCCTCTTCTGACGGCGGCTCTGCCACCCCGTCCGCACCCGCCTCTCCCCTCCCCGGCCTGACTGTCACCGACAAGGACGGCCAGCGCATCTCCTACACCAGCACCCAGAGCGGCAATACCCTCACCGTCTGCGTCGGACGGTTCACAGCTTCCCTCCGCATCTCGCTGGCCGCGCTGCGTCAGCTGCGGGCTGAGGGCATCGAGACCATCGCCTTCCAGACCGTCCTCTGCTCCACCACCCTCTCGGTGGACGAGCTGCTGGCCATGGGCGGCGAGGACGCCGAGGCTGTCCTGACCCACCGGCTCACCGATTCCAGCCTCACCGTGGGCTGAAGCACCACTCTCCCTTTCCCACAGACATAGAAAGGCCCCGCTGCCCTGCACATTTCATGCAGAGCGGCGGGGCCTTTTCCTGTTTTACTGCACCCCGGCAGAAACCGGGACTCGTTTTTCCTGCTTTTCGGGCTTTCTGCGCTGCTCTGCGGCGGCAGCGCGGGAGCGGTCGTAGCAGTAGCGGATGATGGCCTGACGGCGGACGATGCCGATGAACATTCCCCGGTCATCCACGACGGGGACGAAGTTCTGGTTCATGGCCGCCTCGATGAGCTGGTCCATGCTCGTGGTGACCGTGACGGCCTTGTAGTCCCGCTTGTGGGCAAAATCCCGGATGGGGATGTCCTCTGCCGCCTCAAGGTCGAGGCCGTGGAACTTTTTCAGCCCCCAGAGGATGTCCCCTTCCGTCAGAGTTCCCACATACTCTCCCTTGCGGTTGAGCACCGGGATGGATGCGTAGCGGTTGTTCTCCCATTTTTCCAGCGTCTGGCGGAGGGTGAAGTCATCGTACACATACATCAGGTCCTGCTTGGGGGAAAGGAAAAACAGAATATTCATGAAAACAACTCCTATTGTAAACTTTTCCACCGCCGGGCCGCAGCTCCTGTGCAGCCGCAGCAAATTCCTGTCTTCAGCACCTTGGCAGCCGAATGCCCCTGCATCCTGTGCCGGATACAGTCTTACTCTTGCCACCTTAGATTTTAGCACTTTTTCATAGTAAGATAAAGATGTCTGCGCCATCTTTTATATTTTATTCACAATCACCTTTTGTTTTGTCGGATAAATATTCACGAAATGGATGCACTGCGAAGGATTTTGTGCTATACTAACAGCAGGAACGCGGCCCTTTGCGGCTCTGTCTGTCTTTCAGTATACCGGCTTTGCGGTGTCGAAACAGACCGAGACGGGTAAGCCGCGCCTGACTTTTTTCTTTCTGTCAGCAATTATATGCTGTACAGCTTCCTCATAAAGTTGTATAATAAAAGTGGTACGCCGCCTTCTTTGGCCCGCGCACCGCCCCGCCGCCGTGCGGACCGGGGTATCATAATGAATAAAAGGAGCAGAGCGACTATGATCACTTCCCGTTTCCCGCTGGGAGATGTCAGCTTCTCAGCCGAGTATTTTTCCACGCTCGTGGGCGAGGCAACCAAACAATGCTACGGCGTGGCCGCAATGGCCCCCCGTGATCTGACCGACCGTGTCCGCAGCGCCGTGCGCGGCGTGGACGACTCGGCCAAGGGCGTCCGTGTCACACAGGAAGAGGGCCGTCTCGTGATCGAGCTGCACATTGCCGTCAGCTACGGGCTGAACATCTCCACCGCCGCGCGTTCCATCTCGCACCGCGTGAAGGACGAGGTGGAGCAGGCCACCGGCCTGAAAGTCGCCCGCGTAGTCGTATCGGTCGATGACGTGGTTGCCTGATGAGACAAAGCCCGCCCGGGGGTACCGGGAAGATATAAGGAGTAAAAAGCAATGATTTCTGGTAAGATCCTGCGCGACGCCATTATTTCCGGCGCAAACAACATCAACAACCAGCGCTCCCGCGTGGACGAGCTGAACGTGTTCCCCGTCCCCGACGGCGACACCGGCACCAACATGGGCATGACCGTCGGTGCAGCCGTCCGTGAGCTGCAGGCCATGGACGACAGCTGCACCGTGGGCGAGGCCGCAAAGACCGCTGCCTCCGCCATGCTGCGCGGCGCCCGCGGCAACTCCGGCGTCATCACCAGCCTGCTGTTCCGCGGCTTCTCCAAGGCTCTGGAGGGCAAAAAGGAGGCTGACGCCGCCGACATCGTGGCTGCGCTTCAGAAGGGCGTCGAGGGCGCTTACAAGGCTGTCATGAAGCCCACTGAAGGCACCATCCTGACCGTCGCCCGCGTCGCTTCCGAGGAAGCTGCTGCCTGCGGCAAAGAGGATGTGGCCGAGCTGTGGGACGTGGTGCTGGCCGCCGGTCAGAAGGCTCTGGAGGACACTCCCAACCTGCTGCCCGTCCTGAAGAAGGCCGGCGTCGTGGACGCCGGCGGCCAGGGCATCATGATCATCTTCGAGGGCATGGGCAAGGTCTTCCACGGTGAGGACATCGTGGCCGGCGGCGAGGCTGTCCCCAACAAGGCCAAGCTCTCCACCGAAAACGCCGGCAAGGGCGTCTTCACCGACGACCTGATGAAGGTCGAGGACATCAAGAACGGCTACTGCACCCAGTTCCTCATCAACAAGAACGAGGGCGCAAGCGCCGCAAAGATGCGCGCCTTCGCTGAGTCCAACGGCGACAGCGTCGTCTGCATCGAAGACGATGACGTCATCAACCTCCATGTCCACACCGCCGACCCCGGCAAGATCCTGAGCGAGGCCATCAAGTACGGCTACCTCACCAACTTCAAGATCGAGAATATGCACGAGCAGTTCCTGGCCCGCCAGAAGCAGGGCAAGAGCCTCGAGAAGCAGGCTTCCGCCGAGAAGAAGCCCGACCCCGCCAGCGAGTTCATCTACGCTGCCGTTGACCCCAGCCGCGACTATGGCTTCGTTGCTGTCGCCGCCGGTGAGGGCCTGAAGTCTGTCTTCACCGACCTGGCCGCTGACGCTGTCGTCTCCGGCGGTCAGACCATGAACCCCGCCACCGAGGACATCCTTGCCGCCATCCAGAGCGTCCCGGCCAAGACCGTCTTCGTCCTGCCCAACAACAAGAACATCATCATGGCTGCTGAGCAGGCCCAGAAGCTGGCTGACCGTCAGGTGGTCGTTCTGCCCACCCGCACCGTTCCCATGGGCATCACCGCTCTGCTGAACTTCGACCCCTCTGCTACCGTCGAGGCCAACACCATCAACATGATGTCTGCCGCCGATAAGGTCTCCACCGGCCTCATCACCTACGCCGCCCGCGACAGCGAGTACGACGGCAAGCGCATCAAGAAGGGCGAGATCATGGCTCTGGAGAACGGCAAGATCGTCTCCACCTCCAGCGACATCACCAAGGCCACCTATCGTCTGGCCCGGGGTATGTGCAAGAAGGATTCCAGCTTCGTCACCATCATCTCCGGCTGCGACGTCTCCGACGAGGATGCCGAGAAGGTGACCGAGATCGTCAAGGCAAAATGCCCCAACCATGTTGAGGTCAGCCACATCCGGGGCGGTCAGCCGGTCTACTACTATATGATCAGCGTGGAGTAAACCCGGCACGAAAGAGCTGCTGCGCAGCGGTAAGCTGTGCCTTCGTCCAACCTCTCAGTCTCGCATTCGCTCGACAGCTCCCCTAGTAGGGGAGCCTCTGGCGAAACCGTTCACTTTGCGGGGACTGCCAAAGCCTCCCCTACCAGGGGAGGTGGCACGCCGTAGGCGTGACGGAGAGGTTGTACGAAGGAAAGCCTGCCCGAGGACTCGGCCAATGACGGAGAGATTTACTCCTAAAAGATACAGTTTATACACAGATACTTCATTAGTATACCCAGAATCCATGATAAAGTAAAGAGGAAAAAATACCATTGTGCTGGAAATTTGAAGATTTCCGCCTTTTCTTTTCCGCATTTTAAGTGTATAATACTGATAAACTACCCTATTCATTGGAGGATGTTATGCCAAAATACTATGGCTGTCCGTGTGAAGGCTGCGGCAAGCCCCTCACACTTCAGGATGACATCGTGGTCTGCCCCGACTGCGGCGCGCCTTATCACCGCGTCTGCTACGAGAAGCTGGGCCAGTGCATCCACCGCCCCGCCCACGCCGCCGGCTACGAGTGGAAGTTCCCCTACGAGGAGAGCCAGCTCCGCACCTGTCCGTCCTGCGGCGAGCGCACCCTGCGGGATGAGGAAACCTGCCGCTGCTGCGGTGCTGTGCTGCCCCCCGAGGGGCAGGAGCCTCCTTCTTCCCGCGGCAGCGGCGAAGAGACCTTCGACTACTCCCAGATGTACCGTCAGTTCGGCACTTCCGCTGACCCGGAGAAGGAGTTTTTTGAGGACGCTTTCGGCAAAGAGGCCAAGATGGACGGCATCGCCCGTCAGGACTGGCTGGACTATATCGGCCCCGCCGCCCCCGCTTACCTCGCCGCTTACAGCCGGATGCAGCTCCAGAAGAGCAAGGTATCCATGAGCTTTTCGGCTCTGCTGTTCGGCCCCTTCTACTTCTTCTACCGCAAGGCGTGGAAACCGGCCTTCGGCTTTCTGGCCGCTGAACTTCTGCTGGCAGCGCCCACCTTTATCGAGATGCTGCAGCTCTCCGGCAGCGCCCTCGCCCCCGCCATGAGCGCTTCCGCTCTGACGGTATTTGCCCGGGTCTGCTCTGTCCTCAGCTTCGTGCTGATGCTGGTGCGCGGTATGTACGGCAAGTGGCTCTACCGCAAAAGCGCCGCCGACCACATCCGCCGCATCCAGTCCGAGTTCCCCGACGCCCAGCAGCGTCAGGCCGTGCTCCGCGCCCAGGGAGGCGTCAGCCTTGGGGCCGTGCTGCTGTGTATGCTGCTGCTGATGGTGGGGGGCAGCGCCTTTACCCTGCTGCTGGGCCCCGATCTGCAGGCTCTGCTTACTGCTCTTGCCGGCTGAGGCACCCTCAGCCGAGACTATAAACCAAAGGAGTCTGAATCATGAAAAAGATCACCAAGGCGGTCATTCCGGCAGCAGGTCTTGGCACCCGGGTGCTGCCCGCCACCAAGGCGATGCCCAAAGGAATGCTCCCCCTCGTGGACAAACCCGCCATCCAGTATCTGGTGGAGGAGGCTGTCCGCTCCGGCATCACCGACATCCTTATCATCGTGAGCCGCAATCAGGACATCATCCAGGACCACTTTGACCGCAGCCCTGAGCTGGAAGCAAAACTTGCTGCTCCCGGCAAGGAGAAGATGCTGGAAGAGTGCCTCGGCATCTCTGATCTGGCCAACATCTTCTTCGTCCGCCAGCAGCAGACCCTCGGCCTCGGCCACGCTGTCAGCATGGCCAAGCCCTTCACCGGTGACGACCCCTTCGTGGTCATCTACGGTGACGACGTCATCTGGGGCGAGGACCCGGTCTGCGCCCAGCTCATCCGTGCCTACGAGGAGTTCGGCCGTCCGGCTGCCGGCGTGTCCGCCGTGCCTTGGGCCGACGTGAGCCGTTATTGCAGCCTCAAGACCACCCCCATCCATGACAATTACTTCTTTGTGGACGATATGATCGAGAAGCCCAAGAAGGGTCAGGAGTTCAGCAACTACTCCATTCTGGGCCGTGTGCTGCTGACCCCGGAGATCTATGACATCCTCGCCAGGACCAAGCCCGGTGCCGGCGGCGAGATCCAGCTGACCGACGCCATGGCCGAGTATGCCCGCAACTACGGCGGCATGACGGCTGTGGAGTTCACCGGCAAGCACTACGACATGGGCAACAAGCTCAAGGTCGCTGAGGCACAGGTGGAGCTGGCCCTGCAGCACCCCGAGATCGGCGAGGCATTCCGCGCCTACCTGAAAGAGTTCTGCAAGACGCTGTAAATAACCGCATAAAAAGCAACGCCCGGCATCTCATTGAGGTGTCGGGCGCTTTTTGCTATTTGGAGATGATACCTTGCGGAATGCCAAGGCCTCCCCTCGATAGGGGAGGTGGCATCGCGCAGCGATGACGGAGAGGTTTTGTCCCGCAGCGGCTCACGGTCAGGCTGTCCTTCGTACAACCTCTCAGTCTCGTCGCAAGCTCCTCGCCAGCTCCCCTAGTAGGGGAGCCTCTGGCGAAGAGGTCAACTCTCTAAAGCAAACCAAAAAGCGCCCTCACCTTGTCATCGGTGAGGGCGCTTTGCTGATCGCTGATTATTTTGATTGGGTTGATTATCTCAGATTAGTCGCTGACGTAGGGCATCAGAGCAACGTGACGAGCACGCTTGATAGCCACGGTCAGTGCGCGCTGATGGAAAGCGCAGGTGCCGGTAACACGGCGGGGAATGATCTTTGCACGCTCAGAGACGTACTTACGCAGACGGGGAACGTCCTTGTAATCGATGGTGTCGATGCGATCGACACAGAAGCTGCAAACCTTCTTGCGGCCGCGACGCATGGGGCGTGCGGGACGAGAGCCTTCGGTTCTTTCAAAAGCCATTGCTTATTACCTCCTGTTGGATTTTTACGGTTAAAACACCGGTTCGGGAATCAGAACGGCAGGTCGTCGCTGTCGTCGATGACGGCGAAGTCATCTGCATTGCCGGCGGAATAGCTGGGAGCTGCCTCCACAGCAGCCGGACGGGCAGGGGCTGCGTTCTGGTAGGACGGAGCAGCATTCTGATAGCTGCCGCCGCCCTGATTGCTGCCATTCGATTTGGAGCCAGCAAAGTTGACGTTGTTTGCCACGACCTCCACAGCGGTGCGGTTGTTTCCGTTCTTGTCCTGATACTGGCGGGTCTGGAGACTGCCTTCGATGGCGATCAGACTGCCCTTCTGGAAATACTTGGAGACGAACTCTGCTTGCTGGCGCCATGCGACGATGTCGATGAAATCGGCCTGACGCTGCTCGCCCTGACGGGCAAAGTTGCGGTCACACGCAATGCGGAAGCTGCACACATTGGTGCCGCTCTGGGTGGTGCGAAGCTCGGGATCCGCCACGAGACGGCCCATGATCGCTACAACATTCAACATAATACGGACTCCTTTTTCGTCACGAAAAGATTACTCCTCGTGGGCAACGATCAGGCTGCGCATAACGCCCTCAGTGATCTTGTACACACGGTCGAGCTCAGCGGGGAAGCTGGGGTCAGCAGTGAAGTTGATCACGGTGTAGACGCCTTCCTCCTCATCGTTGATGGGGTAGGCCAGACGGCGCTTGCCCCACTCATCGATGGAATCGATGGTACCGTTAGCCTCGATCAGGGACTTGAACTTACCGATGAGAGCGGAAGAAGCCTCCTCGTCGAGAGCAGCGCTGGTAATCAGCATGGTTTCGTACTTTGCCATTTTGTAGCACCTCCTTTTGGACTTAAGGGCCTCAAGAATATGAGGCCAAGGGTACACAGCCAGCGCGGCGTCGCGCGGACTGTGCGGCGTGTCTGTTCAGACAGCAATTTATTATAGCAAGCCCCGCAAAAATTGTCAAGCCCTCCCGCAGGATTTTTTTCGTATTTTTGAGCGCATGACAGCAAAATCTCCCTCATCATTCTTTTTATGCTTTTCCAGTATATCCGTCATATCTCTTTTATATGGCATCCTTCGTCATTTCCAAGCCAGTTTTCCTTTGCATTTCGCCGAAAGATGGACTATAATAAAAGATGTCCTTCTCCCCTTCTGTCTTCGTGCGCGGCGCATGGCAGGGCTTACGGGGGAGCAGGACGATTGCTAACGTTAAAGGAAGGATCGCATATGTATTCCATCTTTCGGAATCTCGCCCTCATCCTCATCAGCGCCAAGTTCTTCGCGCTGCTCGCCCGCAAATGCCGGGCGCCGCAGGTGGTGGGTGAGATCATCGCAGGTCTTGTCATCGGTCCCTGTCTGCTGAATCTCGTGCAGCCCAGCGACTCCATCGCCATTTTTGCTGAGATCGGCGTCGTGCTGCTGATGTTCACCACCGGCCTCGGCACCAACCTTCAGGAGCTGATGCGGGCCGGCCCCATCGCTACCCTCATCGCCTGCGTGGGCGTGGCCGTGCCTCTGGCAGGCGGCACCCTGCTCTACAGCCTGTTCTACGGCTTTTCGGCGCTGGGCAGCCCGGAGTTTTATCGGGCGCTCTTCATCGGCACCATCATGACGGCCACCAGCGTCTCCATCACCGTCGCCACCCTGCAGGAGCTGGGCAAGCTCAAGAGCTTCCTCGGCACCACCATCGTCAGCGCAGCCGTCATTGATGATGTCATCGGCATCGTGGTGCTCACCTGTGTGCTGGGTGCCAGCGGCGGCGCAGACACCAGCCTCGTCGATGTGCTGCTGGACACCGTCCTCTTCTTCATCGCAGCCATCGTCATCGGCCTCATCATCCACAAGGCCATGCTCTGGCTGGACCGCCGCAACCCCCACACCCAGCGCATCACCATCGTCAGCCTCGCCTTCTGCTTTGCCATGGCCTACATCGCGGAGCAGTACTTCGGCATCGCGGACATCACGGGTGCTTACATTGCCGGCATCGTGCTCTGCTCCCTTGAGGATGCGCCCTACATCGAGCGCCGTGTGGACATCAGCGGCTATATGCTGTTCTCCCCCGTCTTCTTCGTCAGTATCGGCCTGAAGACCGACATCAGCGGCCTGACACCCACCATCCTGCTGTTCAGCGCCTGCTTCGTGGCCGTCGCCCTGCTCACCAAGATCATCGGCTGCGGTCTGGCTGCGAAGCTCTGCCGGTTCAACTGGAGC
>ENA-ORVG01004109-ORVG01004109.1-human-gut-metagenome-genome-assembly--contig:-NODE-4109-length-10314-cov-3.048055_pt1 | contig 10314 bp, 10 predicted proteins | sample MGYA00242091_ERZ509233 | MGnify/ENA primary metagenome ERZ509233 (study PRJEB26280, sample SAMEA2338840) | human gut metagenome | biome: human gut; feature: human-associated habitat; material: faeces... | reverse complement strand
TAACTATTCAGGATGCCAATCCCCCCAACGGAAAACGAAGATAACAAAAAGCCACCCGGCGGAATAAACTTTCCGGCAGGTGGCTGAATACGAATCAGTCTGGTATCTGCTTAATAACGGATATCCAACTCTTTCAAAATAGACGAGATTTTCTCCATCGTGGTCAACCGTGTAGGCACCAAAGGCAGACGAAGTTGGTTTTCAATCATTCCCATGGCATGGAGCATGGCTTTCACTCCAGCCGGATTGCCGTCCACAAACAACAATTTGAACAATTCGGCAAACTTATGATGAATGATACGGGCATGCTCGTAATCCCCGTTCAGCGTCATGCGGACCATACGGCTGAATTCAGCCGGCAGAGCATTACCTATCACGGATATCACCCCTACAGCCCCCAAAGTAATCAACGGGAATGTGATGCCGTCATCTCCGGAAATCACATCGAAATTATCCGGTTTGTTCTTGATGATGTCGTCCATCTGCGTGATGTCCCCACTGGCCTCCTTGATGGCCACTATATTCTCGAAATCTCGAGCCAGGCGCAATGTAGTCTCCGCACTCATATTGACTCCCGTGCGCCCCGGTACATTATACAATACGACCGGCACGGGCGAAGCCTCCGCTATGGCCTTGAAATGCTGGTACAACCCCTCCTGCGAAGGCTTGTTATAATAAGGACAAACCGACAAGATGCCATCGATGCCGCTCCAGTCCCCTTCTCTCAGGTCCTTAACCACTGCTGCCGTGTTATTTCCACCGCATCCCATCAACAATGGGACACGGCCGGCCACACGCTCCACAAGCTTCTTTTTCAATATCTTTTTCTCGTCAGCCGAGAGGCAAGGTGTTTCGGCTGTCGTTCCCATGATACACAGGAAATCCACGCCATTCTGTATCTGATATTCCACCAGACGGGTCAGTGCCTCATAGTCCACCTCACCATCCGACTTAAAAGGGGTTATCAAAGCAATTCCCAACCCCTTGAACTTATTTTGTGCCATAGTTTAAGTAGTTCTATCTATTTCGCGACAAAAATACAAATAAAATCCCATAATGCAAACAATCTTTCACGATTCTATCTTTTTCAAGAACTCTTCTTCCGAGAGGATAGGAATACCCAATTTACCGGCTTTCTCCAGTTTGGCCGGTCCCATATTGGCTCCGGCCAACACGAAAGAGGTCTTTGAAGAAATGCTGCCCACATTCTTTCCGCCGTGCTGTTCTATCATGGCTTTATATTCGTCGCGCGAATGCAGAGAGAACACCCCGCTCACCACAATGCTCTGCCCGGACAACTTGTCGGAATGGCTGCTCAATTCTTCGTCGGAAAGCTCCATCCGGACTCCTTTTTCCCGCAAACGGCGCACCAAATCGTGGTTGGCTTCATTAGCAAAATAGCGAATCACACTCTCGGCTATCACCACACCGATTCCGTTTATCTGCAACATGTCTTCCAATGATGCCGAAGATAGCGCGTCCATCGACTTGAAATGACGCGCCAAAGCCTTGGCCGCAATTTCACCGACAAAACGTATCCCCAAAGCAAATACCACGCGTTCGAAAGGAACTTCCACGGAATCGGCTATCGAGCGGACTATCTTTTGCGCAGATTTCTCACGCGTACCGTCACCGTTGATTTGTTCCACACGGATGTCGTACAAATCGGCCACATCGCGTATCAAGCCACGGCGGTAGTAATCATCCACGGTTTCGGGCCCCAGGCTGTCTATGTTCATGGCACGGCGGCTGATGTAATGCTCTATGCGCCCTTTGATTTGCGGAGGGCAAGCCGTGTCGTTGGGACAATACCATGCGGCTTCTCCCTCGTAGCGCACCAGTTCTGCCCCACATTCCGGACAACGGGTGATGAACTCGGCCCTTGGACCCGTTTCCGCTCCACGCGCATCAATGTCCACACCGACGATTTTGGGAATGATTTCCCCTCCTTTTTCCACATACACCATGTCCCCGATGTGTAAATCCAACTGCTCCATCACGTCGGCATTGTGCAGAGTGGCACGCCGTACGACCGTACCGGCCAACTGCACCGGATCCATATTGGCCACCGGCGTCACCGTTCCGGTACGTCCGACCTGGAAGGTCACAGCATTCAGGCGCGTACGGGCACGCTCCGCCTGAAACTTGTAAGCAATGGCCCAACGGGGACTTTTGGCGGTATAGCCCAACGCACGTTGCTGCCTCTGGGAGTTGACCTTCAGCACGATGCCGTCTGTAGCCACAGGCAGGTTCTTGCGCTCCACGTCCCAATAATCTATGAAATCATAAATGCCTTGAAGGGTAGTTACTTTCTTCATCCCCCCGGAAATCTTGAATCCCCACGAGCATGCCGCCTGCAAATTTTCATAATGCCCGTCAAAAGGAACGTGTTCCCCCAAAAGGTAATATAAGTAAGCATCAAGCTTCCGCTGCGCCACCACCGCTGAGTTTTTGCTTTTCAGCGTCCCCGAAGCCGCGTTACGCGGATTGGCGAAAAGCGGTTCTTCGCGTTCTTCGCGTTCGCGGTTCAATGCCTCGAAGCTCGTCCACGGCATCAGGATTTCCCCACGGATTTCAAACTCTTCGGGGTAACCGTTCCCGTTCAGACGAAGCGGAATGCAGCGGATGGTCTTGACGTTTTCCGTTACATCGTCGCCCTGTACCCCGTCGCCCCGCGTCACGGCACGCACCAATCGCCCCTGCTCGTAAGTCAGCGAGATGGAAAGCCCGTCGTATTTCATTTCACAACAAATCTCGAACGGCTCGCCTTCCAAACCGGAACGGACCCGTTCGTAAAAGTCGGCCACCTCTTGCTTGTTGTACGTATTGGACAACGACAACATGGGATAGCGATGGGGCACCTGCACAAACTCCTGGTTCAGGTCGCTCCCCACGCGCCGCGTCGGCGAGTCCGGGTCGTCAAATTCGGGATGGGCCGCCTCGAGGTCTTGCAACTCCCGCATCATGCGGTCGAACTCTTGATCGGAAATCTCCGGGGCGTTCAATACATAATAATTATAGTTGTGGCGGTGCAATTCACTGCGAAGCCGCTCTATCTGTTCCTTTACTTCCATTTGCATTCAATGATAAACCCTGACGGGGAGACATCGCGACCCTGTTCCCGCGAACGGCTCCCCCCGTCATTCGCATAAGCAAAGATAGTCAATTCGCAGAAAACGCCCAAGGGCGCAAAGAAAAAAGAAAAGCATCCTTTTCCGGCACAACCTGTCAAAACGTCAATCCCATACCTTCTAGAATCGTCCATTCGCTCCTCCCTTCGGCCTTGATGGCAAATAAGCGACGCACGCGCCTCCCGAAAAAATCAAAAAGACAGCCTGAAAGCTTTTTCACAAAACAAAAGCAAACGGAAATCGCCTGTCCTCCGCTTCTTTCTTCTTTCGGTGAAACCTGTAAGGTGGAACCGCCAACATTCTGTCCGTAAATTCTTGTCGGCGAAAAACAGGAAAATAGAACGAAAAAGCCGCAAAAAAGCAGTTTTAGTACGCTTCGTACAGCGAAAAGTTCCATTTTCAGGCGGATTTTTTCCACGACATGCGGAGTACCCGGAATTTATATGAGGAAAGAAATTTTTCGTTTGGCTGCAAACGATTTTTTTCTTTCCTCAAGGTAAATGAATATATACTGCATAAAACAGTAAAAACGAGACAAAAATTGCATACTTATACACTCCAACCTTTTTGGATTCTCCTAACTGCTGTCTTTTGAAAAGACCGATTTGGAGCTGAAAGTAGCAAAATGTCAGACTCATCATTTCTAATCCGGCCGATTATACTTACCTTTGTCCCTTAAAAAAGAATCGTGGAAACAATGGAGGTAGCAATCATAGGCGGAGGAGCGGCCGGCTTCTTTCTGGCCGTCAACCTGAAAACATTCGCGCCGCAAGTGCAGGTCATGGTATTCGAAAGACAGGCGGATGTATTGAAAAAAGTACTGGTTTCGGGCGGCGGACGTTGCAACCTGACCAATACTTTTGAAGGTGTGACAGACCTGAAACAGGTCTACCCCCGTGGACATAAGCTCTTGAAAGGGCTTTTCAAACAGTTCGGACATCGGGATGCCTACCGATGGTTCGAAGCGCACGGCGTGCCGCTCGTCGCGCAAGATGACCATTGTGTGTTTCCGACCGCACAGGATGCCCGTGCCGTAACCGGTTGCCTGAAAAGCCTTGCTGCGGAACTGGGGGTCACAGTGAAAACCTCCCACCGCGTGGAAACCCTCACGCCTAGCGGCGGGAAGTATGAAATTACTTTCCAGGATGTGCGCCAAGGCCGTCTGCTATTCGACTGCGTGGCCGTCACCACCGGTGGTTCACCGCGTGGCGAAAGCTTCGCTTATCTGGAACGGTTGGGGCATCGCATCGAAACGCCCGCCCCTTCTCTCTTTACGTTCAACATCGCCTCCCCGGCACTGCGCGGGCTGATGGGCTCCGTGGTGAACCCGGTATCGGTCGGCATCCCCTGCACCAAATTCAGGCACTCTGGCGCGTTGCTCGTCACCCATTGGGGCATGAGCGGGCCGGCCATCCTGAAATTGTCTTCCCATGCCGCCCGTCTTATACAAGAGAAAGCTTACCGCTTCCCCATTTTCGTCAACTGGACAAACGAGACTAACAGCGAAACCGTAACCGGCATCCTGCAAGACATGGCGCAACGCCACCCCCAAAAGAAAATCTCCGGCTTGCGCCCGTACGACTTGCCTGCGCGGTTATGGCATTACCTCATCGGTAAATCCGGCATCGCCCCCGACCGGAAGTGGAACGAACTGGGACACAAAGGGATTTGCAAGTTGGCCGACACGTTATGCAACGACCGCTACGACGTGGACGGCAGGAGCACGTTCCGCGAAGAGTTCGTCACGTGTGGAGGAGTAAGCCTCGAATCGGTACACCGACAGACGTTGGAAAGCAAGACCTGTCCCGGGCTTTACTTTGCAGGCGAGGTGCTCGACATTGATGGCGTGACGGGGGGATTCAACTTCCAAGCTGCCTGGACCACAGCCTACACTGTGGCACGGGCCATTGCCAGCCATATACCAACGGCATAAAAAGCGTCCTGCAAAGCCGGCCGTAAAAACCGCTTTGCAGGACAGAAAAATGAAAAACAGTGACCTTTACTTATTGAAGACGGAACTCCACGGGAATGGTGTAAGAAGCGTCTACCGGCTCTCCGTTTACTTTTCCGGGAGTCCATCTCGGCATTTTCTTCACGATGCGTGCCGCTTCTGCCTCCAACTGCTTCGCCAGATTCATCCGAACGGGTTTTGTCACGTCTATGACTTCCGTCGTGAACGTCCGGATATGGTCTGCATCAATCCGACCATCCGCCCTGACCATGAACTCACAATAAACCGTACCTTGCAGCAAAGCCTCTTGGCATGCCTTGGGATAACGGATATTCCGGGCGATGAAATCCCTCATGGCCGCCGCGCCACCGGGATAGCAAGGCATTGTCTCTGTACGGTAATACACGCCTTGATGCTTCATCTTGGCTCCCTCCAATTGCAGATAATAGGAAGCTGAATCTTTGGCAGCCTGAAGTTCAGACTTGTCCTTGTCGGTCATAAGGACCGCCTCCTTGAATTCCACCGCCTCGGGATTCAGACGGGAACGGTAAGAAGTAGTCACCACGACTTTTTCCATCGCCCCAGACTGTATGGCCACATTGGCCGAGCCGTTCTCCTTCTTGGCCGGAACGGATTTCTGTTTGGCCGGGATTGTTTTGGAAACCTTGGTTCCCTTTACTTCGCCTTGCACCACCGGACGCAAGCTTTCAGAAGACACGTTTTTCACTGTAGCCGACAAATCGGCCACCGTAACGGCAGAAATCCGATCCAGGCCTCCGTCTATCCGGCTTGTCATTTCAGGACGGGCAAATGCCACTGTGGCAAATGCGCCTACGGGCAGCAAATACATGTACTTCAATACCGCCCACTTGTTTGTTTTTTTGTTTGTCATCATCATGATACGTTTTTTAAGTGTACTTTGGGTCAAGCCGTTGGCAAAAGATTGCAGTCGGGAGCCGACGGCCTTTTTTATTAAATAAAGTTGATAATTCTTCGCGTTGATGCCTTGATTCAGCACGTACTCGTCGGCCTGATATTCATGGATGCAGCGCATGTCCATCTCCATCATCCAAATCACGGGATTGAACCATTGTATGGCTTCGGCCGCCAACATCAGCATCGTGTCATAGGAATGCCGGTGGAGCACATGGGCTTTCTCATGGGCAAAGATAGCCTCACCCGCCGCGCCCTCCAAATCTTCTTCGGACATGACCACGCAACACATCCAACTGAACGGGGCCACAGGACGGGCATGGCAATAGAGCGTGATGCCGTCCTCACAGCACTCTTTCCACAAACATCCCCGGGGAATAAACCATCGCATGCGGCCGAACTGCCATAGGCGTACCGCTAACGACACGGCCACCCCGACCCAATACATTCCCACCAAGACCATGGGCCATACCGGAACAGGCGTCCCTGCCGTAACCACTACCGTAGGTAGAAAATGGCCGGTGCTGTCAAGCTGCCCGATCAGCGATGCATATACACCATCGGGTACAGCCGTCTGCCAAGAATGCCACCCTTGCCCGAACCACTCCTCCTGCGCCAACGGAAGCAAAAAAGAAGCCACCAAAATGGCAAACAATGCCATGCGGTTCAGACGATGCAACTTCTCCTTACGTAATAACAAGGTATAAGGCAGATAAAGCAACGTCAGGCAAAACGCCGACTTGATGATATAGACTAAAAAAGTTCCCATGGCCGATAAATTAAGAGACTGTTACCTTCTATTTTTGTTTCCCCAGACATTGTGTTTACGAAAATGAATCTTGCCGTTCCACCATGTCGAGCATTTCTTTCAGTTCCTTTTCTGAAATACGCTCCTCCTTGACAAAGAAACGCACCAAAGAGGAAAACGAACCTCCGAACAGGTCATCCTTCACGCCATCAAGCACTTGTCGCGTGTAATCCTTCTTCGTGATTAAAGGATAATAACACAGCGTTTTCGTACCTTTCATCTTTTCAAACCCCACATATCCTTTGTTGAGCAGGATTTTCATGAACGTGGCCACCGTGGTATAAGCCGGTTTCTTCTCACCGTACCCCTCAAGCACATCCGCTATCGTCCCTTTCATGGAAGGCAAACTCCAAAGGATATTCATGATTTGCATCTCCGCTTTCGTCAAAGTTCCTTGCTTCCCCATAATTTCTAAACCTTTAGTTATTGATACGGCAAATGTATATCTAAAGGTTTAGAAAAGCAAATCCGAATCTGTTTTTCTACACATCAGCTTACGTTTTTAACATCCATTTTTAGTAATAAGCCGCTAAGCCTTCCAGAATATGCCGCAAAATCACTACTTTTGCAATAAAAATCAAGATTACGATACCCCATGAGAATAGACATCATTACCGTTTTACCGGAATTGCTCGAAGGCTTCGTGCGTGAAAGCATATTGGGGCGCGCCCAAAAGAAAGGCTTGGTGGAAATCCATTTGCACAACTTGCGCGACTATGCCACGAATAAGTACCGCCGGGTGGACGACTACCCTTTCGGTGGCTTTGCGGGCATGGTGATGCAATGTGAACCTATAGACCGCTGCATCTCGGCCTTGAAAGCGGAACGCGACTACGACGAAGTGATTTTCACCACACCGGATGGCGAACAGTTCAACCAACCGATGGCCAACACGCTCTCCCTTTGCGAAAACCTCATCATCCTGTGCGGACATTATAAAGGAATAGACTACCGCATCCGCGAACACCTCATCACAAAAGAAGTCAGCATAGGAGATTATGTGCTGACGGGCGGAGAACTGGCTGCCGCAGTCATGACGGATGCCATCGTACGTATAGTACCCGGCGTTATCGGCGACGAACAAAGCGCCCTCTCCGATTCGTTCCAAGACAACCTGTTGGCAGCTCCTGTATATACCCGTCCTGCCGATTATAAAGGTTGGACCGTACCGGAAATCTTGCTTTCCGGGCACGAAGCCAAGATTAAGGAATGGGAACTGCAACAATCTTTCGAACGCACAAAGGCTTTGCGTCCCGATTTGCTGAAAAAGAAAGACTGACCGTCTGTTTTTCATTCAGCCCTGTCAAAAAGGAACCGGAAATATTGCCGGATTCGCCGTCAAATCGTATCTTTGCCATTAAGTATTTAAATAAATAATGTAATGGGAGAACAAAAACACAACTTGTACATCATTGCAGGTTGTAACGGAGCCGGAAAAACGACTGCCAGCTTTACCGTACTTCCGGAAATGTTGGATTGCCGTGAATTCGTCAACGCCGATGAAATCGCAGCGGGACTGTCTCCGTTCAATCCCGAAGGCGTAGCCATCCAGGCGGGACGCTTGATGATAGAACGCATCATCCACCTGCTGAAAGAAGGCGAAACCTTTGCTTTTGAAACGACATTGGCCACGCGGTCTTACGTGAAACTTATCAAACAGGCACAGAAAAGAGGCTATTTCGTCACGTTGCTCTTCTTCTCGCTAAGCAGCCCGGAACAGGCCGTAAAACGGGTGGCCAAACGCGTAAGCGAAGGTGGGCACAACATCCCGCTTGACGTGATTTACCGCCGTTACGACAACGGCCTGAGCAACCTGTTCAACCTCTATATGCCCGTATGCGACTATTGGGCATTGTATGACAACAGCACCTGTCCGGCCAACAAAATAGCCTACGGATGCAAAAACGAGAGTATAACTATTATTGAACCAGCCGTATATGAAAAATTCAAAGACCAATACACCGAAGAAAACGATAATGAGCGAGGATGAGGTTTATGAAATGCAGCGCAAAATCGACGAAGGCATATACCTGGCTCAGAAACGCCTCGTAGAGCGTGCAAAACATAACCACACCACTTTGGTTATCGCCCGTGAAGGACAAGTTGTCGAAGTAAAGGCCGAGGAACTTTATCCTATCCGCAAGAATTACCGTCCCCAAATCAGGTAACGGAATCCATTCATCCGCCCCCCCTTTGCCAGACGAATGGAAAATAGAAAAAGCCGACCCAAAAGTGATTTTGAGGTCGGCTTTATACATATAGACTTGAAAAATTTACTTGTTGAACATTATCTTCCCATTTGGAACAGTATACGTTTTACTCTCCAAAAGTCTTTTTTAGAGTATATAATACCAACATTGGATTTCCTGATTGCCTTAAACTATCATTCATTACAGGGTGATTTACCTTAACTCCCTTATATAAACGATCGTCACTATAACTCTCCGGATCATATTCCGAGATATATTTCCAACTTATTAGTTGATTTCCTGTCTTCATAGTCGATCTTCCGCAATCAATTTTTAGTACGGAATTGATATAATGATTCTCATAAGGCATATTAATATAATATAGCATCCTACTATATATAAAAGAAAGGCACGTGTCATTGCCTATCACACAATTTACAGTAGGCCTTACATACTTCATTCGTTCTTGTACATTCAAATCACCATAATACCTTTTATGCAAAATTTGCTCTGTTTCCTTCTTTAATGGATAATCTAAAGATACAACCGGGACAAATTCAAAATCCTTAATTTCATACAAGGCATCCGACTGTTCCGTATGGAAGTACAGATTGTCACCATCCCTAATAAAAACAGGTTCCGTACCCGCAACATTATACATATCGCTTTCAGCTTGAAATATTTTTCTTGCCTTACCTTGTTCCAAGGTAATATAATCCACTGTTGCATTATTAGCCGAATACAATAAAAAACCTGCATCATACCAACATATTCTCCAATAATAGTCGGATAGTTTTATTTCTTGTTTGAACTTTAGGTCCTTATCTAATATTATAATTTTAGGTGGACCACATAATACACAAATACCTCCCGTTTTTGGGGACACGTCAAAATCTGTGATTTCTGCATATTCCCCTTTTCCATTTCCGGTCTTATCGTATAGAGAAACAGGTTGACCTACCGAGTCAAAAGCAACAATCGCTGCTTTCTGCTTATTATCCAAAATATACCATTTACCGTCGTACTTACGTATAGCATTGATTTCCCCCAATAAAAATGAATCTTTTTCATGAAGAGGAATAAAATCAACTTGCTCTATAAAAGAGCAAGTTGATATAGTATTATTTACTTCCGACAAATCACGTATATTAGCTTCTTCTTTTCTATCACCGCAAGAGTTACACAAGACTAAAATAGAAAGAGAGAACAATGTATGCTTCATCATAAGCCAAGGTCTTTTAAGAAATCATTACAGGTAATATCATCCCCGCATCTAATTCCATTTTGCCATCAACTTTTTTG
>ENA-ORVG01004106-ORVG01004106.1-human-gut-metagenome-genome-assembly--contig:-NODE-4106-length-10321-cov-2.596240_pt1 | contig 10321 bp, 8 predicted proteins | sample MGYA00242091_ERZ509233 | MGnify/ENA primary metagenome ERZ509233 (study PRJEB26280, sample SAMEA2338840) | human gut metagenome | biome: human gut; feature: human-associated habitat; material: faeces... | reverse complement strand
CTTCAATCCGCGCACGGATTGCGTCGGTTTCCAGTTCCCGCCCGGCCTGTTCGTCCGTAAAGCGGAACGGTTCGCTGTTGCCCGCCACATAGGCGACGGTCGCGTCCACGCTGTCGCAGTCGATATCGGCCTTCATGTCGGCGAGGAACGCGTCCACCGCGTCCATGTCATAGGTCAAAACGGGTTTTTCCGCCCGCCCGTCGCCGCGCAGCGATAGCATGGCCAGGTAGCGCGTGAGCATATTGCCGCCGCGCCCAATCTGCCAAAGCGGGTCGAGCGTCGCCGCCGTATCGACAGCGAGCGACACCGCCGCGCCGTCCAGCGTATACGTGCGTTCTCCCCACGTCAGCGTATACTGCCAGGCGGAAACCGCGTCGTCCGTCAGCATCGCCAGCGCCGCCGCGCCCTCCTGTGCCGTCAGACCGCCGAGCGCATAGCCGGAAATCGACGTATTCGGCAAAAACTTGTCGGCATATGGCGCGGTCTGCGCATACAAAAACAGCGTACAGGACCCGATAAGCACCGCAATCAAAAAGATGACCAGCGAAATGACGCCCGCCGTGCCGATTCCCTTTTTGCGTTTTTTGTTCTTTTTCGGTTTCTTCGGCGATTTCGCCTTGGGCGGCATGCTTTTCTGCGGCGGCGTATAGCCTGCCTGCGTCATCGTCGGCAATCCGATCACCTCGTTTCAGATTCAATACGTTCTATTATATATGCACGTTTGTGTAGTTTCATTTCAAAGATCGATTCGATTCATCAGCCTGCGCATATCCGCTTCCATCGTCGTCCAGCGCTCAAGCCCCTCGCCGATCCGGCTCTGACGCACCTGCGGGCCATGGAAATCGCTGCCGCCCGTCGTCAGCATCCCCTCCCGTTCCGCCAAATGTTCGAGAAACGGCAGGTTGTTGTTCGCCGCGCTGGGATGATAAACCTCGATGCCTGCAAGCCCCTGTCCATGCCATTCGTGTACCAGCGATTCAAGGGCCATCTCGCCCATTTTCAGCTCCATCGGGTGTGCCAATACGGCCACGCCGCCCGCGCCCGCAATCAGTTTGGCCGCCTCTTCGACCTTGACCTCCGTCTTAGGCACATAGCCGCATTTTCCCGGCAGCAGGTATTTGTCAAACGCGCTACTCACCGAGTTCGCATACCCCGCCTCAACCAGCGCGCGCGCCACATGCGGCCGGGCGACAACACCGCGAGCCAGCTCCATCACACGATCCAGCGAAATCTCCGCGCCGTTTTCACGCAGTTGACGCACCATCTTCTCCGCGCGCGTCTGCCGCTCCATCGTGCGCATGCGGCAGAATTCCAGCATTCGCTCGTCGTAAGGATCAAAGCCATAGCCGAGAATGTGAATCTCCTTTTGCGCGCCGCAGCTCAGCTCCACGCCGGGGATCAGCGTCACGCCGCAGTCGCGCGCCGCGTCCTGCGCGCGCGAAATGCCCTCCACGCTGTCATGATCCGTCAGCGCCAGATGGGTAAAACCCATCTCTGCCGCCAACGCAACCAGCTCATCCGGTTCCAGCGTGCCGTCCGACGCGGTGGAATGAAGATGCAAATCCGCTTTCATGTCGTTTCCTCCTGAGGTTCTGCCTTTCCGTGTCGCGCAAAAGATCTCGCGCGATAGGGAAAAGCAGACGCCGCGCCTTTTCCGGCGCGGCGTCCGCCTGTCTGTTAAACTTGTTCCGGCTCTTTGAGCACGTTTTCTTCCCGCTTTTCTTTCTTGAACCACTGGCGGATCTTGGTGCGGGCCTGCCACAAATTCCGCGCGATCGATGGTCTCCTTTTCAACCAGCAGGTCGGAAAGGCCGTCGAGCTGAGCGCGGTGCTCGGTAAGGATCGCCATAGCGCGTGCCAGCGCATCGTTCATCTTGCGCTGCACTTCCGCGTCGATACGCGCGGCCACGTCCTCGCTGTACGTGCGGCTCTGCTGACCGTAGTCGCGCGCGAGGAACACCTCGTCATGGTCGCCGCCGAGATAAATCGGCCCCATGTCGTCGCTCATGCCGTACTGCGTCACCATGCGGCGGCAGATATCGGTCGCGCGCTGCAAATCGCTGCTCGCGCCGGTGGACATCTGCCCCATGACCAGCGTTTCTGCCGCATAGCCGCCCAGCGCCATCGCCACAAAATCCAGCAGCTGGGCGCGGGTGGTGAAGTCGCTCTCCTTATCCGGCAGCAGCAGCGTGTGTCCGCCGCTTCCGCCGCGCGGCATGATCGTCACCAGATGCACGTCGTCGCAGCCGTCCAGCAGTTCGCCGACAATCGCGTGACCCGCTTCGTGGCAGGCGACAAGGCGCTTATCCTCGTCGCTGACAATGTGGCTCTTCTTCTCCGGACCCATCTGCACGCGCTCGATCGCGTCGTTGAGGTGGCGCATGGTGATCTTATCCTTGCCCTCGCGCGCGCAGAGAATCGCCGCTTCGTTCATGATGTTTTCCAGATCCGCGCCCGCGAAATACGGCGTGCGCTTGGCGATGTTCGCCAAATCCACGTCGTCCGCCAGCGGCTTCTCCTTCGCATGCACGCGCAGAATCGCCTCGCGGCCGCGCACATCGGGATAGCCGACGGTGATCTGGCGGTCAAAACGGCCCGGACGCAGCAACGCCGGATCGAGAATGTCCTTGCGGTTCGTCGCCGCCAGCACGATCACGCCCTCGTTCACCGCAAAGCCGTCCATTTCAACGAGCAGCTGGTTGAGCGTCTGTTCGCGCTCGTCGTTGCCGCCGCCGAACTTGCCGCCGTCGCGCTTCTTGCCGATGGCGTCGATTTCGTCAATAAACACGATGCAGGGTGCTTTCTCCTTCGCCTGCTTGAACAGGTCGCGCACCTTGCTGGCGCCCATGCCGACGAACATCTCCACAAATTCCGAGCCGGAAATGGAGAAGAACGGCACGTTCGCTTCGCCCGCGACTGCCTTGGCGAGCATGGTTTTGCCCGTGCCGGGCGGGCCGACGAGCAGAATGCCCTTGGGCATCGACGCGCCGATATCGCGGTACTTCGACGGGTCATGCAGGTAGTTGACGATTTCGCTCAGGTTCTCCTTCGCTTCGTCCTCGCCCGCCACATCGTCGAACTTAATGCTGCCCGCGCTGTCCTTCACATATACCTTGGCATTGGAATTGCCCATGCCGAAGGACATCGCGTCCTTGCCGCCGCCCATGCGCTTCATCAGCTGGCGCGTGAGCAGCTGCCCCAGCGCGATAAAGAGCACAATCGGGAAGACGAAGGAAAGCAGGAACGACAGCAGCGGCGACGTTTCCTCCACAATTTCCTTGTCGAACCTCACGCCGTGTTCGGACAGGCGGCTGGTCAGCTCCGGATCATCCATCTTGCCCGTGCGGTAATAAACAGCGTTCTTATTGGCTTCGTCCTCCTTGGTGATGAAGACGATCTGATTGTCCTGCACTTGAACTTCAGAGATCTTGTCCTCTTCGGTCATCTGGATGAACGTGCCGTAATCGACATACTTCACGCGCGCCTGACTCACCATCGGCACGAGCAGCGTGTTAATCAGCAGCACGACCAGAATCGCGATTGCGTAATAGACAATCAGCGGTTTTTTCGGGGTTTTGACTTCATTCATGCGTTGGTATCCCTCCCATCGATGTTGATTCTACCATGGCTTTATGAACTCAGTTTGTCCTTTTCAGCGAAAAGTTTTCATGTTTTTGCGAAAATGCCGAAAATGGGACGGCGGAAAATTTCCGTCATCCCACTAACTGGTTACAGTTGTCCCACCACGTCGTCCATGCTGTACATGCCGGGCTGCTGATTCATCAGGAACGCCGCCGCACGCAAAGCGCCCGCAGCAAACACGCCGCGGTTCTCCGCGCTATGGCTGATGCGGATTCTCTCGCCCGTGCCGAAGAAGCAGACTTCATGCTCGCCCGTGACCGTGCCGCCGCGCAGGGAGTGCATCCCGATTTCCTGATGCTGGCGCTTGCAGTCGCGTCCGTGGCGGCCGAAAACGGCTTCGCGCTCATCCGGATAGGCAGATTTGACCGCGTCCAGGAGCATCAGCGCCGTGCCGGAGGGCGCGTCGAGCTTGCGGTTATGGTGCGCTTCGACAATTTCCACGTCAAAGGCATCGCCAAGGACGCCTGCCGCCTTCTTAGCGAGGGCACGCAGCAGGGCAATGCCGAGGCTCATGTTGCCGGAGCGGAAAATCGGCACGACCTTCGACGCTTCGGCGATTTGATGAAGCTGCTCGTCGGTCAGACCCGTCGAGGCAATGACGACCGGGACGCGGTACTTCGTGGCGTAATCCAGCACGTTCGCGCCGGGCTTCCAGTTGGAGAAGTCAATCACCACATCCGCCTTGGGGGCGTCGGCATAGTTCGCATAGAGGGGGAAATCCGGCTGATACGGGGCGACCCCGGCGGCAATGTCCACGCCGCACACCACGTCAATGCCGGAGGATTTTGCTTGCGCGGCGACCTCGCGGCCCATGAAGCCGCACGCGCCGCTGATGAGGATGGTCATCGTTGTTCTTTGCTCCTTGTGTTTCCTAAGAAAATGCGCTTTTTTGTCGCAGGGATTTCGCTCCTGCGGGAGCGACCAGAGGGCTTTGCGATCGCCCTCTGGACTGCTTCGCGTGCCCATTTAAGTTTCTTGATTTATAGCGTTACATGGGGCGCGTCTGCGGACGCGCAGAGAAGCGACGAAGTCGCCTTAAATCAGCTTCCAGCCGCGCATAATGTCGGCGAGCTTCTGCTGGTTGGCTTCCTGCATGGGAATCAGCGGCAGACGCAGTTCGTTGCGGCACATGCCCATCATGCTCATAGCTGCCTTGCAGGGAATCGGGCTGGTTTCGCAGAACAGCGCCTTCACCATCGGCAGCAGGTCACGCTGCATCTTGGACGCTTCCGCCCAGTTGCCGGAGAGCGCGAGGGACGTCATCTTGCTCGTTTCGGCGGGCATGACGTTGCTCAGCACGGAAATGACGCCCTGGAAGCCCAGCACCATCAGCGGAATCGTCAGGTCGTCGTTGCCGCAGTAGAAGGTCGCGTCGTCGCCGACGAGGTTGATTTTCTCCATCGCCTGCGCCACGTCGGGGTTTGCTTCCTTCACGGCGACGACCTGCGGCAGGCGGCAAATCTTCTCAAGCGTCGCGGGCTGGATGTTCACGCCCGTGCGGGAGGGAACGTTGTAGACGACAATCGGCAGGCTGGTCTTTTCAGCAATTTCCGTGTAGTGCGCCACCAGACCCTCCTGCGTGGACTTGTTGTAGTAGGGGGTGACGACCAGCTGCGCCGCCACGCCGAAGTCCTTGACGACATTCGCCGCGTGGATGACCTCGCGCGTGCAGTTGCTGCCCGTGCCGGCAATGACGCAGGCGCGGTCTTTCGCGCGCTCGGCGACGAAGCGAATGACCTCAATGTGCTCATCCCACGTCATCGTCGCTGGTTCGCCCGTCGTGCCCGCGGCAATCAGCGCGCTCACGCCGCCCGCAATCTGGCTTTCTACGAGGTTGTCCAGCGCGTCCCAGTCGATTTCGCCGTTCTTGAAAGGCGTAATCAGCGCCGTACCAGTGCCTGTGAACAAAGGTTTCATTGTGATAACTTCCTTCCAGATATTTATACGATTTTTGCATTACACCCGGTGCGGAATGTACCCCTTGCGGCAGAGCAGCTCCGCCGTCAGGATGCCGCCGCCCGCCGCGCCGCGCACCGTGTTGTGGCTCAGGCAGACAAAGCGGTAGTCAAACAGCTTATCCTCGCGCAGACGGCCGATGGACACGCCGAAGCCGTTCTGGAAATCGCGGTCAAGGCGGGTCTGCGGGCGGGAGGGGTCTTCAAAATACTGCAGGAAGGGCTTGGGCGCGCTCGGCAGCTCCAGGCGCTGCGCTTCCGTCTCGTAGTTCGCCCAGCGTTCCTTAATCTGCTCGATGGTCGGCTTTTTCTTGAAGCTGACGGACACCGCCGCCATATGGCCGTCGGAGCAGGCGACACGCAGGCACTGCGCAGAGATGACGGGCAGCGTCGCGTTGACAATCTTGCCATCCTCCACATGCCCCCACAGCTTCAGCGGCTCGTTTTCGCTCTTTTCGTCCTCGCCGCCGATGTAGGGAATCACGTTATCCACCATTTCGGGCCACGTCTTGAACGTCTTGCCCGCGCCGGAAATCGCCTGATAGGTGCACACGCTGACCTTCTCCGGCTCAAAATCAAGCAGGGGGGTCAGGGCGGGCACATAGCTCTGGATGGAGCAGTTCGGCTTGACGGCGATGAAGCCGTTCTTCGTGCCAAGGCGCTTTTTCTGCGCTTCAATGACGGCAAGGTGATCGGCGTTGATTTCCGGCACGACCATCGGCACGTCCTCGATGCCGCGGCAGGCGCTGTTGTTGCTCACGACCGGGATTTCGTGCTTCGCGTAGGCTTCCTCCAGCGCGCGGATTTCGTCCTTCTTCATGTCCACGGCGCAGAAAACGAAGTCCACATGCTTGCTCACTTCGTCAATATCCGCCGCATCGACGACGGTCATGCCCGCCACCTTTTCCGGAATCTCCCACGCGAACGCCCAGCGCTCCCCGACCGCCTCGCGGTACGTCTTTCCGGCACTGCGCGCCGACGCAGCCACACAGTTCACCTCAAACCACGGATGATCCTTCAGCAGCGAAATAAAGCGCTGACCGACCATGCCCGTTGCGCCAACAATGCCTACACGATACTTCTCCATTGGCTGTATCCTCCATCCATGTGTTTCTGCTGATTTTTTTGCGGTATCCTGTCCATTCGGATTCAAAAAAAGCCACCACAAGCCATCCTGCTCGCGGTGCGCCAAAGACCCCCGATTTTCCATGCAGTCGCCCGCATGATGCCCTGCCCATAAGGAACAGGCGGTGTCTCAGTGAATCAGCGCTCCGCCGGGGATTTTTTTGCCCCGATGACAGTCACGAACCTGTCCGGCCCGCGCCCAAGCACAGGGTCTGCGGCTTCGTTTGCCCTGCCTTTCGGCGCACCACCCCTTCCCGCGGCCTCTTCGGAAGCCATCCTCCGCCGCGGTACACGATGCGTGCGCACCTCTGATTCCGTTCCTATGCAATTATCGGATACCAATGCTATCATAGCACGCTTTTGCTTATCTGTCAATCACTTATGAAGATTTCCGCCGTTTCTTCACCAGAAACCGCACAACCCCGCGCAGGGGCTTCGGCACCTTCACGCACACCATCCGCACCCGCATTTCTGTCACCTCCTCCCCACACAGATCAGCACCAGCCCGGCGATTGCCAGCGCCACGCCAAGCAGCGCCGCCCACGCCCACGCCGGGATGCACAGCAGCAGCACAATCAGCCCCGCCGCCACCAGCACGACGCCCGCAATCATCAGCGCGCGCTGACCCGTGCAGATGACCCATTGCCGCTCGCCGCAGGAGCGTTTGCGCATTTGTCTCCCTCCCCGCTCGGTTGATTCGGTTGAGGGTATGCGGGGGATGCGCCGCTTATGCCAGCAAGCCGAAATCCGCGAACGCCTTCGCCAGCCCGTCCGCCTCCACCGAATCGCAGACCACGTCCGCGGATTGCTTCGCCGCATCCCCGCCATTGCCCATGCAGACGGAAAAGCCCGCCGCGCCAAACATCGGCAGGTCGTTCAGGCTGTCGCCGAAGCAAATGCTGTCCGCCGGGTCAACGCCGATTGCCGCGCACACCTGCTTGACGCCGCTGCCCTTGTCATAGCGGCGGTTGGCGGTTTCCGCGTTCACAAGGTCGTGCTGGCGGTCGTCCATCAGTACAAAGTCAAACTCGCTGCATTCCGCCATGGCTTTGTCCAGCTGTGCCCGCGTCGGGGACATGCACACGATGGAATAAACGGGTTCGCCGCCGTAATCGCGCATGGGCTGCATCTGCAATCGCTGCTCGATGGCTTCCCGCCAGCGGAGCAGCTCGCTGCTGCCGTTTTGCACGTCACGGGCGCGGAGAAAATCACGGAAGCCCTCGTCGCAGTACGCGCCCATGCGGGTCTGCACGGTGCGGAACACGCCGTTATCCGACAGCGCCGTCAGCACATGCGCCTGCTCCTGCGGGGTCATGGGGCAGTCAAAGACGTCGCGGCTGCCGACGACCACCAATCCGCCGGAGGACGCAACGTAGCCATCAAAATCAGCGCAATGAAGAAGCGGCTTGAGCATCGCTTCGCAGCGGCCGGTGCAGAGGAAAACGCGGCGTCCAGCGCGGCGGGCGGATTCGATGGCAGCGACGGCAGATACGGGCGGCGCGGAATGCCCCGGCTGGGTGAGCGTGCCGTCGATGTCGAGGAAGATGGCGCGGTAATCGTGCATGGTGGATTTTTCGCTCCTTTGGGGTGCAGTTCTTTCCTTATTATATGGGCGCTTATGTTGCGGGAGGAATCGCGTCCGCGAACGCCCCCTTGGACTGCTTCGGCGCGGATTCTCCCGTGCAGCTTGATTTTTATCGGAAGTTTTTTCGGCGGCAATCACCGTTTTTCTTCCTATTGAACAATATTCTCTGTCAACCTTCGTTTTTCCTCTTGCCAGTTTCGTTTTTCCGGTGTATAATCAGCGGCGGAAGATTTCGCAAAGGAGCAAAATCATGGCATCCAAATCGCACGACCTGACGCACGGGCCGCTCGTCCAGCAGATTATCCTGTTTTCCCTGCCGCTGATGGCAACGAACGTGCTGCAAGTGCTGTTCAACATGTCCGACGTGGCGGTGGTTGGGCAGTTTGCAGGCCCGGAAGCGCTGGGCTCAGTCGGGTCTACCTCGATTCTTGTCTCGCTGTTCACCGGCTTCCTGATCGGCATGGGCAGCGGGATCAACGTCGTCGTCGCCCGGTATATCGGCGCGCGGCACGACCAGGATGTGCACGAGGCGGTGCATACCTCGCTGATTCTCTCGCTGATTGTCGGTGTCATCATCATGGCGCTGGGTTTCCTTTTCACGCCCGCAATGCTCTCCATGCTCGGCACGAAGCCGGTGCTGATGGCGGGCGCGGTCAGCTACCTGCGCATCTACTGCCTCGGTATGCCCGCTATGGCGGTGTTCAACTTTGGCAACGCGGTGCTTTCCGCCGCCGGCGACACGAAAAAGCCGCTCTACTTCCTCTCGATGGCGGGCGTCATCAACATCCTGCTGAACCTGTTCTTCGTCATCGTCTGCCATCTGGCGGCGGCGGGTGTGGCGCTGGCAAGCATCATCTCCCAGTATATTTCGGCGGCGCTGGTGATTTTGTCCCTGCGCCGTTCAGGGAGCGTGGTGCGGCTGGAACGGTCGATGCTGCGGATTGAGCCGCACAAGGCAAAGCAGGTGCTGTCGCTGAGCATTCCCGCCGGTTTGCAGAACGCGATTTTCGCAATAGCGAACCTGTTCATTCAGGCGGGCGCGAACTCCTTTGATGAGCTGATGGTGGAAGGCAACGCCGCCGCCGCGAACGCCGATGCGCTCGTCTATGACGTGATGGCTGCCATCTACACCGCCTGCTCGTCCTTCATGAGCCAGAATTACGGCGCGGGCAAGCGCAAGCGCATCATCCACAGCTACTTCATCTCGATGGTGTTCTCCTTCGGCATTGCCCTTGTCATGAGTGCGCTGCTGGTCATCTTCGGGCGGCAGTTCCTCGGCATTTTCACAAACGTCGAGGAAGTGGCGCAAGCCGGGATGATCCGCCTGCGCATCATGGGCTGCTCCTACGCCTTCTCCGCCTTCATGGACTGCACCATTGCCGCGAACCGCGGGCTGGGCAAGAGCTTTGTGCCGACGGTTATCGTGATTATGGGTTCGTGCGTGTTCCGCATTATCTGGGTGTACACGGTGTTCGCGTACTTCCACACCATTGAGAGCTTGTACCTGCTCTACATCGTTTCGTGGGCGATTACGGCGACGGCGGAGATGATTTGCCTGCGCCGCGTCTACCGCGAGCAGATGCAGAAGCTGCCGCCGGACATTGACGGCGTGAAAGCGACCGCCTGAAAGGAGCGATTTTCCCCGATGACCAGCATTCTGATTAAGGACACGACCCGCGAGGAACGCCAGCAGATTGTCGATGACGCGATTGGCAACATTTCCGCGTCCTGCGACGGCTGCGCAGAGGGCATCATCGAGATGTACCAAGCGTATATTGACGGCGAGATGGAGCTGCGCGAAGTAAACGCGGCGTTTAACGCACGGTACGTTTCCGGCGAGCAGGGCGCGGCACGGCGCAGCTGCTTCGGGCGTGGGAGGTAATTGTGCGCAAAGGAATCCCCCTCGGATGAATGGCATCGGAGGGGGATTTTTATGTGCTTTTGCGGGGCACGCGCTTTGTCATACTATTTCCAGATAAGAATGCGCCAAGATGCGCCGCGAATTTTTCATTCT
>ENA-ORVG01004105-ORVG01004105.1-human-gut-metagenome-genome-assembly--contig:-NODE-4105-length-10322-cov-2.504042_pt1 | contig 10322 bp, 9 predicted proteins | sample MGYA00242091_ERZ509233 | MGnify/ENA primary metagenome ERZ509233 (study PRJEB26280, sample SAMEA2338840) | human gut metagenome | biome: human gut; feature: human-associated habitat; material: faeces... | reverse complement strand
TAAAAGGCAGAAGTTTCAGAATCTCGGGCAATGGATGTGGCAAAATAATGACTCACTGACACGGGTGTGAACATAGAAGCGATTGATGAGTACCATCACCACCTCAACCACTGCGGCAGTGGCCAGCCAGAGGAGCATCCGGTTAAACGCACGATCCTCAATCTGTTCTCGGGTACGCACTTCCGGCGGCTTGTTTCTTCCGGTTTTTATCTCGTTTTTCTTCATACGGTGAAAACACTCCCAATTCCAGGAACGGACCTCCCCTGACAGGGACATCCTTACATGATCCTTGCTATTGTACCAGAAAACGTGGGGTTTCGCAAGGTAGAGAAGGGGTTTTCTCCTCCCTGCTTTCCCCAAAATTTCCAGCTTTCCAGGGTCCGATTTTACTTTTTCTTAAAACTATCCTTCAGAGAAACGCTCCGGTTGAACACCAAGTGCGTTGGAGAGGCATCCTGACTGTCCAGACAAAAATACCCCTGACGCATAAACTGATAGGCCTTCGCTGTCTTCCCGGCCTCCGGCATAGGGGCTTGGGCCAGCCCCTGTTCCACTTTGCAATGGGTCAAGATCTGAAGGCTCTCCGGGTTTAAGAAATCCAGAAAATTTTTTTCTGGGCCGTCGGGAGCGGGGTCGGTAAACAGTGCGTCGTACAGACGTACCTCCGCATCTGCAGCGGTCTCCGCTTCCACCCAGTGGATGGTCGCTCCCTTGACCTTCCGCCCATCGGCGGGATTGCCGCCCTTTGAGGCGGGATCATACTCGCAGAGAACCTCAATCACTTCCCCTGCCGCATTCTTCACGCAGCCTGTGCAGCGGATTAGATAGGCGCCTTTCAGGCGGCACTCCTGTCCACCAGGAGTAAGACGTTTGTATTTGGGAATTGGTTCCTCCAAAAAGTCGTCCGCCTCAATGTAGAGTGTGCGGGAAAAAGGCACTTCCCGCACGCCCGCCTCCGGGTCTACGAGGTTGTTCTCCACGGTGACAGTCTCCCGCTGTCCCTCCGGGTAATTGGTAATGGTGAGCTTTACCGGGCGAAGAACCGCCATCACCCGCTGGGCGGTCTCGTTCAGGTCCTCCCGCAGGCAGGACTCCAGAAACGCCCAGTCCACGGTGGAGTCCACCTTAGACACCCCAATGCGCTCACAAAAATTCCGAATGGATCTGGGGGTGTATCCGCGGCGGCGCAGGCCGCAGAGGGTGGGCATGCGGGGATCGTCCCATCCCGAGACCCGTCCCTCTTCTACCAAAGCCCGCAGCTTCCGTTTGGACATAACCGTATAATTGATCCCCAAACGGGCGAATTCAATCTGACGGGGCTTGCTGGGGAGATTACAGTGCTCCACCACCCAGTCGTAAAGGGGACGGTGATTTTCATACTCCAACGAACACAGAGAGTGCGTAATCCCCTCCAAAGCATCCTGAATGGGGTGGGCAAAGTCATACATGGGGAAAATACACCATTTTGTCCCCTGCCGATGGTGCTCAATATAGCGGATTCGGTAGAGCACCGGGTCCCGCATATTAAAATTGCCCGAGGCCAAGTCAATCTTCGCCCGGAGCGTATACTTTCCCTCCGGGAACTCGCCCGCCTTCATCCGTCGAAACAGTTCCAGGCTCTCTTCCACCGGACGGTCCCGCCAAGGGCTCTGTGCCGGGGTAGTGGTATCCCCTCGATAAGCCCGGAACTGCTCCGGCGTAAGTTCACAAACATAGGCCAGTCCCCTCTGGATCAAGTCCTCCGCCAATTCGTAGGTCTGCTCAAAATAATCAGAACCATAATAGAAACGGTCTCCCCAGTCAAAGCCCAGCCAGTGGATATCCTCTTGGATGGCATCCACATACTCTGTGTCCTCCTTGGCCGGGTTGGTGTCATCCATACGCAGATTGCAGATGCCGTGGTACTTTTCCGCCGTACCGAAATCAATGGTCAGCGCCTTGCAATGTCCGATATGGAGGTAGCCGTTGGGCTCTGGCGGGAACCGGGTGTGCACCTGTTTCCCCGCACAGCGCCCGCCGGGCTCCAGCTCCTCTTCAATGATGCTATGAATAAAATTGGTGCTCATGGTCTCTTCCGCCATGGTATTCACTCCTTACAAGAATCTTCCAAACCAGTTGACCATAACCGCAAGACGCCGGTTCTCCCCCGTGTCCCCCGCTATCTCTTGGGTGTACACAAAACAGCCCCGCAGTATATGTCCCTGCGGGAACCTCTGTCCGCTGCCGGTCATGCAGTCTCTGTCAATAATGTTTTATTATACACTGTTTTAGGATAAGATTGCAACCGTCTCTTTGAAAAAGGAGCGGAATTCCCTCTATTTTTCAGGCATTTCCCCGCAAAGCAGAGGATGCGCCACCGCCTCCGCCACTCGGACTCCATCCACAGCAGCAGATACAATGCCACCAGCGTACCCCGCCCCTTCTCCGCAGGGGTACAGTCCGCGAAGATTAGACTGCAGGGTCTTGTCCCGCAGAATACGGACCGGGGAGGAGGAACGGGTCTCCACCCCCACCATCAAAGCATCCGGTGCAGCAAAGCCATGGAGTTTCCGATCCAGCGTGGGAAGCGCCAGCGCCAAGGTATGGGCAACATAATCGGGCAGAGTCTCCCGCAGATCCCCAAAGAAAACATCCGGACGATAGGTGCTCCGATGGGCCAGGCCCTTGGGGGTGGGCAGCCCACGCAGGAAATCCCCCACACGCTGCGCCGGTGCTTCATAGCCGGGCCGCCCAAACTGATAAGCCTTTCTCTCCCAAATCTCCTGAAACGCAACGCCAGCCAAAGGGTCCGCGCTTCCAAAATCACTGGGGCCAACCCCAACCAGGAAGCCTCCGTTGATAAATTCACCATCCCGAGCCCGGTTGCTCATGCCGTTGGTCACGATTCCCCCCGGTTCCGAAGCAGCCGCCACAATCTGGCCTCCGGGGCAGACGCAAAAGGTATAGGCAGACCGGCCGTTGGGCAGATGGCAGACCAATTTGTAATCCGCAGGGGGCAGCTTTTCCCAGCTCTCCCCAAACTGCGCCTGACTGATGCGGGCCTGCGGATGCTCGATCCGCACGCCAATGGCAAAGGGCTTCTGCTCCATGGCGGCGCCAGCCTCCCGCAACATTTGAAAGGTATCCCGGGCAGAGTGACCTGGTGCCAAAACCAGTGCATCGCAGGGCAGATCATACTTTCCCTGTTCTTCTGCCACAGTGATTCCCTCTAAATGGCCCCCGATCACAGTGAGGCCGCTAAAGCAGTGCCTAAAGCGCACTTCTCCGCCCAGATTCTGAATCTCTTCCCGAAGATGCCTGACAACATTCCGAAGCAGATCGGTCCCCACATGAGGCTTATGCTGCCAGAGAATATCCTCCGGTGCCCCTGCCTCTACGAAGGTGCGCATAACATAGGACCGGCGGGGATCGTGGGGTCCCGTGGTCAATTTTCCATCGGAAAAAGTCCCTGCCCCCCCCTCTCCAAACTGAACATTGGAGGCGGGATTCAAATCCCCGCCCTTCCAAAATGCCTCCACATCCTTCACACGCTGTTCCAACGCTTGTCCGCGCTCTAAGACAATCGGCCGTAGGCCTGCCCGCGCCAAGCAGAGTGCGGCCAGCAGCCCTGCCGGACCGCTGCCCACCACCACAGGAGGCTTCTGGGAGGTTCGGGTGACAACGGGAAAAGTGTAGGCGGGTCCCTCCTCGGCAAGGCGTACCTGACTGCTCTTTACCCGCGCCACCACATCGGCCTCCCCAGAAAGGGCCACATCCACCGTCATCACATAATGAACATCCGACTTCTTTCTGGCGTCAATGGACTGGCGCACAGGAACACAGCGATGAATCTTACCCATAGGAACCCCTAAAATTCGGGCGGCCTTCTTCTTCAATAGTAAGAAATCTCCTTCTGGAGGCAAGATTATATTTGAAACTCGTACCATGGTCGTCTCCTCTCCGCCGATAGTTTACACTGTACAGACAAAAAGACCCACGCCGCCGGAACATGCCGGCAGTATGGGTCCGTCCGCCTACTCAGTGGACCTCCTCTCGCTCCTCCGGGAGCTCCACCAAAATTGGCTCCACACCCAAATAGGGCAGAAACTTATTTCGAATCTCCGCCATAGAGAGGTTCAGCGTAGAGGTATTGATACAGGGATGGCATCCAATTCGCACCCACTCTGCAACAGGACGATCCAAAATAAGCTGCACCCGATGACCCCGGTCAAACATAAGTGCCAAAATGGTGGCAGAACCAGGGGTTACATGCAGATACGCTTCCATATCCTCTGGAGAGGCAAAAGAAAGCCGGGCTGAGCCAATTTGCTTCGACAGCTCCTTAGTACGGAAAGGCTTTTCCCCTTCCATCAAAAGAAGATAAAAAGAGGTCTTCTGGCGGTTGCAGAGCACCAGATTCTTACAAATCGGAGCACCCAAAACCTTCTCGATCGCAGCACAGTCCGCAATGGTGTGGGCCGCTGTATGATCCACACGGTCATAAGAGATCCCCAGCTGATCCAATAAATCATAGCATGCAATCTCCTGCGGCAGCCGGTCTGTCTCACCCGTCGGCCTGCCCGTAAAACGAATGGGATGAATTGTCATTTGAGCCACCTCTCTTAAAAAAGAGGGCAGTGGCGAACCACTGCCCTCTCTTTCACGATCACATCGAAAGAATCGTTTGATTACTTCAGCATCCAGCCGGAAACGACCATCTTCTGAACTTCGGTGGTACCCTCATAGATCTCGGTGATCTTAGCATCACGCATCATTCTCTCGAAGGGATACTCACGGGTGTAGCCGCAGCCGCCGACCAGCTGAACAACACGACGGGTCACGTCAGAAGCCACATCAGCAGCGAACATCTTGCCCATAGCAGCCAGGTGGCTGTAAGGCTCGTGGTTCTGCTTGGCCATAGCAGCACGATAGATCAGCAGACGAGCAGCGTCCACCTTGGTCTGCATGTCAGCCAGCTCGAACTGGGTGTTCTGGAAAGCAGACAGAGGCTTGCCGAACTGCTTGCGGTTCTTCAGGTAAGGAATGCACTCGTCAATGGCGCCCTGTGCAATACCCAGAGCCTGTGCAGCAACACCGATACGGCCGCCGTCCAGCAGCATCATAGCGATCTTGAAGCCTTCGCCTTCCTTGCCCAGCAGGTTCTCAGCGGGGACCTCGCAGTCATCGAAGACCAGCTCATAGGTAGCAGAAGCACGGATACCCATCTTCTTCTCCTTGGTGCCGAAGCTGAAGCCCTTGAAGCCCTTCTCCACGATGAAAGCGGACAGACCCTTGTGGCCCACGCTCAGATCGGGGTTGGTACGGGCAAAGACCACATAGGTGTCAGCATAATAGCCGTTGGTGATGAAGATCTTGGTGCCATTCAGGATGTACTTGTCACCCTTCAGCACAGCGGTGGTGCGAACGCCGTTGGCATCGGTGCCAGCGCCGGGCTCGGTCAGACCCATAGCACCCAGCTTCTCGCCCTGTGCCAGGGGAACCAGGTACTTCTGCTTCTGCTCCTCGGTGCCGAACTCCAGGATGGGCCAGGAGCACAGAGAACCGTGAACGGAGAACATGATGGAGGTGGAAGCGCAGTACTTAGCCAGCTCCTCACAGCAGACGATGTAGGTCAGGTAGGACAGACCAGCGCCGCCGTACTCCTCGGGGATGTAAGTACCCAGCATGCCCATTTCAGCCAGCTTCTCGCGGGCGTTCTGGGTGAACTCTTCCTTCTCGTCCAGTTCAGCAGCGATGGGCTTGACTTCCTTCAGGCAGAAGTCGTGGAGCATGTCGAGAATTTCCTGCTCCATCTCGTTCAGTTTGAAATCCATAATTTTTCCTTTCTTTCCCCTGGAGGACGCCCTCCGAAAGGAGAGCGCCCCACAAGGTATATTTAAATTTTTTTTGCTAACAAATTAGTCCTTGTCCGCCAGAATCAGCTTGGTCAGTGCAGGGCAGACATCATACAGGTTGCCGATAACACCCAGGTCAGCCACGCCGAAGATGGGAGCCTCGGGGTCCTTGTTGATGCAGACGATGAAGTCAGAGGAGCCCATGCCAGCCAGGTGCTGGATTGCGCCGGAGATACCGCAGGCGACATACAGCTTGGGGCCAACGGTCTTACCGGTCTGGCCAACCTGATGGGAGTGGGGAATCCAGCCAGCGTCAACAGCGGCACGGGAAGAACCAACCACGCCGCCCAGTGCGTCAGCCAGAGGCTTAATGGTGGTCTCGAAGCCCTCGGGACCGCCCAGGCCACGGCCGCCGGAGACGATGATCTCAGCGCCTTCCAGGTCAACCTTCTCGCCTTCCTCAGCGATGGTCTCGATCAGCTTAATGCGGATCTTATCAGCGGGGAAGACAAAATCAACCTTCTCCACCTCAGCGGTGCGGGAGTAATCAGCCTCCAGCTTCTTATTCACGCCAGGACGGCAGGTGCCGATCTGGGGGAAAGTGAAGGGGCACAGAATGGTGGCCATCAGGTTGCCGCCGAACGCGGGACGGGTCCAAGCAACCTTGCCGGTGGCCTCGTCGATGTCCAGAGAAGTACAGTCAGCGGTCAGACCGGTCTTCAGACGACCAGCCACACGGGGGCCCAGGTCACGGCCCAGGGGGGATGCACCCATCAGAATGGTGGTGGGGCAGTCCGCCTCAACGCAGTGTACGATAGCGGCGGTGTAAGCGTCGGTGCTGTAGTGGCCATACACCTCGTTGTCTACCAGAAGAACCTTGTCAGCACCGTGTGCAATGGCTTCCTTCACAGCGTCCTCGCAGTTGTGGCCGATGACCAGAGCAACCGCCTTGCCGCCCTGGATGCCAGCCAGGCGACGGCCGGGATTCAGCAGCTCCAGGCCGACATTTCTTGCCTTACCATCTTTGGTTTCAATAAAGACCCATACATCCTTGGTCTTTGCTTCATAGCTAGTCTGTAACATTGTTCTTTGTCCTCCCCTCTATTAGATAATGCCCTTGTCCTTGAGCAGGTCATACAGCTTCTTTGCGGACTCTTCCGGAGTCTCTTCCTTGATCTTCAGGCCGCCTTCCTTACGAGGAGGAGTGAAGCTCTTCTTAACCTTGGTGGGAGAACCCTTCAGGCCGGATCTCTCCACGTCCAGGCCGCAATCAGCAGCACTCAGAACGGGGATCTTAGCCTTGTTGGCTGCCATCTTGGACTTGATGGTGGGGAAGCGGGGCTCATAGTCAGGCTTGGTCACGGTCACAGCGCAGGGGCAAGCCATCTCGAGAATCTCGAAGCCTTCCTCCAGCTCCTTCTTCACGCGCACGCTCTTGCCATCCTCGGTGGGCCAAACTTCCCAAGCGTAAGTAACCTGGGGAATGTCCAGATCCTCAGCGACCTGGGGGCCAACCTGCGCGGTATCGCCGTCGATAGCCTGCTTACCGAACATGAGCATATCGAACTTGATGCCTTCCAGCTCCTCAATCTTCTCCTTAGCCTTGGACAGAATGTAACCAGTGGCCAGGGTATCGGAACCGGCAAAAGCACGGTCGGATAACAAATATCCGCCATCTGCGCCTCTGTACATGGCTTCACGTATGATTTCTGCAGCACGGCCGGGGCCCATCGTCAGAATGTGCACTGTAGTCCCTTCAATTTTATCTTTTATCCGTAATGCCTGTTCCAGGGCATTTAAATCTTCAGGGTTAAAAATAGCAGGTAAGGCTGCTCTGTTTACAGTTCCATCCGCTTTCATAGCATCTTTTCCCACATTTCTGGTATCGGGAACCTGCTTCGCAAGAACAACAATTTTCAGTCCTTTCATGTTACATTATTTAAGTTATCATCCCTTCAAACGATTGAAAAAGTCGAAAGGATTTTAAGATTAATATTTGCTGAATTACACCGTTTAGTACAGGTTTTCCAAACACTTTGAAGCGATTCCGATCACTTCCGGCAGTACCGGAAACTTGTAACTATTTGGTGAGCAAAGATAATACAATAAAGGTAAAAGGTGAAAAGTAAAAGGTAAAAAGTGAAAAAAGTAGGAAGTGAAGGGATGAAACGGTGGAAGCTGTGGAAAAGAAAAAGGGAACGGTAAAAGCGGTAGGGAGGAAGGAGGCATTTTTGCCGTTGTTCCCGTTTTAGCCGCTTTTACCGTTTCGTCCGTTACTTGTAATTCTGAGCGAATTCGCGGCCCGCACGTAGGGCTTTGAGGTTCATCTCTACGATTTCAGCGCCTTTGCGGCTGAAGATGGCACGGATGCCTTCTTCCAGGTATTCGAACGGAATTTCGATGAAGGGAGAAGCTGCTCCCAACATGACGAAATTGCTGGCTCTGACGTTACCGGCAGATTCTTTAGCAATGGTATCAGCATCTATAATCACCTGATGGGGAAGGCTTTTGAGTGTACTCATCACTTTTTCTACTTCGGGGTAGTTGGGGATATTGATAAAAGGTGTGGAGTTGGTCACCACAAATCCGCCTTCCCGTAGATAGGGGAGGTAACGAAGAGCTTCCATCGGCTCTACGGATAAGATGATGTCGGCACGTCCTTTGGCGATCAGGTCCGAATAGATCGGGCGGTCTGAAATACGCATGAAAGATTGTACATCACCGCCTCGCTGGCTCATACCGTGAGTCTCGGCTTGTTTCATGTATAGATTGTTAGTCAGTGCAGCCGAGCCCAAAGCCGCTGCGATAGACAAAATACCCTGCCCTCCTACGCCTGCTAATATAATATCTGTTTTCATAATTTTTTACCTTTAACTTTTTAGCCTTTAGCCTGTAGCTTATTACTTATTCTATTTTTTCTTATTGTCCCTGGCTGCTTTCTGGATGCATACTCTCCGGGGGATGATGACCGATACTCCTTTGTATTCCAGTTCTTCCCGGATAATTCGGCACAGTTCCTCATGGTTCTTGGGTACCGGCAGCAATACCCGGATGTGTTCGGGTTCTACTCCGATACCCTGACAGATCGATTCTATTTTTCCCAGGGCCGAGGATTCCTGACCTCCGGTCATAGAAATCGATTCGTTGTCGGAGATGATTACTGTGATCGGCGTTTTTTCGTTGACAGCATCCAATAAACCGGTCATACCGGAATGGGTGAAAGTCGAGTCGCCGATAACCGCTACCGTTGGGAATAATCCGGCGTCACAGGCTCCTTTGGCCATCGTGATAGAAGCTCCCATGTCGACACAAGAGTTGATGGACTGGAAAGGAGGAAGTGCACCTAAAGTATAACAGCCGATATCTGAAAATACCCGTCCTTCGCCATAGGTCGCGATGACTTCGTTGAGGGCTTTATAGACATCGCGATGGCTGCAACCCGTACAGAGTGCAGGTGGACGGGGAGCGACGATCTCAGGTACAGGGGCTCCTTCTTTGGTATTGAAACAAAGGGCTTTGCCTACTAAGTCCGGATTTAATTCGCCATCCCGGGGCAGGGTGCCGTCCAGGCGTCCCATGATGTTGTCTTTGCCGGGGTACCCTTTCAGCATTTCTTCTACAACGGGATAACCTTCTTCGAGTACCAGAATCTGTTTACACTCGCGCAATAGACGTTTGATCATTTTACGGGGTAACGGATATTGGCTGACTTTTACTACCGGATAGATACAGCCACCGTCAAAATTTTCCAACAGATAATTGTAGGTAATTCCGCAAGCGATGATTCCGAGTGATTTATCACTACCGTCGATATATTGATTGAAGGGAGATTGTTCGGATGCTTTTACAAAATCCGCTTGTTTCTCAAGTAAGAGTTTATAGCGTTTACGGGCGATAGCCGGGAGCAGTACGAACTGGCGTTTATCCTCCGGCAAGTGCAAATGATTTTCCGGCAGACTATCGTGCGTTTCGACTCCGGCACGGGAGTGGGCCAGACGGGTGGTAATCCGCATCAATACGGGAGAACCTACCGTTTCGGAGAGAGCGAAACCGTAACGGGTCATTTCGTAAGCTTCTTGCTGGTTCGAAGGTTCGAGTACCGGTACAAAGGCAAATTTACCATATACCCGGGAATCCTGCTCATTTTGAGAGGAATGCATCGAAGGATCGTCGGCTGCGGTAACTACCAGTCCACCGTTAGCTCCGGTAATAGCTGCATTCATGAAGCAGTCGGCTGCCACATTCATACCGACGTGTTTCATACATACCAAGGCTCTTTTGCCGGCGTAAGACATGCCTAAAGCCGATTCCATGGCCGTCTTTTCGTTGGCTGCCCATGCCCGGTGTACATTACGGGCGATAGCCTCTTTAGAATTCTGAATATATTCGGTGATTTCTGTCGAAGGAGTACCGGGATAGGCATATACGCCTGAAATTCCGCTGTCAATGGCTCCCTGAGCTATTGCTTCGACACCTAATAATAGCTGT